>VAPB010151932.1_pt1 | contig 27520 bp, 24 predicted proteins | sample 3395101 | NCBI WGS metagenome assembly VAPB01 (sample SAMN08290433, study PRJNA428436) | hydrothermal vent metagenome | isolation source: Deep-sea hydrothermal vent chimney | place: Indian Ocean: Southwest Indian Ridge | reverse complement strand
GAGTACATTGATAAACTGCTATTAACACAAAAAGATGACGCTCTTGCTTTCTCGATTTTAGCTGTTCTTTATCCAAATTTAGATTATCAAAATGGTGATTTTCATAAAGATCATATTTTTGCTGACTCATTGTTTACGAAAAAAAACCTAAAAGGTTATGGCTTAACTGATGATAAGCTAAAATATTATTTAAATCCTGAAAATTACAATAGTATCTTAAACTTGCAGTTTTTAGATAGCAATGAAAATAAATCAAAACAAGATACTCCTCTAAAAGATTGGGTGAGCAATGAAACTAAAAACAAGGGTATCTCACAAAAAGAATTCTGTGAACGACATTTAATACCTGAGATATTTGAATTTGATAATTTTCAGAAGTTTATTAATAAAAGAAAAAAGAAATTGAAAGATATATTAAATAAATTAGTATAAAAAATATAACAACGGCATGCACCTAATGCAGACCAGCAGTGTCGTTTTGGATTTGCAATGTTTTCTTGTTTCCAATCGTTTCATTTGCATGTTATTCTTCTTCATGGTCTGCATAGGTGATGCAGGCGTTAGCTGGAGACTGTATTTGGGGTATTTGGTAATGGACTTATGCTATTGGTTCGGAGGTTGATCATTTGAGTGTCTCGGCTCGCGTTCGCGAAATCGAAAGGGACATCGATGCTAATATTTGCCGGTTAATGACTTGGCGGGCGCCGCGAGCTGAGGTTCTCGAGGATTTGATGCGCACGTATCGAGACGCCATTGAACTCGCTTTCCTCAAAGCTTTACACACTGAAACTTTTGATGGTTCCTCCGAAGATTTTGGTGCTGCATTGGGGCAAGAAAACCGGGTCCGCGCTGGCTCTCTTTGGGCCATGAAGTGGGCCTCAGAGTATTGTCCTGAGTCTGCCCCGTTTGCCAAACGCTCCCCCAAGGAGCTAGTGGATCTTCTTTTCCTCGGTGGAACCTATGAGACTTTCGTGGATGCACTTAGGTACGCGCAACACAATTTGATCACCATTAAGGTGGACGAATCGTTCCGAACAATCACCTTTTACGAGGGGGGGGCAGTCACTGCATTTGATGCGCACATCGTTCAACACCAACGGATCACCTCTTCCATGATACCACACGTCTCATTGACTGAAGATAGTGATCAACTGACCTCGCGGTGGTCGGCTGGTGATTATAGGCGAGTCACAAGACATCTAGCTGCACGCGCTGCCCAGGAAGAAAACAAAATTTTTGTTGATCCAGATTTTCTTGCAAAGATCGGAAAGCCCGAAATCTCGGTCCCACAACCGACTCTTGTTTGGCTCGATCGTCCGGCTGAGATCCCAGATTGCTATGTATTCGACGACCTTGTATTGCCGGATTTTAATGACGTTTTGAAGTGGAGACTAGTATCCCTGCTTGACACCCCTATTATTCAAGTGGGAGATCGATTCTGTACTTTATCGCCGGATATTAAGACTATTGCCTCGATCGATGATTACATGTTGCGGCTGGCGGCACGGGTGGACCCAGATCAATACAGCAAGGCGTCTACGCTACGGGAGGGGCGGATGATCAGCATATGCCGAGATGCTCTTGAACAATGCGAACCCCCGTGGTCTGTAGTTGAGCACGTACTTTACAAAGATCCGCCTCAAGAGGTTGATGTTTTGGCGAGTAGGGATGCCAAGAATCTGATCCTTCAGTTGAAATCGACCCTTCGGCCAGAAACTCCTTGGGAGGTGTATAAGCGGAACGAGGAACTCATCGAGGGAATAAAACATACCAAGAGGCTGGTCGATCGCGGTGCGGCTTACCAAGGATTCGTGTTAACCGATGGCTACCAAGGTGATTTCACATGTTGGGCGGAGGCGCTTGCTTCCAATATTCCTATTGCGACCTTGTATGATGTCGAAGTAATTGGGGCGGACCCAGTCTTTGCAGCTTCTGAGGTGAAGAGCCGCATTGGGATCGAAGATTCTTGTTATGAATCACTGCCAACGATACCGGATCGAGAGGGAGACCTTATGGGATGGACGTTGCGTTTTGTTGACAGGCATGGACCAACGGGAAACACGGATGACTAATGCTCGTCTCGTTCCTATGAGAGCTATTAGAGCGAGGCGAATTAGGGTCAGACTTGATTATTGACATTTGAGATAAAAAAGCTAACAGCATATTGCACCTGATACTTCGACAAGCCCGCCACACGACAAGGCGGGTAAACTTTGACATTTTACATTAAACGGTGAATGTTAAAAAGCCAGATCTGACCCACTTGGTTTTCGCATTATATAAATAAACATGATTACGTATTCAGATTTTTTAAAAAAACAAGGTGAGATATATGCCAACCATTTTCACCCGGGCAAATGGGTAGACCATTTCGATTCCGATGAAACAATTGATAGAAGATACAATATAGTTCTTAAGTATCCTGATAAAGTTACTGATGAAATTAAAGAATTTTCAAGAGCATTATGCAAAATTGTTCCATCGTCTAAGTTTTCGGGACAAAACTGCCATACAACTGTTGCAGTCTTTAGGGGAGAAGAGATAAATACAGAAATTCCTGCATCGGGGAAAACAATAATAAAGAAGTTAATAAAAGTTGCAAAAGAGGCTCTAATAACTTTGGAAAATAAAAAAATTAAGATTTATTTAGGCAAAATGTTAATTAATCCAACCTCCGCAATTCTTTCCGGATATCCAGACGATAAGTTTATTAAGTTTATAAATAAACTGGAAGAGAAAAATGATAGCTTTTTTAGATTTAGACTTGCTTGGGGAGCACATATAACAACTGCAAGGTTTCATAAGCATGAGAAAGACCATTATAAAATTTCTCAAGTGCTCAAGCTAGTTGATAATTTTAAAATTTTTAAAAATGTATCTATAGACGGGGTTGTCGTCACAAAATTCGAAGTAAATTCTAAAAAATATAACGTAATTAAGGAATATACTTTGTCGTAAAAGGAAATAGGAAATGCTGTCAGCCCCCGCAACAGAACAAAGCGGGTAGGCCACGCCACACAACGAGGTGGGTAAACTTGACAGAGGACATTAATGAAACGGCTTGCTTATTGCACGCTCAATTACATATAAAATATCACGAAAATATGATATATTGACCGAAGACAGCAGGAAAACCTGATACTAACTGGTTATACCCTGAAAATATGACATCTTTTGCACGCTATTTTGATGAAAATAAGAAGCTTGTAAACATATCAATGGATGAAGTTGACGCATTGATAGCAAGTCAAGATAATAAAGACAAAATAGCTGAACTTATTTATTGTCGTTATTATGAGAGGTATCTAAAAATATTCTTTTTTGAATCAAAAGAAACAGCAACATATCATTATGATAAAGGTGATGAGTACGGAAAATATATTTTCAACACCGAATACAAAAACGGCTTTGTGATTATGGCAAGTTGCTGCCTTCTCATCGAAACTTTATCCGCATTTATTGAAGGCGATAATGAAACTCCCAAGGGAGAAGGCAGGCAATCATTTGAAACAGTATTTGATAAAGCGAAAAAATATAATAATCGTCTGCAAGAATTCAGCAATCAAAACTTCTATAAAGCAGTGAGATGCGGCATTTTACACCAAGGCGAGACATATAAAAGCTTTAAAGTCCGGCGGACTGGACATCTATTCAACAAAACAGACTCAGCAATAAATGCAGCTCTATTTGCTGAAGAATTAAAGGCGTTTCTCAAGAGTTATGTTAATGAGTTAAAAAGTAGCAAGTGGGATAGTGAGGTATGGGATAATTGCCGTGTAAAATTGAGGCATATTATTAACAACTCAAGATCTTAACTTGCTGTAACATGCTGATAATAAAAATAATGGTATAACCATTAGATGTATTCGATTGCACACCAACGGTGACAATTTTGCTGGCAACGTTTTATGGTTAGCAAACTATATTTAGACCTTTAAGTGTGTTACATGGTGTGCATCGATGATCCAGACGTTATGTGTTTACTTGTCTTTGGGTTTTGCGGTACCTAGACACACAATGTAACATATGAGCAAAAACGATAAGGACCAAAAACGACCTATCGATCGTCTTAGAGACGGCGCCGGGTCTTTAGAAGTAAAATCGCGAGATGACGATAGTGCGATCACTGGAATGATAGCGTTTGGTGATCGTTTGCTTGCTGTTAAGGAGAAAGGTATTTATGAAATTAAACTTGCTGATCAAATCGATCCTGAACGGGGAAATATAAACGTACCAAACACAATTCAAAGAATATTGCCATATGGATCAAATGAGCCTTGGGTTGGCGCAGTATTACTGACCGGGAATGACCTTTTAAAAAAAGAAGTGCTGAACGAACATATTGACGTGGAGCGTGCGATGTCTTTGGTTATTGAGATCGCGCAGAACATTGCCAGTGCAAAGGAACTCCTAGACGCATTTAGTAGCTCACAACATATTGAGCTTGCGAAATATGATTTAGAAATAAAGAAAGACCGCTCAGTCATTTTGCCGTCCATGAAAGGAATTGCCAACAAGTGCAAAGAGTTTTTACAAAAATCCGATCATGCGCTTGATGGCTTGTTTAAGGTGGTAAAAGTGTTTTATCAAAATGTCGGCAAAGGAGGATGGGAAAGTTTAAAAAAGAAAGTTGAGGAAGAAAGTCCCTCTATCGACAATTTTAATGAAGTTTTGAGTCAAAGGTTACTTTTTCTTCAGTTCGTTAGGAATGCACGAAATTGTGTAGAGCACCCGAGAAACAAGCAAAAGATAATTACAACGGACTTTAGCGTCGATGCCGATAATAAATTGCATCCACCTTTAATTGAAGTCGTCCATCCCAAGACACCACATGCACCGGTTCCTGTCGTAGATCTTATGAGTCAAGTTATCGACAGCATAGTAGATATCGTTGAGCTCATGCTTGCTTTTCTTTGCAATAGGCATATTCGTCCGATTAGTGGATTTCCAGTCCAAGTACATGAATTTCCAGCGGATCACAGAAGGACAGAAAATGTGAAGTATGGGTATGGGGTTGCTACGGGAAACACTGTCATCCGTTTTGGTTAGGACAAATATGTCTACGAGAAACACACATAACATGCCAATTAAATTCGCTCCCTACGGTCGCCGGACTTCGGTATCGCTCGGCCGTTTATTGCAGCGTTACTTCCTCTTAAACATCTTATTTAGGTCATCAAGTGATAAGAATATCCTTGTCGGCCTGCCGTGCGGGCACTTGTCCGGCGTCTCGGTCTTTTCAAGGTCAGAGATCAGCTCTGTCATCTGTTCGTCATTAAGAGATTCCCTGCCTCGGACAGATTTATGACATGCAAGGCGCGCTGCTATGTTTTTCAACAGCTCCTGTTTTTCTGTCTCTCCTTTAACTCCGATCTTCTCCTGTTCGAGGATACATGACACGATATCAAGAAGAAGCCCTTTCATATCTGCCTTGCCAAGCTCTCTGGGCAAAGCCCTTACCAGTACGTTATTGGCCCCGAAATCTTCAATGTCCAGTCCAAAATCATGCATAAGTTCTTTGTAACTGGTAATAACATTAAATTCCTTCGGCGGCATCTCAATCCTGACCGGAAGAAACAGGTTTTCCGGCTCAACAGAGGTTTTCTTAAGAAACTTTTCGTATAGAACCCTTTCATGGACCGCGTGCCGGTCGATTATTACAAGCCCGTCGTCAGTAACCTCCACTGCAAAAGATTCACCAATATCAATAAATCTGCGGATAGCCGGGGCTATTTCTCCTGTAAAAAAGTCTGTCTGGGTATTTGCCTGCAATGGAATAGAGCCGCTCCCCGATCGAAAAGCTGATTCAAGGGCCTCACGTACACTACCATGCGGTTTTTTATCTGCCTGAAACTGTCCAGACACATCCCTCTCTGATAAAGGATTTAACGCATTTTTTACTGCTTGTGCAACAAGACTGTGGATCTCGTCCTGCTTTTCAAATCTGACCTCACGCTTTGCCGGATGGACATTAACATCAACTTTATCAGGGTCTACATCAAGGAAAAGAAAAAATGCGGGATTTTTGTCCTTTGGGATCAGATCCTTATAAACGCTGTAAACAGCATGGCTCACAGTGGGATTTTTTATAAAGCGGCTGTTTACAAATATGAACTGATAGTTTCTTGCCGCTCTTACAAATTCTGTTTTGCATGTAAACCCATACAGCCTGATACCGTCTGTCTCGTCTTTAACTTCAAGGAATTCATCAGCCAGTTCTTTACTGTAGAGCTGAACAAACCTTTCCCTGATATCTTTTGCAGGTGGAACATTTATGACCTCGCTGTCATTATGATTAAGCAGAAAAGCTGTTTCAGGATACGGCAGGGCCTTATGAGTTACTGCGGCAATAATATGTGACAGCTCTGTGGAAACTGTCTTCAGGAACTTCCTTCTTGCCGGGGTATTGTAGAAAATATCCCTGATCTCCACATCCGTACCTTGCGCAGGCGGAGCATCAGTAACCATTTTTTTATTTCCCGCATCGAACTCGACCTTTGTCCCAATGTCCGAGCCTTTGGCAGATGTGGTAAGAGAAACTTTTGAGACCGAGGCTATGGCTGCAAGCGCCTCACCTCTGAAACCCAGTGTAGATATATTAAAAAGGTCTTCTTCTGACTTCAGTTTGCTGGTAGCGTGCCGCTCAAAACACAGGGAAGCGTCATCCCTGTCCATGCCTGAGCCGTCATCAGAGACCCTGATGAGTCTCCTGCCCCCGTATGAAACTTCTACAGTAATCCTCTTTGCGCCCGCATCAATAGAATTATCAAGCAGTTCCCTGACTACAGACGCGGGCCGCTCTATGACCTCGCCTGCGGCTATCTTGTTAGTTAACGATTCTGAAAGTATGGATATTTTAGACATAGAACAAATTGTCAATTGTTAATTGCTCGCCTCGTGCGAAGCCTACGGGTCGATCGTCAATTAAAACTAAAACTTTCACTTAATATAATTATGGTTACTTATTGGTTCTGGTGTACTGTCCCATAATTAGATCTACACTATTCTGTCACTCTCGCTTGTCGAGAGTCCTTCTTTTAAAAGAGGATCGATTCCGGACAAGCCGGAATGACACTGGAAAAAGTGTAAAGAAGCGTTAGGAATAGTACACTAGTTTATATATTTTCGTAAAAAAATAAATACCCCGCCAAATCTTTTATAAAGTATATAGATATAGCCCTCAAAAAAATACCTGAAATAGCGTTTCTTCCATCTCCAGAGCGAAAGTTTGTGAAACGGCCTGAAAAACAGTCCGCCCCAGAAGCCTTTTAAAAACCTGTCATATCTGAACGCCAGAAATGAATTAATATAGATCGCGTTCAAGAGTTTCTGATCTCTTATCCAGGGATGTTTTATCTCATCGTTTGTAAAGTTTTTCCAACCCTCAAGGTGAGTCGGCGCTTTAAATCCCGCCTTAAGAGCTTCTTCATACAGCGATGTCCCCGGCAGGGGCACATAAGGCTGGATAGCCACTTCAGATCCGGGGTGCATACTGCGTATCTCATCCGCAAAATCCAGTGTCTTTTGAAGCTGTTCTTCGGTCTCACCCGGGAGCCCTATGATCAATGAATATACAGTCTTTATTCCGCTCTGCGAAACCAGTCTGATACCTTCATATATCATCCTCCTGTTCAGGCCCTTATTTATATATTTAAGTATTTCATCATCAGGAGATTCAATACCGAAAAACAGATATACGCATCCGCTGTCCTTAAATTTACTCAGCAATTCCGGAGTAAATGAGTTTATCCTTACATTGGCTATCCATTGAAAATCGAGTTCTCTCAGCAGGTCGCAAACACTGCTTATCATTTCCTTATTGCCGGCAAGAAATGTGTCGTCATAAAAGGTCATCTTGTGAACACCCATTTCTTTCAGTTTGACCAGTTCAGACCTTACTTTTTCAAGGCTCTTGATCCTGCAGACATTCCTGTGAAAGAATACGTTGTAGCAGAAACCGCATTTATAAGGACATCCCCTGGAGGATTCATAACCGATATTCTCAAGGGTGTCGGTCTTCTTAAGATATTCTTTCAGCACGGGACCGCCTTTTCCGTCATAAGGAAAAGGCAGGTCTTCAATATCAAGAAAATCCCTGTCCCTGTTTATTACATTGACCCCGTCTTTTTTCCAGCCCAGCCCGTCAATACCGCTAAAATCTTTTTCATCTGCCATAAGCGCCCTGACAAGTTCATAAAGAGTCTGTTCACCTTCACATTTGACAACAAAATCCACCAGCGGAGATTCCAGTGTCTGCTCAGCACACATCGAGGGGTGTGTACCTCCCCAGAGAAGAGGTATGCAGGGATCGATCTTACGGACGGCAGAGGCCAGCCTCAGCGTGTTTTTTATCTGGAAGCACGTCATGGTAGACAGCCCGACAAGAAGTGGTTTTCTTTTTATCAGTTCTTTGAAACGTTTCTTTGAATGTATACGCTCATCAAAGTACTCGACCTCTATGCCGTGCTTCTCCAGATAAGCGCCTGGCGCCAGTATCGCCAGCGGCGTCCATGAATGATACGGAAACGGGCTCGCGTTAGCATAAGCTAAAACAACAAATTTATTGTTCATAGTCTAAGGCTATTGCACAAGTCTCTGGCAAATCACTTTTGCCGTCATACCCGCGCAGGCGGGTATCCAGAAATCTTTGTTTTTCAAGGACTACTGGATTCCCGATAAAGACCTCAGGAATGACAAACAAAGACTTTCGCATGAGACTCCTATTGATTTATTCTTTTAAACGGATACGTTACCAGCGCGTAAATAACAGCGATCATTATATCAATACATAATATATAGTTAAGAAAAACAGCCTTCACCGCGAATATCAATCCGGCTTCCTGCCGCATAAAATTCAGCCATTTAAAATTAGCAAACAGATACACACCTATAAAAAAAATAAAGCCATATACAGACTCATTGACAAAAAACATAAGAAGAAGCGATATAAGCGCTGAAAAAGCCGCAATAGCCGCTATACCGTTACTCGGGACTGACGGACCCGCGTTATCGAGCTTTTTTACTTTCATAAACAGATGCACCCACAAAGCGGCGCGCCTGAAATAATTTCTTACCGCCTGTTTAAAAGTCGCGAACTGGTGTTTGACCACCATTTTCCTGTTAAGCTCGATACAATCTATCCTGTTTATCCTGCGGGCCAGTTCAAAATCCTCCACATCCGCCCCTTTATATCCTTCATTGTATCCGCCCACTTTTTCAAAAAGATCTTTTCTTATAGCTCCGCACCTCGGAGCAAATACACTAACCCTGTCAGACCCGGAACCCCCAAGATGTATATACTCAAAAAGGGCCATATACCTCGGGACAAACCCACTGTTCAAAGGCTCTTTTTCACAAATCCCTATAACACAATTGGTTTTGGGATTTCTTTCAAAACACTCCTTGACCTCTCGGATAGTTCCGCCGCTGACTGTAACATCCGCGTCAAGAAAGAAAATGATATCTCCCTTTGCCGCCTTTACTCCAAGGTTTCTCGCCCGGCCCGGCCCGGAATTCTCACTTAACGTCACAAGTTTTACAGGATATTTCTTTACCATATCAACTGTATTATCAGTGGAACGGTCATCAGCAATGATCACTTCAAAGTCTTCAACATCGGAGGCAAAAATAGAATCCAACAGACCCGGCATGAATTTTTCAGCATTATAGGTCGGGATAACAATTGAAATCATAATAAGAGTGTAATAGTTATACAACGGTAAAATCAATTGATTCAATGCCTGCAATACCGGCGGATCAAATACGATGGGGCGCCCCGCGTGATATACTAATTGCAAGATGAATCTCGGCTCAGCAGGGTGAGATATGAGAAAGAGGCTATACCTGAAAGTCGGCGACAAAGTGACTCATATCAAACATTCCGTCTGGGGAACCGGCGAAGTTATTGAGGAAAAACATTCATCACTTGACGGAGGCGGCTGCTTTGTAAATATCCTCTTTGCGGATGGAAAAGAGCGGTCATTCCTTAACGATATGGACAATGAATGCTGCTGCTGTTATGCAGGAATCAAAATCATGTACTGATATTCGTTTAAACTGTTCAAACCGTTCAAGCAGTTCAAGCTGTACAAGTAAGACATCTAAAAGGATTCGCGATCAGGTGAAACAAATTGCAAAGCAATTTTCATCCAAATACATAGCGATACCATAATCAGTGACAAGTTAGAAGCTTGCCCGCCGATTCTTTTGGAGGGTGAGAAATACGAAATGAGAAGATAAGAACCGGGATACTGATGATGATGTTCCGTACGACTCCTTTAAAAGAAAACCTCGAGGAATTAACCGGATACGTCATAACTCTATTGATAAAACAGAATCTAATCGATTGTCGATTACGGAACTAAAGAAGCAGTCTTCCGGTTCGGTGGAAAGTCAGGCCGCATTAGTAATTTGTGATGTCTTGTGCATCTGACCATATGATAACCGTTCAGACTGTCCAGTCGGTTTAAACTGTTTAAACGGTTTGAACTTATTTTTATAGCGGAAACTTATCTTTTACAAGTTCTATCTCCTGCTCACGGCTTTTGACCTGCCCGTCGAGCCTGGCATCCAGAATTTCCAGCAATATTTTATTAAAAAGCGGTCCGGGCCTGTATCCCATTTTTTTCAGGTCTTTCCCTGTTATTGACGGCCTGATCTTCCTGAGTGTTGTGAGGTAATTTGACAGGGCCTTTTTTTGCTTATTATCTTTGGTTTTGGCGATCGCGAATAATATGGACGGCAGGCTTAGCGGTTTCAGGGCATGATAGACATCTTTCTCTTTCCAGTCGGTCGAACGAAGATAAAGCAGTGTCTCATTTGACTGCTCAATACTTTCAAGTATCTCCTCTCTCGCTTTTTGAGGAACTGCAAGTCTGACCAGGGCCTTATCGCGCTCACGATTCTCAAGCCCTTCAAAAAGCGCCATAAGGAACAAATGCGATTTATTCAGATCTTCCTCTATAAACAATAGTTTAAACCAGGCAAATGTTTCCTGGATGTCCTTGAATGTTTCCTGCAGAGACTTTGTCACCACAATGTCCGGATGTATGAACTTCAGAAGATCCAGTTCCAGCATCCTTTTTATCGCCTCCAGTGGCTCAGTCTCAAGGAACAACAGGTTAAGCTCATCATAAAGCCTTGAGCCGGAGAGCTTGTTGAAAAGACTGATCTTTACTGCCGTCTTTATAAGGTTGAGCGTATGTTTGCCGATTTTAAAACCAAACCTTACCGAAAACCTTATGGCCCTGAACGCCCGGGTAGGGTCTTCTATAAAGCTCAGGTTATGCAGGATCCTTATGGTCTTTTCCTTAAGATCTCTCTGTCCGCCGAAATAATCGAATAATTGCCCAAAGTCTCCGGGATTCAGTTTTACAGCGAGTGAGTTAATCGTAAAGTCCCTGCGATACAGATCCTTCTTTATGGAAGCTGTCTCAACTTTTGGAAGTTTGCCGGGAGATTCATAATACTCGGTCCTCGCGGTAGCAACGTCAAATTTCAGAGATCCCTTGATGACTACAGCGGTGTTAAACCTCTGATGGCTCTTCACTTTCGCTTTAAGCTTACTGCCAAGTTCCCGCGCGAATATTATTCCATCGCCTTCAACGACAATATCTATGTCAAGGTTTGCTTCACTTCTCAGCAGATCCCTTACCGACCCTCCGACAAGATAAGCTGTATAGTTAAGTCTGTCTGCAACTTCTCCGGACAACTTCAGAATCTCAAATATCTCATTTGGCAGCTTCTCCTTCATGCTGGAGGCCAGATTTCTTCCCATGGCCGGCTTTTCCCTGTGAGGCTCCAGACCAACCCTGTTTTTCCTCAGGAGGTCCTCATAAAGCGACCTTAAGAGATCTGTCCTTGTTATCGCGCCCGTTATCAGGTTGTTTTCAATAACCGGCATAAACCGCTGGTTCTGCTCAACCATTACTGCTTCAACCTCCTGCATTGATGTCGACGGCTTAACTGTGGGGGCATCAGTAGTACAGAACTCAGACACTTTACTTCCGCCAAATCCGTGAAACAGTGCCATTTCAACAACTTCCCTGGAGATGATACCCATATAGGCCTTATTCTTAATTACCGGCAGAACATTTATGCCATACCTTGTAAGATTGCGTTCAGCGCTCTTAATGGTATTGCCCCATTCTATGCTCTTTACAGGGCTTGTCATAATATCCTTCGCAGTCTTTGCCGGCTTGATTTCTTCATTCAAAATAGACAATATGGTCTCTTCAGCTTCTTCCAGAGACATATCTCTTATAACTGCCGATGCGGCCGACGGATGGCCTCCCCCGTTCAGTCTCAGTATTATTTTAGAAAGGTCTGCTTCCACTACACGGCTTCTGGCTATCACATGAATCCTGTCATCCATCATGACCAGGAGAAACAGAACATCAACTTCCTCACTGTCCCTGAACTTATGTGCGAGATACGCTACTTCTCCTATATAGCTTTCCCTTGATGCTTTGGCTATCTTGATCCGGATTCCATGTATCATACGATCACTGGCCGAATGCACAAGCTCGTTAAGCAGCTCGATCTCTTCAGCATTAAGTTCCCTGCTGATAAAGCTTGACACAACATTAAGGTTTGCGCCTTTTTTAACCAGATAAGCCGCCGCCAAAATATCCCTTTCAGTAGTAGATGAAAAGACCATAGAGCCTGTTTCTTCATATAAGCCCAGAGCAAAGATCGTGGCTTCAACAGGGGTAATGTTTATCTTCTTCTGCCGGATCATCTCTATGAAGATCGTTGTTGTGGCGCTTACGGGTTCGACAACCTCTTTCTGTCCTTTAATCTTCCCCGGCGCCCGCGGATGGGTATCGTAAATATGGACCGAAACCCCTTTCCTGCCGATTATTTCAGAGAACTTTCCGATCCTTTCCCTGCTATTTACATCTACAAGTATCAACCGGCTTACACTGTCGAGGTCAATATCCCTGACTTTACTGAACTCAACCGAAACAGGTGATGTCGCAAGAAAGTCACGCACACTCTTTTCCTGCGAGCCCGGGAATACAACGACAGCTTCAGGGTATATCTTCTTTGCCGCAACCATTGAGGCAAGTGCGTCAAAATCAGCATTAACATGAGTCGTGATCACATCCATTTTTCTGTTTCCATACTCTTCAACCCGATCTTAAGAGGAATAAAAAAACATGCTGAGTTAATAACTATTACAATAATAAAACTAATGCCTGACTGGAGAATATCCCACGGCCCCAATGCCCTGCCTTCAAGGCTGATAGAAGGAAAGATAAACCTTGCCGCAACAGCCGCGAGCACAAAACCGGCCAGTGCCAGAAGCAGAAGAAGCTGAGGCCACTGGCTGTTATCCCTCAGGAATATTTTCAGGTCCTTGATCAGCAGGGCAAAAGGAAGCCGGCCAAGGATTTTTCGTGCATTGAAGGAATTTTTAACAGACAGGATACCGGGGATAAAAAGAAGGGGTATAACCCTCATTTATATATAACTACCTTGGCTCTGCCCCTGCTCTTTGCCTTGAACAAGGCAGTATCAGCACAGGTTATCAACTCATCATTAGTCGTAATGTCCTTGTGCGGGTATGTGCACGCTCCTATACTGACATTGATGGCCTGCTTGCCTTTAAGCGACTTAAACTTATGGTTTTTTATGCAAAGCCTGAGTCTCTCTCCCTCTGAAAGAGACCCTTTTTTGGGTGTGTTAGGCAGAAGTATTATGAATTCCTCGCCGCCGTACCTGGCAAGGATATCACTCTTCCTGATGTTCTTTTTCAAAAGCTGGGCGAATTCCTTCAGCACGTGATCACCCGTCTTGTGCCCGAAGGTATCATTTATACGCTTAAAATGGTCTATATCGACCATCAGGCAGGTAAGCGGAATACCATAGCGATGGGACCTGCTGAACTCTTCCTCAAGTCGATGATACATATAACGCGTGTTATAGAGGCCGGTAAGATAGTCAGTTATCGCAAGCTTGCCAAGTTCAATTTTTTCATTTTCCGCTTTTTCAAACAGGAACGCGCTGTAAAGGGCATTGGAAGATGTATTGGCAACTCTGCTGCAGAAATTAATCTCCTCTTCTGTAAACTCCCGCCCCGAACGGGATGTTCTTAATAGAAGCGTCCCTATGATCGTGTCTTTGTAGAAAACAGGCAGGACAATAATTGACTTTATCCCGAGGGGGGACAGTATGTCCCTTACGTCCGTCATTATCGGGTCAGTCTTGATATCACTGATCACAACCGGTGTCCTCGTGATCAGCGCTTCTTTGATCTCAGGATATTTTTCAAGATCGAGAGTTATCGATTTCAGCCTGGGGCTCTCACAGGTCGCTACGACATGAGCAAACTTATGTTCATGGTCAACCCTGATCATTGAACATCGTATTATAGGAATTACTTCCGCAATCTTCTTGACAACCAGAAAAAGTATCTCCTGGGGGTCAAGGGTGGATGAAGCCAGAGAAGTAATCTCGACTATAGCTTTAAGATGCCTCCTCTCCTGATCGATCAGCTTATTCTGCTCCTTTTTAAGGAGACTGCATTCAATCTTAAACTTAACTTCATCGGGATTATAAGGAAGCATTATGAATTCATCAATACCGGACTTTAGAGCTTTTTTCACCGTACTGCCGGAGTCTTTTCCCAGGATTCCTATCAGGGGGGTACCGTCTTCAAACAGATTCAGACACTTCTTGTCTACTCCTTCAGACAGGTGGAGGAGTACTACATCCGGTTTTGTTTTTTCGACAAAGGCCCTCGCCTTCTCCAAAGTGCCGGCACTGCTAACTGCGAATTTTTTCTTTTTTAAAGCTGCAGAAATAGACGCCAGGAGTTTTTTGCTGATATGCGGGTCTAATATAAGGACATTTTTCATGTCTGTACCCCGGAACTAATGTTACGGCACCGGTTTCTCCGTGAGCTCAAGGAAAAGCTCCTCAAGCCTGCGGCCGCCGCTATGAGCTGCCCTTCATTTAATATTCCTATGGTCGAACACAACTCCTCAGCCAGCAAAAGGCTATGAGTTGCCATAAAAATAGCAACTCCGCTCAGGGCAAACTCCTCTAAAAGTTTTTTAACATTCTTATGCCCTTCGGGTCAAGTCCAATTATGGGCTCATCGATTAAAAGAATCTTTGGATCGTGAAGAAGGGCAGAAGCAAAAACGAGTCTTTGCTTCATACCAGCGGAGTAGTTTTCAATGAGATCATCAAGATATTGTTCAATTGAAAACTTTGATGATAGTTCATCTATCCGCCGTTCCGCCCGGTCGGAGTCAATCCTGTAAAGAGCGGCTATAAAATTCAGAAATTCCCTGCCGGTCAGTTTTTCATACTCGGTATTCAATCCTTTTACCGCCCAATGGTCACCAAAAGCTTTACCAACGTCTGTCAGCTTTATCATTGTTCATCCCTCGTCCCTCTTCCTTCGTCACTCGTGTTATTCCCTATATTCTACTCCTTCAAGCGAAATATTGTTGATTGCCTTAAGTAGAATGATTTGTTTGTCCAGGTCCCCGGTGACAAGCCTCACATGCCCCGCGTCCGCGGGAAACTGTCCGAGCGTGGGATCCACTGAAAGCCATTGGCCCACAAAGACCTCAGGCCATGCATGATAAAAGAAACTTCCCTCCTGATACACCAGGCCCGCGTTTATCCTGGCCGGAAGGCCTACAGCCCTTGCCAGCGCTGTGAAAAGAGACGTATGTTCGTTGCAGTCACCCCTTTTCAATTTTAAAACATCCAGGGCACTCGGAATTGTAATGCTCGGTGCCTTTTTAACGTTTTTAAATACCCATTCCCATAATCTCCCGGCTGCAATAAGCGCGTCCTTTTCCCCGCCGGTTATCTCACGCGCCAGGCCGACTATTCTGCTGTCCCCGGACTGAATGAATGGAGTGTCTTTAAGGTATTCGTCCATCCCCGGGACCGGAAGCGGCGTATACTTGTAACCGCTGACATCCTCCTTCAGTATCTCCAGCATGTCCCCCTTCAGACTCTGTCTGCCGCCATTAAGCTCAAACCCTTTGGGGTCTATTCCTCCGACTCTCAGCTTAAGGTATGACACACCTGGCGGCAGATCGAGAATGTTATAAGTTTTTTCATTTTGTTTTGCCGGGTCAGAAAGTAAAGTATTCAGGATTTCTTATGTAATTTTATCAAATAATTTAACTAGTTAGCAAATTCACATACTGCCCTCGACATATAACCACTCACAATAAGCAGATGTGATTGTGTGATTAATTTTTTTTATTTGACGGGGAAATAGAATATATATTACTATTGCAAGTCATACCCTCTTATGTAATCCGTTTACTTGAGAGACTGTACTTAATATAACGGCATTGTTTTCTTTTAAAACAGTAATAGATTAATCACAGGTTATCCGGGAAATCTTCAATAAGATAGACATACTGGAAGACCAAAATTAAAAGGAGGGATACATGAGCGGAAAGTACAAAACCCCAATGTTGGACGAGCTTGAAAAAGGGCCGTGGCCTAGCTTTGTGACGGAAATAAAGAAAGCTGCCAAAACCAGTCCTATGGCTGAGGATGAACTGGGTCAGGTTGAGAAATCTTTCCAGACCAAACTCGGATACTGGAAGCACGGAGGTATCGTCGGTGTTCTTGGTTATGGAGGCGGCGTTATCGGAAGATACTCTGACCTGCCCGAGGAATTTCCCAATGTTGCACACTTTCATACAGTAAGACTTAACCAGCCGAGCGGATGGTACTATACGTCAAAAGCATTAAGAGAGATTATGGAGATCTGGGACAAATACGGATGCGGCCTTACGAACATGCACGGCTCAACAGGTGATCTTGTCCTTCTGGGTACAAACACCGAGAGCCTCGAGCCGCTTTTTGCTGAATACTCTTCACGCGGATGGGACCTTGGCGGTTCCGGTTCATGTCTGAGAACACCGAGCTGCTGTCTCGGTCAGTCCCGCTGTGAATGGGCCAACTATGACACAATGGATGTTATCTACAATTTAACACAGGAATACCAGGATGAGATCCACAGGCCTGCGTATCCCTATAAATTCAAGATCAAAGCTGCCGGTTGCGCATGTGACTGTGTTGCTGCAATTGCACGTTCAGATCTTTCCATCATCGGCACCTGGAAGGGAAACATACAAGTCGACCAGGCAGAAGTCAAAAAATATGCTGATGGAGGCATGAATATTCAGGAAGAGATCGTCGGCATGTGCCCAACCGATTGCATAAGCTATGACGGCAAAGCGCTTAAGATCAACAACACTGACTGTAACAGGTGCATGCACTGCATAGCTAAAATGACTAAAGCACTCAAACCAAGCGGTGAGAGAGGCGCAACCATCTGTATCGGTAGTAAGGCTCCTATTGTTGTAGGATCATTACTTTCATGGGTTGTAGTTCCGTTTATTAAAGTTGAGGCCCCATACACAGAACTGAAAGAGCTTATCGCCAAGATAATCGAGTGGTGGGATGATAACGCAAAACCAAGAGAGAGAATCGGCGAGCTTATCGAGATCAAGGGCATGAGACCGTTCCTTGAAGCCATCGGTGTTCCGCCTCAGCCGGCTCAGGTCAAGGAACCCAGAAAAGACCCGTTCATCTTCTTCACTGATGAAGACTTTGAAAAAGTATACACAAAAGATAAATATTAATAAAATAAAACATGCTCGATAAACTCACCATCTCAATAGTGAGCTTGCCGAACTAAAGGAGGAAACTTAAATGGCATTACCAGAAAGACAGACAGATATAGGCCCACCGCATTACGAACAGTTTCTGCCGCCGGTTATTAAAAAGAACTATGGTAAATGGAAATACCATGAGGTTATAGACCCGGGCACAATGGTACATGTTGGAGAGAGCGGAGATGAGCTCTACACAGTAAGGGTAGCGTCCCCGAGGATCCTGGCCACTGAGACCATTTACGAAATATGCGACATTGCCGATAAATATTGTGACGGCTATCTTCGTTTCACATCCAGGAACAACATTGAGTTTTTAGTTTCTGACAAGAGCAAAGTAGATCCTCTTAAAGCAGAATTAAAAGACAAGAAATACACAATTGGCGGAATCGGCCCGAGGATCAGTAATGTAGTTCATACGCAGGGCTGGGTCCACTGTCACAGCGCATGTACAGACGCTTCAGGCATTGTCAAGGCCATGATGGACGAGCTTTACGAATACTTTACTGAAAAAGAGCTCCCGAACAAGGTAAGACTTGCGGTCGCGTGCTGTGTTAACATGTGCGGCGCTGTTCACTGCTCTGACATAGCTATCGTTGCACTGCACACAAAAATACCTACTGTTGATAATGATAAAGTTGGGAAAATGTGCGAGATCCCGACTGTTGTGGGTTCATGCCCGACAACAGCTATCAGGCCTAATCCGAAAGAGAAGAGCATCTCTATCAACTTTGACAAATGCATGTACTGCGGAAACTGCTTCACGGTATGCCCTCCTATCTCGATCAAGGATGCAGAGCGTGATGGCGTGGCAATTGTGGTAGGAGGGAAAATATCCAGCCTTAGAAGCGACCCGAAATTCTCAAAGCTCGCAATTCCGTTCTTCTACAATGAACCCCCAAGGTGGCCCAAAGTTGTTGCCGCTGTAAAGAACATCCTTGAGGTTTATGCCAAGAACGCGAAAAAACACGAAAGGGTCGGAGAATGGATAGAAAGAATCGGCTGGGAAGATTTCTTCAGGAAGACCGGCATTGAGTTCACCCACCAGCACATTGACGACTTCACATTCATGAGAGACACTTTAAGAACATCAGCAGCCTTTAAATGGGCATAACATTACTAAGGGGTGGTTTAAAAGCCACCCCTTTTTTAATCTGAAACAGCTTGACAAACTGCTATAGAGAAGTTATCTTATCTGAAAAATAACCTTTAAAAAGAGGTGGCTATATGGAAACAGAAGAAATTAAAGCGAAAATATGGGAATATTCCGAAAAAATGAAGGGCAAGAAAAAATTAAAAGAAAAAGACATAATTAAGAAAATTGCCGCTGATACCGAGCTTGAAAAAGATGTGGTCAAAGCCGCTCTCAGGGAAATGATAAATGTCGGAAAGCTCATGTACTCATACGGCGGAGGCGCGAGCTCTGTAGAAATACCGAGTGATGAGTATTTAAAAGAAAAAGGCCTGCTCTAAGAAGTAGTACTTTGCATATTAAATCAATTCCGAGGATAGTTGTTTCCGGCCTGCGAGGCGGGAGCGGAAAAACTATCCTCTCTTTATGCCTGATCGCCTCGGGCAGAAAAAAAGGCCTGCAGATCACCCCTTTTAAAAAAGGCCCTGATTATATTGATGCCGGCTGGCTTGCAAAAGCTGCTGATTCCCTCTGTTTTAATCTTGACCCGTTTATGATGTCAGCAAATCAGATCTTGCGGTCCTTTGCTGATCATTCAGAAGGTTCGGATATGGCAATAATTGAAGGTAACAGAGGACTATATGACGGTGTTGACCACAAAGGCTCGTACAGCACTGCCCGCCTCGCAAAACTGCTTAAAGCTCCGGTAATAATGGTCATAGACTGCACCAAGACCACAAATACGATCGCCGCCATGGTGCTTGGATGTCAGAAAATGGACCCTGAAGTATTGATCGCGGGAGTTGTTCTGAATAATGTTGCCACAGAAAGACAGGAATCATTAATACGAAAAGCAATAAAGAGCAGATGCGGACTGCCTGTACTGGGCGCCATACCCCGGCTGAAAAAAGACCTCTTTCCTGAAAGGCATATGGGATTAACGCCGCATCAGGAGCACATCAGCATCAAACAGTCACTGACTGCCGTAAAAAAACTCGGGGACAAATATCTTGACATAAGCGGTATTCTGAAAATAGCGAAAAAGGCAGGAACGATAACTCAGAGCACTCCACCGCCCCCACCGCTTTGCTTCGCAAAGCGAAGCAGTGGGGGGACGCGGGGGCAGGCAGGGCCCGGGATTAGGAGTATAAAGAACAAATCCAAAACAAAATCTGCAATTAAAAATCTAAAATCTAAAATCACTATCGGTGTTATACGGGATTCGGCCTTTCAATTTTATTACCCGGATAATTTTGAAGCGCTTGAGAAAATGGGGGCAAAGCTTGTAGATATAAGCCCGTTAAAGCAGAAAGAGCTTCCTGACTTGGACGCGCTCTATATTGGCGGGGGTTTTCCTGAAACACACGTCATTGCGCTTTCAAAGAATACGCGTTTTAAAGAGTCCCTTCGCATAGCGGTTGAAAAAGGACTGCCTGTGTATGCTGAGTGCGGAGGGCTTATGTACCTTGGCAAAAGCCTGATCCTGAATCAAAAAGAATATCCCATGACAGGGATTTTCCCGATTGTATTTGACCTTGAGAAAAAACCTCAGGCGCATGGATACACAGTCATTAAAGTAAACAGGGCCAATCCTTACTTTCCCAAGGGCTGTACATTAAAGGGCCATGAGTTTCATTATTCCCGGATACTTGAATTCAGAAAGGGCAAAAAAATTCATATGGCGTTCAATGTCCTGAGAGGCAAAGGGATAAAGAACAGTATGGACGGTATTTGCTATAATAATGTCCTTGCTGCATATACACACCTTCATGCCCTCTCATCAAAAGAATGGGGGAAAGGGATGATGAAATGCGCGCGGGACCATAAAAAAAGAAAGGAAACCTTATAATGGCAAAAAGACCTTTACAATGTCCATTCTGCGAAAACCTGCTGGGTAAACCGGTTGATATTACAATGGGGTCGCTCGACCTGACAGGGGGAATATGCAGATGCGGTTCAGTATATGTCATGGACCAGACCGGACATAATCTGGGACAGGCCCTGATGGATGCCCTTTATTTTGTATGCAAAGAAGATTATGACAAAGCGCTCACCTTAAATCCTGAAGATTATGACACTGAAACGTATGATTATAATCCTTCTTCACATTCAGCATCCGTCTGTAACGAAAGAGCAAGAAGGAAATGCCCCAAGATTATCTTTCTAAAACTAACGAAAACCGAACAACAATAATTGTTTTCCAAAAGACCTGCAACTAACACTTAGACTTTCTTATACCCTCTTATTATTCGCTGGCACCGTCATGCATGGTCTTTTCCATTCGCAAATACAAATTGCGTACGGATCTTTAACCCCTGCAATTTCATGACGTGGTTGATAACACACTGACAAAAGCAATATTATATATCAACACCGTCAAACTTTTAGTATTAGCGGCGTACCTATGAAACCTGACAAGTTAAACACAACTGAGCTGCCGCGAGGCATGATACCTCCTGACTATGTAGCGCCTGACTCTCTAACAGGCGTCCCCAGACAGCAGACAAACCCGTCCCGCTGGAGCGGCTCTGGTTGGAATGCCTTTGTTGCTGATCTCAGAGCCGAAGGCATAGAGATAGGTCAGGGCCTGGCCATCCGCTCGGCGTACATGACTGACGGAGGCGGAGTAGCCATGAGCCTGCCGCACGGCGTGCTCGTAGCGAGCTCATCAGAGGATGTATCAAAAACGCTCAAAACCGCGCAGAAACACAGGGTACCTGTCACTGTGCGAGGCGGCGGACTTACTACTGAAGGCGAATGTGTCTCTTTCGGAGGCCTTCAGCTTGACATGCGGGGTATGAGCCGGGTGCTCCATATAGATAGCGCCAATATGACAGTCCGTACCGAGGCCGGAATATACTGGCATTCGCTTGCCGAGGCCTTACGGCGTCAGGGGCTTGATTACTTATCCGCGCCGCTAAATATGACGTCCTCTGTTGGTGGTACTCTTGGAGTAGGCGGTATAGACATCAATTCTCCAAAGTTCGGCTGCAGCGCGGACCAGGCCATATCACTTAAGGTCGTGACGCCGACAGGCGATATCGTAGAATGCAGCGAGCAGGCAAACCAGGAGATCTTTGAACGCGTGCTCCTTGGCTACGGGCAGTTCGGTGTTATAACAGAGGCAACCTTGAAAATCCGTATCTTTACACCGATCAGGATGCATTATTTTTACTACAGGTCACTGAGGGAGTCAATAGAAGACCTCAGGTTCCTGGTTGAAGAAGAAATTGCTGATTATGCCGGTATCCTGACAATGCTTGACCGTGCGATCAATCTGCTTGTTGCCTTTGATTCAGATGAGCGTGAGCAGGAATTTTTCAGCCGTTACAGGAAGCGCCTCAGGGGACATGGTGAGATCGGATTTTCTCTGCACATGGCGGCGCACTATGCACTTCATCCATGGAAGGTCAAAGAGGCTCTTTATCTTCTTGAACGAAAGCGCGCCCTGCTCCCTGAGTTAAGCCCGTCAGCTCATATGCAGGACAACAAGATAGTGGACAGGTCCGTGGTCTTTTCACGCGCGGTCTGGAAATTCTGGGGAGGCAGGCAGATGGTAATACCTGACCTGGCAATGAGCAAAGAGAAGTTTGCCCGGGCTGTCGAAAGGGGAAATGCAGTTTGCCGGCGATATTTCCCGAATTATACGCTCTACTGCGTGGGCATCAAGCTTTTCGGCAGCAGACCACGCTATGAACTTTCGTGCATACCTCCCGATGCTCAGGACTTTGCCTATGGCTGTGAGTTCGAACCGATACTCGGGGACCATTACTACAGCCGTGACTATCTTCAGTCGTTTAAGAACGAAATATATGATATTGGTGTTGATATGGGCACGAGCTATTACCGCTTTGGAGGGATGATGAAAGGTTACATAAGGCGCGTCTTTAATAAAGAACTTGTTGACAATCATCTGAGGATGAAACAGGAGGCTGATCCGGCAATGATCCTGAACCCGGATGTGATATTCTGATGACGATCAACGTAGGTGAATATGAACAATGTAATGGATGCGGGGTTTGCACATTGTCATGCCCAATATGGCAGCAAAACCACGAAATGCTCATGACCTTTGCCGGCAGGGCGCTGGCTCTTCAGGCAGGCGCACAACCCGAAGAACTGAAGGACTCGGTCGGAGCGTGTCTTTTATGCGGCTCATGCGAACCGGTATGCCCGGTGGGTATCCGCACAATTGATATCACCCTTAAACTCAGGGAAGCACTTAATAACGACAAAAACAAAGATGATCTGCCTCAGGCACAGGTCAGCAGGTCAGCTCCTGACAGGGCTGTATTGATCCCTGATACATCCTTAAAAAGTAATGCCGGCCTGCTGGAACGAACGCTAAGTCTCCTTGACATCCCGCTGGCAGAGGACAGCGGTTTGGATATATTAGAGGCATTTGAGAACGGTTGCAGGCCGATATCCGGCAGGGTTACAGCCTTTCTTAAGACACTCTCCGGCATAAAGAAGATCGTAGTTTCCGACGGCCTTTTCAAGCGCTATATGCGGGCCGTTCTTCCAGGGCTTGAGGTTATAGGCCTTGGCGAAGCTATGTTAAGGCTTCCCATGGTCCGGTCCGCTCTAAGGCCCACAGACCTGTATATTATCGAGGTACGCGCCTTTAATGCGGACTTCAAAAGGTGCCTGCATTTTTATTCAGAGGTAAGAAAACAGACCGGTTGTATAATGAACCTGGACCTTCAGCGTATCGCCATTCCAACAGGCGCGTGTTGCAAGGCAGAGCTCAAAAGCAGGTCCGCTCCGGAGAGCGCAAAACAGATAAGCTGGATACTCGAAGGCAGGAGTTTTGATCGCGTTGTGGCAGAAACAGCAGATGATGTCACACTCTTTAAAAAGGCCGTCACTCAACCGGTAATACATGTGGCTGAGCTGGCAGGGATAGAAATACTGTGACCGCTCCAAACGGCATAAGAGAAATAGATGTGCTTATCTCAGGGGCAAGCCTCTCATCTGCCGCAGCCGCGAAACGGCTGGTTGACTCAGGCCTTGATGTAGTAGCTTTGGAACGGTACGCCCTTCCGCGGCACAAGACCTGCAGCGGCATTATCTCGCCTCGCGGACACAGGTTCCTGATAGAGAATTTCGGCCCTCTTCCAAAAAATATCCTGTATGAGCCCACCTCCTGCAGGGGTGTTACCTTTCATTTCAGGGGAATGATACAGATGCCAATGGATTTTGATCATGGAACGACCCCTCATTTGGACCGTACGTACTCAGACCATTGGGCTATAAAGCAGAGCAAAGTGGAAGTGCACGACAACACACGTCTCATCAGCCTTGAGGACAGGGGTACTCATGTAGAGGTACTCGCAAAACGGAATAAGGAGGACATCCGTTATCGCGCCCGGGTCGTAATAGGCGCTGACGGGCCCAGCTCCCGGACGGTGCGCTGCCTTTACCCGGGGTACAGAAAACAGATTGACTGGTTCACAGTCGCGCAATACATGCATGAAATAATCGAATGCCCCCTGGATCCGGAATATTTTCACTTCTGGCTTCATCCTGTTCTTGGTTACTATACATGGAGCCACGAGCGCAATGGCAGACAGATCGTGGGTGTCGGATATAAAGCCGGTGAAAGGCTCTCGCACAGGCACCGGATGACAGTCGAATATCTGACAGAGCACTATGGCGTAAGGCTGGAGCCTGCCGACGAAAGAGAATCCGTTGTAAACAACTTCGGCCTGTCTCTTACAAACAGGTATGTCTTTGGTAAAGGAAACGTGATCATTACGGGCCAGGCCGCGGGATTTCTCAACATGATAGGTGAAGGTATGAGCTGCGCGCTTCACTCAGGCGCTATAGCCGGAGAGGCTGTTGTGAAATCACTGCGCAGGAACACCGGCCTTCAGTCCGTATACCGTCAGATGATATCGTCTGAAGTGAAACGATGCTCAGACCAGTGGAACCCAATAAAAATAATATTCGGCCATCCTCATGAAGCTGATTTCCGCGGCGCTCTATCCGTTCTTCCGGGAAAGGACAAGAGAAAGGTCATACTTGAGATACTAAAGTTCCTCTATCCATGGGGAGAATATAACTGGGGACGCCGGATAGTAACACAGGCTCTGCTCAGGGAACTCAGGGGTTATTACTCGCCTTCACGCTGGCTCTGATGTAAACAACGGCTCTTATTTTCAACCTGTTGTCAACCAGATGTTAATCGCGTTTGTCAACCACGTGTTTAATCACCGGTTGCAAAGCAGGACTGATATTCACTGTTTCAACTTTTATATCCGGATGTTCATTTGCAAAGACCCTGAATATTTCATCTGCAAACCCCTGTCCGATAGACGTAACACCTTTAAAATCAAGTGTTATTTCCCTGAATTTATCGAGCCCGTAAAGCAGTCTTTTTGCCTCTGAACGGGAGACATAATTTTTATGAAAAAGTTTTACAAGAGCCCGGGTTCTCTGAAATGTGTAGTCAAATTCTTTAGGCGCGTACTGCGAAAAGATCCTGTTGAGACGTTTTTTCGTACGCCTGCTGATACTAAAGGATACTTCGGTGCCTTTTATATGCTTTTTCTCTTCAACATAAATATCTTTTTTCTGGTTATCAAAGATCATATTGATGTTATGAGACCTGAAAACAATCCTGTCAGATGCTTTTGAAGTAAAAAATATTCCTTCTCCAGTATGTTTTTCTTTCATAGTTGTTGTTTTGCCTTTAATAAGTTCTCCAATAGCTGCATTTTCATCTGACAGCCGGAGTTTTGAGAAAATTGAGTAAAAAATTCCAATCCCAAAGTCCCTGATATTAAAATTAAATTTATACTGGTCAAGAGTGACCTCTACATTGCACTTTCCAGATTCAGAGTGGTCTATAGCATTATTCAGCATTTCTGTGAATGCATAGTAAGCTATATCAAACGTATTCTTACCAAGAGCTTTTTTAAGGTTAAGAAACTGCGTGAGCTCGCGAAAAACCCTATCCTCTTCAAGTCCTGACAGCAGTAATGTTTTTTTTATTTTTTTTGCGACCTGCGGCAGCCCTCCAGCTGCAGCTGCAAACTGATAAACAGTCCCTCTGGTTGTTCCCTGCTTTACTATTTTGCCTCTTTGGATAAGGGCTTTCAGGTGTTTATTAACCGCCTGCCTTGAAATTCCAAGAAATCCAGAGAGTTCTTTTGCCGCTATAAATTGCTTGTTTTCCATATAGTTAAGGATTTTATCTCTGGAGTTCATAAAAATATTATAGGCAATTGACAACTTATTGTCAACTTTAGATTAACTATTATTGTCAACCTATTTCAAATAGATCATCAAAAAAGAAGCGGAAATCGTGGAGCTGTTAAATTACTATTGACGTTCTTCCATGCCTTCTTCCATCTGCCTTATTGTTTCTTCCATTTGTTCTTCCGACATACTTTCCTTCATTCCTTCTCTCATGCCTTCCCCCATTGCCTTGCCCATTTCCCTCATGCTGTCTTTCATGGCATCACCAAACCCTTCCATAAGCTCACCCATGGCGCCGCCGAACATTGACATCATTGTCTGATTGGCATCAACTTTCCACTCTCCGTCTTCCTGAACAAGAAAAGTCTTCATCGGGATATTCAATTCCATTTCACCTGTGGAAGAATGCATAGTGGTTTCTATGGTAGACTTGCCGTTTTCTGTTTTTACTTCGCCGAAAGTGATCTCTGCTTCACCGTCTGCATTATTTTTGTTCTCCTGCAAAGATGCAGCGCTGTTCTCTGTTGCATAGCTTCTTGCCTTATCAATATCCCTGTCTATCAAGGCTCCCCAGAACTTATCCGCAACACCTTCAGGGCTGTCACTTCTGGTACATCCGGCCGTCAGAAACAATGCGATCACCATACAAACTAAAGCTATATTTCTTACCATAATATCCCTCCCCTAATATTCCGGCTGTGAAATTCAGTATAAATCATTCTTTTTTAAATTGTAAATTAAACAGGCTGCCGTCCTTAATTATTCTTACAAACAGTCTATTATTCTTAGCCGTTAAGAAAGCATTGACAACTTATCGTCAATCAGCTCCATATAACAGGTCATGCAATTACTACTTTAAAATGCTAAAATTATTTTATCAGCTGCCTAACGTATATCTTAATAAAAGGAGAATGGCATGAGACTTGTAACACGGGGTGATCTTGACGGTTTAACTTCAGCAGTCCTTATTTCAACGATGGAAGATGTTGATTCCGTCGAATTGGTCCATCCTCAGGATATAACTGATAAAAAGTTTGAAATTGCTGAAGGCGATATCATGGCCAACCTTCCTTACCACCCAAAGTGCGCGATTTGGTTCGACCACCATCAATTAACCGAAAACAATGAAAAACCCCCTGAAGGCTTTAAGGGCAAACACGCCCTGGCAGAAAGCGTCGCAAGGGTAATATATGACTACTATTCCTCTGAAAAGCTGAAGAAATTTGAAGCCCTGGTCAGTGAGACAGACCGGTTTGATTCGGCCCAGCTTTCAATGGAAGATGTCACTGACCCAAAGGACATTATACTCCTTGGATTTACCATAGATTCCCGCACCGGGATTGGAAAATTCAAGGACTACTTCATGGATCTTGTCAGTAAGTTGAAAACAATGCCCATAGATGAAGTGCTTGCTCAGCCTGAAGTTGCCGGCAGAATAAAACTCATGAAGGAAACCAACTCAGCTTTTCTTGAAATGCTCAAGAAACACTCTCATATGGACGGCAATGTAGTGATCACGGATT
>VAPB011055575.1_pt1 | contig 28233 bp, 23 predicted proteins | sample 3395101 | NCBI WGS metagenome assembly VAPB01 (sample SAMN08290433, study PRJNA428436) | hydrothermal vent metagenome | isolation source: Deep-sea hydrothermal vent chimney | place: Indian Ocean: Southwest Indian Ridge | reverse complement strand
TGGAATTGAAAGGATAATTCACATTATTAAGGACTCCTTTACCTGCACGGAGAGTCCTGATCTGTTCATTTGTTCTCTGGGCCCGGATGCGTCTGATAAGAGCTTTATTCTGACCGGACAGTTAAGGACCGAGGGGATCTGGGTTGAAATGAGTTATGATAATTCATCACTTCGAAGTCAGATGAGAAAAGCCGACAGGATCGGAGCAGGAAAAGTCATTGTTATCGGTGATAATGAGCTGAAAAACGGTAACGCCGTGATAAAGGACATGAAGGAAGGAAATGAATCGGCAGTCAGTCTGAAGACAGCCGATATAATCAGGGCTCTCCAATAGAACAGAAAGTCATGTCATAAATTCTGACGCATGGGGTGGATAATTTGTACCAAATTGATTACAATGTAATAAAAATATATACATATGGGGTATTGCAGACTGCATAACATACACTTACAAACAGCATTCGAAAACCGGCAGCGAATCTACTTAAAAAAAACATAGATGGCCAAAATTAAGGCTGCGCGAAACAAATGAAAAAAATTTTTATTGTAGATGATGAGCCGTACATAATAATGATCATTCAGGACAAACTGCAGAAAGCAGGCTATGAGGTTATTTCACTAAGAACAGGTAAAGGCGCGCTGGATATGATCAAGACCAGCAAGCCCGACCTCATTATAATGGACTGGATGCTTCCCGGAACAAGCGGTATAGATATATGTAAAATGCTCAAAGCAGCGCCTGAAACATGTGAAACTCCCATTTTCATGCTCACTGCCAAAGGACAGGAGTCAGACGAAGAACTCGGGTTTCAGTGCGGAATTGATCATTATATCACCAAGCCTTTCAGTCCAAAGTCCCTCCTCAAACTTATCGAGGACACTATTGGCAAATCTGATCTATGAGCAAAGAGAACACAAACAGCAAAGAGCAGTTGAAGCAGGTACAAAAAGACCTTGCTCTGACGGTAGAAGAACTCAGTGACGTTTATGAAGAAATATCCATTCTTTATCACATATCCCAGTCATTTTCCGGACTGACAATTGACGATATCTGTAACAAGCTCCTTGACGAAGTTGCGATCAATCTCGATGTAAAAACCGTCTCCATACTGCTGCTTGATGAGGAGAGACCTGAAGCTTATACCGCCGTAAGCACCGGCAAATGGGCGCCTGACAAGGTCATTGCAAAAGGGGACAATATAATCTGGCACGCAATTGAGAGGAACAAACCTCAGGTTTTCTGTGACATAAATAACACACCTCATAAAAAGATCTGCCCTGATCTGCAAGCCATAATGGTATGCCCCCTTACGGGAAAAAAGAAAAAAGTAGGGGTTATTTTAACAGGTGAGAAAACCTCCGGGGAGGAGTTCTTTGCCTCTGACTCAAAATTCCTGATGGCCATAGCCTCCCAGGCAGCCCTTGCCATAGAAAACGCGTATCTGCACCAGGAGCTTGAGGGCTTCTTCTTCGGCACTGTGATGGCATTCGTCAAGGCCATTGAGTCAAGGTCTCACTGGACGTCCGGCCACTCTGAAAGAGTAACCCGATATGCACTTGCCATCGCGCATCAAATGAACATGGACAGAAGTTTTATTGAGAGACTGAGAATCTGCGGCCTTCTTCATGATATCGGTAAAATTGCCACACCCATAGAAATTCTTGATAAACGAGGTGAACTGGACGATAATGAACTGATTGAAGTTGAGCAGCACCCTCTTACCGGTTCTTCAATCCTAAGTGAACTGAAGCAGTTCAGAGATATCACCGACGGCATCAGATACCATCATGAAAAATGGGACGGCAATGGTGTTCACGAAAAATTAAAGGGTACTGAAATACCTGTTATGGCACGAATAATATCCGTTGCAGACGCATTTGATGCTATGACATCTGACAGGCCTTACAGAAAAAAACTGAGCTTTGAAAAAGCCCTGAATGAACTGATCGTACATTCAGGCAAGCAGTTTGACCCCGACATTGTAGATGCATTCATGCAAGTCAAGGACGCTCTGTTTCTGTAATGTCATATGACCTGCCTCTTAAAAAACTGCACAGGCGCGATTCTCGCAGGCGGTGAGAACAGCAGAATGCCGGTTTTGAAGGCATTCATCGAAGTAAACAATATCAAAATCATCGAAAAAAACCTTAAAATAATGAAGAGCCTTTTTAACGAGGTCTTTATTATTACAAACCAGCCGGAATATTACATATATCCTGACGCAACGCTTCTGGGTGATATTTGTCAGGTTCGGGGACCTATGACCGGATTATTAACTTCTCTGCTTAATTCATCAAGCCGTTGGGTCTTTGCATCTGCATGTGACATGCCGTTCATTAACAGTGACCTTATCAGGTTCATGGCTGAAAAAAGGAATGACTGTGATGCAGTTGTGCCGCGGCCGCATGGCAAAGATGAACCTCTTTTCGCGTTATATTCTGTAAGGCTTATTCCCGCCATGGAAAAGGCCGTTTCTTCCGGCAAAGTCGGATTAAAAGATTTTTTAGGCACTAAAAGGGTAAAATATATCGGCGCAAAGGAAATAAGGAATATAGACCCTCAGATGAGTTCATTTGTCAACATCAACACCCCTGAGGATCTGAAACGTATTTTGAGCCGATAATATATACTTAAAAATAACATTACAACCATGAAAATGGAGGGAAGAATATGTTCGGCCTTGGACCCACAGAATTAATAATTATACTGGTTATTATTGTCATTCTCTTTGGTGCCCGCAGACTGCCAGAGATAGGCAGAGGCGTAGGCGAAGCCATTAAGAATTTCAAGAAATCCACATCTGAACCTTCTGAAATTGATGTGACCCCGAAAAAAAAGGATGAAGAGCCCGAAAAAAACGCCTCACGGGATAATTCCGACAGGGAAAGCAAGTCATAAGTGGACTCTTACAAAACTTTTGCTGAAATTGATCTGAATGCCCTGACTCGCAATTTAGGAATAGTTAAGAAAAAAACAGGTCAAAAAACATATGTACTTGCTGTTGTTAAAGCCAACGCGTACGGACACGGTGCGGTTGAAGTCTCCCGTCATTTACTAAAGAACGGCGCTGACATGCTCGGCGTTGCTTTCACTGAAGAAGGCATCCTGCTCAGGCAGGCGGGAATAGAAGCCCCCATACTTGTTTTTTTCGATACAAAAAATACGGATGCTTTTCTGGAACATTCTCTCACCCCTGTCATATTTGATGCAAAAAGCGCGAAATCACTTTCATCCAGAGCCGCCAAATACAACCGCCACATAGCTGTACACGTGAAAGTTGATACAGGTATGGGCCGAGTCGGCGTACGCGCGGCAAACGCTTTTAAAGAGATTCAAAAGATTGCCGGCATGCGGAATCTGAAGCTCGAAGGTATCATGAGCCATTTCTCGGATTCAGATATGGGCGAAAGAGAATTCGCTGAGCATCAATTGAGCAGATTCACAAGCCTTGTTGCGTCATTAAAAGACAAAAAAATCAATTTCAGATTCGCTCATATGGCTAACAGTGCCGCGGTACTTCAGTTTCCGCAGGCTCATTTCAATATGGTTCGGCCTGGAATAATGCTGTATGGCTACGGTCCCGCAGGAAAGAACAGCCTTAAACCTGCCTTAACTCTTAAAAGCAGAATTATCTTCATAAAAACCGTTCCATCACGCACTCCCGTAAGTTACGGCAGAACCTTTATAACAAAAAGAAAAAGCACGATAGCAACAATCCCTGTCGGATATGCCGACGGTTACAGCAGGAGACTCTCAAACTGCGGAGAAGTACTTATAAACGGAAAACGAGCGCCGGTAATCGGCCGTGTCTGCATGGATACTATTATGGCCGACATAACAGGGATACCGCGCGTTGATGAGAATAGCGAGGTCGTACTGATAGGCCAGCAGGGAAACGACAATATAACTGCCCTCGATATTGCCGATAAGATCGGCAGCATTCCCTATGAAGTTTTGACCTCAATAGGCAGTAGAGTTAAGAGAGTTTATAATTATTGACAATGCAATTTGCCTATGATAAGCTTATTTACAATTAATTATTTGGATTTCTACTATATGATAAAAAAATCGATTTTGAACATAAACAGCATTGGATATTCTTATGTCAACCGGGAACAGCACATCGAACAGAACCCCATCCGGCAATAAAGCGGAAAACACTTTAGTACGTCTTTTTTCTTCAGATGATTGCGCAGAATATTTCCGAAACCTGTCAAAAATCACCGGGTTTGATCTCTGTGTTTATGATGGAGACGGCCGGCCTGTCTTCGACGTTCGTTATGGCCCTGTCTGCGAACTGATCAAATCATCCGCGTCCGTTATTCTGGAATGTCCCGCTTCCTGCAGGAATTTCATTCTCAAGCAGCTGAAGTCCGATGAGCCTGCGATCCACAAATGTACATCAAGAGTTGTAAGCTTCGCTATTCCAGTCACTTATCTGAAAGAAAAGGCCGTTATTGTCGGCAGAAACGGTTTTGCATCCTATGAGGATTTCCTTGAGTTTATGGATATTGCCAGAAAGAACAATTTCCGGGAAATTCCTGTCAAAACGCCTCTAGATTTTGTTGATGAGCACTACATAAAAAGCATCTCATTGTACATTCAGAGGGCAGCAAGCTATATCTTAAATAATTTTCAGGATAAGCATAAGCTGGTAGAGAAACTCGGACGATTTTCTTCACTGGTTGACTTTAACATTCTCAATAAAATATCCAGAGATATTTCTTCTGTCCATAGATATATAATTGATACTGTCTTATTTATTCTGGGCCCGAAATCAGTAGCAATGCTTACTCTTGATGACACCACCGGGACATACAGGACTGTACACGCTTCAGGCAGACATAAGAATATCCTCAATAATATTCAGATCCATAAGGATAATGCCAACATCAAAGAAATGATCTCTGCAAGACCTGCTGTTCTTCCTGTGGATCTTGAGGCGGAAAGAATTATAACGGCCGTGCATGGCGAAAAACTTGATACGCTGAACCTCTTTCCAATCTTCACTTCCAATACTCTTGAGGCACTAATAGTCATATTTGATAATGAGCTTGCTCCTGAAGATATGAAGATCATTTCAGCTCTTTGCGACTTTATTGAAGTAACCCTTGAAAACCATGCCCTTCAGCACTCCATTGACCAGAAAATGGACGATGTATTGTCTTCATTTTCCGACCTTTCCAGATCGCTCGTCTCAGTACCAAACTGGGGGCAGCTCCTTCAAACTATACTGGAAAAGTCCACTCAGCTTCTCCGGGCGGAACAGGGATCATTAATGTTGCTGAACAAGGAAACCTCAGAGCTTCTCGTTGAGGCAAAAAAAAGCATAGATGATATCGTTATTGACAGCATGAAAGGCCGGATTGGAGAAGGAATTGCCGGGAGAGTCTTTGAAAGCGGAGAACCACTGCTTGTAAGGGACGTAGAGAATGACCCTCGCATTCACCAGAAAAACAAACCGCGGTACAGGACCAAGTCGTTCCTAAGCATTCCTTTGAAAATTGATAACAGGGTCACAGCAGTCCTGAATTTATCCGACAAGATAACGGGCGAGGACTTTGATGAAAACGATCTGAAGCTTATACAGTCATTCACCCCGAACGCAGCGCTGGCAATTGAAAGAAGGTCTCTTAATGAAAAGATCCATTCCCTTGAAAAGCTGTCATTAACAGATCCTTTGACCGGGATTCTCAACCGCCGCTATTTAAATGAAAGGCTTGCTGAAGAAATCTCCCGTTTCAGGAGATATAAACACTCTTTCAGTTTTATGATGGTCGATGTAGACGGATTCAAATATTACAATGACACATTCGGCCATATGACAGGAGATAAAGTTCTAAAATCACTCGCAGGAACCATCTCCTCTTCACTTCGAAATATTGATATTGTAGCAAGGTTCGGCGGAGATGAGTTTGTAGTCATATTACCGCAGACTCCGAAGGAAGACGCGATAAATATTGGCAACAGGGTTAAGGAAAATGTTGAAAAAACGCCCATAGCAGATCAGTGCGGTATCCCGCCAAGCAACCTGACCGTAAGCATAGGCCTTTCCTGTTTTCCGGATGACGCTTCATCAATAGCTGAACTGTTTGAGAAAACCGACCAGGCTCTTTATCTGGCCAAAAAAGGCGGCCGGAACAAATTAGTCTATCTTTAACATCCCGGCAGCACCGCGCTGATATCCTGTACCTGTCGATATTGACATTTAATACTTTGTTCTATATCCTAAATGCGGATTAAAAAGAAATGCCATTCAAGACAATTTCAGAAAGCGGATTTTTAGGGAGAAAACAGGAACTTGAGACCCTTTTCAGTATCTCCTCAGATGTTGTAAAAGGGGATGTATCAGGCATCTTTCTTTCGGGACAGCGCGGTATTGGAAAATCAGAACTTTTAAGGCAGCTTCACTCCCGGCTGTATTATAAACAGGACAAAGTATCTCCTTTTTTCTATACGGTAAACCCTGTCTCTCATTCGGCACTGGACTTCTCCATTCATTACCTTACAAATTTCATACTCCAGCGTCTGTCATTTCAGACAAAAGACCCGTCGCTTATTCGCGCGGATGAGCTCTCGATAGAAGACCTTATGCGCCTTGCCGACAAACTTGAAGCCGGATGGGCTGTAGATATCCTCGGCCGGTTTCTGCAGGCAAAATCCGGCGGAAACGTTAAAAGACTTTTCGCATATGCGGTAAATGCACCTTTGCAGAGCTATATCAGCACCGGCATGCCGGTCATCGTAATGATCGACGACTTCCACAAAATTGAAGAAATCGACGAGTCGGGGCATGACGCTGACAGCAGCCTTTGGGTGCTTTTTGATGACATATCCAGATCCGGCCGTGTTCCTCATATCTTTTCCGGTTCACAGACTGATCTCGAGGATATGTTGTTTCACAGGTCTTCAATCGGCAGCTCATTGGATATCTTCCGTCTTACAGGCATAGACAGCAATTCCTCATATGGTCTTTCCGCCCTGTCATATGGCAGTTCGGGGTTAACAGTCAATTCCGGATCATTGTCCGGACTAATCAGTCTGTTTGAAGGAAACCCTTTTTACATAAAAAGTTTTTCCCGGGCAGTGCGTATGCAAGGCCAAATCTCAACTGAAACAGACCTCTGGAGAATATATTTAAGAGAAATTTCCAGAGGTAAAATTCACTCTTACTGGATGTCCGTCTTCAGCGCTGGCGTACCGCGGTTCGACCTGAGAAAGGCCTCTCTTGAGATCCTTGAACATCTCTGCAGGCAAGGCTCAGCATCATTAGACAACCTCATAAAAACACTCTCAATAAACAAACCTGATCTTAATGACATAGTAAACAAGTATATCTCCGGGGCTGTCCGTCCTTCTCTTTCGATCAGCAGGCATGATCTTTATGATATTTTAAGCGGACTGCATGCAATCGGCGTCCTGGAGAGAAACTTCACATCTTTCAACCTTATAAATAACGGGGTACTGAAAGACATTATCAGCGTGCTATACAGCAGGGAAATTCTTGCGAAACCATCTGAAGTGATCGAAAATGACTTTATCAACGAAAGAACAAAGCTTATAGTCACTGAAAAGCTGCCGTCTTTTGAACTTACAATATCGTCAGCTCCCCGGGCAGGGCTGATAGCAGTTAAGGCCCTTGAACAGTTTGCAAAAAATCAGAATATCTCTGCCGAAGCTACCGCAGAGCTGCAAACAGTATTAGTCGACCTTTTCGCAGGAGTTATCTCCCATAATAAGGAAAGCAACGGGTCTTTCAATTTGAAGTTTGAAGACCATAACGGCAGGTTTTCAATGGAAGTAAAAACATCACTTAAAGAATTGGCATCCCCTGCATCATTTTCGTCAATTTCCGACAATCGGTTAATAAACCGGTACATAGACGATATCAAGCTTGAGCAGACGGATGATGATATTAAAATAGTCCTCACAAAAAACCTTCTCAACGATCTGGCCCCTACGTCTTAGGCTTTGTGGCTTTCCACTCTCCAAATAAGTAATTGAGTCATTAAGTTATTATGTCAATAAATGCATAATGACATATTCTTTATTATGTGGCGTTCCACCCACACCCGGGTTCATTTTAAAATCTTTGCATAAGCTTTCGAATGTAAGGATTAACCAATTCTATAAGAGCCGCTGTTAGCGGCACAGTCATTCACTTGCTCAGCCCAAGTAAATGCAAGACTTTACAATAATTTATTCCTATCATTTGAAAAACGTAGGAACTAGGTTTTTAAAAGGAACCAAAAGAAGGGCGCCCGCGAATATTTAAGTTTTCTTAGTCAGAAACTTCAATGTAATGACAACGAATATTTATTGATTTGCTCATGTCCATTCGCTATTCATTGGCCGGGCGGCTCTTTCAATCAGCCTTCGGTAAATGAATTCAAACTCACCCCTTCGGGTCTCAAACACGAATTCCTTTTTAACCCTGCGACTTCCTTCTCTCACCTGTCTAATGACTATAAATTAATAATCCTTACTCCTTGCATTAATGGTCCCTTTTTGGGAACATAAATATTCAAAGGGCCTTCAACGGCATGGTCTTTAGGGTTTCCCTTTAGATATTGTAGGTGAAGCGCGATAATTGGAAGGAGAGATGAATGATTTTGTGTCTGAGTGAAGCGAGTTTAAAATCATTCCCTGGAAGTTGAGCGTCAGCCTCGGCTGATCCGCCGGGGCGGAAAGAGCCGTATGACAATATCTGAGGGCCACCTTTGTTTGGTTACTTTATTTAGTGGTTAAATAAAGTTACCCGGGGTGTGGGGCGGAGCGCCCACAATCGCTAGCAATTAAATCTGCGTTAAGCCAGACTTACTCGAATGTCAGTGGAACGCCACTTATTTATTTTTGCTAGGTATGTCTGCGACTCGTAGAGTAGAGTGTGGAACACCACTTCCCGGACAAACAGATTATTACGAATACCGATTAATGCATAACAAATAACGGGTGTGGGTTGCGCATCTGGGTTCTTTTGATAAGCTTCAATAATGAAGCTTATGCAATGTAAGGAATTACTTGTTTATTTACATCCGCTCCCTTTGGGAGCTTTGCATTGTCCCGTAAGCCTCATGGGGTCAAGAAGACGGTTTGCCTCTTTTTCCTTAAGTATGCCTTTTTCAATAACTATCTGTTTTACTGTCTTTCCTGTTCTGTAAGCCTCTTTGGCAACTTCAGCGGCAGCTGAATAGCCGATAACAGGATTCAGAGCGGTTGCCATTGCCAGCGTTGCCTCGGCAAGCTCCCTGCACTTACTAACGTCAGCCTTGATCCCCTTTACACATTTCACAGTAAAGGCTTTAACTCCGTTTTTCAGTATCTCAATAGAGGAAAGCAGGTTGTGGGCAATAAGCGGCATCATTACGTTAAGCTCCAGCTGCGATGCCTGCACCGCGAAGGCAACAGTTGTATCATTGCCTATCACCTGAAAACAGACCATATTAAGCATCTCTGCCATAACAGGATTTACCTTCCCCGGCATAATTGACGAGCCGGGCTGAACAGCCGGAAGAATGATCTCGGCAAATCCAGTTCTGGGGCCTGAACTCAGAAGGCGAATATCATTGGCTATCTTGATCAATGTAATTGAGGCACCTCTCAGCGAAGCGCTCAGCTGAAGCGCGGGATTAACATTTTGAATGCCCTCAAACAGATTTCTTGAACTCCTGAATTTCATGCCGGTGATGTTTTTGATCTCCCTTAATATATTACGCCGAAACGCCGGATGGGCATTTATCCCGGTACCGGCCGCATTACCTCCGACAGGCAAATAAAGCAATTCGTTGGAAGCATTCTGTATCCGGCTTATATCATTACTGACAGCTTCGGCATAACCGCTGAATTCCTGGCCAAGCCTTATCGGTACGGCATCCTGCATATGGGTCCTGCCTGCCTTGACGATCCCGTCAAACTTTCCTGCTTTTTTCGCAAGCTCCCTCTGAAACGCCTTAAGCTCCGTGATAAGGCCGATCTTCACCGCTTCATAAGCAGAAATATACATCGCTGTTGGGATCGTATCATTTGTAGACTGGGCCATATTTACATGGTCATTTGGATGTATAAGAACGTAGTTTCCCTTTTCACCTCCCAGAATCTCGACCGCCCTGTTTGCAATAACCTCGTTGACATTCATATTCTGCGAAGTCCCGGCGCCGGCCTGATAGACATCAACAACAAAGTGCTCATCATGCCTGCCAGTGACGATCTCTGAGGCCGCCTTTTCTATGGCCCTTGACCTTCTCCTGTCTATAAGGCCGAGAACTCTGTTTGCCCTGACAGCTGCAAGCTTGATTATCCCCTGGGCCTTTATAAAACCCCTCGGCAGCTTAAGACCGCTTATCGGGAAATTATCAACCGCTCTTTTTGTCTGTGCACCGTAATATGCTTCATCAGGCAGGTTTACTTTTCCAAGAGTGTCTTGTTCAGTCCTCACTTATTAATCCCCCGGGCTTCGATATAATAAAAATTAGTTTAGCATAACCACTATGCAAATCAAAACTAATTTTGACAGTACACCGGGCTTCAATTATACTATGAAGATATGATACCTCCGCAGGAAATAATATTTCGACTGCTTCTCGGCGCCGTTATAGGCGGCATTATTGGTTTTGAAAGAGAAGTGCACGGAAGGGCAGCCGGTTTCAGAACACAGCTTATAGTCTGTGTAGCCGCGGTCCTCATCATGATCGTCTCTGAAAACTATTATTATTACATCAGGGCGCTTGACCCAACTCTTCGCATCGATCCGGCGCGGATCGCTGCGGGAGCGATAATCGGGATTGGTTTTTTAGGAGGAGGCGTAATAATAAAAAGCGGTTCAACTGTAAGAGGACTTACAACCGCGGCATCCATATGGATCGTTTCGGTCATAGGCCTCGCGGTCGGGGCAGGCCTGTATCTGGAATCAGTTGTTTCCACCGCGATAACTGTAATCGCACTGGTTGTTCTCCGGAAGGTCGAACAAATGATCAAAAGACTCACATTCAAGACAATTACAGTTACAACGCAAATTGCCGAAAACGCGGAAGAAAATATAGTGTCGATTCTCACCAGCCATGAACTGAACATACGTTCCGTGGATTATGAAAAAAACGCTCTCAAAGAAGAGACCGTCTACCACTTCAGTGTCTCTACGAGAAATAAAAAAGTTTTCAAGGATTTGTTCGTAGAGTTAGGGGAACTTGAGATCGCAAGGAAAGTATCAATTAACAGCAGAGACAGGATGTTTTCGTAGCAGTAAACCGGCTTATCTCTGAGACACCAGCAGTTTGTTAAAATCGAATTTTTTCAGATACCCGAGGAACTTATCCAGTGCATGGGAAGAATCTTTGGGCTTCCTGTAAAGCAGTGAGAAGTCCCTGGTGAATTTCTCTTCTTTAAACGTCGCGGTCTTCAGACTTCCGTAACGGACTTCCTTCTTTGTTGCCCACTTAGACATTATAGAAACTCCCAGACCCTCTTCGACAACACCTTTTATGGATTCAGTACTGCCCATAATAAAAGCTATTTTAATGTTGTGAGACGACATCCCGTGTTTTGTCAGATGCTTCTCTATCATCTGTCTTGTTCCCGAACCTTCTTCCCTGAGAATGAACGGCTCTTTTGATAACTCTAAAATAGAGATGTTTGATCTCTTTGCCCATGGATGAAGCGGAGACATTATTAATACCATTTCATCAGATACAAGTTTTTCTATGACCAGTTTCTGTTTTTTTACTTCTCCTTCCACAATGCCGACATCAATATTCCCGGCATTAAGGAAATCCAGAACGTTCTTTGTATTTCCAATATGAAGATGAACTCCTACACTTGGGAATTTTTTTCTGAACTCGGCTACAACATACGGCAGAACATAATTTCCTATTGTAGAACTAGCGCCCACACTGACTATGCCTTTAACAACTCCGGTAAATTCCCCGATCTCCTTTTCTGCAGCCATATAGAGCAGATTGATCTCTTTTGCGTACCTGTAAAGCATTTCACCGGCCTTGGTAAGAGTAATAATACAACCGGACCGGTTAAAGAGTTTGGTGCCACAGACTTCCTCGAGGGCCTGAATCTGAAGACTGACAGCGGGCTGGGTAAGACGAATTATCTCCGAAGCTTTGGAAAAGCTCTTGGTTTCCGCTACAGTACAAAATACTTTTAATTTATGGTCATCCATATAGACAATTTTTACGACAACCTTTATAGGAGCTATAAGCCTGACTTATATTGCTACTATACACTAACAAAGAATTATAATCAATATACAGCTGATCAACAACTTCTTCCGGCGTTCTTTACAGCCTCTTTCGCAAGCAGATCAGCTTCCCCGTTCAGTTCCCTGCGGATATGAGTGAGCTTATAACTATCGAATTCCCTCAGCATTTTGAGCGACTCTTCCCACAAAGGTCTTAAGTTGGCGCTTCTAATTTTGTAAATGCCTTTAATCTGTTTCACAAGGAGTTCTGAATCCAGATATATCTCGATTCGTCTTAATCCGGCTGCCGCAGCTTCTTTAAGCGCTCTTAAGAAAGCTGAATACTCGGCGACATTGTTTGTTGTAATTCCAATATTTTCAGAGATCCTGATATCCGGGCGGGAGGGCGAATCTTTTCTGAATCTTATCAGCACCCCGATCCCCGACTGCCCGGGATTACCGCTTGAGGCGCCGTCGCAGTAAATCTCCGCTTCAGGTTCTGACTGTTCATCTCTGAATAAAACAGGCTGGTCCATTCCGGCAGTTTTTTCAGACCCTTTCACTGTCAGCCTTCTCCGCCCCGTCCTGCGCGGATGAGTCTGAATAAAACAGAAACCTGCTGCAATAGAAGCACGTGTAGATATCGTCCTTATTGTTTTTTATGTCATTGTACAGCTGTGGAGGAATATTGGTGTTACAACCTTTACATATCTCTTTCCATGTCTCAACTACCGCCAGACCGCCGTGGCTCTTTCTGATACTCATATATCGCTCATAAATATCTTCATCAATGCCCGCGATCATTTCTTTCCTTCTGTTTTTGATCACTTCCATTACGGCATGAAGTTTCTTCCTTTTCTCTTCAAGCGCCTGTTCCTCCTGCCTGAATTTCTCCTCTTCCCTGCCAAGCTCAGCTTGTTCTTCCTTCAGTTCCCCTGATAAAACATCTATTTTTTCCATTTCCACAAGGATGTCTTCTTCAAGCTGGTATATGCTGTTTTCGAAACTCTGTATCTCTTTCAGGTAGGCTTCGTACTCTTTATTTGTCTTGACCTCGGCACTCTTGGCCTTCATCTTTCCAAGCTTGTCCTGCTTTTCTTCCAGTTCGTCTTCTTTCTGTTTTTTTATTTTCTCAGCCTTTTCGAATTTACCCTTGGACTTTTCAAAAACTGATTTTACTTCGTACAAAGAGGTTTTTGCTTTATCTAACTGACCGGGCAGAGATTCGATTTGATCGGTAATGGACAATATTTCAGAATCAATTTTTTGAAGGCTTATCAGAAGGCTTATCTGTTCATTCAATTGAATCTCCGGGCAACCGCTTTATCATTTTTTTGGTGGGCCCACCAGGGCTCGAACCTGGGACCAACCGGTTATGAGCCGGTAGCTCTTCCAACTGAGCTATGGGCCCTGCAATAACGAATACAAATTATCACAGATTATTTTCAGACAAACGCGGACATCGTTTGTTCAATGTTTAACCGCGGTTTATATTTTATGGAAATCAGGTATAAAAGTAAACCCTGTTAGAAAACTTTTACCCTTTCAGCGGCACAACTCACGAGGGATACTTAATCCGTTTACCAGTTGAAAAAGACCACCACCATCAAGGGGATTTTCTAACAGGGTAAACCCCGTATTTAAAACAGGCGGACAATCCGGTTTCTCACCCCTTTCATAAAGAACCGCGGTTTATCTTTCCACAAAACTCTGGAGAAATCTGCTTCTTGTAGGGTGTCTCAACTTCCTCAATACTTTGGCCTCGATCTGTCGTATGCGTTCCCTTGTGACCTTAAATTCCTGACCTACCTCTTCAAGTGTTCGCGACGCGTCGGTCTCGATCCCAAAACGCCTTTTAATTATTTCAGCTTCCTTATCGTCAAGGGTACTCATTACTTTTTTTATCTGGCTCTTCAGGTCATTATGAACTGCCGACTCCAGGGGAGACAGCCCTTTCTTGTCCTCTATGAAATCACCCAGGATACTGTCTTCTTCTCTGCCCAGGGGGGTTTCAAGGGAAACCGGTTCTTTACATATCCTCAGGACAGCACGCACCTTCCCCAGGGGCATTCCTGTTTTTCCGGCGATCTCATCCGCAGAAGGTTCTCTTCCGAACTCCTGCACAAGATCGTTCGAGGCTTTCATTAACCGGTTCATTGTTTCAACCATGTGAACAGGTATCCTTATGGTCCTTGCCTGGTCCGCGAGAGCACGTGTAATAGCCTGTCTTATCCACCATGTCGCGTATGTACTGAATTTGTAACCCCTTTTATACTCAAACTTATCTACCGCCTTCATCAGACCGATATTCCCCTCCTGTATCAGGTCAGACAGGCTGAGGCCTCTCCCAAGATACTTCTTCGCGATACTGACTACAAGTCTCAGATTTGCTTCTACAAGAAGTTTCTTTCCCTCATACACTTCTTTCTCTCCGTCCAGACATAGCTGCAGGTACTTAACTGTGTCCGGCCACTTGAGTCCAAGCCCGCTCTCCAGCTTTGCTCTCTCGCTCATGAGTTTCTTATATTCGCTGTATAACGCCCTGCCTTCATCAGTCCGCCTGCCGGCCTGATCCATATATCGCGATATGTTTCTGTCTTTTACTTTCTCAAGCGGCACCTTAAACCTTTTCTGAATTCTGCCGATATCGCTGACAATATCATTATGACGTTTTACATTATCCTTAAATATCTGAACCAGTTCATAAACCAATTCTTCCCGCAGACAAAGCTCGGATATTTTCCTGTGTATATCAGCGCCGTTTTGAGCCAGCCTGACATTTGTCAGTTTGATCAGGTTATCGCTTATGCCTTTCCTGAACAGCTTTCTCAAATAGAGTTTTCTTTTGCGTAAAAGAACTTCCATGGACCTGCAGGTCTTAAAAAAACTGTCCGGCACACTCCTGTTTTCTTCGTCAGTCGTTTCTTCCTCCTCTGACGATACATCCCTTATCAATATTTCATTTTTCTTCAATCTGTCGGCAATAGACAGTATCTCTTCAATTACCATCGGAATGGAATAGACAATCTCCAGGACTGACTCCTTCCCCTTGTCTATTCTTCTGGCCGTCTCGATCTCTCCTTCCTTGGTCAGCAAAGGAACTGCTCCCATCTCTTTCAGGTATATCCTTGCCGGATCATCACTGGAGATATCCACTCTTTCAGCTGTCTCTTTTACTTCAGGAGAAATATCCATGGTTTCAAGGCCTGCATCTTCCCCGGCCTCCTCATTTTGCTGTTTAGTACGATGTGTTTTTCCGCTCATACTAAAAAAGTTGTTAGTAGTTTGTCGTTAGTTTTTAGTTTAACAACTAAAAACTATAAATGCATAGTGAACGTATAGTGAGCGAATATGGTAATAGTATGTTCTTCCGTACATTGTGTTTACCCGCCTTGTAGTGGCGGGTGACCACTAAACTTAAAGGACTCATAGTTCATAGCTGCGCCACCATGCCACCATGCCAAACAGACTGGCAGGCAAGAACAAACTGGCTGGCAGGCACTAACAGGCCCCTGCACAGGAGCCTCTTTTCTTACGTCACACTCTTCATTTTAAGAAGTTTCTGATGTTCCATCTGAAGGGTCTTTAACAGGCTGTGATTTTTCTCCCGCTCGGCATTCCGTATCCTGTCCTGAAGATTGTCCAGTAAAACCCGGCGCCTCTTAAACATAATCCTTTTGACACAGTCCCTGAAAAGTTTTTCCGGGTCACCGGACTCGGAATCCAGCATAAACTCGGATTTCAAAGACAGTTCAGTTAGGAGATTCCTTTCTTCGTCGCTGCATTCAGATATCAGTTCATCATAGCCTATTGATCCATTCTTCATTTTCATGTAGATTGATCTTTTAACCGGATACTCCATGTCCTCTTCAGAAACAGCATCAAAGACATGTCTGGCCTTTGCCGGATACATAAGGATAAGCTGCAGTAAATAATCTTCATCATTAGTTCCTGACGCGGCCTTCAGAGCAGATGAGCTCTTCTCTGAAGATACATGTCTATTTTGATATGACTGCCTTGTCTGACGGCTCTTATTTATCCTGCTAAATTCTTCCCTGATATGCATCTCATTGATCTTGAGCCTTTCAGCCAGCATTTTCACGTAAGAACCCTGCAGAACACTGTTAGGTATCCTTAAGATCATTTCAAGAGCTTCACCGGCAATGATATGAACGTCCCCTTTCTGCATTACAAAGAAATCTACAATGGATACGGCATCATTAAGTAATTTACCAAATGTCTGCTTACCTTTTTTCATTATCAGGCTGTCAGGGTCTTCCCCGGCCGGCATAGGCATAATCTTAACATTGATTCCGCTCTCAAAAAGTACGCCGATGCCGTTCTTTGCAGCCTTTACGCCGGAGGCGTCACCGTCAAAGACGATCACCGCGTCCTGCGTGTATCTTTTTATTAGCTTACCGTGCTCCTGAGTCAGAGCAGTCCCAAGTGGAGCTGCCGCGTTTGAAAAGCCCTTCATATGTAAAGTTATAACATCCATATATCCTTCGGCAAGGATAATAAAGCCGGTCTTTTTTATTTCCTCTTTGGCCGCATTCAGCCCGTACAGCACCCTGCTCTTGCTGAATATGGCAGTCTCGGGCGAATTCAGGTATTTAGGCAGGGAATCGTCCATAACCCTGCCGCCGAACGCGATGACCTCTCCTCTCGGGTCAAAGATCGGGAATATTATCCGGTTTCTGAATGTATCATAAGTACCCTTGCTTCCCTGCACGGCAAGGCCCGCCCTTTTTATCGCGTCGATCTTATGTCCTCTTTTCTGCAGGTAATTATGCAGGGCGTTCCAGGAATTCGGCGCGTAACCAATTGAAAAGTGTTCCCGGATCTCACCTGTAATTCCCCTGCCGGCAAGATATTTTTCTGCCGGAGAGTCAATTTTGAGGTTCTGTTTATAAAATGTATTGGCATCCTTGTGTATATTGATAAGATTTTCTCTTAATCCCGCTGCTACCTTCTGTCCGGGGTAATTCTTAAGAGTGACACCGGCCTTTTTGGCAAGAATCTGGAGTGACTCCTGAAAAGACAGGGTATCGAATTTCATAAGGAAGGTAAAGATATCCCCGCCGCTTGCACAGCCAAAACAGTGGTATATCTGTTTTGAAGGGCTTACCATAAAAGAGGGCGTTTTTTCAGCGTGGAACGGACAAAGCCCCTTCCAGTTCTGTCCGGACTTTTTTAAAGGTACATATTCAGATATGACGTCAACAATGTCCAGCCTGTTCTTGATCTCTTCGCGGTTGTTGTTATAAGAGGGCATGATAGTAAAAAAATAAATTTAAAATGAAAAATGCTAAATCTATGAACTATAAACTTTATGCCATGTGGGACAGCCGTTCAAGCCGTTCAAACTGTTCAAGCTATTTCATTTGTAATTGCTAATTTTCAATTTTACATTGTTCTTAACGAACTATTAGCTTCTGCTGAACCTTCTGAAACCGGAACACTGAAGCACTTCCAGCCTGCCCTTTTTCCGTATCTCGTCAAGGATCAGGTTCATGCCCAGATTATCACTTGAGATATGGCCGGCTATTACAATGTTCATATGATGTTTTTCAGCTTCTTTTCTGTGCTCGTCACCCAGATGCATACCTACAATAGTGTTAACTCCTGAATTTACAAGGCTCTCAAAGATGTCCTTTGACCCGCCGGTACCGCCGGTCATATCAACGAAAATCTTTCCGGCTTTCCTGTCTTTAGAGCCAAGAAGGATCTTCGGTGCAGAGTTATTTCTCGCCGCTTCTTTATATTCCGGTATTTTTATCAACATTTTCAGAATATCGTCAAGTGTATCAGGTTTTCTTTTGTCAAAAATGTTCTGGAGGTGGGTTGCCACCATATTATCAGCCGGTGTATGAACACACATGAACGGCATATCAAGTAATTTCGCTACATCTACCGCGCGTGTATGGTTAACAGGAGACAGTTTTCTCTCTACCTCTTTTATTCTGCCCTCGAGCAGGCCTTCGGCAATGTTTATCGGCACTCCTAACCTGTTTAATATGTCTGCCTGCATGTGCATCACTTCATAGAAATTCGCATATGCCTTTCCTTCCGGATGATGGGCCATCACAAGGTCGATCTTTTTACCTTTAGATGAAAGCCTGTCAGCAAGCAGGATCTCCGCCATCTCCATGTCGATGCCCACAAGCACTCTCTTTATATCCTCATTTCCTGTTCCATGAAGGATCCTTGTGTCAGCATACGGATTAGAAAGGCTTTCCGGATCGAAATATTCCTTCTCATCCTTTTTCATTTCCTTATGGGCTTTTTTCAGCCTGTCAAGGCCTTTTATGACGGTTTTTTTGCCCCTCGGGTCATTCTCAATACCCTTTGCCACAATAGTTTCATATATCTTTTTAAATAGCACTTATCCCTCCATACAATTGCGTTATTCGTGAATTGCCGCACGTTTACACGCGGTAAACCGCATCATTTCGGGCTCAGCATTTTCTTCACAAGCTCACTGACGAGCCTGCCGTCAGCCTGGCCCTTTACTCTAGCCATAACAGATTTCATTACCCTGCCCATGTCCCCCGGGCCGCCTGCGCCGGTCTCTGTCACAACTTCATTTATTATTAATGCCAATTTTTCCTCTGATACCTGTTCAGGCAGATAAGCCCTGATTATTTCGAACTCCCTCTTTTCTTTTTCGGCAAGCTCATTTCTTCCGCCTTTTGAAAACTGTTCTATGGAATCTTTGGCCCTCTTAGCGAGGGTCGTCATTACGCCGCAGACTTCTTCATCGTTCAGAGGATCGCCTTTTTCTATCTCTTTGTTTTTGACCGCGGACTTGATCATCCTGATAACAGATAATCTGTCTTTTTCTCCGCCTTTAAGAGCTGTTTTGAGGTCATCTGAGAGTCTGTCTGTAATGGGCATGTCTATCTCAATGAAACGTTTTTTTACTGTTTGCGCTGCATGAACAGAAACTCCGGGACAATCAAAAAAGCTGTTTAAAATGAACAGTGAGTGTATTCCCTGTAGCTTGCTGCAGGGTTAGTGAGCGAATATAATGTAAAAAAATTCATTGCATTTCAAGATTCCCGGCAGCTTGTTGCAGGGAGTTTTAATATAACTTTTTGGAACTTGTTTAATCAAGGTCATATAATAACCTGGAATCATTCAATGATCAGGTTTTGTATGTTATTCAGGTCCCTCTGGTAAGACACCCTGTCATCAACAAACTCCTTGTACGAATCAGGAGTAATATCCAATACGTCCTCATATTTACATATATTTTCAATCCCATTTTCTGACAAATATTCATTATATGAGGAAGCATGCCACATTTCAGGACTGTCAACCAGGTACGACGTTACCGGATTTAAATGTATATATCTGGTTAAATGCTGTAGATGACCGTCTGTTTGAACAAGTACATTTTTAAACCGGCCTTCCCACAGAGGGCCTTTTCTATTATGTTTGATATTAAAATATCGAGTATAACTGTTAAGAACATCACTCATATAAGATGAGATTCCATTGTCACTCAGTTGAGTTAAGATCAAGTGTAAATGTGTCGGCATTATGCAGTAAGCAATGATCTCCACCCTTCTTTCGCTCCTGAGTGTGTGCGCACTATCCGCAATGTTCTCTGATTTTATAAAACTTGAGAACTTTACCCCTCTGTGTTTAACTTTATAATAAGGAAGCATTGCAGTAATTCTGTTGTAATCCGGGTCGGTATTGAATATTTCATATCCAGCAATACTCTTGTTAAAAACGTGGTAAGTCTCTCCAGAAACCAGCATATCTTTCCTCGACACGATCCCCCTCCTTTCAACCCCAGTTTCTCCACCTACGAGGTGGATGTCATTTTACCCTTATTGTACCATTTCCACCTACGAGGTGGAAACATAAAGGGTTAAAATAAAAGGGGTGGGGCAACCCCTGACAAGATATTATAAACTCCGGTCTATCTCGGAGCGGTTGTCAGGCTCCAGGTATCACTTTCTGTTATGCCTCCATTGCCGTCATCAGCAATAACCTTCCAGTAGTATGTCTGTCCCGGCTGAACCCCGGTTATTACTCCCTCGCCTCCAACGTCTTTACTGCCGCCGCATGAAACAAGCAGTAATCCCGAGATAAATACCAATGCCACAATAACAAGCGCTATCTTTTTCCTCCTGAGGAATACGCCCATAGCAACAATTCCAAACAGCGCGATTACAAATACCGGGTTGCCGAAAAGCATCGCATACCTGACACCCCTTTCCTCAACAGCCCCAAATATCTGAGGGCTTGAGAAACTGGGGTCAGTATCAATATAGCGCCTGTGAATAAGTGAATCTCCATCAAAATCTACAGCAGCTGTCCACCTGAAGTCAGCTGCAGCTACGTTAGAAGCGCCGTTTGCAGGAGAAATGAGAACGGGTTCAGTGGGAGGAGTGTTCACTGCATCGTCTATTGCCGAACCGATTAAACCTATTGTTACCACACCCTCATCAGGGTCGTTCGATGTAATTGTGAAACTTGAGTTATCAGGCCCTCCAGATATTCCAGGTGCGGTATAAGTCACATCTATTGTACAGCTGGCAGATGGTGTCAAGGTCCCGGCACAGTTGTTAGTTACGCTGAATGGTAAAGACGGGCCGCTTCCTGCCGCGATATTATCAAGATCATCAGTCCCTTTATTCCAGACAGTTATTGTCTGAGTTGGGGATTCATTCAGTGGCGTACTCAAGAAACTCAAGTTAACAGAAGGCTCAACATAAATATCAGGGTTTGTTCCTGCCGGAGCATTCACGCCTGTGCCGGTCAGGGAAACTGTTATGGAACTTGAGATGTTGAAACTGCTGATAAATGACCCTGCCGTTGTCGGAGAAAAACCCACTATTAAGTCACAGCTTGCGCCCGGTGCCAGGGTTGGCGAAGCTCCGCAGGTATCAAGGTCAAGGCTGAACGGTAATGCAACACTGTCCACAGCGCCTATGTTGTCAATTGCCAAAGGTGTAATACCGTCATTTGTAACTGTCAAAGTCCTTGTTAAAGCTGTACCTGCGTCTGCTGATCCAAAATCAACTGATGTTTCAACATAAGGAGAACCAAATAATGCGGTTACAGTCTTATCAGTGTCTACCATGTTCATAACGCACTGCTCGTCTGCAGGTGAGTCACAGCCTGTCCAGCTGATAAAAGTATAGCCCGGGTCTGGAATTGCTGTTAGTAATACGGGCTCAAAAAGATAGGTTTGCTGATCAGGGTCTTTTGTTACTGAACCAAAGCTCGCGGGTACGGCATTGACTATAAGCAGGGCTGCCGAGGTTGCTTTATATAACATAATCCTGCCGCCTGAGCTGCCTACCACAATATCATTTAAATCGTCATTGTTCCAGTCAGTAACATATAAGCGTGATATTCCAAAGTTTATAGGGACACCTGTTACCAGTAAAAGCTCTTCAGCACTGTCAAAAACAGGCGCATTATTAGTACCGACATTTTTAAGGAAATAAACGGATCCAGAGTTTTCACCGACCAAAATGTCTTTTAATCCGTCCTCATCCCAGTCAAAAACCCTTGCCGTCATCCTGCTGCTAAGCATGAATGGTATTCCTCCTACCTGCAGGTTATATGAATTGGCAGATGGAAACGGATCAAATACAGGCGCCGCGTCAGTGCCCTGGTTTATATAGACCTGAATTCTTCCACCTAAAGTGCTGACCAAAAGGTCTTTTCTTCCGTCTTCGTCCCAGTCATTTACCTCAGGCACTGCCCTTCCTGCTAAAATAGGTGCAGCACCTGCCTGAACAACTGTACTGGTATTAAAAAAAGGCGTGTTTTCTAAAGGATCAAGACCTGTGCTCAGGAACAGATAGACCCTGCCCCCTCCATTTCCTACCAGCAGGTCGTCAAGTCCGTCATTGTTCCAGTCCGCGACCGCGGGCGCTGAGCCCTGTCAATTGCCTGAGCCTGGTACAGACAAATCACAAAAATTATTACATGCCTGAACCAGCGTAAAGCCGTTAAAAGAAGGATTGTCATCTGTACCCTGATTTTTATAAAATTTGACAGGTGCTGGTGACGACGACCAACCGCCAGAACCGACCAAAAGGTCTTTTCGTCCGTCATCGTCCCAGTCATAAACAATTGGAACAGCCTCCCCTCCCGCATTAAGATCAGAGGCGCCGTCCTGGATCAACTCGCCCGGTAAAAGATTTGTTTGATAGTCTGCATAAGCAGGTGCGTTGATCAGCACCAGAAGAAGTAATAAAAGAGACGGGATTGTCCTTAGCAAACGCAATTTCTTGTTAGAAATTATCATTATGTTCCTTTTCAAACAGTTTATTTATTATAACTACTAGCCTGATTTTATTTAAGCACCAAACACAGTTATAAGTATTTATTATAATGTGTTAATTGACAAAGCGGTAGGGGGACTGTTATTTTTTTATAACTTTATTTTTATAACAATTTTTTTTATTAATAATTTAATAATGGGCAATAGATATATTCGTAATACATTTTTTCTTACGGCAGTTCTTATTCTCGGCCTAAGCCTTGCATTTTCAGGCTGTGGCGGTACATTAGGCAAATCAATGATAAAAACCTTGGCAGAGGCAGGTCCTTATGCCATCTATTTTCCCGGTATTGATCAACCGGGTTTTTACAACTTTATTAATGCAAAAACAAAGAACACCCCGCTTTCAGGCGGTGAGGTCACTGTAGAAGCATGGATAAAGATCGAAGATCCGGTCAATGGAGGCGGTACCATTCTGGCCCGGGGGCAGGAGGGCTTTGGTATTTCGCTGGATGTCAGCAATAGCGGTTTGGCAAGCTTTGCTGTTGACAGTCAGCCGGTCATAAGCACTGCACCGGTTAACGATGGCAGTTGGCATCATGTGGCAGGTATGCTTGTCGGCAGCCTTCCTGTCGGTGAACAGCACAATCATGCGACCTCAGCAAACTGCACTACCCTTGTAATGGGCAGCCTTCATCTTGATATCTATGTGGACGGTTTTTTCAATGATTGTTCTTCTTCAGCATATCCTTCTATTGGTGTTGACGCATGCACAGACCCTGACGGCATACCTGTCGCCTGCACAAATTATATAGGGCGTGACCTGGCAACGGTTTTTACCGGCAGCCTTTTCCGGGGTATCATTGACGAAATCAGGGTATGGAAAGAAGCCAGGTCCCCCGGACAGATTCAAAAATGGATGGATGAGGAGATTTCCGGGGAAGACTGGGACACTGCCGATCCAGACAATAAAATTATCGGTTACTGGAAGTTCAATGAAGGAACCGGTGATACTGTTATAGACTCCTCAGGTTATGGCCATAACGGTTCCCGGCTTATATGCGCCAGTGATTGTGGTACTCAAGATGAAGTTACCCTCCAATGGCTTGACGGCTGGGTAGAAGGATATCCGTTTTAATAACCATGTTCCACCTACGAGGTAGAATGTAGTTGAGTGGAATGATTTTATTTATCTCTTTATAGTCCAAATAATATCATAATGAACACTGCGTCCTTTACCGGTCAATTGACGCAGGACTTTCTTATCAAGCATATCCGAGATCTCGCGAAATGCTGTGGCTCGGCTGACTTTCGCAATGCTCACGTATTTACGCGTTGTTAAACCGCCTGTAAAATTGCCGGGGCCCGCCTCCAAAATACGGTTTAAGACCTTCTTTTGACGTTCATTAAGCTCGGTTTGAGCATGCTGATTCCAAAAATCAACCCGCGCGAATACATTCGCTATGATATCTTGAGAATGCGCGATAGCCGCGATGACACATTTGATAAACCATAAATACCACTCGGTCGCATCAACCCGGCATTGCTGCACATCTTCCAGGACTTTGTAATACTTATCTCTGTTTCGCATAATTTCGGAGGATACGCTATAAAATCTGACTTTCAATTTTTCATCCTGGGCTAAAGCCATATCGGTTAATGCCCGAGCCAAACGGCCGTTACCATCCTCATAAGGATGAATTGTCACAAAGCGTAAATGCGCTGTTGCCGCACGCAATATACCTTCCACACCGCCTGACGAAGTCTTCCACCAGTTAAAAAAAAGCCGCATTTCTTTATTAAGGCATTCTTTTGGCAGCGCCTCAAAATGCACCTTTTCTTTCCCGATGGGCCCGGACACTATCTGCATAGGCTCATTACCGCGCAGTTTTCCTGATTTTATTTTTCTTAGACCCGAATAGCCTGCAGGAAATAATGCTGCATGCCAACTATTAAGCCGTTCTAACGTTAAAGGTTTATCATGAAAACGCACGGCATCCAGCAAAACATCCACAAGGCCGTCGATATTCCTGTCATGTGCGCCAACGCCCTTAGGAAGGCCGAGCCTTACAGCTACCGATGAGCGAACTGCGCCACGATTGAGTTTCTGTCCTTCTATCTCCGCAGTCCGGACAGTTTCCTCAACTAATATATAGGCTTGAGCTTCAGTTTCAAGCCTTAAACCAAGGGATGCGACACGACCCAATAGCTTCCCTTGCAACATTCGCAGCTCGCTTAAAGGCTTAAGCAATACTGACTCATCGTATTTAAAATCAAACCAATTATTATGTTCCCAGATGTACTTCATCTGCGCATCTCCTATTCAGGACGAAGCGATTAACACAATTAATCGCTTCAATATATGATACAATTATACCATTAAACCGCTTCAATGGCAAACGGGAATTCAATGGGTCAACCTGCCTCGCGAATCAGGGGACACAATACCTATTTCTCTTTCCATTCAAACAGGCTGCCCCTGCGATAAAAAAACTGGATACCGGCAGGATAGATTCAAAAGGCAACCCGATATATGAGTCATGGCTTGACGGCTGGGTTCAGGGATACCCATTTCCAGGTCTACTTTCTGCTGTATGGCATTCAGAGCAACATTCCCGATTCTCTACCTGCCTGCCACACTACGAGGTGGACACAGATGATTAGAAATAAACCATGTTCCACCTACGAGGTGGAACATGGTTGAGTGGGAATTTTTATTTTTGTTGGATGGCATTTAAGACCAACTCAGCCCTCTTTTTAAGCGCTGGATCCTCTGTGTTATCAATATACCTTTTTAAAACATCTATCCCGGCTTTACTTCCAACCTTTTCAAGTAGTTCAATCGCATAAAACAAAGATCTTCTATCAGATTGCCATTTGATAAATTGTTCATAATCTTTTCTTTTCCTTTCCCGCAGCTTTTCAATAACATCAATAGCTGTTTGCTCTGCTTGTTTCTCCTCAATGCCCATGCCATGCAGTCTTACAGCTGCAAATATTCTTGTCTCACTGCTTGAATTATTCAACGCCTCTATCAGGATATTTTTACCTCTTTCATCAAAAAGAAGTGTATCTGAAGGAGCTACCCTTAACGCCCCCCTGAGCGCCCTATGCTCCGGAGAAAACAGCATTGAAAGAGCAGTTATAGACCGGGCCTGATCAGTCTCTACAAATTCTTTCAGGATCGGCAGGGACATGTCACCTTTATTTAAGCTTAAAAGCGCTGCCGCAGCATTCATCCTCACATCCGGATGTTCATCTTTAACAGCTTTCTTTAAGACAGGAATGCTCTTTTTATTTCCTTGCCATTTTCCTGCAACTATATCTCCGTATGACATTATTTCCCTGATCGCGCATACTCTGGCTTCGGGATAATCCTTTTTCTGCTTGATCACCCTTAAAATAAGGTCATATGTCTCGGGGTTCCGATTATCTGACAATGCTTTTACTGTCACGCAGATATCATTTCTGTATGTTGTCCACGCGTTTACGCCGGATCGATCATTTGTCCTCTCATATTGTTCATAGAAACTTATCGAATTATGATCCCCCTTAAGAAGTATCCTGAGATATCTTATAGCGTCTTCCTGCGATAAGGCCCCGGGTGTAAAACAGCCTTCAAAAGATCCTTCTTTATCAGAAGTTTGTGATCGAACTTCTTTTTCCCCAAAAGTGCTTTTAATCTTTTCGCACGAAGCAGTCATAAAAAGCGCAATAATCAGGGCTGCAAGCACTATAGATCTGTTTTTGTTCATTACTGATCTCTCCTTTAAGCTCCAGATTTAAAATAAATCAGCGGCCGGCAGGGCAAACGGTTTCTTTAAATTGTTTATTATACAAAAAAAAGGGGGTCGAATCGACCCCCTCTGAGAATTTATTCTGTGTCTGCTCTTTTACGGAGCTGTTGTAAAGGTATACGTGTAACTTTCTGTTACGCCGCCTATGTTATCATCAGCCACGACTTTCCAGTAATACGTTGTTCCCGGCTGAAGCCCTTGTACTACGGCCCCTCCGACACCATCACCGCCGATGCCGGGTTCATCACTTTGGTGGTTACCGCATGCTGTTAAAAGCAGTCCGCTTACAAATACCACGGCCACTAGAATAAGCGCTATCTTCCTACGCCTCAGGAACACTCCAAACGCCGCGAGTCCAAACAGCGCTATAATAAATACTGGGTTGCCAAACACCATTGCATAGCTGATGTTTCTTTCTGGTTCAACAGCCCCGAGTATCGTAGGGCTTGAAAAGCTCGGGTTTGTTGCAAACCAGAGAGCCTCGTGAATCGACTGGTTAGGGTCACAGCCCTCAGGAAGAGCTGCTGCAACATCTGCGCATAGATCAATGTCGTTGGGGATTTCCCAGAAAAAGTTGTTTGTCTGCACACCCACTGCGCCATTTGCAGGATAGAGAAGTCCAAATGCGTTAGGAGGGGTATCGCCGAGGAACTTGCCATTGCCTGTGATGAATGCGTATGGTATTGCCGAACCATTAAGGTTTACAGTAACAATGCCCTCATCAGGGTCGTTTGAAGCAATAGTGAAGCTTGAATTATGGATCCCAATAGTTGACGGAGCTGTGTAGCGTACGGTTATGTCACAAGTATCACCCACATTTAAGGTTGCTCCTTCGCAGTTTTCCGAGGGTATTGTGAACAAAGGCGATAACGGGTCTGATACAGCTCCTGCGGCGATTGTCAAACCGCCAGCTGTCCCTTCATTTGTAACAGTGATTGTCTGCTCTAAGAAGTACGGGCCGTCCGCCGGTACTATCCCTGTAGCGAATGGGGTATCCACCTGTGTGTTATATAAGCTGACATCATAATCCGACACAGCTATGTCAGGATTACCACCAGCCGCTGTCCCAATGCCGTGCAGTGCCACTGTTTTCAGGCCCGGGATATTCACTATATCCATGGACTCACCTTCAGAGGTCGGTGTGAATTCAATATCTACAGTGCACCAGCCCGGTCCCGGATTATCAGGATATGTGGCAAAGTCGTTGGGGTAAAAGTCAAAATAAGCAACTTTACCTCCATATGTCTGACTATACGATCCACTGTCGGGTCCATTTACCCCGGGCCGTACAGGGCAGGCCCCAGGGCACGTTTTATAATTTTTTGCGGGAGAATCCCAGCAGTCTCTCCAGCACTCTCCTCTTTGATGAGAAACGTTCCCGTGGCTATAGCCCATATTATTCGATGGTTCCATCATTTCTACATTCACTATTCCGGTATCATAATCCAATGTGCCCTTTGCCCACCAAATCTTATCACTTTGTACGTGGTAAAATTCACCATAAATATTTCCGTTTACAATAGGGGCATCAGTAGCGTATAGACGCCATCTGACACCAGTATGGTCGATACTCCATGTGGATAGGGGAAGTTGTAGCGTACCTGGGGTGCCCCACTTATCCGCCCTTGACATAGTGGTGCCCGGCACAATCCGCCTTTGTTGGTCTGAAATCCAATTAGACCCTGACCACGCACCAGATTGACCGCTGGAGGAATGTGGGGTTACATCATAGCTAAAGGTACTTACATCCTGCACACCCCCCCCTCTTCTATAGTCATCGCAACTGCCAGGGTCTGTGCAATCAGTCCATGTTTCGATCGGTGGTAATGTTTCTCCGTCATAACAGGTAGATACAGCAATTGCATGGTCGGGGTCTGCGCTGGGCGGCAATATGTTGAATGGAGCAGCCGGATCTAATGCCGGATTCATTGCGGGAACGACGAAAGGGTTTTTCTCCCAGTTTAAATACGTGATTTTCCTGGTTACAGTGTTTCCG
>VAPB010866435.1_pt1 | contig 28570 bp, 23 predicted proteins | sample 3395101 | NCBI WGS metagenome assembly VAPB01 (sample SAMN08290433, study PRJNA428436) | hydrothermal vent metagenome | isolation source: Deep-sea hydrothermal vent chimney | place: Indian Ocean: Southwest Indian Ridge | reverse complement strand
CAAGACATCCTCAAGATGATCATACTTATCAAAGGTTTCCTTGATACTTCCTACTGCAAATGGTCTGGGGTCAACTATAATAGCTCCTGCTTTTCTGGCTGCAATGTAACCTGCACCATATGGCATGTCCCCGTGAGTGACAGTTGGACCATCCTCCACAACAATAACCCGTTTGCCTCTGATTTTTTCCATATTCTCAATTGTGAGTGGAGATGCTGCTTCAACAATCATTGCTTCCGGATTGACGAACATGGTGTTGTCACGAACCTCCTCGACATCATCATAATCTGCTGTGTCAATTTTGTTGATCACAACAACATCTGCCATTCTGAGATTTGTTTCACCAGGATAGTATGAGATTTCATGACCAGGACGATGTGGGTCTACAATAACAATCAGAAGGTCGGGTTTGTAAAATGGAAAGTCGTTGTTACCACCATCCCATGTGATGATATCTGCTTCTTTCTCAGCTTGCTCGAGAATCTTGCCATAGTCTACTCCCGCATAGAGGATAACACCCATATCGATCATAGGTTCGTATTCTTCTCTCTCCTCAATTGTACAACGGTACTTGTCCAAGTCCTCCAGCTTTTCATATCTCTGTGCAATCTGTGTTGTGAGGTCTGGGTCGTAAGGCATTGGATGTCTAATGTTGACTGGTTTCAATCCCATATCGACAAGTATCTGATTAACTCGCCTTGATGTCTGGCTCTTACCACAACCGGTTCGAACCGCGCAGACTGCTATCACTGGCTTGTTACTCCTAATCATCGTTGTATCAGGACCCATAAGTCGTATGTCTGGACCAAGACTGTTCACCCATGCAATCTTATTACCCACTACTTCGTAGGGCAAGTCTGAATATGCAAGAATGCATTGTTCGATATCATATTCATTGATGAGGTATGGTAATTTCTCCTCCGGGTATATCTTGATTCCCTCTGGATAGAGTGATCCCGAGAGTTCAGGAGGGTACATTCTGTCACCAATTCCAGGAATTTGTTCGGCAGTGAATGCAACAACTTCATAGTCCTCGTTTTCTCGGAAATAGACATTGAAGTTGTGGAAATCGCGACCTGCTGCTCCCATGATTAATACTTTCTTTTTACTCAACGTGTCTTCCACTCCAAAACTACATGGCGGGATTCAATCATGCAAATCAGAAATCTGAGTTAAGAAATCTTTGGTCTAGTCAAATCAAATATTTGAGAGCACAAACCAGATTCTTGTCACGAATTATTGGAGACTACGTCGAAAAATACTAATTTAGATTATTCGCAACGTACTCGAAGAGTTTTACTAGCTACTTTAATATGTAGTATGTGAGTAATACATTCGAGAAAGCTCGACGTACTCGTATTATGAGCAAATTACAAACTAATATATACGATGACGGGCAGCAACGAAGGAAGTTTGCTCTTTGAGTAGACCGCCGGATTTCAGTGGGGTGCATAGTTGAAGCTATTTGATCTGGCTATTGAGTCAGTTAGGGTTCTGAATGAGCGAGGGGAATCTGGAATAAGAAGCGATATTCTAGCAGAGATATTGAATACCCCTAAACGTCGTGTCTACGATGTAATTGCAGTACTGAAAGCATTAGGACAAGTCACGACTACTCGGAAGTTCGATGGTACAATTGTTACTTGGATTGACACGACCAAGGGTTTCGTTCCTCGGGTGACCTATGACGATTTGAAGATTCAGCTAGATAAAGAGAGCTCTGAACGCAAGATGCTCCAAGTGCAAGTGGCTGAGCTCAAGGAACAAGTTCGGATTTCCAAGACCAAGCTTCGGCGAGAAACGCTACCTGTTGAAACATCTGACAAAACTGAATTCAATACCACACAGCTTAGGGTTCGTGCATTGTCAAGCAATGGAGTAAAGCGAGTTGAGCACTCAGGAATTGAAGTCCTCATTGAAACTCATGAACCTGGTTTGGTAGTTGATCCTGAAGAGAAGAAAGTTGATGAGCAAGAAGCCATCATCAAGAATTTGTAACAAACTTGATCTTTCTTATTTGGCTAGTTGGCTAGTTGGATAGTCACTCTACTACCTCTTCGAATCTTTGTCAATGCTTCAAGTTCCATTTCATCAGAAGTGATTCTGCCAAGGACGTTAACCTGGCTGAAAGTCTGGGTATCGTTAAGATAGATATCCAAGGAGTCACCGAGGGGTTGGTATGCAATGTCTGCTTTCTTTACATCTTTAGTTGGTTTCACATTACCTTTCGATATCCCCAACGTTATTTTCATTACGCCCTGCATAAACGCAGTTCGTCCTTCGATTGGAAGCTTGAACTTTATCTCTTCAACGATAAGTGGCGCATGGATTCTATTGATAACACCTTTGAGATTTAGACCTCCTTCGAATACAAATTCAAGCAAAAGATCTGTACCACTCATTTCGCCCATACATATCCACCAATAATAGCTCCTAAAATCTTCTACGTTCTGCTTAGCAGCAAAGGCTTAATTGGTCTGGAACGCAGCATGATTCGGAGAGGATTGGGCTGGCCTCCACCAAACTTGAAGTAGCATTTGTAGTAGACACCACGGGTTCAATGAAGGATGACATCCAAGCAGTCAAGAATAGTCTCTTCGAAATTGTCGACCATATATCTCGGCGAACTGAGAGTCTGGAGATTAGGTTTGGAGTGGTATCCTATCGCGACCATCCACCTCAAGACAGGTCATATGTTACAAGGGTCTTCGACTTTACCGAGAATATCAAGAGAGTTCACAAACTCATATCCTCCCTAAAGCCATCTGAGGGAGGTGACACTCCAGAAGCAGTAGCTGACGGCCTCTTCGACGCTCGTACAAAGCTCTCATGGGAACGTGATTCGTACAAAGTATTGCTTTTGGTTGGTGATGCCCCACCTCATGGTACGAAATACAATAGCATTGGTGACGACTATTTTCCCGATGGATGTCCGAAAGGTTATGATCCAATAGATGAAGTACAGCAGTTTAGGAAAGACTATGGAAGTACAATATTCATTTTCATATGCGGCTGTAATCCTCTCGTTGAAGAGTCATTCAGGAATATTGCATCTTCAGTAGAGGATGGGAAGTACTACTCATTATTAGAAGCACACGAGCTTCCTGAGGCTATTATGCAGATACTCGAAGGAGTTAGTGATCTCATTGAAGCAGATCGACGAGTACTCTCTTATTACGAAGCGAATGATGGAGTATTTGATATGGGGGAAGCAGCCTCTAAGTTGTCATTGGAGTTACGAGAATTGAAAACCTCCCTCTCTCGCCTCCTAGAGCTTGGTCGAATTACACGTTGGCCAAAAGGGAAACCTCTGTCTACATCTCAGACAGATTTGTTCGTAGAACTAGGAGAAGTACCGAATAACATTATTGCAGGCAAGGCGTTCAATTTTCATATTCAAGTGAAAAATCCAAATGCTACTGTAGTAGGTATCAGAGTGATTGCTTCACTAGTATCGTCAGATGGGGTTTCTGAAGTCATAAATGAGTATCATGAAATCAGTCCAAGATCGGATCGAAAACTCGAGTTGAGCCTCATACCAATGACTGACACAAAGGGGAAGGCAAATTTACGAGTTGAGGTCTTTTACGGATCCCAATCAATTGCCACAAAGATCTACAATACTCGGGTGTATTGAAGGAGGACTCCTGTTGAATCTAAGTGCACGAAGGGGACGTAACCAACGGGGTATCTGTTTCGTTTCAACAGATGATTTGCCTGGAATAGTTAAGCTCGAATATCATGGAAAAATTGCGTACGCAGATGTAAGAACTTCAGAGAAAGTTCCCAAAGGTACAATTATCATCGACTCACGTGTTTCTGCTATTCTTGAAATTGAAGAAGAGAGCGGCATTTCTCTTGAACGTATTTCAGTCGAGATACCTATCTGCAATAATATACGTCTAGGTGTCGTTTCCACTAGGGGTCTCGACAATCAAAAAGTTGCACATGCAATGTCGAAGAGAATTGATGATTTTAGGGAATTTATCGATGGTCTGATATTGTATGAAGGTCAAGAATTGTCTATCTCAGAACTTGGAATCACTCTTCATATTTTATCCATGGATTCTGATGATTCAACTACTAATGTTGCGCGAATCTCTTGGAAGAAACTCCTGAAGATTCACCTAGCGTCTATTGATTCACATCCTTGTAATCTCTGCATAATTGTCGAAATTGCTGCTGCAACACAAATCGTTGATGTCGATTCAGGTGACCAACGAATCTCCCGTCATCAAGCTATCTTATCATCACTACACAAAATAGAGACGCAGTTTGTAGGTTTTAGACAGGATGTTCTCTTCTCAGGAATTGCATTTTCCGATGAAGTGTTTCCGTTCAATACATTTGACTCTAATACTGGAGAAGAAACCGAAGTCACATCTCTATATTCATCATCTCTAATAGTAGCTTTCAGGGAGTGGATTGACAAAATCGCATCGGATAATTTGACTCTTCCCTCCAATCCCGGTGAAGCACTAAAACGTGGCCTAACAACTGCTCAATCGCTCACTCACTCAAACAATCTACCCACCGCAGTCTTACTTTTCTCAAGCGGAATCTACTCTGCTGGTCAAAACCCGGTCAAGATTACAAGAACTCAAGGTAACTCTGAGGATGTAGCAGTCTTTGCAATGTCAATGGGTGCAGACTCTAGTGCAGATATAATGGAGGCAATTGCTATAGAAGGAAATGGAGCATTTATCCATATAGATAGTATTGAGAAGTCGGAAGCAATTGTTGGAATAATTGATAGATGGCTACTCAGTAAGAGGTGATATCGATTAGCGACGACATCACGATCCGACTTCAAGCCCTTTACCATAGTGGGGAAGTATCAGGATATCTCCTTTCAAAACTTCCAGAAGGATCACTGAAAACAGGGTGGATAGAACAAGGTCTTCTCTCGAAAGGAATGACGGGTCAACTCCAAGAAAAACAAAATCAAGAATCATTGGTGATTCCTGCTGACAGATTTGCACGGCTTACTAGAGATATGAGAGGTTCCGGTTTGACAAGCATTTCAATCATCGGTCCTAAGGGTCATACTGAACACAAATTTGTCGTTATGGTCTATGGAAAAAGGAACTCTCAATCTCTAATTGCGTTTCAGGTCCAAAAACAATCTCCGCTTGAGATTATTAGATTTCTTCTGCAACACGGTCTTGGTAAGAACGTATCAAAGTCCATTGATGAGCCCAATCTCGATTATGTAGAACAACTTAGAATGGACTCAAAGGAGAAACTTGTCAATGATATGTTAGTGCTTTCCTTGCCCAAGGGGAAAGTGAAGATGTCTGAATGGATTAAGGTGGTTCTACAAGAGGAGTTCTCGGACGATATAGTAATCCGTCATGGAACCTCCAAGGATTTCTCAAAATTTTCTGCTCTACTCGCACGATGGGTGAATGGATTAAAGCTATTCAAAGGAATGCGATCTGCTATTGCCTCCTGTATTTTTATGAAGAACGGTCAAGTGGATGTCTGCCTTTGGGATTCACCACAGAGAATAGCGGTTTTTGCTACGATCAACGATGTTGACATTGAAGAACTCTCACGAAAATATCTTGATCCAATGTGGACTGTGCTTGGCGATAGTATTCTGCCATTAACCCAGAAGAGAGAGGTTGTTTTGGAATCTAGTTTGAGTGTTGATCGAAAGAAGATCCTAGTCGATAGTAAAGTGATACCCACTGATGATGTGAAACGGAATATTGAATCACTAACAAGTCGATTAGATAAACTACCCATTTCTGATTTAGAAACACGTTTAGACATTCTTGAAACACAGGTTCAAACCAAATCTGGTTCTTCTGGTCATGATAAAGGGAGCTTTGATGCATTACAGAATCGGCTGTCTGATAATATTGATAGGCTTGAAACGTTATCAAAGCGGTTAGCTGAACTTGAGAAGCGCATAAAGAAGATAAGTTCATCAAGGTGAGTTCAGGATGAAAAATGAGCTTGAAGATTTATCAAAAATAATCCAAGCACTGGAAAAGCAAGTCCTTTCCCTCGAATCAATTCATCATCATGCATCTTCTTTAGAGAATCAAATTGCTCAGGATTCCAGAAGATTCAATCTTCAAAATCTTCTCCTCCGAATCAATGCTGTTCAAAATCTAGTGGATCGTATCGAGATTGAAGTGGATAATCTAGAGATGCGTGTTTCATCTATCGAACACATGGGATTCCGGTTCAAGACTGGCGGTTTGTAGATCTTGGTACAAGAGCATCAATCAGGTCTAGAAAATATCCTGTAAATGTGTGAGATGAGAATGTTTCAATTGGAATCACGTTTGAATTAAGCCCCTTTAGTAACCTGAGACTCGATGTCTGGTTTTCAGTCTTTCCGAGTGTAAGAATGTCGAGCCGATACCTGTCCTGTTTTGAAATTGCTCGAAGAAACGAGATGTGCTCTTCATCATATGTGCCAACACCATTACTTAGTACGAGTGCCACAGTCGGACGGTCTTGACCAAAGTCTTCAAGGTATTCAGCTATTGAACGATAAGCTCCTGCCATGCTCTCATAACCTTCGACTTCCTCAACAGTATCAATGATTGAATAAATCAACGAGATGAGAACTTCTTCAGATTGGAGATCTTCATAGAATTCCGCATAGGATTGAACTTCCTTCCCCCTCTGAATTGAGTATTTCTCTGGAATTTCATTGAAAGTCACAAGTGCTAGTCTGCCTTCTGTTCGATTATGTGTGAGCATATTAACAATCATCAGAGTAGCGAGGGCTGCAATCTGTGACCTGGATGCAGTCTTATGAATCCCATCAAGAAAATCCTCAAGTTCTGGCACGATTTTGACTAGTGGTTTTAGCTGCGTTTTAGCTGCGTGAATCGTCTTTAGAGATACATCTTTTGTTCTCATTTTCATTCCTTTCGATATACAGAGAATCACATTGAAGTCACCAAAAGATTGTTGGGGTTTGAAAACAGTTCCAGAATCTGTTAATCTTCCAACTTGTCCGGGTAGCAGCTGTGGTTTTGAGTGTTTGATTCTCATGGATACTGTGTTCTTATCTCTCCCGACATTTAATCTGGTATCAACCCCCAACAACACGCCCTTAATTGAATCACGAATTTGTTTTTCATGTAGATGTATGAATGATGCCAGCTCAGCGTTGCTTGTTGGTAGAGGTGAGGTGTATGAGAGCACTACCTCTTCAATCTCTGTAATCTCACCTTCATATCGTACTAGATTGACGACGGTTGAATTCCGAAAACCAAAGAGTGTCGCATCGGATTCAGAAACCAATATCGAACGTTCACCACAATGAGGATGTTGTCTAGCAATACCTACACACCATTGCCCGGAGTTGATGTCCAATGCAAGAAGATAGTCTCCATTTGTGAATTCAAGAGCGTTCATATCATTTTCACACATGAAGAATATACCTGATTCAGACTTAGCAATCTCTATGCCAAAATGGAGAGCTGATATAATCTCTGACGTTTTATCTACTTGAAGGCAAGTAAGAAGGGCTTGATCAAAACGAGTCAAGTCCGCAGGGGCTCCGAAAATCGGTCCTTCTATTTTTGCGTTTGCACGAACTAGTGTGGCAAGAAGAATGCCGTTTCGAGAGAGTAGGCTTTCTGAGAATGCATTCTTCCATCCTGAAAACATAACCGATCCATTCTTCTCAAAAAGCAAAGCGAGACTAATGGCTTTGGGTGAAGTAGGTCTTTTCAGAGTTAGAACACAACTATCGAGATAGATTTTCCCCCCATCGTTTTCAATCATGTGATCCAGAGATACGATCTCAAGCATCTTTCTAGCGTCAAGGAGTTGAAGTATTCTTGCTAGTTCATTTATCGCTGCCTTTCCTACACTCTCTTCAGCGACAACAGATGTTTTATTTTCATCATATTGAAGGAACGCAGGCCGAGGAGGAAGGATTGAAAGTATATTCCCGCCTAGGATTCTCTGAATCTCATCTGGGTCTGCAGCCAAATTTCTGCTAAGAAGATAACTGAATATTTCAGATACACTATCTCCAAACTGTGTTTCAGGATATGCAGATGAGAACATGATCCGCTTAGACCAATCTGCATCGCTCTGTTTCTTACGCATATGACGTACGAGAGTGGATAGGGACGATATTGTTGCCCCCGATGTCAATACTTTACTTCCAGGGAAATCAAGAAGTCGAGTAATGTTCTGGCCCCATTCTTTATGATTCTTGGCTCCCAGAACCAGACTTGGAGTCTTTAGACCTGCTTGCTTCAAAAGGACTAACCATTCCAATAATGGATCTAACTCATCACTGGGGCCAAGTTCGATGAAAACTGGTTTATTCATCTTGATATAGTTCAACAAATCTGTTCGGTTTGATCCTTTCAGTGCTAGTGAAAGGTCCGCAGTTCTTAGCACGCATCCCCATCCATGTTCAGTTCGACGCCCTTGTCTCATATCTTGCAGATGATACAGTCTTGGACTGTGAGGTGGCATTGTAGCCCATCTATAGATTGATTTTGCATTCGCTTCCTGCTGGAGTTTTGGAAGAGCAGTTTCTCCCAAATTGATCAGTGGTTTAACAACAAGATAATCTGCTATCCAACTTGATTCTGATGATCCAATAGACCCATGATAGAACTCACTCAATAGTCGAGGTTTTCTGAGGTAGTCATATGCTCTTCTTGGAAGATATCTAAACGCGCCTGGATATTGTGATGCAAAATCGTTGAGCTGGTTCTCGACCATGGTATAGTATGAAAATGCACGATCAGGGTCGAAAGTTCTGATGTCTTGACCCGCCCTAACAATGCCGAGTTGTAATGATGTGTCAACTACAACGAAGCGGTGGATTTCATTTGCTTCGATGTCCTCAACAACAATCATCCTTCAAAGCTCCAGAGCTTGTTAACATAATGTTAACAGTATCCGATATATGCGTAGTGCCGATTTCCATTAATGATTGAAGCTATAGTTTATCACGAAAATACATTGACCATCATTCATGCTCGTTGTCCGGGCGGTTGAGGATCAACCAAATCGTGGCATCAAAAAAGGTGATGAGTTTAGACTGTATATCGTAGATGCTCATCATCATATGGGCAGTGAGAAGGGTCACCGGAACACACCTGCTGGTGCTTATGATTTCTATGCATCTTTGTGGTTAGAAATCCTGAAGCAGTCAAAGGTTCTAAAGGAAGATGATTCACTCCTTTTTGAACCAGTTAGCGTGCAAGCTCCCGATTTGCCAACTCGAGTCTTTAACAGCCGCGATAGCTGGAAGCGTTTGAACCATGGTTGGTTAGTTGATAGAACTGTTGTTTTCCCATACACGGATGACTATTCATCTCCAGAGGAACCAGGAGCTCCTTCATTCAAGGTTTCAAATGACAAAATAGCTTCATGGACCAGTAGAGCTCCTCATTCCACACGGTTAATTGGGTTTTCAAGAGTTAATCCACTAGATGGAGGTTTGACTGCTGTAGAGGAACTTGAGCGCAGTGTAAAAGAACTGGGGCTTCGAGGACTCAAACTGCACCCACTTGCACAACTCTTCATTGATTCAATTGAAGAGGATGCATCTAGGAATGTAGTGAAACGGGCCGGAGAACTTGGTCTCCCAATAATCTTCGACACACGAAATATGAAGACGGTTGTTAGAATCAAAAGGCTCGTAGATTCAATGCGTAATGATCCACAATGTGGTGACGCTCTAAAAGGACTAAGAGTCATCATTGCTCATTGTGGTATGTCCCCAGGTGATTCTCGCCTCTTTGAAGCTCTGAAGGACCCCCTAATATTCGGAGAAACCTCGACGCTTCATGATAGAGATGTCCCAGTTCTCTTTGAAACCGCAAATGAGAGGTTACGACGGTGGTCTGAAAAACTACTCTTTGGGACCGACTTTAGTTTTTTGTCTGTGCAAGCGCTAGACATAATCATGTATATGCTCTCCCGAGACTTTCCAGGAACTCTAGGTGATGCACAGAGAATTCTCGCAGGCAACGCACTTTCACTTCTGAAAACTCCTTTCAGGACTTCAATAGGTTCGAGTGGAACACCAAGTGAGTTCATTTGTCGGGATGAATCAAGAAAGTCACAAGGTAAACTTGAAGATACATTAATCGAACTTTTGAACAAAGGAAATTGGGACTTGGGTTCTCTTGACTTCATGATTCCTCCAGAGGGGACTTGGCCTGAACCCCGTCCAATATCAGGCGATGGAACCAATGGAGTCCAACAAGATTCCTATGTCTTAACATTGACATCTAGAAATAAGACAAAGGAGTGCCATGTTTGGATAAGAAGACATCCAGGAGATCTCCTAAGCTGTGTAGTCTTATCAACTCAAGGGATGATTCAACTTGATACTTTGGAGAACGCATCACAGAAACTTGGACGGGTGCTACTGAGATCCATTGCAGACAATTCAATAACACTCAAAACATCTAAAGAGATGCAATCGCACGTGCTTCGACTTCTATCATAGCGCGGACTCACAATTCTTTATAACCTCAGAATTGGAATTAGATTCTATAGCACTATGGAGGTAACAGCCATCACCAAGAAACTGTCCTTGGAGATAATCGACGGTGGAGACCTTAGAGGTTTTGTCAATGTACATCCTAAAACTGCAAAAAAACTTGATGCAGATATAGGATCAATTGTCATTTTCGAAGACCCTCAGAGTAGTTTCTGGGGTGCCGCTGAAGTCAGAAAAAATAATGATGTGTCAGAAGACCACATTGTCATCGACACATTAGTTCTTGAAGCATCACTACTTATGGAAGGTGACCAAGTTGAGGTGACCCTTTATGATGAGGATATGCTAGCTTTAGAATACGTGGAGTTCGGTATCAAACCTTTGACTGAGGACGCTAACACGGAGGATCTGGTTTCTAGAGCCGCAGAACGCGTGAAATCACTTGAGAACATAATTGGCGGTCGACTCGTCTATCCAGGAATGGCTTTCAATTGGCCAGAATTGGCTGTTAAGGTCGAGATAATAAACACAAAGCCCGATCTAGCTGGAAAGAGATTCGCTAAACTGGCTTTTGAGGCACTTAGAGAACGTACTGGCTATCAATTCAAAACAGTGGGTATTGCTTCACCCTTCAATGCAGTATTGTGTGTGGATACAAGCGGGTCAATGAAGACTACAGATGTCCCGGTGCAGGATATCGCTCATGCTCGTGAAGGATTGAAGGATCTTGCAGGCGATAGTCCTGAAGTTCACGCATTCCTAAACCGTTTTGAGGAAGGTCGTAATGTCAGCCGAGCTGAGGCTGCTGCAATGGCGGTGCTTCTTTATCTCGCAGAAAAAGTTGGCAGAGGTTATGGTGAGAAGGTAGGTGTCATCACATTCGAAAAAGAAGTCAGTGAGATGACATTCCTAAACTCAGATACTGGAGAGGTCCAACCTTTTGTTGAATGCACAGGTCGTGAAAAGGCATTAGGCCTTCAAATAATCAGTACTCATGTTGTGGACAAAGTAGAGGAAGGTGGCACACTCACAGACATGGGCTCGGCTCTGGCAAAAGCGCATGAGATTATGGAAGAATTTGGTGATCCGAACAAGCCCACTATGTTAATCATGTTAACAGACGGAATGACCACTTCTGGACCTCCACCGCTCAAGGTCTTGAAAGAACGTATTACAGATCGCAACAAGCTAGTTATCTATTCAATTGGTCTCGGTGAGAGAAGCGAGATAGACGAAGAGTTGATGCTCGCAATTGCTCAATATGGAAATGGTAGTTATCGCCATGTGGACAACATGCGAGATCTTCTGGAATGGTATGGAAAATTAGCAGGTGAGTTTGCAGTTGTAATCCGTGGTGCGGAATAATCTATTCTCGAGGTTCCAGCGCCTGAGTGAGACCTTTCAATGTTTCAAGGTCCATTTCTACAATTTGTTCCTCAGGAATACCCTCGAGCATCACTTCTGGAATGGTAATGAGAAGTTCCGCTTTTTCGTCCCCATATTTTTCAACGAATCTCTGCATCCTCGGATCTGCAGGTTTTGTTTCAGGTTCGGGTTCCACCTCTGGCTCTTCAGCTTCAGGTGATGTTGCTAAAAGAGCTTCGAGCTCTTCAACACTCAAAGAACCAAGAGTTTCATCTCCAATGTCTCTTCGGACCTCTGCAGGGAGTTTCTTGATTAGTTTATCTTTAGCAGTCGCTTTCTTCTTCTTTACTACCTTCTTGACTTTTCGAACCTTTACAACCTTTTTCTTCTTCCTCTTCTTCTTTGGTAGTACAGTTGTTGGAATGTCTTCTTTGAGTTGGTCTACAAGTTCTCTAGCTGAAGTTGGTGTAAGTCTTCTGATATCCTCTGGTGGGAGAGTAGTCAGTATCTCTTCTGGTAGTTCACGAAGGATTTCTTCAACTTCATCAGAAACTCCTGCGGTCTTTGGTGCTTCAGCAGCTGTTTCTTCAGAAAGAAGAATTGGTGTGCCTTCCAGTTCTTTGACAAGAATGGTCATATCAATATCAATATCGAATCCCTTACTGCGCCAGTTCATGAAATTATTAATCGCAGGGCCTTTCATTTTGATGAGAGAGAGAAAATTGTTGATATCTTCATCCGCCATCTCCGGAAAATCTTCTACAAATTTGTCGATATCCTCGCTCGAGAGGCGTGCCCATATTGGCCCATTCAACAACTTCGAGAGTCCGACTGCGCAATGAGATCTGACCCAGGTGCTTTCGTCTTTAAGTCCTCCGAGCAGTATTGGAACGGTTCTGGGTTGGCGATAGAATGCAAGTGCCTGAGCTGCCGCGATTCGCACGTCCTGGACATCGTCTGTTAGTGCTTTTGCGATATCTGTTACTATCTCTGGGCTTGTCAGATCTATAGACGCGATAAGAGCTCGTTCTCTGACGACATCTGATGCATCGGAAAACGCTTTGATCAATGCCTTCTTCTCTTTGGCACTTTTTCGTGCTAGTCTTCCAACTTCATCTGTTTCGAAATCCAGCAAAAGGCTCCTGGTTTTAGACACAGATAATCCTCCATGACGCACACAGTTTCGTTCGAACGGCTATTGTATCCTACAGCTTACTCTCTTAATAGCCTTAGGTGGGCGAATACTGTAGCCTACTTAATAAAGTTGGGAATACATATACACTATTCTCTGATGGACTCACCACCGGGTGAGATTTAGGTACGATTTTAAGTTGAGTTTGATGTGCGCACATTATGAACGAAGACCAACAGATGAAATGGTTGAAACTGATTCTATTCATGGGTCTCAATTTCTTGATCATTCTGATGGCTCCAGTTGTGAGTGTCCTGTTTACCGGAGAATTGTTTCAACTTGTAGGCACATTGGTCTTCTTCCTCACCTTTATTCTCATGTACGTTGTGACTTGGGTTTTCGTGATCTGGGATGGAGGGAAAAATATCTCGGAGCTGGGTATTGATTTTGATAACGATACAGTTCCTCACATCATCATTGGTGCTATTGCGGGTGTTACCGCATCAGTACTGGTCTTGGTCTTCGCTCTTGTCGGTGGAGGTCAACTTAGACCCATTGAACAGATTACTGCCGATCTCATCATGAATCAGATAATCATCACAGTCCCGACTGCAGTGTTCGAAGAACTCGTTCATCGTGGCTACATCCTAACCCGGATGGAGGACTTGACTGGTCGGAGGACTGCAATCATTTTCAGCTCGATATTCTTCTCACTACTACACTTTAGTTGGTGGGCGAGTCCTGGATTTCCAATTCACCTCATCATCCTGTTCTCAGTCAATCTGTTTCTGGGTGGAGTATTGCTCTCCCTCAGTTATTTCTGGTCAGGAAAGAAACTGTGGGTACCCATCGCATTTCACTTCATGTGGAACATGGTTGCATACCTTACGTTCCCTCAGTTTCCAAGGGAGCCTGTCATCTTACCAGAGATATTTCAAATTGAATGGGGTGTGACAACTATCATTGGATTCCTATTTGGAATATCTCTATTGTGGGGAATCTTACATTCAAAAAAGAAAGAGTGAGAAGGGTTCGGGGAATTCCGCTCCCTTCTTGAAGTTCTCATTATTGGTCTGAAACTGAGATGTCATCTGGTCTTCTAACGAGCATAGTCATACCCGTGATCCCTTCAATGACAACCTTCTCGCCTGCCTTGATTGGAGGTCCAGTTGTCTTTGCCCACCAGATTTCAGCACCTGTCTTCACCTTGCCCTTAGGGTTGATGTCCGTAGTGGCATGAATATCTGAGTACCTGAATTGGGTATACGTGGGCCACTTGTCATAGTCACGAAGGAATGCGAAGTACAATATCATTAGAGAAAAGATTGTACCTGTCATGATGTATACTGTTAGTTGCCTTGTTTCATCGATTAGTACTGAAAGAAAAATTGCTACGCCATATAATGGGAAAAGTTTCAACGAAACTTTAGCATCCATTATGCCCAAGCCACCATCGACGAAGCTACTACCACCTGTGAACATTGTGAACAATAGATACATCACAGCAAAGACTACTATGAGCATCCAGTCAGCAAATGCAAACCCTGTGAGCCATACCTGAAACACGAATAGTATGAGTACTAGGGGCACAGTGACCTGCGCCATTGCTTTACCTGTCGCAGGCTCAAGAGTGACCACTAGCAAAGTGAGCAGTACACCCAGAAGTATCAAACCAACGAATGGGTCAATGAGAATGAATGGCATGATCATGCCCAAGGCTGAGAACATGATCATAACAACAAGGATCTTAATCCACGCATCCATCTTATTCACGTCCTAGTCTGATTTGTCTACTCCTATGGCATTCCTTTGTCTTTAGGAACTTTAATTCCTCCAGTTCCAGCTGTTATTGCTGCTGCGACACCTGTAGTCACACCAACCTCTGGAATGTTAGTTGGCACCATGATAATCAGGTTCGCGTTCTTAGAGATCTCCTGCATGATATTCCAAGTTCTCAGAACAAATCCTACATGAGACTCCTCGTATCGCTTCGCCGCTTTCAACATGTTCTCTGCAGCTTCTAGTTCCGCTTGAGCTAGGATGATTCTAGCTCTGCCCTCTCTATCAGCTTGAGCCTCTCTGCTCATTGCATCCTGAAGTGCTGCAGGAATGACAACGTCACGAATTTCAACGCTGGTTACTTTCACACCCCAGTGCTCAGTCTTCTCATCGATGAGTTCCTGAAGATGCTCTGCAATCTTATCCCTCTCTGATAGAAGTTCATCAAGTGTGACTTTACCAGTGGTCTCTCTCAGTGATGTCTGCGCTCCGAGTTCCACTGCTACTGCATATCTCTCAACGCTAAGTATTGCTTTCTCGACATCAATGACCCTAAAGTACATGACCGCATCAACGACAACAGGAACGTTATCTCTAGTGAGTGATCTCTCAGTCTTGAAGCCGTACGTTAAAAGCCTCAAAGAAACCTTCATAGCAACTTTATCGAGGATTGGCATAACCCAAACCACACCCGGTCCTCGAATGTGTTTGAACTTACCAAGCCTGAGTATAGCAATACGTTCCCACTCCTTGAGGACCTTAATCCCACTCGCGACGAACATAAGTATGAAGAACGCGAGTACGATGACTAACATCATTACCAAATATGAATCTAATACGAACTGCAATTTTTTTTGCTCCTTCCTTCTACACACGATTTGTGTAGACGAAATGTCGAAAAGAGTCCGAGGACCCCGTTTCATGTATCACTTACGTGTGAAGTCTTATGAAGCTTCGTCTCTAAGAAATATGTCTTTATAGAGAAGATGTTGGATCGGAGGAAGAATCGGAAATCCATCCTCCGACTTTTTCTTGAGTGAAGCTATATCTCTTCTTCACCAAGTTCCAATAATTCGTATTGTCCTACACGTGAGAGAGGTAATCCAAAATCTGTTTTTGAGAGTCCCTCAACCAACGCAAAGACAATCACCGCAACCAGTATAGAGCCGACAAGTCTCTCAAAGGCATAGAGTAAAATTACCAATTCAAAGAACCCGGCCATAAAAGCAGGATCTGCACCAAGGAGAACAAAATACCAACCGCCGATTGCTGATCCAACTACTTGGTCCAATGTCACAGCAATGAGACTGAATAACCAGATGCTCACAAATCTAACCCCCCTGCCAGTATCACTCACTAGATTTAGAGGCTTGACCAATCTTGTAGAAATGTTAGGAAAGACAAATAACAATGAACAGAGAAACGCAATGAAATGGAACCAGATAAATGCTGGAACCAAAACTCCAATGGGGCTAATCAAGTAGACCGCCATTGCTAACAGAAAGATAATTGGTATACTGATACGAATCCTTGTTCTTAGTGCTCCAGCTGCAAATGCACCAGCAGCAGTTGCAATAACAGTGAATGGTCCTATAATCGCAATAAAAGGGTTGATGAAAAGAGCTAGAAGTGATCCTATCAGAACGGCAATAACTCCAAAGAAAGGTCCTAATAGAAATCCAATGATAGGTGCTGAAACAAGACCGAAGGATATCTCTCCTCCACCAACACTGAGATTGTAGGGAATTAGTGTTATTATCAAATGCACTGCACCAAAAATCCCTGTCAGCGCCCATGGATAGGCAATGGAACGTGTGAAACCCTTTTGATAGACAGCGGATCGAATGTATCCCATTTTCTTTATTATCTCCCAATCTTTATATGGTGTAGTCAAGTACACTACATTGTACTGTTTTACACAGAATCTAGAAAACAATTAGCTATTTGAAGATGTTGGAAATGAGAAGACCAAATTCTATTGAACCTTTGTGGCCATACTTGCTCTTCCTACCTGTAGAACTTGAAGCCAGAGATGCGTTTATTCGCTCTGTACTTGCATCACGGTTAGCTCGCAGTGTTCTGTCAAGCTTTGACGAGAAAGGACGGGTCCTACAAAGGGATCTGGTTGAGAATCTCCCACATTCAAACAAAAGTGTGCTATCTTACCTGAAGACATTACAGAAGTTTGGATTAACCACTACTGGTTCTGCAATTCACAATGGAAAACGTGTGGTCTTTCATGAGTTGACAAAGAACGGTTGGGGTCTGGCGAGATTCTATTTTGAAGGGCTTCCATCTGACGTGGAAGCGCTCACTGCCTTCCTGCTTGAAGACTACCTGACAAAGTTAGCAACTTTGTATAGAGATCAAGGAATTTCCGAATCAACGCTCTTTGAGATTTTTGCACGAACTAGAGCAAAGGCAATCTTGGATGGGTCAAAAAAGTACACTAACCCTACTTTCATTTTGTTTGGTGCATCTGCTTTCAATACGCAGATTGAATGTGAGAAAATACCTATACTCGGAGGTCTTGCAAGTTGTAGTTCGCCAGTTCGTTATCCGGGAGGGTCAACAGTGGATCTTGCTCTTGCACTAGCAAAAGAAGGTTTTGAGACCTCTCTTGTGTCATCAGTTGGGAATGATATGGATGGCTGGAATATTATCGCTACTCTCATTCAAGGAAATGTAGATGTTCGCAACATTGTTGTGGAGGATGATAAGCACACCAACGAATCCATTATCATAGGTGAGGGTAAGAAAGGGTCGCGTATTCTTGTAGGTGTAAGCCCCTCTACCTCTTTGTCAATTACTTCACCTTCACAGGTTCCTTGGAGTGAACTTGAAACCTCAAAGGTCGTATACATCGGAGAAGTATTCATTGAAGTTGCAGCGGCAATCGCCGCTCATGCAAAGGTCCAAGGAATCCCGACTGTGTACAGATGCTCAGTACCCTATTGGGAGTTTGGGCTGGATGTATTGAAACCAGTTCTATCACAAGTTGATATTTTGTTGATATCGAACCGGGTGTGGAAGTATCTCAAACAGACAATTGGGTCCAAGCCATTACAGAAACTCAGAGGAATTACTGATGCTGCAATAATTATCAAACAATCAAGGAACAAGTATCGGTTGAGTCTTGCGGGTGAACAGGATCTAGTATTGTCATGTGTTTCCACAGACATCTCGGAGCAGTTTGTCATGGGACTAATGATGAAGATAGCTGAAGGCGTTGACATACGTCAAGCAGTTGAATACTCTGTGGAAATTGAGGGTCGTTGAACTAACTGCTAGAAGAAGCAGCGATCCAGAAAAAGAGGCCTCCAAGTATCCAGACAAAAAGACCAGCTCCCAATATGATGCCAAGAGTTGCACCCATTCCTGAAGACCCTAGATTGACGTGCAGGTTTGTGAATCTCTTGAATCCACCAACATACTTAGTCTCATATTTACAGTGGAATTCCTTTTCAGTCACTGTACCGCAAATCTCACAGACAAACCGATTCTGTAGGACTGCGCCAAATAGACTGTCTAGGTTACATCCAATGAATGCGGTCAAGACAGATAGTGGTACAAGAACAAACAACTGTTCGGGTGTTGCTACAGCTGGAACCCATGCTGGGACAAGAAAGGCAATAATTAGCGCTATGGTACCAATGACCAGACCTGCGAAGAAAGCGGCTCCCTCGCCGAGAAGAGTAACTGCGCCAATTGTCCCTTTAGGCACTTTCCGCCTGAGGTTAGTGATGAGTCTTGGTTTGCTCTTACTGAACACACCTACCTCACTTGCCAACGTATCTGCACTAGTAGTCGCAACTGCTCCGATGAAACCTGCAAACATTAGGAATGGCCAACCGGCATCTATGAGAGCCGGAAACAATGATGTCAGATAGATTCCTATCGAGAAGAACATCGGGATAATACCACTTCCAAAGACGTTCTTCCATGACCGTTTTCCTTTTCCTTCCTGTGCAAGATTCTGCTTCGCCTTTGCCTTATACTTGAACCTAGTACCCACACCTGCACTCATGAAGAAGAAAAGTAGAATAATAAAAGGTGCAATGCCTCCAGTATACCAGACAGTGAATCCGACAACAAACGCACTGATCAAACCTGAAATGTCTACAAAGTGGAGCTTGTACGCTAGAGCTCCGATGAAGCTCATCACCAATAATCCGGAAACCGCCGGATGGGTCAATATTTGCAGCATTCACTTCACATCCAATTGGTGTTTCAGTTTCAAACATAGGTTTTATCAGTCGAAGTCGCTTTCGAATGTTCTATGAGTATATATCATATCCAAGTTGTTGTGTCCGATTACCAACCAGCGGCCAAAAGTTAGCATTTATAGCTTTGCCTTATGAATAACAAATCGCTGATTTATCTTCGCCAATATAATGATTTTCCTTACGGAATCGGCAAATGTCGAACAACATCTACACGATGAAGTAATCGGCAATGGTCGAAATGTCCGTTTCCATCAAAATCGGCTCTTATAATCCTTTTTTGAAGTAAAAGAGAGTTATGAGTATTTTATCTATATAGAATACCTATTGATCTTCTTAGTAGACTGTGAACTGTCTTCGAATCAAATCGACTGCCCTTGCAGGGAGTGGTCGACCCGCTTGGACTATCACTGCATCAATATAGTATCCGGTAACAACATCAATTGGAGGTGTCATCCATCTTACCTTAATTTTGTTTTGTTTTGAATCGGGGGTTGGAATGGGTATTTCAAACTCTTTGACCAAATCTCTAACAGTCATAATTCGAATGTTCAATGAGATGTCCTCTACGTTCTCTCTCATACTCTCAATGGAAGCAACTATGTCTACAGGTGACAATCTTGATACTAAGCCAGGTATTTCCTCCCCGGATTCATCCAGCACTGAGAAACTCACTTTGAACATTGGTTTTTCAATTGCTTTGATTTTGAATCTCGCTCTTTTTTCACATGCTCTCTTGCCGCATCTAAGAGTAGCACGTAGATGCCCTGTACTCATCTCAGAACTCATTGGAATTCGAACAGGTATGGGGAGCATACGTTGCTGCAACGGTTCAAGATCAATCTCGCGTTTGATAATCGGTTTGTTACCTCCGATGGATTCGAGCTCTACATTTAGGACACAGGTTGTTTTCTTGTCGAGATTACTTGTGACTTGAATAGTTGGTTGGATCAATTCGTCTGGTGTTACAAAACTTGGAAGTCCGACGAATTCGATGCTAGCAATATCCGCGTGGGGTCCTTCCAAAAGGTCAATCTCTATTGATCTACTGTCAACTTCTGTTCCTGCATAACTGAGAGCTGCAACAAGTGTGACTGTTCTAGGGTCTTTATTTGTTCGGGATGCTGGAATAACGATAGGTCCGAAAGCTAGAGAGAGGTTCTTGCTCTGTTTCACTGACTGACTTAATACTCGATGTTCATCACCATCTGGATAAACGAATGACATGGTCAATACTGCTGGCTCTCCCAATTCTGTATTTCTTCGAATTCTCAACCAACCGGATAGTTTTCCACCAGCATGCGCCCTCTTTGTAACTCGAAGTGAATCAATGTTGACCTTGGTTGTAACTTGGTCCACCCTTATTCTTTCAGATTCAGTTGTACTGATAATTCGTCCTTTCTCCTTAAGGGATGCTTTGAGAATTCCGATGCGGTCTGCTGAACTCTCAGTTGACATTATCGGGATTTTCCACTGAAATCTCACTTCACCATTAAGGAACTCCTGTTGCAAGAATTCCTCAATTAGATACGACCTTCCTGAATCGCTCTTGAACTCAAGAGATATCCTAGCTTCAGTTCCAACCTTTTTCTTCCCTAGGTTACTAATTATGATGTTTCCTGATATCAGGTTTCCAGGGATATACGAAGTCTTGAGATCAACATCCATCACGACCTGAGGACCTCTCTTTACAAACCCAACGTAGAATGGCTTCGAAATCGCTTCTGCAATCTCTGTCCCTTCTTCATTCAGAAGTCTTAGTTGAAGAACACATCTCTCAACTCCTGTTGATGCGTCAGCGGGAACTAGAATTGGGTTGAATTGAGATTGGTCGATATTTGTAGTTTCTCCGCTCTCAATTTCTAATTTGTTTTCAGATGTCGCCAATACCTTGCTGACATTAGGTGAAATAATACTGATTTGTGATTGAACAACGGTTTTCGATGGGTAGTTGGTTTCAATTTGTCCGTTGAATAGGACTGGGGTCTTTCCATCAGCGAACTGTGTTGTGGTACCCGGTCTGACGCTTGCTCTCATCCAATACATGTTGATTGTACTTGAGAGATTGATGACTCTACCAACAAAACCAACCTCCGCGATTATATTGTATGCTGCAATATTCTTCTTAGTCTGGAATGCTACATCAGACACATGTATCTCGCCATTGTCTATACTTGGAATAGAGAGAACATTGCTCTCTACCAGGTTTCTCTCTGAATCCTCGATCGAATAAGAAACCGTTAAATTCTCTAGACGTCGTCCGGTAGAATTTCTCACCAAGACACTGAACTGAACCTTTTGTCCTGCAAACACTCTTTCCGTTTCTGTGACTATTTCTGGTTCTAGTCCCTTCCACCAGCAGATCCACGTTGGAAGATGAGGTGTTCCTTCAATAGGATCATAGAGCCAGTTTGTACTACATTCTCTTGTAACTTCTGAGAGCTTCTTCAACAGAACAACCATGTTATAGTCTGACTTTGCATAGATGCTCAGTTGGAAATCAGCACCTGTGGTTCTTGGTTCTGAATAGTCACTCCCAAAGACTGAGACCAAGAGTGCCTGCATGAACGGGTTCTCTATTATCTTGAGCTCTTCGAGTTCTTCTCGTATCATATAGAGCATTGACACAACAGCGTCTCCAAGGAAACGGTTTCTCTTCTTTGCATCCAAAGTTCCACTATCTGTTACCTGGTAGTTGTATGTCTTCACATACTCAGATTCTTTGGACGCGTTAGATGGTCTAAATGGTCCCCATAACCCAGCTGCAACTGCGGATTCTCTATTTATAGCCAAAGACTTGGGACCAACATCAGGTACTGTTTCACCGCTACTTGCCATTTTCTTAGCCTTTAATGCGAGAGCCTGGAGAATCAGTGCGAGACCCATTCGTCTGGGAATGGAGAGCTGGGTATCGAAAACACGTATCTCGATCGTGCCATAATTTGTGAAAGGATACATGTCTACCATTCTTGCATAGCTTCGATTTACGTGTCTAGCAAAGGCCTCTTTATCTATGCCACGTATGAATGGTATTAATTCGAACTCGTTTGTCGGCCCCATCTGAGTAATGTTTCTGAGTAATCTGATTGATCTCTTGCAACGAGGTGCACGTATCTTTCCATCGTCAGACACGGTCACCTCATCAGTGGGTTTCTTATTCTCAAAGGGTGAGTTCACTGAAATTGCAATGAGGTGTGGAAGGAAATTTCTGATCATATTGTAAACTGCGATTTTCGTTTTCTCGTCTACACTTGCACTTAGGATATGATGATGTTCCCCAAAGGACAGATTTCTGCGATACTCCTGTGTTGGGTTTAAGCCTGTAGACACAAGAATAGCTTGGGAATCCTTTGGGAGTGAGTCCTGAGATATTGCTATAAGCGCCTGAACCCACCAAGCGAGTTCTTCAAGTGTTGTGCAAGGAGGAGTTGCCACCTCAAGAATCCATGTTAAGCTAGTCACATTGGGGTCGTGTCCAAGTAGAGTGTATTCTTTTGATTCACCGTTAGGATCTTCGTACGATGCTACAATCCTCGACCCCCTCTCGCCCTCTTCAGTCTGTGCGGATTGTTTGTATTTTTGTTTCACAGAATCTACGGAGGATGTACGTATCTTTTTATCCAGCAGACTCTTGGCACTAGACACAATCTTATCGAATACCTTAAGGATATCCTCACCGCGAATCCAAGTACCATCTTTTCGAATAACTTGGAGTTCTATCTCAATTCCGTGGGGGAAGGGTAATTGCATCTCCGTGCTATCCGAGGTTGATTCCATGTTTAAGCACCTAAAAAGCCGCAAGAACATTCAGAATCCTAGCAACATGAGTGACATTCTCTGACAATTTATGAGAGAGAGTAAGTTCAATCACTAAAGGCTCTGGTTTGTTCTTGAAGGACCTGATGACCTCATATACAAGAGGACCTCCACCATATTCGCCATCATCTTCGAGAATGACTATTCCAAGTGCCTCTAGTTGGGCTTTGAACCTTTTTACTTCATGATCTCCCCCCGATGAATATCTCGTTCCAACTATCATTATGTTTTCTTTATCAATTGGTCTTGGAAAAACCGACCACCTGAGGTTTACTACAAATTCCACAGGCTTTTTTTGACCTTGAGCATGGACCATGTTCACGATACTTTCCACTATCGCCTGAGATTCGCTCCTATCTCCTGCTTTGATTAATGCAGGTATTCCACTACCCCGCTTTTCACTAAGCACTCGCTCCAGAGGATCTCCTTTGATTAGTCCTGAGAGAACACATACGATTCCCCTAGATTCACCTTGAACGTAAACTCCACTCGATACAAAATCAGTAACTTTCATGTCCCTTTCTATCGGTTCTAGGATTGCGTTTAGATTGGACAGTCTTGAGAGTAGAACTTCGAGTACTTTTTCTGTTCGCTCTAATTCATGAATAAGATTTCGTCGTTGACGTGCACCACTCATGTGCTAAGACCACTCTCTGAATTTGAGAATGCTCTTGAATCGTTATTATCTTTGTTAGCTCTGCAGCCGATTATATCTCTGCAATAAGATTCTGAAGTTTTTCCATCTTTGCTCTAAGTTCTTTTAGGCGATACCAGATTGATTCACGTCCACTACCTTCAGTGAGTTTCCTGATGAAAATATCATACTCAATACCAGATATGTCTCCAAGTATCACCATTGCTTCTTCAGAAATGAAATGCGATTGATTAACTCTATCATCTTTGAATCGTATTATCAAAGGCTTCAGTGCATTCTCTGCAGAATCAATATTGATCAGAGCTGCTCGATAGTTCTCTTTTGGATCTTTGATTGCATATCCCCCAACAAGTGGAGTCATTCCAACTCCCACCGACCCTTTGCCAATCTCATCAAGAGTTTTCATTGCATTCTCAAAAAACTCGTCTCCATTCACGAGGCATTTCTTTATGGCACGAAGAATCCTAGGTCTATCTTCGGGTTCTGTCATTTCATCACCTCTTGAGATTGCAGGAAATAGAAGTGAATACGGTGCGTCAGCTGCGACACCCGTGATTCATTATCATTACTCTCAGAGCTGTGCTTCTGGCAGCTCGCCTGCAAAGTGGCACGCTACAATATGTCCCTCACCCATGTCACGATCCTCAGGAATTTCTCTAACACAGATTTCCTGAGCATATGGACACCTTGGATGGAATCGACATCCTGATGGAACGTTTATCGGACTCGGTGGCTCACCTTTCAGTGACTCAACTCTTCGCTTCACAGTTGGGTCTCCTGATGGCACTGCTGAAATCAAAGCACGAGTGTATGGGTGCATTGGATTAAATGCAACCTCATGTACTGGACCAAGCTCTACGATCTTTCCGAGGTACATGATGCCTATCCTGTCGGCGATATATGTAGCCACAGCCAGGTCATGTGTGATGAACAGATAAGTAAGTCCTAGTTCTTCTCTCAGATTGAGTAACAGGTTTAGGATCTCTGCACGAATGGACACGTCAAGCATTGATACTGGTTCATCGGCAACCATGAACTCTGGATGAAGAATTAAAGCTCGTGCTACAGATATTCTCTGACGTTGCCCGCCTGAGAGTTCGTGGGGGTACCTGTCGATGAAATCTTCAGCTGGAACGATTGCAACACTCTCTAGTGCCTCGATAACTCGTTGACGTCGCTGACTTGGTGAGAGTGGGATCTTGTGAACCAATAGTGGTTCTTCTACAATACTGTAAATGCTCTGTTTGGGATTCAGTGACTCGTAAGGATCTTGAAATGTGATTTGCATCCGCTTTCTGAGTCCTTTGATCTCGTTGCGGTCCATTGTGGACAAGTTCTGACCCGCGTACACAACATCCCCATCAGTTGGGATCTCAAGATGGAGGATACATCTTCCTGTTGTTGTTTTCCCGCAGCCACTCTCTCCTGCTAACACTAGCACTTCTCCCTTGATGATGTCAAAAGAAATACCATCAACTGCCTTCACGTACAACTCCTGTTTGTATAACATGGAAGAGAGGAAACCTGTGTTGACAGGGAACCATTTTCGCATTCCCTTCACAGATATCAGAGTTTCCCCCTCTCGAATTTCTGAGGACCCTTCTAGAACTCTTGATTCGTCAATTGTCATTATTAGTCACTCCAAATCTACCTTCATCTCGCCTCTGAGTTGCTCTGCGAAGTGGCATGACACGAACCTATCGGGCTCAATCTCAAGGGCTACTGGATCTTCCTTCGAACAGATATCCTGTGCATATGGACACCTTGGATGGAATCTGCATCCAGGTGGTGGAAAGATAAGATCAGGTGGTGAACCAGGAATTGAAGTCAATTTCTTCTTCTCTGCTTTCACCATACTTGGAATCGCACCTACAAGACCTGCAGCATAGGGGTGTATTGGTTCTTTAAAGACCGATACCACATCTGCAAGCTCGACAATCTTTCCGGCGTACATGATTGCTGTTTTGTCACAAGTTTCTGCAATAACACTCAAGTCGTGCGTGATTAAAATGAGTGACAGACCCAAGTCCTTCTGGAGCTTTTGCATGAGCTTCAGAATCTGTGCCTGAATTGTGACATCCAGCGCTGTCGTTGGCTCATCTGCAATGACAAGGTCTGGATTACACGCCAATGCCATCGCAATCATCGCTCTCTGACGCATTCCGCCTGAAAATTCGTGAGGATAATTGTGGAGACGACTGGGATCAAGACCGACCATCTCAAAGAGTTTTGCACATCGGTCCAGAGCCTCTTCCTCAGTTACATTCTCGTGCATGAGGATGGCTTCAGCAATTTGCTCTCCTATCTCGAAAACGGGATTTAAGGCGTTCATTGCACCTTGGAATACGATAGCTACATTCTTCCAACGAATATCCCGCATCTCCTTTGCGGTCTTACGGATTAAATCTTCACCTTTGAAGTAGACGTTCCCACCAATGATATTAGCCGCAGGTGGAAGGAGTTGCATAATTGAATACGCCAAACTACTTTTTCCACAGCCTGATTCACCTGCAAGTCCAACTGACTCTCCCGGTTCAAGAGTGAGAGAAACGTCGTCGACCGCTTTTACAAGACCCTTCTGAGTCTGATAATACATGCGTAAGTTCCTAATGTCTAGCAGGGCCATGTTTGTAAACTCCAATATGCCTGTGTATCTCTAGGCGTGGAATCAACTCATCCTTCTAGAGTACCGATGCCCAGTGGTTGGCTTAAATATGTTACTTTCAAAGACATTCATTGGCAGGTCATATTCTATTGATTGAATCACTATTGTGAATTGTATTGTTCAACAATAACTTCGCTCAATTAGAAAAGGTAAAAGGCAACCCGGTTCAATTCTGAGCTGTTGATTGAGATGCCGGAAATAAGATCATTCCCACGAACTAGACAGCAACCACAGAAACGGATACTTCTGATTCCAGTATTTTTACTACTAGGTGGAACATTACTCCTCTTCATTCCAGGTCTGCAATTTTTCGGAGCAATACTATCTCTTACAGGATCTCTAACTGTGTTTTTAGTTGGAATGGTCTTTGCTGATCTTTGGGCTGCTCATAGACGTACTCAACAGATGATTAAGGATAGAGAAGAGCGAGGATTAATGACCGAAGAGGATGAAGATCTTGATGAGGATCCATTTGAGGAAGTCATTGGTGACGAATAATAGACGGTTGTTTAATTCTGCATACCCGAACTAATTCAGTCTACCCGAACCAATTGCTTTTTTAGGGGAACTGCAAGAAACTCAGAATATTGACAAGACAAGGGACTGTTTTATTTCAGGGAAATGAAGTGGGTTTTCGTATACCCTTGGAATTGGCTAGTCCCTGAATGGAGGATAACATTTGTCAGAGTCCAAAAAGGGATGGAAAGATAGCAATTGGTATGTTAGTGGCTCAAACTTCTGGAAAGAATTTCGTAAACACCGAATCGGATTAATTGGAATTGTTGTTATGGTCCTCTTCTTCGGAATGGCTATTTTTGCCCCAACGTTGGCGACACATGATCCGAATCCACAAGCTAAAGTTGCTCCTACATATTTGGCACCTGCGTGGATGTCAGTGTTTGATCCTGATGGTGTTGTTACAGGTGACTTGGTTACTGATCCTAATTTCGAAATCGCCCCTAATATTCAAATTAACGGGACCAGTGGTGAATTCAGCGGATTACATGTGCCACTTAGTGACACGAATAATCAAAGCTATGTGAACTTAACATGGTCGCATACAGCCGGTACGCCGCTCGATTATGTGGGGATCGACCCCGACAGAACACTTCCTGATTATGGAGATTTCATCTACTTTGAGCAGGACTTCGAGTGGCTTTACAACGATAGACCAAGCGATGTGAACATGTCAATATCATTTGGTACAACTGTCACTGGTGATTTTGGACCTGGTGGACCATTAGGTAACAACCTGATGTTCAGAGTCTATGTGTGGCTTGTTGATTCAAGTGGTCATTGGACAAAAGTGTACGAATCCAGAGAAGCTACGTATGCAGAACATATTCTAGAGAAGCGTATCAGCCTGAACTACCTCCAACTCAAAGATGTCTTTGATGGGATGACCACCGTGAACGGAACCCAGGAAGATCCTAGTGATGATGTTCGAATATTGGTAGGCTTAGCTCCATACCGCACTTTCAACTCTGCGACGTATGACTACCCATGGGCGAACTATACAGGTAGTGTTACTTTTACATTCACTAAACTGAAAATGGTCGCATACGGTGATTACTTCGGCCTTCTAGGTACTACTAACTGGGGTGCTGATGCCTGGTCTCAGCTCGTCTATGGTTCACGAATTTCGCTCATTATTGGTATCGTTGCAACTGGACTATCCACCGCGGTTGGTGTAATTGTTGGATTGGCTTCAGGATACTTTGGTGGAAAAGTGGATGAAGTCCTGATGCGTGTGGTCGACTTTCTATTAGTCATACCCGGATTACCGTTAATGATGGTGCTCGCGGCGTTCCTAGGACCGAACATACAAAACATCATTATTGTAATCGCGATATTAGGGTGGACGGGGACGTCGCGGTTGATACGGTCTCAGGTCTTGGCCGAAAAGAACAAGGCCTATGTCGAATCAGCTAGAGCAATAGGAGCTTCTGATACGTACATAATGTTCCGACATATCTTACCTAATGTGACTCCGATTCTTTTCGCGAACATCACACTGGGAGTTGTTGGAGCAATCCTAGCTGAAGCTGGTCTATCATTCCTTGGTCTGACTAACCCCGAGGATCCAAGTTGGGGACGCATGCTTGCTGATGGAAGAACTGGCGGCGCGTTTACTACAGGAGCTTGGTGGGTCGTTATATTCCCAGGATTAATGATCACCTTGCTCTCGTTGTCCTTCACGTTTGTAGGACATACGTTGGATCAAGTACTGAATCCAAGATTGAGAGAAAGGTAGAACACGATTAAGGGTTAGAGACCTGGTCAGGGTTTCTTACCCCTCCTATCTATATATGGAGTGAGTCTGACAATGGGACTAAGAGAATATGTAATCAGAAGAAGCATCTACATGGTGCTACTGATCATAGCCGTAGTGTGTTTCAATTTCTTCCTATTCAGGCTACCCACATTCTTGTTTGGTGCGAGTCCAATCAGCTTGATGCTGAGCGATGAGCTTCGTCGTAAT
>VAPB010152947.1_pt1 | contig 29052 bp, 24 predicted proteins | sample 3395101 | NCBI WGS metagenome assembly VAPB01 (sample SAMN08290433, study PRJNA428436) | hydrothermal vent metagenome | isolation source: Deep-sea hydrothermal vent chimney | place: Indian Ocean: Southwest Indian Ridge | reverse complement strand
ATTTTTCAATCACTCACTGCGTTCGCGAGAAAAATTCGCGCCACGGTTCAAGTCCTACCACTTCGCACTCACTTTGTTCGTTGCTCTGGTGGTAGGACTCGAACCTACAACCAACTCCTTAACAGGGAGCTGCTCTGCCATTGAGCTACACCAGAATAAAAAACCTTAAATTGTAAACAATGCTCAGCAACTCCTTAATCCGCCCGAGGCGGATATAAAAGGACCTTTGTATTTTAACATCAATAACCGACAAATTTCAAGTGGTGGTATTCCGGGAAAGGAGCTAATCAAGCGACTCAAGGCGGTCTATCTTATCGTGCTGGCGAATTTTCTCTATTGATTTTGATTCTATCTGCCTGATGCGTTCCCTCGTTACGCCAAATTTCTTTCCCACTTCCTCAAGGGTGTGCTGAATGCCGTCTTCAAGCCCGAATCTCATTGTGAGAATCTTCTGCTCCTTGGGCGACAGGTCGCGCAAAATGTCTCTGATTTGGTTCGCCAAAAATTCCCTCGCCGCCTGTTGCTCCGGGGAAAGCATTTTTTCCTCTTTTATAAAAGCGCTCAAGGTTGAGGCGTCATTGTCGTCTCCGACCGGAAGTTCAAGGGAGATGGTGTCCTGATTTATTTTCTGGATGTGATGTATTTTTTCCACGGGCAGATTCATCTCGGCAGCGATTTCCTCCGGAAGCGGGTCCCTGCCGAGGTCTTGGGAAAGACGCCTTAACACTTGCTTGTATTTTGAAATGGTTTCCACCATATGCACCGGAATCCTGATAGTGCGCGCTTGATCCGCGATGGCGCGGGTTATTGACTGCCTAATCCACCAAGTAGCATAAGTTGAAAACTTGTATCCCTTTCTCCAGTCAAATTTCTTTGCCGCCTTGAATAAACCGAAATTGCCCTCTTGAATAAGGTCCAAAATGGTCAAATCGGGGCTTCTGCCTATGTATTTTTTGGCGATGGAAACGACAAGTCTGAGATTGGCTTTGATTAGCTTGTTCTTCGCCTCCTCGTCGCCCTCCTCAATGCGTTTCGCCAGTTCTCTTTCCTCTTGAGCGTTAATGAGCGGAATCTTCCCTATTTCTTTAAGGTATATCTGGACGGCGTCATAAGACGCTCTGTCCATGGCATAATCTTCCTTATCTTTCTTTTTTGGGGACAAATCAACCTCCAGCAACTCTTTGCCTTCCAAAACATCAACGTCACTCTCTTGGAGCCTGGCGTAAATGTCGTCCAAAAGCAAAACATCCTCCTCAATGTGAGGAAATTCTTTCAGTATTTCCGCGTAAGTGATGAACCCTTTCAGGCGCCCTTTGGAGAGAATGCTTTCTATTTTTTCATTCGCGACATCCGCTTTCGTTTTTTTCTTTTTAGCGGGCGTTTTTTTTGCCTTGATTTCTTTTTTGGGTTTAGTCTTGGCTTTCTCCTTGGGTTTGGCTTGGGTCTTCGGCTTGCTCTTGGCTTTCGCTTCGGCTTTTGGTTTCCGCTTCACCTGGGTCTTGGATTCTTTCTTGGTCTTCGGTTTCTTTTCCAGAGACTTCTTCACGCTTTTCTCTTTTGTCGTTTTTTGTTTTGTCATTTTGTTTAAGTTCGTTTAACTCTTTTGTTAATTTATAAAATTTATCAAGCTGTTTTTTGATTTTGTCGTCTTCGGCGTCGGAGCGCTCAAGCTTGCGGACTTCCTCGGTGATTTCTTCCAGGCGTCTTTTGATATCTTCCCGCTCAAAATCCAAAGCCAAATCAATCAGTTCTTTTTTTAAATCTTTTGCCTCATTATAAAACGATTCGGCTTCAAAAACAAGGTCCTCCCGGTCATCTTCTGGAATTAAGTTGAATTTTTCGCTAATCTCGGATATTTTTTCTTTCAGCGATTGGTCATTCGTGTCTTTTTTCCAAACCAAAAAACCAAGCAAACGATCCCTGACCAAACTGAAATGTGTCATTTTTCCGACATTGTTTTGGATATTCGGCTTTTCCGACGGATCCCTCTTCGGAGCGGTCAGCTTTATTTTTTTCAATTCTTCCCAAATGGGCTCTTCTCCGATGGAAAGTTTTTTCGCCGTCTTTTTAACCCATTCCGCCTTCTCAATATCGCTTGATAAGGCGGCGATATAGGGCAAAACGATTTTCTCAATCTCTTTTCTGTCGTTCAAAATATCAAGATAAAAATCTATTATGTGCTTTGCTCCGTCAACCGCCTTTCTCCATACCTCCGGGTCTTCCTTGACGGTGTCCGCCGGGTCTTTGCCGGAGGGAATTTCCGCCACTTTGACTTCAAGCCCTTCCGCCAAGGCTATGTCAATGCCTCGCTTTGACGCCTGAAATCCGGCGTCATCTTTGTCAAACGCCATCACCAGACTATCGCAAAGTCTTTTTATCATTTTTAAATGGTCGCTCGTCAACGCGGTTCCGGAAACGGCCGCCGTGTTCACAAAACCCGCTTGATGCGACATTATGACATCCATCTGCCCTTCCACCAGAATGCAGTATCCTTTTTTTCTTATTTCAGTCTTCGCCTTGTCAAATCCGTAGAGAACTTTTGATTTGTCGTAGAGGAGCGTCTGGGGCGTGTTGATATACTTGGCAACTTCGTTTCCGCTGTCAGCTTTCAGCTCTTGGCTTTCAGCTGATTTAAATATTCTACCGCTAAATCCGACAATCTGCCCAGAGGAATTGTTCAACGGGAACATTATCCGAGAACGAAATCTGTCGTAATAAGCTGATGACTGATAGCTGTCGGCTGACGACTTTTTAATGACAAGCCCCGCTTTTTCCATTTCTTCCCCGGAAAATCCTTTTTTCTTTAAAAAATCATAAAGATTTCTCCAGCCGTCGGGGGCAAAGCCGACACCGAACGCCTTCGCGGTTTCTCCCTTCATACCTCTCTCTTTCAAGTAATTGATAACCGCTGCGTTCTCCTTCAGGCGCACCTCGTAAAACTTTTTCGCTTCATCAAGAAGCCGAAGCAATGAAACGCGTTCGCTCTTCTGTTTTAGGTCCACGGGGGTCAATTCAACGCCCGCTCGACGCGCCAAAACCCGCAATGCTCCGGGAAAATCAACTCCTTCAATTTCCATCACGAAAGAAAATATGTCGCCACCGCGGTTGCAACCGAAACAATGCCATGACTCTCTGGACGGGGAAACAAAAAAAGAAGGGGTTTTTTCATTGTGAAAAGGACAAGGAGCCTTGAAATTAACGCCCGCTCTCTGGAGTTTGAGGTAACTTTCCACGACTTCCGCTATTCCGAGCCGAGATTTTATTTGTTCCACATGAGAAGACATAAAGGGATTATAACATTTTTACTCGCCTGACGCTCTCTCCGGTAATTCGCGCGCCATCGCTGAGAAATCCTCAGGAAAGGTGTTTAGAGATATTGGGTCATTTCCAGATTAGCTTGCAGAACTTGAACCAATTCTTTAATATTCTGCGCCCTCTCCTTGCTACACAGCATTATCACATCTTCGCTGACTACGACAAGCATATCATTGATTCCAACCGTGGATATCAATTGACTGCTTTGCGAAAAAATCAAATTATTGTTGCTGTCAACTTCAATGTATTTGGCGTTTTTAACGATGTTTTTTTCACCGTTATTCAATATGTCATAAACGGCTTTCCAATTCCCCACATCAGTCCAACCCAAATCCACCTGAATCAGATACAGTTCCTTCGTCCTTTCCAAAATTGCGTAATCTATTGAGGTTTGTTCAAATGAATCAAAACTTTTTTTTGTTATTTCGTCCTCTTCCTCGGTGCCCAACGAATTGTGAATTTCCATTAATCCTTTATACATTTCTGGCATATGCTCCTTATAAAGATTCAGCATATAATCAACGCGAAAAAATAACATTCCCGGATTCCAGAGATATTCCGGTTTAAGCATATAAGATTTTGCGGTATCTAAATCCGGCTTTTCTTTAAAAGATTTCACATTGAATATTTCTTGTCCCAGACAAGTTTCTTTAATATTTCCGACTTGAATATATCCATATCCTGTTTCTGGATAAGACGGTTTTACACCTGCCATAAAAATGCTCTCTTGGTGAGATTCAAGAAATTTTTCCGCCGTCCTGAATAGCTTGGCGTATTCTTTTTGGTTTTTAATGAAGTGGTCAGACCAGATATTGGTCATAATGGCGTTTTTGTTTTTCTTTAATACTTTAACGCAAGCGTAGCCAATGGCGGCGGCCGTATCTTTCTTATCCGGCTCCAATATCATATTCTCGCAATCTATCTGATGAGAAATACTTGTTTTCAAATTGATGTTTGTGGAAATATAAATATTATCTTTACCGACTATTCCAACAACTCTGTTGTAGGTTTTCTGCAACAATGTTTCATCGTCCAGAAAGGGCTTCATTTGCTTCGGAGAATTTTTGCGAGATAGTGGCCAAAGGCGTGTCCCCGAGCCTCCGGCAAAAATGACTGAGTGTATATTCATATGAATATACTATAATAATTTTATACTTAGAACAATCTCATCGGAAATTCAATGCTCGCTTTTTTAAATTAGAAAGGATAAAAAACATCAAGGCTTGCCGTTTCGGCAAGCCTTGATGTATCCGATACAGGTCAATTCCCTTTCATTATTCTTCGTTTTGCTCTTCTTCTCCTTTCCCTTTTTCTTCTTCACCGTTAAACTCTTCTTCTTCATTTCCCCCAGCGTATTCTTTTCTGAATCCTGTTCCGGCGGGAATGAGGCGTCCGATTATGACGTTCTCTTTCAGCCCTATCAAGTGGTCCTCCGCCCCTTCAATGGCGGCCTTCACGAGCACCTTCACGGTGTTTTGGAAGGAAGCCGCGGAAAGGAAGCTCGGACTAGTGATGGCAACTTCTTTGATTCCCAAAATGAGCGGTTTTACCTTCGCTTCTTCCTCTCCTTCTTTCGCTATCTTTTTGTTTTCCAAATCCACTTCGTATCGGGAAGCGACAACACCTTGATTAAATTTGGTGTCTCCAGTTTCTTTTATTCGGACTCTGGAGAACATCTGTCTGATTATGACCTCTATGTGTTTGTCGTTAATGGACGCTCCCTGCAGAGAGTAAACCTTTCCAATCTCGTTCAGTATGTAGTTTTGTGTCGGTTCGCTTCCGGCAATGTCAAAAAGACGTTTGATGTCAAAAGAGCCGTCCGTCAGAGGACCTCCTTTTTTAACTTTGTCGCCCGTTTTGACGATTAAATATCTTCCGAAGGGTATTTTGTATTTTTTTGTTTCTTTTTTGCCCTTGGATCCTTCCTTGTTCGCCAGAACAACGGCACTTCTTTCCTTGTCGTTGTCGGTGGTTTCCAGAACAATTCCGTCAATTTCACTCAAGACGGCCGGGTTGCGGGGCGATGTCAATTCAAATATTTCCTCAACCCTGGGAAGACCCATTGTGATGTCGCCGGCGGCGGCAACACCACCACTGTGGAATGTTCTCATTGTGAGCTGCGTTCCAGGTTCTCCAATCGCCTGAGCGGCGACGACACCAACCGCCTCTCCGATTTTAATCGGCAGTCCAGAGCCAAGATCGTAACCGTAACATTTTTGGCAAACACCCCGCAATGATTTGCAGGAAATCGGCGAAAAAATGAAAATCTCCTCAACGCCCGATTCATCTATTTTTTGGGCGTCTTCTTCGTTCAACAAGCGGCCCTTCTTGAATTCTCCCACGTCAGCGGAAAGTGTTCTTCCTTTGAGCCTGGGGGCGAAACTGTTTCCATAGCTTTCAACATCCTTTCTTAAGATGCGTATTCCTTTTTTCTCTCCGCAGTCCGCCTCTCTCACGATGACAACCTGCCCGACATCAACGAGCCTTCTGGTCAAATATCCGGCTTTGGAAGTTTTGAGCGCTGTGTCAGCCGCTCCTTTTCGGGCGCCGTGAGTGGTAATAAAGTATTCCAAGACACTGAGCCCTTCTTTATAACTTGAGAGAACCGGAAAATCAATCGTTCTTCCGGCCGGGTTGACAACCAATCCCTTCATCGCCGACATCTGTCCAACTTGAGTCCAACTTCCGCGCGCTTTCGGAACAACCATCATACTGACGGGGCTTTCCTCGTCCAGCGCCGCGGGCGCCAGCGCCTTAACTTCGCTTTCCGCGCTACTCCATGTTTCTATCACCTTGGTGTATCTTTCAGAATCAGTAAGCAAGCCTTCCTCATATTGATTTTGAACTTCTTTCACCACTCGCTCCGCCTCGGCGACAATTTTCGGTTTTTCTTTCGGAACCCTAATGTCATCCATTCCCCAGCTTATGCCGGACTTTGTTGCATATTCAAATCCGAATTTTTTAATCTTGTCTAAAATGTCGGGAGTGGCGTCAACGCCGTATTTTTCAATAATAGAGGAAACCAGATTCGCCAATTTTCTGTTGTTCAATTCTTCATTGATAAAAGAAAAGTCGCGGGGCAGAACACTGTTGAATAAAAGGCGTCCGACAGTCGTTTCAAAAAGTGATCCATTGAAGATTTTGTATTTCTCGCTGTCCGTCGCCAAAACCTTGATTATGGCGCGAAAATCAACATGACCGAAGTCATACGCCATTATCGCCTCGTTCGGCGAAGAAAAAATCTTTCCTTCGCCTTTCGATCCGTCCTTTGTCTTCGTCATCCAATAAGAACCCAGAATCATATCTTGCCTTGGATTGACAATCGGGTCTCCGTTACCGGGTCTCAAAAGATTTTTGGAAGCGCACATTATATCCCTTGCCTCTTTTTGGGCTTCATCGCTTAAGGGAACATGAACAGCCATCTGATCTCCGTCAAAGTCGGCATTAAAAGCCTCGCAAACAAGCGGGTGAATTTGAATAGCGTTTCCCTCAATGAGCACCGGTTGGAAAGCTTGAATTCCGAGACGATGCAAGGTCGGAGCGCGATTCAACATAACATATTTTCCTTCAATGACTTCTTCAAGAATTTCCCAAACCTCAGGAACTTTTTCGTCAATAAGCCTCCCCGCTCCGCGAACGTTATAAGCGATTTCCCTTTTGAGAAGTTTTGAAATTATAAAAGGTCTGAAGAGCTCAAGCGCCATATGTTTGGGCAATCCGCACTGGTTCATTTTCAATTCCGGACCGACGACAATCACCGAACGACCCGAGTAATCAACGCGTTTTCCGAGCAGATTCTGTCTGAATCTTCCTTGTTTTCCTTTGAGCATATCAGCCAAAGATTTGAGAGGGCGGCGTTGAGATTGGGAAAAGGCGACATTTTGACCATGCCTTATGGAATTGTCTATGAGAGCGTCCGTCGCTTCCTGCAAAATTCTTTTTTCATTTCTTTGAATCACTTCGGGGGCGTTTATTTCAACAAGCCTTTTGAGGCGATTGTTTCTGTTAATCACCCTTCTGTACAAGTCGTTAAGGTCGGAAGTGGCGTGCCGTCCCCCTTCAAGAGCGACCATCGGACGCAATGCCGGTGGAATTACTGGAATAACCGTCAAAAACATCCACTCCGGACGAACGCCGGATCGCTGCATTGATTTGAGAACATTCAATCTAGCGATGATTTTCCGCGATTGGTCCGCCTTTGCCGTTTCCAACCTTTTTTCCAATTTTTCCCTCTCTTTCGCCAAGTCCATATTTTTGAAAATTTCATAAACGGCCTCCGAGCCTATCCCGGCGTCAAACACCTCACCATATTTCATACTCAAGGCGTAGTATCTCATTTGTCCCAAGACATTATGCAACCGAAGAGAATCCAATTCGTCCTTCGCGTTGTTATAAGCTTTTTTCAACGCCTCAGACTCCGCGTCCGAAGAAACTTTTTTCAATTTTGATTTGTATTCAAGATTGATATTTCTCAAAGCTTCGGTTTTGGCTTCTTCGTTGACACTTGTTATTATATATCCGGAAAAGTAAATAACCTTTTCCAAATCTGCAACTGAAAGCCCTAGCAAAAGCCCCATTCTGGACGGAATGCCCCGTAAAAACCAGATATGAGAAACGGGGACCGCCAGGGCGATATGTCCCATTCTTTCGCGACGAACCACGGAACGAGTTATCTCCACTCCGCATTTTTCACAGATAATTCCCTTATATCTTATACGGCGATATTTTCCGCAATAACATTCGTAATCTTTGTCAGGTCCGAAAATGCGTTCACAAAACAATCCATTTCTTTCGGAACGCTGGGTGCGGTAATTGATTGTTTCTGGTTTTGTCACTTCGCCGTGAGACCAAGACAAAATCCTTTCTGGAGAAGCCAGTTTGATTACTATAGACTCAAAATCAGTAACTTTTTTTTCCATGGTTTTATATTTTATCTTTTAATTCTATGTCCAGAGCCAGACCTTTAAGTTCGCATAAGAGCACATTGAAAGAAGCGGGTAAATTGGGGCTCTTGAATTTTTCACCTTTAATGATGGCGTTGTAAGCCGCCGCCCTTCCCAGAATATCATCAGACTTTATGGTGAGCACTTCCTGAAGGGTGTGCGCCGCTCCGAACCCTTCCAATGCCCACACTTCCATTTCCCCAAACCTTTGACCTCCACCCTGAGCCTTTCCTCCAAGCGGCTGTTGGGTAATAAGGGAATACGGTCCGATTGAACGCATATGAATTTTGTCTTCAACCATATGGTCAAGTTTCATCATATATATTTTTCCGACCGTCACTTGTTGATCAAATTTTTCTCCGTTTCTGCCGTCGTAAAGGTCAACTTTCCCGGATTCGGGCAGACCGGCTTTTTTCAGTTCTTCCTTGATTTCATCCTCTGTCACGCCGGAAAGAACTGGCGTAATCGCCCGATAGCCAAGTTTGTCCGCCGCCCATCCGAGATGGGTTTCCAATATTTGCCCGATGTTCATTCTTGACGCGACGCCCATCGGATTCAAGATAATGTCAACCGGCGTGCCGTCCTTGAGATGTGGCATATCTTCAACAGGCAATATTCTTGAAATGACGCCTTTGTTTCCGTGCCGTCCCGCCATTTTGTCTCCAACGGATATTGTCCTCACTTGAGCGACTTCAACGAAAATTTTCTTTATTATCCCCGGCTCCAATTTGTCTCCCCTTTCGCGAGAAAAAACTTTCACTCCGACAACTCTTCCTCTTTTGCCATGTTCCATCCTCAAGGAAGTGTCCTTTACATCCCTCGCCTTTTCTCCAAAAATAGACCTGAGCAGACGCTCTTCGGGGGTGAGATCAGCCTCTCCTTTAGGAGAAATTTTTCCCACGAGAATATCGCCGTATCTCACTTCGGCTCCTATTCTCACAATCCCGTCTTCATCAAGATTTTTCAGTTTTTCCTCGCCGACATTCGGAATATCGTAGGTATTAATTTCGGGACCCAACTTTGTGTCACGGACATTGACGGAAAATTCCTCAATGTGAACCGAGGAAAAGAAATTTCTTTTGACAAGATTTTCGGAAAGAATGATGGCATCCTCAAAGTTTGCCCCGCCCCATGAAAGAAAGGCGACAAAAACATTTTGTCCCAAGGCCAATTGACCGTCTTCGCTACAAAAATTATCAGCCAAAACATCTCCTTTTTTGACTTTATCATTCACATTCACGGACGGACGCTGATGGATGGCGGTAAAAGCGTTGGAACGCATAAAATTTAAAAGTTTGTAAACCCTTTTGTTGTCCCCTTTTTCTTTCACCGTAATATGCGAAGCGTCAACGCTTTCCACAACTCCATCGTTCTCACACATAAGTAATCTCCCCGAATCGCGCGCGGCTCTTTCTTCCATTCCTGTTGCCACCAAAGGCGCCTGCGGAAGAAGGCAAGGAACGGATTGTTTTTGCATATTTGAACCCATCAGAGCTCTTGTGGCATCGTTATGTTCAAGAAAAGGAATAAGACTTGTCGCGACACTGAAAGCCTGATTCGTGCTTAAGTCAATGAAATCAACTTCTTTTTTAGCGATAAGACCCGGAGAAGACTTGACTCTCGCCTCAACTTCTTCATCAAGAATCTCGCCGGTTTTGGTATCATAATTTATTCCCGCGTGAGCTATGTTGTAATTTGATTCGTCAAGAGCATTCAAGAAAACTATTTCGTTCGTTATTATTCCTTTAACTACTTTTCGGTAAGGCGTTTCCAGTATCCCATATTCGTTCAACCGGGCATAAGCCGCCAAATGAATAACGAGCCCGACATTCGGACCTTCCGGCGTTTCAATGGGGCAAATTCTACCGTAATGAGAAGAATGGACATCGCGAACCTCAAAACCGGCTCTTTCTCTGGTTAGCCCTCCAGGACCGAGCGCCGAGAGCCTTCTCAAATGCTCCAATTCGTCAAGCGTATTTTTTTGACTCATAAATTGAGACATCTGGTTCGTAGCGAAAAATTCTTTCAGGATTGCCATAAAGGGTCTGTTGTTGATAAGTTGGGCGGGAGCAACAAGGTCCGGATCAATGGTGGACATTCTGTCTTGGGTGTTTTTTCTCATTCTCGCCATTCCAACTCTCAAGCGATGAAGAATAAGCTCGCCCACTCCGCGAACTCGCCTGATTCCGAGATGGTCAATGTCGTCAGGTTTGGCATTCGGAGTATTGTTTAACTCAATAACTTTGGAAACGATGGCGACAAGGTCGCTGAGAGTTATGACTCTCGGGGCCGACTTGATGTCGTCCAAAGGGAGTCCGAGTCTGTGATTGATTCTGTATCTTCCAACTCGCGATAAATCGTAGCGCGTGGGGTCAAAAAGCATATCCAAATAACTTTTGGCGCTTTCATAATTCGGCGGTTCACCGGGGCGAAGACGCGCGTAAAGTTCTACGTAAGCCTCCTCGGTTGTCTTTGCCGAGTCTTTTTCCAGTGTGTTTTTGATATAGCAAATTTTTCCGTTATCAACTTTACTGAAGGCTTCCTCAATCTCTCGCGGCGATTCGGCTCCAAAAATACGGAGGAGCGCCGTTACCGGTATTTTCCTCTGTCGGTCAATACGAACGTAAATCACACCGTCTGAATCCGTTTCAACTTCTATCCAAACACCTCTGCTCGGAACCACTTTCGCTCCGAAGTATCTTTTTCCTTTGACATCATTGGCGGTCATATAAACTCCGAAAGAACGAGCGAGTTGAGGAACGACTACACGTTCAACGCCATTGATGATAAAAGTTCCGCGACTGGTCATATATGGCGTATCCGCCAAAAATATTTCCTGTTCTTTTTCCTGTCCCGTTTCCTTTGTGGTAAGCTTCGCCACCACCTTAATGGGGGCGCTGTAAGTGAGATTGTTCATCTTGCAATGATATTCGTCGTGTTTCGGCTTTCCAACGGAAAAATCCAAGAATTCAAGAACGAATTCTTTTCCCGCATAATCATTGATTGGAGAAAACTCCTCAAATAATTCTTTCAATCCGTCCGTTATGAGCCAATTGAAAGAGTCAAGCTGGGTTTTCACCAAATTGGGCATATCAACGACCGATTTTTTGTGGGCTGAAAAGTATTTTTTTTCCATACGCAAATAATACCCTTTGCGCTAATCAAGGGTATTTAAAAAATGATAAATTATTTATAAGAGTCCGATGTCACAAAATAAATCTCTACGAGGTCTTTATAATAGCTTCAAAACATCCGCAACTCAATCTTTAAGTGTTAGTGACCATTATACACACCCTCAAAATCCTGTCAAGCTGTTGTACTAATCCATAACAGATTAGACTTTTGGGGAATGAAAAATCGGGACACTGGGACAGTTTTGATTTGGGCAAAAAAGGAACTTATTGAGACCCAACAACTTTAACTTTTAAAACATTTGACCTGTAAATATGACCATTATAGTAAAGCTCATAGTATATCCGAATCGTTCTTGGCTTATTGAATATACAATGAGTAAGAGTAGAAGTGCCTGTGTGTCCGTATGAACAAAAATCGCTGTATTTAATTGCGGGATCAGAGCGAAAAGCCATCCTCTTTAAGGATTTTGGAGTTTTTACTTTAATGACTATTTGCTCTCCCGCGCTTATTGTTACTTTACCGTTTTCTGCTTGAGGAATTGAGCTTATTTTTATATAAGGAGTGACTAAGTTTATTTTTTCTTTGTTCGCAGGTTTGTTTGAATGTTTCTTTGTAAAATAAACTGGCACGATAACAGATATTATAAAAAACACCAAAAGACCAAAAGAAGTAATTGCCAAAAACGCTTCCTTCGTTTTTAGGCCATATAATTTTTTAACACCAATAACGAGAATTCCCAAAAACCACAATCTTAACATTAAAAACCCTATTACTATTGCCAAAACAATGGCAATAGTAATAGAACTCGGATTTGGCAGGGTGTCTAAATAAGATTCAAAAGTAACAATTCCGGCGCTAATTGGTTCCAAAATACCCACAACAGCCATAGAAGCGGCAATCTTATAAGCATTTTGGTAACTCCCTTCCCCTCCAAAAAAACCTGGAGGATAGGTGGATTATCAATGATCCGGCAAGAACACCAACGATACCGACAATAAATATCTCCGCGAGTATAATAAAGGCTAAAGCCAAATATGATAAATTGCCCAAACCTAAAGCGGAAATATTTATAATCTGACTGAAATTAGAAATAAACCGCATCTTTAAGTCACCTGGTAAAACAACCAAGAAAAAAAGAAACAGGATTGATATAAAAAATAAAGTAGCAAAAAGAAACTTCGTTGATTCTTTATATCCTTCCTCTTTTTGAATATCACTAAAGAACCTTTCCGGAAAAAATATCAGCTTTTTAACTTTTAGAAAATAATTTAATAAAATTTTCATTGCATTGATTCAATTATTTTGTACAGTTAACCTTATGTGGCGACACTGCGGGTAAAGAAGCTTTCGGGTAACGCATCAAAAAAGCAGGGGGAGCACCCCTCCCGAAAAAAGAATGGCTGCCGCCAACAAAAATTTTAAAGATTGGGTCAATAACGACCTCCCGTGAAATATATTTATCAAAGAATAAATCAGTAACAAAGAAATTGTCAGCCCAAAATAGAAAAAGGAGAGAACAAGAGAAATATTTGATGCGATTAAGCCAACTGCGTTAATCATAAAGAAAATTCCGAAACTGTAGGTGAGATATCCGAACAAATCCCAAAGCTTCGTTTCTTTCCAATAGCCCAACTTGGAATATGCCAGGGATGAAACAAAGATAAAAGGAATGGAAAGAACCATTTGCACAATTACCATAAAATTAAACTTTTCAGGTTCTAAAAAAATGACCGCCAACATAACAAACAAACTTGCCAGAATAACTCCGTTGATTGCCACTCTGGCGGCCGCTTTTTCAGGGTTTAATTTAAATATTTTCGGTTCTTCTTCCATATTTTTTTCACTTGGAGACTCAGCTTCCAAACGGCTTAATTCTATTATACAAAATCAGTGGAAATCAGGCAAAGGTCTTCTCAATAAAAACGCTTCTTTATTTGGCGCGCTTTGCGCGCCATTCCTCTATTTTTTTATGGTGTCCGGACATCAGCGCCTTGGGAACGCGATACTTTTTTCCTTTATGCTCAAAGGTCTCCGGCCGGGTGTAAACAGGTATTCCAATTCCTCTTTCATCTTCAAGCGATTCCGCCTTGCCGAGCACCCCAGGAATGTTCCGGGAAACGGCGTCAACGACAATCGCGGCGGGTAATTCCCCGCCGGTAAGGACATAGGGGCCGACGGAGATTTCTTTCGCCTTCAAAATTTTTTTTACCCGCTCGTCGATTCCCTCATAGCGGCCGCATATCAAAATAATATTCTTGTATTTTTTTGCCCAATCTCTCGCCATTTTTTGCGTAAATTGTTTTCCCGCCGGAGACAAAATGAACGCCTCCTTGTCTTTGGCTCTTATCCGAGAAACAGTCTTCACGATCGGCTCAACTTTCATCACCATTCCCGGTCCGCCGCCGAATGGCTTGTCGTCCGTCGTCCTGTGTTTGTCTTTCGCGTAATCGCGCGGATTGAGCAACTTCACTTTTATCAATTTCTTTTCCCGCGCGCGCTTCAATATGGAACTGCCAAAATAACCCTCCAAGGCTTCCGGGAAAATTGTAATAATGTGAAAATTTGTCATTTTATTTAGCTTGTCGGTTTTATAAATCTTGCGCCACGCTGGCAAAAGAAAAACCGCCCTATCATTGTAGCGCGGTTTTTCAGTTTTTGAAACTAGATGTTCAAATCTTCCATCGCTTCGTCAATGCTTTTTGAAGTCGCTTCGGGAGCGGGAGCTCTTTCCCCTCCTTCCGGCTCTTCAATTTTAAGATTGACGCGAGCGTTGTTTTTCATTCCGACAACCCTTAAAAGGGTTCTGATTGCTTTGGCAGTGTTTCCGCTTCGTCCGATGATTTTACCCATATCCTCGCGGGAAACTTTGAGAGTCATTAAAACCCCCAACTCGTCAACTTTCCTGTCAACCTCAACTTCCTCAGGCTTGTCAACCAAAGCCTTAACAACATACTCAAGAAAATCTTTATCTATGTCAGCCATTTTTTAATAAGTTTAATTATCCTATAATTCTTAACGCAGCAGTTCGACCACTCTGTTCTGCTGTCTTTCTATTCGATATGTCATAATGCGTATATTCAAAAACATCAATGTAATTATTCTTTTGATTCTTCGCTGCTTGATTCTTCTTGTTTTTCTTCCTTTTTAACTTCTTCTTCTTTGCCTGTGGGAGATTTGTCCTCTTGTGTTTCTTCCTTGGGCTCAGATTTCTCCTCTTCTTTTTCCTCCCCTTCGTCCATAACTGGTTCTTCCTCTTTTGGCTCCTCTTTTTGGTCTTCGGTTGCCTCAACCGTGGCTTCCTCTTCTTTCGGCACTTCCTCCTTTTTCTCGTCAGCCGGTTTCTCTTCTTCTTTTGGCTCCTCAACCTCTTCTTTGATTTCCTCCGCCTTCGGCTCTTCCGCGACCGGGGCCGGAGCCACCGATTCCTCTTTCTTCTCTTCAGCCGGTTTCGCCTCGGCTTCCTTTTTCTCTCTCTCTTTTCTTATTTTGTCATTATGCAAGACATTCTTCTTTTTTCCTTTTATTATCCCCGCGCTTACCAAAAGGTTGTTCACAGTGTCGGAAAGTTGAGCGCCTTTCGCCATCCATTCTTTAATTTTATCTCCTTTCAAAGCAGGTTCTCCTTTTTGGGCATTGTAATTTCCCAAAACTTCCAAAAATCCTCCGCTCTGCGGACCCTTCCTTGAATCAGTCAAAACAACCCGAAAACTCGGATCGTGCTTTTTCCCAACTCTTTGTAATCTTATCTTTAACATATTGTTACGGATATACTAGCAAAATTAAATCCGGCAGTCAAACTGGCGGAGCCCATTTTTCAATCCAGCGCTTTTTCAAGAATCAATTCGTGATTTTCAAAACCCGCTTTCCTGTAAAATTCAATCGCCCTCTCGTTAGACGCCGAAGCGTTTACCCTCAACCTAAAGACCTTTTTTTCTCGGCACCATTTTTCAAATTCTTCCACCAGCCGTTTCCCCACTCCCTTGCTTCTGTATTCATCTTCAACCCAGATGCTTCCCAGTTCGCAAATATACTTTATATTTCTGTAACTTTCCGCCCGCCCTACTCCACCCGCGACATAAGCGATTATTTTTCCCCCATCTTCCGCGACCAAAACTATGGAGGAATCTCCTGAAATACATCCTTGGAGGCTGTTTTTTCCTTCCTCTGTCGCATAAAAACCCGGATTAACGGTTGAATCAAAATTTCTATTTTCATTAACGCAAAGTTTTCTGATAAGCTCTTGAACAATCTCTAAATCTTCCGACTTCGCTTTTCTTATTTTGTATTCCATATTTGTTTTGTTTGATTAAAATTGTTTAATATTTATAATGAAGCAATTGTAATTCCGGAGAAGAAATTATCCCTTAAACTTTTCCGCTTCCGTGAATTTTATGGAAAGAAGTTTTGAGATGCTGTCCGAACCCATCGTTACGCCATACAAAACTCCCGCTTGCTTCATCGTTTCGCGATTATGGGTGATAACGATAAGTTGGGCGCGCTCGCTCAAGTTTTGAAGCATACTTCCATATCTCAATGAATTTGCCTCGTCCAAAGCGGCATCCGTTTCGTCCAGAATAAGAAACGGGGGCGGATTAACTTGCGACATCGCGAAGAGCAGAGCGATTGATGTCAATGCCCTTTCCCCTCCGGACAGCATGTCCAGAGAAGCTATGCGTTTTTTGGGCAGATTCACAGAAACCTCAACTCCCTCACTCCCGTTTTCCTCAGTTTCATCTTCCTCGCCGATTACGGCAACCGACAAATCATCGTCCTCCTTTTTTGGACGATGACGCTGAGAAACAATTTTTAATTCGGCGTCTCCGCCACCGAACATTGAAATGAAAAACTTTTTGAATTCCTTGTTTATCTTATCAATCCCCTCCTTGAAATCAGAGTTGATTTTCCCTTCCAGCTCCTTCAATAAATCAACGAGCGACTCCCGGGCTTTTTTCAAATCTTCCAGTTCTTTCCCAAAAAATTCATCTCTCTGTCTTGTTTCCTCATATTCTTTCAACGCCTCGTCGCCGATGCTTCCCGAGTCTTCCAATTTTATTTTCAAACGCTCAATCTGCCTGCGCGTATCATCCCTTTCCTTGAGCCCATATGGGCTTTGAACGGGCTCTTCAGAATCAGACAGAGGAAGTAATTCGCCGACAAAATCAAACGCCTCTCGTTTTTCAAACTCAAATTCTTCCCTCTGCATTTTGGTGTTTTCTTCCCTGACATTCAAACCGGATAAAACGCCGTTCAACTCGCTCAGCCTGGATTTCATTTCATATTTTTCCTTCTCCAAGTTCCGAATAGATTCCTCTTGGCGGGCTATTTCCTTTCTCAATTCCGCGGAAGCCTCCAGTAAGGCTCTTTCTTCTTTTTCCGTTTGCCCGATTGATGCCACCAACTCTTCCTTTTTGTTTTTGAGATTATCCAATTCGGAGGAAACAACGGGTTCAGACGAACCCAGTCCGGAAACAAAACTTTTCAGCAATTCTCGTGCTTCTTCAAGCGCTTTTTTCAAACTCTCAAGGCTGTCTCCGCGCGCAAGACCCGTTTCAACAACGCCTTTTAATCTTCCCGCAAATTCTCTGATGTGTCCGATTGGCACCTCTTTAACTCCACTGTCCTTCCGCCGCTCCTCCTCCATTTGAATCATCCCTTCAAAACGCCCGAGTTCTCTTTCAAAAGAATTTCGCTTGGCGCGCGACTGTCTGGTTTCCTCGTCCAGTTTCGCCAGTTTCTCCCTCAAAATTCTCCCTTCTTTCCTTATTTTGTCCGCCTCTCCTTCTCCGCCCTGATTAATGGAGAAGTCTGGCATTTCATTCTTGATTTTTTCCACCTCAGACAAACAGTTTCTCTTCTTCTCCTCCATGTTTTTTTCCTCAAGGTTAAGGCGGATATCCTCAGCGCGAAAGTATGTTTGATAAAGCCGTTTTAAATCTTCTCTCAACTGCAAAGATTCGCGCGCCTTTTCAACCTGCTTTTGCAAAAAACGAAGGTGGGGCTGAATCTCTCTCTGCAAAGCTTCCACCTGCAAAATGTTGTCTTCCGTTTTGGCAAGTTTCCGCTCAGATTCCATTTTCTTTAATTGATATATTTTAAGACCCAAGGCGTCTTCTATCATCTGCCTCCTCTCTTTCGGAGAAGCACTCAAAATTCTGTCCGCCTCTCCTTGGCTGATTATATGATGACTGGAAGCGCCCAATCCGATATTGCCCAAAATCTCAATGACATCTTTAAGCCGCACTTGGGAATTGTTTACAAAATATTCGTTGACGCCGTCGCGATAAACTTTTCTCGTTATTTTCACTTCATCAAAGTCAACCGGCAGAATCTTGTCGCGATTGTCAAAAACCAAAGAAACAAGAGCCTTCCCCAGACGGGGGGCGTTTTGCGAACCGTTGAAAATAAGGTCCTCACCTTTTTTCCCGCGCAGGCTTTTCATTGATTGCTCGCCCAGCACCCAACGCATGGCTTCCGCCACATTTGATTTTCCGGAACCGTTCGGTCCGACAATCGCCGAAATGGCGGCGGGAAATTCCAACTTCGCCGTTTTGGCGAACGACTTGAATCCCGACAATTCCAATCTTTTAAGACGCATGATTGTCTTTAATTTTATCCTTTAAGGTTATCATCGTCCAGTGGTAGAAGTTAATTGCTTTAAAAATAAAACGCTACGAACCCTGTTTAAGTCCTGACGGAACGGTTTTCTGCTTTTTATTTTCCCCATCCTTTCACTTCCAGGGCGGCGCGGGCGGCCGACTGTTCCGCTTCTTGTTTGGATTGACCTTCTCCTTCCGCCACCAATTCATCGTCAAGATAAACACCGATTACAAAATTTTTGGCGTGATCTGGACCCCATTCCCGCAAAAGTTTATAGGAAGGAGTAATTCCTTTGGCGTCCTGCGCCTTTTCCTGAAAAAAGCTTTTGGCGTCTATCCACAATTTTTTCTCAATTATTTCTTTAAGTTTTGGAAAAAGAAATTTATCAAAAAAGGAAAATATGACATCATAGCCTTGGTCAAGATAAATCGCGCCCACGAGCGCTTCAAAAGTGTTAGCCAAAATATATTGCCTCGCCTTTCCGATATCTTTGGTCTCACCTTTTGACAAAAGGAGACAATCATTCATCTCAAGCTCCTTCGCCGTTTCCGAAAGAATAATCGTGTTCACGAGTGCCGCGCGCAGAGAGGTCATTTCACCTTCCGTTTTTTGGGGGTATTTCTTATACAGATATTCAGTGGATGCCAACTCCAAAACAGCGTCGCCCAAAAATTCCAAACGCTCATTATGCTCAAATCCCTTGGCGGGATTTTCATTTAAATAAGATCTATGCGTAAAAGCGGTTCTGATTAACGCCTTATCTTTAAAATATACATTTATTTTTTTCTCAAAATTTGAAAAATCTTTCATTTGTGTTTTTTATGATTGCTCGGAATACTTCCGGACCAATATCTTTATGGCCTTAATCACAATCGGCTTAATATCGTTATACATCCTGAGGTCAACCATTTCCTCCATCTTAAACCAGTTTGCCCCATCCAATCCGCCCGTCTCTTTGAGCTTGATGTCCTTATCCTCGGTTGAAGCGAGAAAGTAAGTGACAATTTTTTTGATTTTCCCTTTCTCCGGATCCGAGGCGATGTAGTCGTTCGTTTCCAATTCGTCTTCCACTTTTATGTCCAGCCCTATTTCCTCCTTAATTTCCCTCAGTGCCGCCTGCTCGGCTGTTTCTCCTTCTTCTATATGTCCTTTGGAAAGAGTCCAGTAGCCGAAAATATCATGCACGAAGGCGAATAAAATATCCTCTCCGTCCCGGCGGTAAACCACCGCCCCCGCCAATTTCTCTTCAATCATCTTCTCTTCACTTTCCGGACCGCCAATTTCCTTATAAACTGTACCCATTACTCCATTGACGAATTTACCGGATGAATCTCCGCCGAACGCTTTGGCGAGTTCAATGGATTCGTTGATAGCCACTTTTGAGGGGACTTCTTTTTTATCGGCAAAAATCAACTCATAGAGACCGAGTCGCAAGACATTCCTGTCCACGATGCTTATTTGCTGAATGGGCCACTCGGGAGCGGCCTTTTCAATAATTTTGTTGAGCTTTTCTTTGTTTTTTACCACGCCCTCAACCAATTTTTCGCAAAAAGAGTTAGCTTCCATCCCGGGCGCGAATTCATCAATATTCTTCTCCAAAATTTCTTTTATTTTTGCATCGTCATAACCGTTAAAGTCCCACTCAAAGAGGGTTTGAAGCGCTATACTGCGTGATAAATGACGGTTTGCCATTACTTTTTGGACAAATCGGAAAGTTCAAGAGGCTTGTTCTTTGACTCTTTTTTCTCCTTTTCCTTAATTTCTTTTTCTCTTTGTTTCCTCTCTCTTTTGGTTAATTTTTTGAGAACATCAATCAACTCGCGCTCTTTGTAGGTGCCACAACTCACGCAAAGCGTCAACGGCAAAACAGGCTCGTTGCATTTTTTGCACTTCATCATACTCGCGCCCTTGAGGGCGTGATGAGATCTTCTGTTGCGCGTATGCGCTCTTGTGTGCCTCATTCGTACTGACATAATATTTACACTATACACTACTTGACCGTTTTTGCAAATTCTTCAAATAGCTTTTCCTGTGGATTTTGGAGATGCCGTATTTTTTGAGCATTTTATAATGGAGTTTTGTGCCATAACCTTTGTGCTTTTTAAAGCCGTATTTGGAAAATTTCTTGGGCAAGTTCACCATTTTTCGGTCCCTCGCGACCTTGGCTATTATGGAAGCCGCGGAAATTACAGGGATTTTTTCATCGCCCTTGATAATGGTTTTTTGGTTATAATGTTTCGGCGCCCTGAGAGAGCCGTCCAACATCACCATGTCCGGCTTTACTGAAAATTTATTCAAAACTTTCCGCACGCTAAGCGCGATGGCTTTTTGAATTCCAATTTTATCAATCGTTTTATTGTTGACGGAAACATAATGGCATTCAAAATTTTTCCTCAAAATATTATTCCACCCCTCACGCCTCTCCGCGCTCAACTTTTTTGAATCTTTTATCCCCTCCGTCAGCTTGGACTTCCCAGAAACCGCCACGGCGCCAACCGTTACCGGTCCCGCCAACGGTCCCCGCCCAACTTCGTCTATCCCTATAATGATTTTCTTTTTTCTCGGCATCTGATAATTATACATAAAAAAAACCGGAGAAAAATTTCGGCGACCGCCAAAAATGTTGATTTTTATCCGAAAATTTATTATATTACTAATGATTTAACATGGCCCCATCGTCTAACGGCTAGGACGGCACGCTTTCAATGTGTAAATCGGGGTTCGATTCCCCGTGGGGTCAGAAGCAATGTTATTGCTTCTGAGGGCAAATACCTTTAGAAGTATAATGAATGTTGCCCCGGACATAAAGTAATGTCACCATTCTTTGTGAGGGCAAATACCTTTTGAATATGATAAATTTGCCCCGGACATAAAAATAATTAAAAAGCTGCGAGCACTCAGCAAGCAAACTGCTTTGCTTGCGTGGGGAATTACCACAAGGGCACTTCTTGTTTTGTAAACAAAACAATTATGAAATTAATCTTATCATCAGATTTGAGTTTTTTGCTGAAGTACGGCTATGCTTTGACAGGAATATCAAAAGAAGAAATAAATATCGGATATGTGACTACTGCATCAAATGTCACACGCACAAAGTCGTTTTTTGTTGATGTAAAAAATAAAATAAAAGAAAATGGGTATAAGTTTGAAGAAATTGATATTACCGGGAAGACACAAGATGAGATGCTGAATTTTTTTACAGATAAGAATGTAATTCATGTAGAGGGTGGAAACGCCTTCCATCTGCTCAAAATTATACGAGAAGTCGGCTTTGATGATGTCTTAAAAAAACTATTAAATGACGGGAAAGTTTATATCGGCACGAGTGCTGGTTCTTACATAATGTGTCCGACAATTGAGGTGGCAAACTGGAATGAGGACGGCAGGGACCGTTGTGGAATAACTGATTTTACCGCATTAAACTATGTACCATTTATTTTGAAAGCTCATTACACAGACGAGCAAGAGAACAAAGTTAGAGAGAAAAGCCTTACTTCAAAATATCCATTACGAATACTGAGAGACGGACAAGGTATTATTGTTGAGGATGGCAAATACACATTTGTCGGCAACGACAATGAAGTTATTATCAACAAATAAATTTAATATTTATGCCAAAAGAAATATTATGCGAAACATGCGAGGAAATAATAATAAAAATTAAACCTTGCGCGAGTAATACGCCAAAACCCTCTGAACCCAAAAAACCGACCAATAAAAACAATTTGCCATATTTGATATTTCTCCCCTTGTTAGCGTTTATGGTATTTGCTTTGGTCCTCTTTCTTCAATCAATCTCATGCAATACACCAGTGGTACCTTATTCTAAAATAGTTTTTTTAATTATTGCCCTGACTAGTAGTTATATCTACGGGCGCCATGCTTTTGAAATTCATAATGTTAAGACTCTCACAGAAAAGGATAGAGAGAATAAATGGTATATGTTAAACCAGTATTGGTTTAATGGGTTGGGGGCATTTATTGGCTGGGTCTCTTTATACATTTTATTGTTTTACAGGATAAATATAAATGTCCAAGGAGTGGACTTTTCGTCTTTCGCCAAAAACCTCGGTTTGGCTAATTTGGCCCTAACCATTATTTCATATTTGGGAATTACCGGGTATATTCCATTGGCATCTCTCCTCAAAAGATCTGGATTCTAAGAGCAAAGATTGCTAGTGTCGTTATATCTCCGCAGAAAAACATGAGTTTTGAGTCCCAAAAACCATGACCAAATTCAAAAATCTCCCAAGAGTCTTACCTGTGGGGTAATATAGCATTAATTGCTACACATTTCTTCAAATTCAGAGGATCCCCTTTTTGTAAACCATTTCACCATCGGCTTACCCTCTGGGAAATAGATAAACGCGCCTAATTTGTATTTATATTCCCCGTTTTCACAAGTTAACGCCCTTAATTTCGCTTTGTCATATTTACATTCCTTTTTCTTTTTTATTTCAATTGCGACGGTGTTATTCTCGTCTGTTCTGCGAGTGTGTACAATAATATCCGGACGAATAGAGATTATCTCCTTCTCTTTACCTTTTTCTTTTCTGTAGCTTTTCCATGTTTTGCAGGATATACGCTCGCAACCCTCTCTCGCGTTATTGGGGCTGCTAATTGTTTTAATATTTTTTTCCCCATCTCCGTGCTTGTCATATTCACAATCAACATGGTATTCACGAAACAAGTATTCTAAATAAACCGCGATTCTATGGCTTGTTGCCGGCTCATATACATTAAGTTCTAATAACCTACTGTCATTCTCTATAAACAAATTAACGGCGGTTCTGACCTTAGATTTCAATTTTTCTATTTCCATATCTTTATTCCCATATTTATACCTTATAACGAACAAAAGTCAACCGTGCGGTGGTGCACAAGATGAGATACATAGGTAATACCCCTAAGTGGTGGACTAGTACATCCTCTTGATTAAAAAAGCAATAGGGCGTAGGATAAAGCCGAATTGAAGGATGTTGAACTTTTAAAACAAGCTCCGCTGAGTGGGGCAAAAAGGAGGTGTTAAGATGATGGTGTATTCAAATCAAGAACTGCACGAGAAAATTGAGGCGTTGCCGGAGCTCCGGCAACGCTCCGACGAGATTCGGTTCGGAAAGCCTACCTCATCCATTGAAGAGTGGATGAAGGAGCAAAACCAACTGATTGGGATGTTTTCCGAGGCGGTTGGATGTAAAAAATCCACCGGAGCGATGGAACTGGCTGAGAGGATAAGGGACTATATCCTGAACTCACCCATTTCCGAACTCAGGATAGAACTCGTGGAGAAAATGGCCAACGAGTTCCTTAGGAAGAAGAAGTGTTGCTCACCAAGTGGCAGCAACTATGTTTGCTTCTGCGATGAGTGAGACTAACTAAACTGGGTAATTTGCAGGGCAAAGGACGGAACTTGTTCCGTCCTTTTTTAATTTTCCGCGATGGAGGCTCGCAAAAGGGCGGAAAAAATGCTAAAAAATAAGTAATGAATCCCGTTAGAGATCAAAAACTTATGTTTTAGCATTTATGTTATAGAAAATAATAAGAAGAATCGATGGTACACTGGAAGTACGGGCGACTTGCGGAAAAGCCTCAAGCAACATAATACCAAACAAAGCACATGGACAAAAACAGGGTCGCCTTGGACATTGGTGTATTACGAGGCATGTTTAAATAAAGAAGATGCCATGTCAAGAGAAAAATATCTTAAATCAGGAATGGGTAAGCGTTATCTCAAGAATCGTTTGAGGAGTTTCCTATCTCTAACGGGATGAAAACGAATAAAATTAAAATTTTGGCGATTGAAACATCTTGCGATGAAACAAGCGTAAGCGTTCTTGAAGCGAGTGGGGGTTTTGCCTGTCCAAAATTGAAAGTATTGTCCAATGTGATTATTTCCCAAATTAAAATCCACGCCAAATGGGGAGGGGTTGTTCCCAACCTGGCGAAACGGGAACACGCGAAAAATTTGATTCCAATACTGAAAAAATCGCTCAAGCAATCCGGACTCTTTGAGAAGCGGAAACGCGCCACGGCAATCTCGGCCGACAAACTGAAAAGGTTAAGCGCTTTTTTTGAAAGGGAACCGGAATTGCTCGCGCGTTTTTTGGCTTTCATTCCGGGCATCAAAACCCCAAAGATAGACGCTATCGCGGTGACTGTGGGACCTGGACTGGAGCCGGCGCTCTGGGTGGGCGTCAATTTCGCAAAAGCGTTGAATCTGATTTGGGAAAAGCCGGTTGTTCCGGTCAATCATATGGAAGGGCATATCGTCGCAAGCTTGCTTGCGACAAAGCCATCAGCCGTCAGCCATCACCCGTCAGCCATAAAATTTCCAGCGATGGCGCTGTTGGTGAGCGGCGGGCACACGGAATTGGTTTTGATTAAGGATTGGCTGAAATATAAAATTGTCGGACAAACAAGGGACGACGCCGTTGGCGAGGCGTTTGACAAGGTGGCGAGAATACTTGAGCTTCCTTATCCCGGCGGTCCGGAAATTTCAAAACTTGCGGAAGAAAAATTCCCCGCCCCGTTCACTCTCCCCCGTCCCATGATTGATTCAAAGGATTTTGATTTCTCTTTTTCAGGACTGAAAACGGCCGTGCTCTATAAAGTAAAGGAACTTGGATTTGAAAAACTTCACGAGCATCCCAAAATGATATTTAAAAAAGAAACCGCCTACGAGTTCCAGCGCGCCGCGGTTGACGTTCTTGTTTCTAAAACAATCAAAGCCGCGAAAAAATATAAAGTGAAAAGCGTGATTCTCGGCGGCGGAGTTGCCGCCAATAAGGAACTGCGAAAACAAATGGGCTCTCAGCTATCAGCCATCAGCCCTCAGCCGACTTTTTTGCTTCCTGACATAAAATTCACCGGCGACAACGCCGCCATGATTGCCGCCGCCGCCTACTTCCGCGCGCTGAACGGGCAATTTGCCAAAAATCCTTCCCGTCTAAAAGCGGACGGGAATCTGACACTCAAATAAAAAAGGGAGGCGCTATTGGCACCCCCCTGAACAAGCTAAACCTTTTCCAAAACTATTTTTTGCAGCACGCACTTATGGTGCCGCAGACATTTCTGCTTATCAAAAGACAGGTCAGGGCTTGTCCTGTTAAGGGATATATCAAAAGGAGAAATTATTTTTCTCCCATCCCTCAAAATATTACCGAACCGACACCTGGTTACACCTGTGAAGTCTTGGTTTTTTGTCACCAACACCCCGCGCGTTGCCAGATGAATCTTCTTAATGTTTCCGCGATACAGGAGTACGAAGTCTTGCGCGATACGCGCGTACTCCTGTATCGGAATGGTTTTCTCCGTATCAAGCCAATACTCTCCTGTTTTATCAATTTCCCTGATACTAGAGATATAAAAACCATCACAGTTGAATTTTTCCGCGTACTCCGTGGCGGGCACCAACTCGTGGGAATTGTATGTCGCCAACATATAGACGACGGTTGCTGGAAAATCAGGCGGGGCGATGTCCACAAGCGGTTTTTCGCTTACAGTGAGCCCGTGCACCCCGATACGCACGGAAACCCACTTGCCGCACTCGCGCATAACCTTTTCAAGCACCGTGAGATTGGCACCATTTGTGTAAACCGTGGTTTTCAGGCCACGGTTTACATTAAACCTGATCATATCCGGTAGCCGTTCGTGAAGGGTTGGTTCTCCCCCGAGGAGGATTATCTTTCCAATGTTATTTTCCTCAGTACAATATCGTTTGACGTATTTTTTATACGCCTCAAACGGCATTGACTCCGCCCCGAGCATTTTTCCGTAAAAACACTCCGGGCATCTTTTGTTGCATTTGTCCGTGATAAAAAGCTGGAGGGTGTTATAAACGCTTACCTGTTTTTCTGCCCAAACGCTTTCGTCATACTCCAAAAGAAAATCCTTCTTCCGGTCTTCTCTCTCGCATTCTCTTGTCTTTTTTTCCATTCTTTACCTCCATTATCTGTTATAAGAATCTATTATTAATGTCCTTTGAGCTGTGGCATTAACTATATTCATTCATATCAGCCCTGACAATATAAATCAAGCGATAAATTCCGCTGGACAAACTGGAAAAAATAATCAATGCTTGGTATTATTTAATGCAATGGACAATATAAACGAAAAACTATTGAAGCCGTATGACGCCAAGGAAACGGAAGGCAGGATTTACAAAATCTGGGAGGAATCCGGTTTTTTCAATCCGGATAATTTGCCGGACGAACGAAAAGAAACTTACACCATCGTCATCCCCCCGCCGAATGTTACAGGCTCTCTGCACATGGGGCACGCACTCAACGCGACCATTCAGGATATTTTGATAAGGCAAAAGAGGATGCAGGGTTACAAAACCCTTTGGCTCCCCGGAACGGATCACGCGGGAATCGCCACCCAAAATGTCGTTGAAAAAAAACTGAAAAAGGAAGGTCTGAGCCGTCACGACCTGGGCAAAGAAAAATTTATTGAGAAAGTTTGGGAATGGAAGAAAGAGCATGGGGACATCATTCTCGGGCAACTGAAAAAAATAGGCGCGTCCTGCGACTGGTCGCGAACAAAATTTACTATGGACGATGACTATGCCAAGGCGGTTAAAACGGCCTTTCTTCACTATTATGAAAAAGGTTGGATTTATCAAGGAGACCGCGTCGTCAATTGGTGCACAAGATGTCAAACATCTCTCTCGGATTTGGAACTGGAATACGAAGATGAGAAAGGAAAATTGTGGTACATAAAATACCCTATAAAAAAGCTGGCAGCCGTCAGCAATCAGCCGTCAGTGGCTGAAAGCCGAGAGCTGAAAGCCGAGAGCTTTATTATTGTCGCCACAACAAGACCGGAAACAATGCTTGGCGATTCCGCCGTGGCGGTTAATCCCAAGGACGACCGATACAAAGAAATTGTCGGAAAAACAGCCCTCCTGCCGATTGTGGACAGAGAAATCCCCATTGTCGCGGACAGAATGATAGAGTTGGAATTCGGAACGGGAGCGGTTAAAATCACGCCCGCCCACGATATGCTTGATTTTGAGATTGGAGAGAGAAACAATCTTCCCGTCCATAAAATAATAAACCAATACGGAAAAATGACCGCCGAAGCGGGAAAAGAGTATGAAGGGCTTTCCGTAAAGGACGCCCGGGAAAAAGTCGTCGCCGAACTTGAGAAACTCGGGCTGATTGAAAAAATTGAGGACTATGACCACAGAGTTTCCAAATGCTACCGATGCGGGAGAGTTATTGAACCCCAGATAAGCAAACAATGGTTTTTGAAAATGGACGAGCTCGCAAAAAAGGCGAAAGAGGCGGTGAAAAGCGGAGGGGTTTCTTTCCGTCCGGAACGTTGGGAAAAAGTTTACTTTAACTGGATGGATAATGTTAAAGACTGGTGCATTTCCCGACAAATATGGTGGGGACATAAAATACCCCTTGAAGGTGTTGACGATGTTCTTGACACATGGTTCTCGTCGGCGTTGTGGCCGTTTGCCACACTCGGGTGGCCGGACAAAGAAAGCTCGGATTTAAAAGAATTTTTCCCGACACAAACGCTCTCAACCGCCAGGGACATCATAAACTTGTGGGTGGCGAGAATGATTTTTTCCTCTTACGAATTTATGGGGCAGAGGCCTTTCTCGGATATAATCATTCATCCGACAATTCTCACCAAGGACGGGAGAAGGATGTCAAAATCCCTCGGAACGGGTATAGACCCGATAGGTCTGATAGAAAAATACGGCGCCGACGCCACGCGTTTCGGGATTATCTACCAAATGATGGGCGGACAAGATGTTCATTTTAACGAAGACGCGATTTTGGCGGGCAAGAAATTCGCCAACAAGCTGTGGAATATCTCGCGTTTTGTTCTGCAAAACACGGACGGAAAAATTGAAAGTGGGGAGTGGTCGTTCGCCGGCGAAAATTTAACCGAAGAAGACAAAGAGATGATGGAAAAACTCGGAGATATCGTTATTTCCGCCAATAAAGATATGAGTGATTACAGATTTGGACACGCACTTCATCTCATTTATGATTTCGTTTGGCATGACTTCGCCGACAAATATATTGAGTATTTCAAGCAGAACAAAAATGAGATGGCGGACAGAATATTGAAGCGCGCGCTTGCCCAAACCCTCAAACTTCTCCATCCATTTATGCCTTTTATCACGGAAGAAATCTGGGGCGCGTTGCCTAAAGAAAATGACTCGGCCGGAGAAAATAATAATTTACTCATTGTAGGAAAATGGCCGGAGGCTTAACTCCTGAAAATCTTTTATACGCTCTCTTGGGAGGAATTTTGCCTTCCCTCTTTTGGCTTTGGTTCTGGCTGAAAGAAGATCGCCACCCTGAACCGCGAAGAATACTCATCTCCACTTTTTTAGCGGGTATGTTCGTTGTTCCAGTCGCCTTTATGCTGGAGAGGGCGCTCTCTTTGGTGGCAAAAGCTTTGGGTGTCTATCAAATCGCTGGAGGATTCATTACGCTCCTTTTTTTATGGGCGCTTATTGAAGAAGTCTTGAAATATCTTGCTGCAAAATACACCGCCTTGCAAAACAAAAATTTTGACGAACCCGTGGACGCGTTGATATACATGATAACGGCGGCATTGGGATTCGCAGCCTTTGAAAACATCTTCTTTTTAATAAACGCCTTTGGTGTCAATTCAATGTCCGGGGCCTTAACCGCCAATTTGCGTTTTATAGGAGCGACCCTGCTTCATATGGCGACATCCGGAATAGTCGGAGCGAGCCTCGGATTCTCTTTTTTTCGCAAAAGTAGCAGAAAAAGGAATCTCATCATCGGCCTTTTTTTCGCCACGCTTTTGCACTTCGCCTTCAACTATTTTATAATACAAAACAAAGATGGCAGTGTATTTAATGTTTTTGTCCCTCTCTGGATATTCATAATCGCAATTATTTTTATTTTTGAAATGGTCAAAAAAGTAAAAATGCGGAAGGCGTGATTCCTTCAAAGCCGATTCACCTGCACAAGTTCACTAACATATGGCACTCTTCTAAAAAGAAGAGAAATGAGACAATTTAATAAATTCAAAGGAACAAAGGGGTTTTTGAGTTTGTATGAAT
>VAPB010227304.1_pt1 | contig 29111 bp, 29 predicted proteins | sample 3395101 | NCBI WGS metagenome assembly VAPB01 (sample SAMN08290433, study PRJNA428436) | hydrothermal vent metagenome | isolation source: Deep-sea hydrothermal vent chimney | place: Indian Ocean: Southwest Indian Ridge | reverse complement strand
GGGGGAATCGAACCCCCGGCCAAGGAGCCACAATCCTTGATGTTACCATTATACCTGATGAAGCAAACTTCATCAGCTTACACTACTTAGGCCTTAGGTTTTAGGTGCGGCGTTCTCCGGTCAATGATTTTAACTTATTAGGTTATCCTTCGAAACTTGAAACATAAGAACAGTATGCTTGAGCCTTCAAGGTAAAGAACATCTTTGGACATCTTAGTTATTTTCGAACATCTTGGCTTTTCTCTCAGCCTCTTGAGCTTCTTCGAACTTTTCTTGATGAATGAGCGCAGTTGCTAACCCTAACCACGCATGGGGATACTCTGGTTCAATCTCAAGAGCACTCTTGTATGATACTTCTGCATCTGTCCATTGTTCTTTCGAACATTGCACGCTTCCTAGAATCACCCAAGCCCCGCTGTTCTCTGAGTCAGAATCCAAGATAGTCCGTGAAATCCTCTCAGCTTCATCGTGTTGTTTTGCCATGAACAAATCAGCGTGAATGTTGTTCTCGAACGCTTTCTGACGGAACTCTTCAGCAAAATCGTTCTTCCCGACTAGATTGTACAAATAAGCTAGACCATACAACAACCGAGGATTAGGTACCTGCCTGACCACGCCCTCTAACTTAGAAATCGAATTCTCAATGATTGCCGGTTCGAGTTGGTACGCCTTCTCGAGTGCCTGTCTACTATGATGGAACTCTCCAATCTGGATGAGATGTATACCTAGGCACTCTTGGAACGTCGCATTATCAGGTTCAAATTCAACAGCTTTTCGAAAGGATTGAACTTGACTCGCGAGGTTGTCATCAGGCCCCGCTTTGCCCATGTTCCTTCTGAACGTTGGTAGTGTTCCTAGCAAAAACCAACCACTTGCATATTCTGGCTCTTCGTGTAGGAGTTCTTTAAGGATATCCTCAGCTTCATCGAATCTACCACTCCGTGTCAACCCAGAGGCTTCTGTGAACTTTTGGTGAACAGCATCCGAGAATTTGCTCTTGGTCACTAACTGAAACTCTCCGACTGTAATACCCGCCTAGCCACTATTAAAGACCGCGTCAATGGCTAGTATTAGATACGGATCCAAGAGATACAACTTTTCCGAAAAATGTTTCCAACCTTATGCGGTTATAGTTAGCAGGAAGCTCAACCTGCCTCCAGTGCTCATAGAACTTAGCGAAACCCGTACCTCTCATGAACTTTGGGAGGTCCGGCCTGTCGCTCAGATCCTCCAGAGTAATGAAAACCTGAACAATCCCAGACTTCACCTTTACAGATGTTGGTAGGTTGAACTTGAAGAAATACGGACCATAGAAGGTTCGCTCCTTCTCAACCACATACTCAGTATCATACCTCATCTTGATCTCGTCCTTCTTCAACTCAAAGTCCATTGCTCTGTCCAGACGGACAAAATCAACGGTCGATAAGTACGGCTCTCTTAAGTCACCGTAATAGAGCTTCTGTCTTTTACTCCTAATTCCCCCAGCAAAGTCGCCAACTGCAATTATCCGCCTGTCTGTCAGAATGATGACACCTGACCTACCTATATTCTTCTTCTGGACTCCAATTGTCCCGCTTTCATAGAACAAAATCTCTTCATCAGGTTCAAAGACACCGGCATCAGCTAAAAGGCTAATAGTAACCTCAAACGGACTTGGGCACCCCTTCTTGAATTCCATATAGTGTGTAAGAGATGTTTGAACCTTCTCGCCCACACTTCTATTTCCTGTATATGCAAGGATTGAGCAGAGGTCTAAAAAGACATTCTACTCACCGATCTTTAGGTGCTCAAGCGCCATCTCGCGAAGAAAGGATTCTTGCTCTCTGTCAAAGGAGATGTCCCCGAGATGAGCCTCATACTTGAGGTTATCAATGATTCCAGAGTACCCCCAGTACTCATCGGACGAATATGGGCATCCCTCAATTCCTTCCAATGCATTCCTAAGCCGCTCAAAGTAGGTCGTCTCAAGCATTACGACATCGCTCCATAAACTCGGGCTGCAACAGTAGCTAATTGCAGGGCTACTGCTGCAAAATTTAGAGCAATAAGCATTCTGGATGACTGCTGAAGCCCTGAAGCACCAAACTGCCCAACGATAGACCAAGATGCCTTGAACTGGGCAATCCTTCTTCCAATAAATCCACGGTTGGTTCCAACCTCGTTTTCAACAAAGTCAATTGCTGATTCATAAAGATGAGCACCAGCTGGGTCATTCATCATGGCTCTACGCTGACCAATCGATACGAGAACTGAGGCCGCGATGAGACCTTGTAAAGCTATCTCTGCAAACAGACCTCCCTCACCAAAGGCAGTACCAATCGCACCCAGTGTGAACAAGAACATAAACCCTGACAGGAAGTGCGTACCGTAGTGCAAAACGTATTTCAGTGCCGTTTGACCTAACATCCCGGCACGACCTAGAAGGTTGTACGCATCAGACAGTGGTGAAACACCCAAACGTATCCCATCTAACCAACCTTTTGCCGAACTCCGCAGCCAAAAAGCGGCAGCCCTATCACCTTTCAAAGAACTTATAGCACCTCGGACAGTTCCTCTGACACCAGCACCTGCACTGAGGACACCACCCACAACCATGAATGTAAGCTGGGTAAGGAGAAGATTGGCCACTGATGAAGTCGTAAATTGGAAGAAACTAAATTCGTGTCCAGGACCAATGAAACTGCTATTTTTTCCAAAGAGGGCAAAGGCACCCAGAAGAATCATTTTCAGATTCTCGTCCAAGACAGAGAAGCCAAGAGTATTACCTGTTATCATATCCATACCAAACACAACAGTTGGAACTCCTGCGAATGCCCCCCAACCTGCCGTACTACCAATGATGAAAGCACCAGCAGCAACAAGCACAGTCCCAACAACAATCATTACTGGCTTCATCGCCGCATGATTGACCTCTTCTGTATTCCACTTGGACTTATAATCCGCTATGTAGTCTCTGTCAATCTTAATCCTCTGATAGTGATAGTCAAAGAACACTAGGTTGTTGACATGAGCTAGCGTGTCTCCAGCCGCCAATGTTGCTGGGTCATTCCTATAGATTGTTGTGATCAGGAGTGGCGAGGAAACCTCAATCTCGGGGTCTCTTGAATTATAGAGAATCCGATTCTCGTACTGGCTATACGCCTCAGCAAACCACGATGAAGCAGCCCTTGATTGCCCAACGGAACTGGGAAGTGGTGATAGCTCATCAAGATCAATCCTTATAGTCGGGTCCATTCCGGCAGTGAGTGTTACTTTCTTTGTGTATGGTACATCCCTGATGCGCAGCTCTACACTCAAGTACAGGTCTCCCGCAGCTAACTCATCCTGTATATCAACCAAATCTAGGTCGAACTCTATGTAATTAGCCCTCACCATGGGGTACCTTATCAACGGGTGGTTGAAGAGGTCCTCCAAGTAACCTAATTCTCTGGCTGTTTATTGAACCACCAGTAATATGCCGCAAATACTGGAATTAACCAAGATACCACAAGGAGTAGTTCCCAAAAAATCACATGTAAAACAAATGAAACAATTAAGCCAATTGTCCATTCTCCAAGCCCAGCTGGGTAGGGTCCTACTGCTATCGCCTCAGCCACTACCCAAAGGAATACAAAAAGGGCTATGATTGCAGCTCCAATAAAATTCACTGCCATCACTATGGCCATTTTCCAGTGTTTCAGTAGAAATTTCTTCTTTTCTTCATCGAGTTGCTTTTCTTTCTTTTCTTCATTAACTTGCTCTTCGTTTATTCAAAATCCTTCTCAAATTAGTGCTAAAACAAATGTCATCTCGCTAATGAATCCTATGGTGTTTTCCAATTTTCATACGATAAGCAATTGGAATCAGTCGATATATCCGCAGATAATCTTCTAGAAGAATGGCCTCATCTCGATCACCATGGAGAACTAAAGTCGGTCTACAATCTTTGTGACGCGATTACCAAGAAGCCTCACAACCCTTAGAATTAACATCTAGTTAGAGTTCCGCAACGTATATGGTGTGGGAGCGTGTCATTTTCTTCCTCAGATTCCTGGAGAATCAGAATATGGAAGACACCATCATTTTAACACAATCGGAGGTCAAAGAATGCCTATCAATGAAAGAGGCAATTGACGCTGTAAAGATTGCATACTCTGCTTTTGCAAAAGGTCGCGTTCAGATGCCAAGTGTGCAACATCTTGATGTTCACAAACACAATGGTGAAGTTGATATCAAGTCGGGGTTTGTTGAGGATTTTGGCCTAATTGGTACCAAGATTGCATCTGGGTTTTATGAGAATTTGAAGAAAGGATTCCCTCCTGGAATCGCAATAATTGTGCTTCTTGATCTGGAAACCAGCATGCCATTGGCGATCATGGATGGAACACACATCACTGCATATAGAACTGGAGCTGCTGGAGCTGTCGCAGCGCAAGTTCTTGCGAGGAAGAACTCGAAAAATGTAGGTATCCTAGGTGCGGGCACTCAAGGAAGGATGCAGCTGCTTGCACTTCAAGAGATATTCGATATTCAGAATGTGAAGATATGGGACATTGAGAGAGGTCTGGCTGAGAAGTATGAAAAAGAGATGTCGATCAACGTTCAGGTAGTGGACACTCCGGAACAGGTCGTGCGTGATGCAGATATTCTTGTAACAGCAACACCCTCTAAAAAAGCGCTCATAGGAGCCGACGCAATTCATGAGGGGCTTCATATCAACGCCATAGGTGCCGACGGTCCTGGAAAACAAGAACTGGATCCAGCTATTATGACTCGTGTATCAAAGATAGTCGTGGATAGTCTTGCACAATGTCGTAGCATTGGAGAGATACAGCACGCTCTTGGTAAGGGATTAATCTCAGAGTCCACTATCCATGCCGAGATTGGTGAGATTCTCAATAGCGATAAAGTTGGGAGAGAAAACGAGAGTGAGATAACGATTTTTGACGCGACCGGTTTATCTGCTCAGGATATTGCAGCTGCAAAGATAGTATATGATGCCGCAAAGAAAAAAGGATTGGGAAAAAGAATCAACTTACTTGGATAACAGAATTCTGTTGAAAAAAATATGAAGGGTTCGTTATTTCAATATCTATCGTACGTTTGTCGATGCCAAATCATCAGTCCTGAGAGTGTCATAGTAATTAGACCTTGAAGAAAGCAAGTTTATTGAGTTAGCGCTCAATAGACTTCAATATGATGATCTCATCTTCTAGGTCATCAATTTTATTTGTCATCTCGAGAACCGTATTGAGAAGTACTGAGATAAGATACCCATAGTTAACGGTGTATTTGTTCTCCTTACGATCGATAATGTTTGCTTCCTCAAGCCTTCTTGCTGCATTAGTTATCGATTGTTTTGATACCTTTCTCTTATCCACAAGACTATCAACGGTCTTGCGAACTGCACGGGGCTCGACAGGGGTTCCCTTCAAATCTCCGAGGAGACTATTGAGCACCATCAATCCAGCACTCATACGGGGATTCATCAATTTTGCAAAGGTAAGTTCAAGGTCAGTTGTCATGCTACTCTTCCGACTCCCTAGATTGGATGGACCTAGTAAACGCTAAGTCTGTGAAAAACCTTCTCTTCATGTCCCGAGAGGCTCATGGGGCTGGAAGAAACACCCCCCTCCAATAAACGTTTACACTACATTATTCCTGTACAAAAGAAGTATAACTCAGGAAGATACCCCTTCTTTGAGCGTGTCTTTGAGTGGTAGCTGGTGACATAGAACGAGTCGTGTTCGTTTCAGTCATTCATACAGATCTTGAGAGTGTCAAAGAAGCTCGCAGAGTAGTGAGAAACACAAAACCAGATGTAGTTGCAGTGGAGCTTGATCATGAACGCTACCAACAACTCATTAATCCACCAGAGGACAAAGAAAGTACACCATACTCGGGCGATGCTGCTCAGGATCTCATGCAACAACTAGCAATGTTAGAGAAGAGCCTGGGAGATATCACAGGATCAGATGTTGGAGATGAGATGCTTGCCGGAATCGAAGAAGGACGGGAAGTGGGAGCAAAAATAGCACTTGTTGATAGACCAATGTCGGATACAATCCATGCTATGATGAAAGTACCTACTGATGAACTATATCGATTGACGGGTATGCTTCCAGATGCGACAGAGGATATTGAAGAAGGGGGAGCAAGTGAACTGCTTGACATGCTCAAGGAAGATGGCGCGGTGGATGATTTGATTGACCAATTTAAGACCGAATTTCCCAAACTTGCGGACGTTCTTATCGAACAGAGGGACCAGTATGTTGCTAAAGCACTCCAATTCATCCTCAATGATGTAGAAGGTAAAATCGTTGTTGTTCTAGGAGCAGGACACATCCAGGGTGTTAAGTCAGCATTGAACCAACTTCTTCAAGAAGTTGACTAGAATTCTAATGCACCAATCAAATCATCAATGCCAACACCAGTTTTTGAACTCACTCTAATAACGGGTAACTTTGCATCAACTTCCCGGATGTCTCTTTCTAAGGCATCAATATCGAATTCAAGAGCGTCAACTAGATCTATCTTATTGATAATAATCATGTCAGCATGTTTAATTGTCAATGGATGCTTTCTGACCATGTACGGACCTTCTGTGATACTCACGACAACTATCTTTTTTGCAGCCCCGAGTGGATATCCAGCAGGACAAATCAGGTTCCCAACATTCTCAACAAAAATCACTTGGTACTTGGAGAGGTCAACATCCATGAGTGCTACTTTGATCATTCTTGCATCTAGATGACACGCAGTTCCAGTGTTGATTTGAATAGTGTCAATACCATGAGATGCCACTCTATCAGCATCTATTGTAGTCTCGAGGTCTCCAGCCAACATGAGAATGCGATACTTTTCACGCATTCGTTCACAAAGTGACTCAATGAGCTGAGTTTTCCCAGTCCCCACAGACCCCATGATGTCAATAACGGTTATTCCGTGCGCTTTGAAGAGGTCAGTATTAAGAGATGCGGCATCCTCATTTGCACCAAAGAGATCTTTTTGAATGTCTATCTCGATGGTCTTCTGTCCATTGTCGGAATCTGTCATTTTATTCTAACCCTCTATTTCACCAAGTTCAAGTTGTTCGGTTTCTGGATATATATAGTGTCCAGCTATTGGGCGAATAATTAGCTGTTCAATAAGAACTGCAGGAATTACCCAGATAAGAGTCTGAATTGCATCAACAATGGCGGATACTATGATTATCTCAATAGGGAAGCCATATAGTGCAGAGATCAAGAATGTAGGAATGAATCCACCAATAATAGGAGCTCCAATAATTACAAGGAGATAATACTTTAAGGTGTCCCGGTTAATCACAATATGGATCGCGTATCCAGAGCCAATGCCTAAGCATATATTTCCGAGAAAGGGTAGTAAAGGGGGCTCAGCAAGTGCCAAAGCTCCTCCCAGACCGGTTATTGCTCCAACAAGAACACCACCTGGCACTCCTCCAATTATCCCTCCAAGAAGTGAAAAAAGAAAACCAGGGGTTAATTCTACAACGCCAAAAATCAGCGGGATGTGAACAAATACTCTCACGACAATTCCCAGTGCCGCAATCAATGCGAGTGTGGATAATGCTACAGAGTTCTTTCGCAGTGGTATGAGCTCCATGAACTAGTCCTCGTTATGTAGATCATTGAGATGTTGGCGGCCAACTCTGCAACAAGAACTTTCTGGTTGCTTCATACCAATCATCTAGTTGAGTTAGAATCTCTTCTCTCACTTTTTCAGTGGACTTTGCGATATATTTGTAATAATACCCACCCCTGTCAATGGATTGGGTTCTACGGTCAACCAAGTCCTTCTTGTGAAGCCTGTTCAGAACTCGTTGTACAGTACTTCGATCTTTCTCAACCACAACTGCAATTTCCTCTACAGTCTTGGGTCCATCAATTAGATAGAGGTAGACAGTTATTTCACTGTCCCGTAATCCAAATGCGCAGCACAGCAATTCTTCCTTCTTGTCGAAGCTCTTACTAAAGAGGCCAACCATAGATTCTTGAGTCTTCATCGTTGAGGAAAAGGTCAAAACATATCAAAATAAGGGTTGTGTAATGAGTGTGCACAACCGACTTTGTGGATAATACTGTGTTTCAAAAGTAATCCGTGTGAGCTGAGGATGGTGCACTATATTGGACTTCAGTTCATTCAGAGATAGTTATGCTCACGAAACGAAACAGGATAATAGTTCTAGACGTGTCCAGCCCATCAACCTAGCCCCTCTGAAAGGAGCTATCGAGTCCGATCCTGTCAGGTCAAGGGTTCTAAGGGTGCTCATTGAGGATGGCACTTGGGTGACAACCACCGATCTGTTGAGAGCGGCACGCCGTGAGAGACCAATTGTAGGAGCCGTTACTATAGGTACAATCTTGAACGGCATGAATGAACTAGTATCATCAAGATTGATTCTAAGCAGAACTTCGCCCACATCAGGAATTGATTGGGCAGAATGGAGAATCAATCCAGACTGGTTAGTACCCACAAGAAAACTGCTGCATATGATGAGACGTCCGAAGTTCAGACCCTCCTCGTCAGAAGAGTTTCCTGGAAGAAGTGAGAGACTGCTGGAAGATTCCACATGAATTTGATTACTCATCTGTGAGTAGTTAGCGTTTTATGGGTAAATTAATAAGTGGACTGTTGTGGCTGCAATTGTATACTCGATATCACCACCCATGAGGCTCTTAATTTGACCGATGAAAAAGACCTGAGTGAACCTCAAGATTTTGAACTTACGGAAGGGTCAAAGGAAAGTGAAAGAGTAAAACAAGCTGCTTTTGCGGCAATAATGGCTGCAATCTCCATAGCTTCGGCCCCTATAGCTTCTGTAATACCAAGAATTCCTGGATGGGATATTGCAATATTAGACCCAGTATCGTTCTTTTGGATTATTGCTTTTCTCGTGGGAGGAATTTTTGTTGGAATGGTTTCAGTCTTTGCTGGCACAATGGGTCTATTCTTCTTTGACCCTTCAGGTGTTGGACCGCTTTTCAAGCTTCTAGCAACAGCACCCATGATCATTATTCCTTGGTTAGCGGTAATGTATGTAGGACAACGGAAAGGAGGAGTAAGTCTTGCATCCCTCCGTTTCTATGTGTCAGCTATGGTACTTGCGACCATGTTAAGACTTCTAATTATGGTTCCAACAAACTTAGTCATGGTGCCTTTGTTATATGGAGATATCTGGACTCCAGATTTCATTGTTACATACACACTAGTCTTGAATCTATCACAAAGTCTATGGGATGCTTTGATTCCATTCTTGATTATTCATGTTGGTCAAATTTTCAAAAGATTTGGCATGTGGTGAATTACGAGTTAACTGGCGGTAGGAAGGGGGACCCTAGAAATCGCTATATGCTTCAATCCGCATTCTTGTCTGTACTTGCCACTCAGGAAGATTGACTATGCGCCGATGTGAATTCTGTGACAGTCCTGTCCCAGCTGACGCAACTGTTTGTCCAGTCTGTAAAGAAACTATAGCTGAGGAGACTCTTGAGAGAATTCTTCCAATGTTGAAAAGACCTGAATCCCCTGAAGTCAGGTACATGGGGAGTAGGGAGAGAATGTGGGGAGTGATCAGAAGACCTTCATCCACTTATCGAGACATCGGACAAAGACCGGATTCTGCAGGTCCGTTCATGCTGATATTTGTCAATGCGCTAATTATGGCAGGCTTCTTCTTATCCATGTCCTCAAAAATCACAACCACGATGGTACTAAATGTTACTACAGGCGCTACTGGCCCTGTAAATCTTCTAGCTAGCTCAGAAGGAGGAGTTGTTTGGATAACAGCTCTTGTTGGATTAATGCCCACCATTATGCTAGGGATAATCTATCTTTTAGTCGGCACAATATTTGCCCACTTTGCATTCAAACTCACAGGTAGCAAAGGTACGAGAGGGAAAACTCTCTCTATTGTAGGATATAGCATGACCCCTGTTATCATTGTTCGTCTAGTGGGCATCATTGTAGTACTGGTTGCGATGCCAGAATATCCAGGAGTGCTCAATCCTTCAGAGTTGGCGTTTCTCACGCCGACTATAATTGACTGGGCATATACATCTGGTATCTGGTTTATTATCGATATTATGACTACTGGGGCATTCATCTGGACGGGGTATCTGTTAATATTTGGAATACGAGAGGCTCATGATACATCAACGATGTGGGCGGCTCTTCTTGCAATTGCTTGTGTATTTGTGTTGGCTTGGACTTTTTGGCAGGCTCATTAGAGGAAGAAGATTCCATATAGTGGAATTATGATAAAGGCAATCAAACCTACAAGCGCTCCAACTTTATCCAGAGTACTCCCGATCATTAGCTTCTTCTTATCATTAGGACCAATGAGCGGTGTGATTCCAGCTCCAAGAACAACAACAACTCCCAAAATCAGGAGTAACCACAAATCCCAGCTCGCAAAGCCCCATACCCAGATTAGGGTGTAGCTAAGAACACCAATGAAATTGAGTCCCGCCGCAACTCCAGCAGCTGCACGATACCCGTAGACTCTCGCGATTGTTCTTACATCTCGTGCTTCATCACCTTCAACATCTTCAGCACCCTTGATTGTTTCTCTCGCCTGAAGAATCAAAAATGCTGTAATGAAGAATAACCAATGAGGAATTGGAATAGCATTTGATATGGTCAGCCCAACCGTTTCTGCGTAGATAAAGGCCCCATAGAGAACACCAAAAGCGAAAGAGAACGCAACCATGAAGTTTCCAGCAAGCCCAAGAGTCTTCACTTTAGCTGCGTAGGCATAACCGATTAGTTCGAAACATAAGACAATAAGTGCACTCCAAGGTCCTGTCAGCAGTGCGAACAGGAGACCGAGAATGCTGAGAAAGGCAACAAAGTACCAAGCTTGTCGAACTGTCATTCTACCACTTGGTAATGCTCTATGTGGGCGGTTTATCTTATCAACCTCAATGTCGAAAATGTCATTGACCACATTTCCTCCAGCTGCGACGAAGAAATATGTGAGATACCCGTAGATGAAGAGAAGCAAGAAATCAGAAATCGGACCGAATGGAGCAACACGAAATGCCATCGCAACTCCAGCAATCACAGTGAGACCCCCAATGAAGCAATTCTGAGGGCGGATAATAGAGAGAAATGCCAGGGGGTAGAAACTCTTCGTTTTCGTCGGTTCAGTCATATCTTGGTCCAGCCTAAACCCACTTCAATTCAGGTCAATTAAAGACTTGCGGACAAGAGCCGCTGCACCCAATCACTCTTATTGAAATGGGCTTGCGACGAAAGAGAGATGTTGCCGCGGAAGATTCGCTTTGGTCCTGCAGGATATCCACTTGAAGCTCGTGGAAATGTGAAAAAGGTCTTCAAGATATTATCCGACGCAGGAATGGATGCATTCGAATATGCTGCAGTATACGGTTTGAGGACAAAGGAAGAAAAAGCAAAACTGATAGGTAATTTGTCAAAAGAGGCGGGTATTGCCATGAGTATGCATGCAGCCTACTACATTAACCTCGCATCCAATACTTCACGAATCCGGAAAGCATCCAAGCAGAGATTAGTGAAAGCCCTCAAGTTTGCACCCCTCATGAACGTGAAACGAATCGTGTTCCATGCTGGAACTCATGGAAATCGAAGTCGTGATGAAGCCCATGTAATAATACGTGATGCCCTAAGAGAAGTCTGGGAAAAAGCAGGTGCATCTGGCGAAGGTGCATATCTAGCCCCAGAGATTGCAGGGAAATTATCCACATATGGTTCAAAAGAGCAGATCATCAAATTGTGTCAAGAGGTGGATGGATGTATTCCTACGATAGACTGGGCACACCTCTATGCCAGAAACCAGGGCAAGGTCAACGACAAGGAGAGCTATCTCAAGGTCATAACACAGTTTGAGGATGGACTCGGAGACCTCTTTGTCAAGAACATGCACTTTCATGTGAGCGGAATAACTTTCACCGAAAAGGGAGAGAAAGCGCATCGACCACTTGGACAGGAATGGGGACCAGACATATTGCCGCTCATGGAGCTTGTCAGAGAGTGTGGTTACAAGCCTCACTATATATGTGAATCAACCAATCCACTTGAGGGAGCCCTCTATACAAAATTCCTCTACGAAGAGCTTGAGAAGGTGAGTAAATGACAAAATACGCATTCGTGCTTGGTTCAAACTGGTTGCTCAGTATTGCGGAGCTCCTAATATACATCCAAGATCGCGGATTTGAAGGCACATTAGTGGACCAATCAAGAAATGCAGTTATTGTCGACATCAAGCAACGTCTGGATGTTGAGCAACTTATGGAAATGCAATCAGCTCTCGGAGGGTGTTACAAAGTTGGGAAAGTCATCTGGGATTATGACATTGATGTCCCGCTAGCAGCGTATCCAGCAAGGAAAGCTGCAGACAAAGAGATGCTGAAAGAAATCAGAAAGTGCCCTTGGCTCAAGATCGTATGGCCCAGGTCAAGAGGGAAAAAAATCAAGTTCGGCATCAGCACATACCCAATCTTTAATGGCGGATTTCCAATTAATTTTAGAAGATTCACCAGGGGAATGGATGATCAGGTGAAGAAACTCCTTTTAGAGAATGGAGCTAGGCGAGCAGATTATTTCGCATACGATGAACCAGATAGACGAGTATCAAGTAGACTGAATATTTCACTCTGGCCTAAGACTATCGCTCGCAATAATCTACTAGCACCACCGAATGCAGAAATCCTCGCGATATTCTCAGAGCATAAACTGTACATAGCAAGAACGCGTTTTGTATACGATTCGATGTTACAGCAATACAGAGATGAATCACGACCGTTTGTATCCGCTGAGATCAGTACAAGTCCGAAAATCTGTAGAACTTTGCTTACTCTCGCTGGAGCCAGACCAGGAGACACCATACTCGATCCATTCTGTGGGACTGGAACTCTTCTTATGGAAGCAGCACTTCTAGGAATGAAATGCATTGGAGTGGATATCGATGGAGATCAAGTTCAGGGTGCTCGGTCCAATATGAAATGGCTCGTAAGAGATCTGGGTGAGCGACTTGACTACGACATTTTCAAGGGAGATTCCAGAAGACTATCATCTCTAGTGAAAAAACAAGTAGATGCGGTGGCCTTTGAACCACTTTTGGGACCAATATACAAGGAAGTCCCTCCTATAGTAGAGGTGGAGAAGACTATCAAGGAACTCACAACGCTTTATCGACAGGTGCTCACAGAGATTGCGACCATCCTTCGACCTGATGGTCGTGTCGCAATGACAATCCCAGTAATCAACACACAGGGTGAGCCAATCTCTGTGAAGTTCAAAGAGTTGACAATGAATACAGGGATGACACTTTATCGAATGCTATCCAGTGAATCAATCAAGACTAGGAGTGATATTGATCCACGTCTGAAAATCAGACCCGGGCGGGAATTGATTCCAGAGAGAAAGAAAGGACAATTAGTTCAAAGGGCAATCATCGTTCTTGAAAAATAGTTAGAACAGATACCGAACTACATCATCTAAGATTGCATATGTCTGAAGTCGCTGAATGTCTCTTTTTGCATATGGCATGACATGATCGAACAATACATCGCGGTACGCCTTGGGAGTCACGATTTCGCGAACAGCTTTAGCAAGAAGACGAAGAACCTCTTCCAGTGAATCCCTCAGATGTTGGTATGGAACAGTATTGACATCTATCTCAAGAACCTCTATACCAACTCCATCAATTGGGACAGCAGCGAGAAATGGGTAACGATTCATCATAGGTTCGATCCAACCATTTATTCGTTTCACAATGTCATTTCGTTTCTTCTTGCCAGTCTTGACTTTCATGATTCCTCTGAACAGGTGATTATACACTTCTAGACAATCCATTGATTTTCCAGCGAGTAGGCTCTCGTCGGTCACTTCATACTGTTCGACGAGTTCATTTACGAAATTCCCGAATCGTTTGAAGGTGTTTGGTGCGCCATGCCAGTCTTTCAGAACTGTAGCCACATCTGAGTTAGATGGGACTTCCTGCTTCACGAATTCGTTCAATGCATATTCCAACATGAATCTCATATGACCGATGCGCGCAGCTTTTGATACTACCATGACGAAAAGAAGATGGTCGTTTGCTTCCCAGACATATCTGTTTGTTTCAGTATCAACAGTCCGAAGAGTTTCGTTTGATGCTTTATCAATAAAAGTGTGTGTAGCAGAAAGAAAAGGTGCAATGAGATCCATGTCCAGCTTGACAAGGTCTGAATATGCCTTCGCTACAAGATTTCTACCACTGCCTCGCTCAATCAGCCATACACCTAGTATCGATCTCTTGGAGGACATGGTATCTTCTCACAATCAATAGTGTCCGAATCTTTGATGATAAGCCTATATACGACGGGCGAAATGTGCAACAAATCTCGAAATTTTAGGGAGTATCATCTCCGCAATCCTCTACGGTATTTTTATATTTCTCGCTCGCCGTATCTGTCATCTTCCCATTTTTGTACTAGAAGGGATTTTGTAACGAGTCGAGTTTTGTAAGACGGATAACTTCTCCTCCCGGATGATGAACTTAGCCATAAGATTACTAACACAAATACTAGCACACTAATCCAAACTAACCATATCATGAAACTAGACTTTCTGGTAGATAATTAGTCTGAGATGAATTAAACCTTAACAATCTATGAAAATGTGAGAAAGGAGGGGAGAACCCCCTCCTTAGTTCAGGTGGTCGAGATTCCGAGCTTCTCAACCATTTCTGGAAGGAAAGGAGGATGGACATTCTCATAAGCCGTTCTGGACGCACTCCTAGGATTATGATAATTAATTGTCAAATCCCCTCTTCGGCGCTCATCTTTTTGTTTCCTGTAGAAAGGGATCCACTTTCTGGAACGAGTCTTGGACATTGCAAGGATGAGCCAGTACCTCGTTTTCGCTGGCGTATGCGTCTTTTGAGCCTTCTCAAACCAATCTTCCACCAGCTTAAGCGCTTCTGGGTGTCGTATCCCAGCAATTGCAGTTAGGTCTTTCAAGTTGTCCCAGTAGCGGAGGACTGCCTTATCCTTCACCTTCTCGAATGAACTGGGGTGACCGATCTCTCCTATACAACGTTTGAGGAATTGTTGGTCCATGAATATTTCACCCTGCTCTAGAGCGAGATGGAGAAGTTCAAGAGCTCTGGAATCAGCGAGCTTGCTGAAACTCCTAGCCGCACCATGTCTTCTTGGACTCGAATCAGTGCACAGGTTCATCAATTTCCACAGTAGTTTCTGTTGGTGAGGTGTACAGTTGGAAAAAGCGTTCTTTGAGAACATTAACCTCTTGGGTTTCAATTCCTTTGGACCACCCATGCCTCCTATGACTTTCACTAATATAGCTGTAATGTTCTCTGGGACACCTGTCTCTTCGGAGCTCAGACCTCCAGCTGTTATGATTGAGAATCCATAGAACGTAGAGTAGACCTCATAGAGTCGTGGTCTGGCTCTGAGTGACTCCACCTCTTTAGAACGTGCCTCGATGACATTAGGAATGTAGACTGCAAGTTCCTTTTTCTTCATGTTTTCAATATCCATGAAGAATGTGTTGCTCCTCGCCACTTGTTCTCAAAAGAGATGCACAGCTCTCCATCTTGCTTCTTTCCTCAGGTCAGACAGTGTATCTCCTTTTAGACTGAGAAGGTACTCAAGAAATCGACATCCAGAGCTTGGAAATCCTGAAGCTTCAGTAGAAAGATCAGTCCATCCCGAAGTATTCCCCGTCGGAGCGAGTGCGATGGATATCTACATCCTGGAACCATCTCTTCAAGACTATTGGCTGTTTCAAGGAGTCGAACGACATAGGACCAAGTATGCTCCCCGAGATACTCCGTGACTGTCTGGTCAAGAATTGCGTAATCTCGGAGCTCCATCATTGCTCCAAGAATGTGCTCGGGTCTAAACTCGAAGTTACTCTCTTTGCGTTTGTAAACTTGAGGATAGGGTTCAAACTGCAAGTTACTCACTATGTACCTGTAAACTCCATTTCATTTAAGGCTGCTCGACCTCCAACGACGGACAGAGGAACATCAATCATGCAGGGTTCCGCCAAGTGTACGAGCAGATTGGTATGAAAAGTCCAGAAGGGGTTCTGACAGATTCCCTTCTTAGTGTATTTGCCGATAGTGTTGGCGCGTAAATGATACAAAGTTCTTGAAGGTCGGTGTCATCCATTTTTGTGTCGAATGAGTGGATAGTTTATCTCTGTAGAAAAAAGGGGTGGGGGAGCAGTGCTCCCTTTATTTTTTCGCTGAATTCTCAACATCGGTTGTCGAAATGTTGAGACGTTGGACCATCTCTTTGTACCTATTTCGCACAGTGACTTCAGTCACACGAGCAGTTCTAGCAATCTCAAGTTGAGTCCTTCTAGAACCCGTGAGGATACTAGCAACATAGATTGCTGCAGCCGCCATTCCCTTGGGATCTTTGCCGATTGTGAGCCTTTGTTCCCTAGCTAACTTTAGGATATCAATAGCCTTCTTTTTCGCCTCACCAGGAAGGTCTAGTTCGGTACCAAAGCGGTGAACAAACTCGACAGGATTGCTATGCGGTATCTTTAGGTTAAGGTACCGAATAATGAGTCGAACACAGAGGCTGAGTTCTTTACGTGTTATGTGTATCTGCTCTACGATTTCTTCGAGAGGTCGCGGAACTTGATGCACACGACATGCTAGATAAAGTGAGGCTGCAATCATCCCCAGAATGGTTCGACCACGGGTCAACCTCTTGCGTAAGGCTTTCCTGTAGATCACGGCAGAGGACTCTCGAATTGAGTAGGGTATGCTCAATTGAGAGCTTATTCTATGGAGTTCTGTCATCGCAACAGCTAGGTTGCGCTTATCAGAGGAGTGAACTTTAGTTCGGATTTGCCATTTTCGTAAGCGATGAATTTCCGCTCTTCGTGTTGAAGTTAATTTTCTTCCTGATGCGTCAACGTTCTGGCGGCCAATGGTAGTAGTAAGACCTTGGTCAAACTTACTCCAATCAGCGGGACCTCCTACACGCTGTCGAGCATTTTGCTCATCAGCAGTAAAGGCTCTCCACTCTGGCCCCATATCAATAGAATGATCTGATAGAACAAGTCCACAACTAGAACAAATCACTTCACCGCGCGAGTGGTCAATATAAACATCGACACAACTACACGCTGAACAAACATAGCTAACCGAACCAATGCGCTCCTTCTTTTTTTGGGTCTTTGAGTGTCTGCTGGCCAGTCCAATCATCTCCATGCAGTTCTACCATTTTGGCAGCACTGCGCAGTCAGAGCTGTGGGTCAATCGAATGCGTCAGTCCTTTCTGGCGTGAAAGGACCCTTGTCTTTGTCACGGTTTTGGTGGACTGTCCTCATAGAGGACGAGCAGCCTACTCAAGAAATTAATGTTTATTAACTTATTCTCCAATTATCACTTTTCCCAAATATATGTTTGAACAATAAGTGGCCTGATTGCCTATCTCACCATTGAGACTATACAAGCCCGAGCAGCTCAAATCGCGCTTGTTGAGCTTTGAACAATGACTGAGCGTTTCATTTATGAAGAACCACTTATGCATCTCTATTATCTGGGAGACAAGCGAGTGACTAAGACAATTAACAACCCCTGGGAAACAATGAGGCAGACAGTCGTGAAACTGTTGGCAACAGCAGCTTCGGTTTCAGAAACCATTGTCAAGGCAACCATCGAGAAACCTCCCGACCCAGCTCTCGGTGATCTGTCTTCGACCATTGGATTCGTACTCGCAAAGGATCTAAAGAAAAACCCTGCAGCCATTGCTTCGGAGCTCCTTTCTCCCTTGATTGAGCTAGCCAAGAAGTATCCACTCGTTAGTGAAATCCAGACCAAAGGACCATACATCAACATCTTCTTTGACAAAGGAAAAGTCGCCGAGCTAACTGTAAGCAGTGTTCTGGATAAGGGGGATTCTTATGGGACCAGTCAGGAGTTCCAAGGCAAGAGAGCATTAGTGGAATATCCCGCTGTCAATCCATCGAAACCTTGGCACATCGGCCATGCACGGAATGCAATTCTGGGAGACACTCTCTGCAACATCCTGGACTGGGTAGGATATGAAGCTGTTCGGCTGGACTATATCAATGACCTGGGTCTCCAGATTGCACAAATAATCTGGAAACTAAAACAGGTCGAGAGCTATGATGGAAAGACCAAGTATGACCATTACTTGGGGCATCTCTATGTTGAGGTCCAAGAAACATTTGATAGCAGTGAGTCGGTCCAAGCTGAGGTACGTGAGGTTTCCCGAAATCTTGAGGATATACAGAGTGATGATGCAAAGCTGAGTGCAGAGATGGTGACTAAGTGTCTTGAAGCACAGTTTGAAACTTCCTACAGGCTTGGCATTTACCACCATTACCAGGTTTGGGAGAGTGCAATTGCTCACAGTGGAATCTTAGATTTAGCTCAAAGTATGATGCTCAAGTCTGAAAACATCCTGAAACTTGAGGAAGGGGAGAAAGCAGGGTGTATTGTTGCAGACCTTTCAGTTATTGACGAGTTCAAGGACATGAAAGACCCTTACAAAATTCTCTTCAGGTCTGATGGAACAAGAACCTACACAGGGGCTGATGTCGCCCTGCAATTATGGAAATTCGGATTAATTGAGGATCCATTCAGATACTCTATAGTCGATATCCAACCCAATGGCGAACAAGTAATGCGTACAAATCTTCAGGGAGAGAAACGTGATCGTGGAAAGTTTGATTTTGTAATGAATGTAATCGGTTCACGTCAAGCGCACCCACAGAAAATGGTTTACACAATTTTGGATATCCTCGGATTTTCAAAGGAGAGCGAGAATTCCCACCATATTGCCTACGAGTTTGTTGGACTAGAGGGAGAGGATTTCTCGGGAAGACATGGAACTTGGATTGGATACTCAGTTGATGATGTGCTCGATAAAGCCACTGAGCTCGCTAGAGCTGAAGTTGACAAACGAAATCCCGATGAAGGTGCCGAGTTCAAAGACACAGTTGCCAATCAAGTGGGTGTTGGTGCTGTACGTTATTTCATGCTCAATGCCTCACCTGACAGGCAGATAACTTTCAGATGGAATGAAGCACTCGATTTCAATGGAGATGCTGCACCTTACCTTCAATACTCGCATGCTAGAGCCCAGAGGATTCTAGAGAAGGTAGGTGATGAAACTCCTTCAAAGGTTGATTTGACACTACTCTCAACAGATGCAGAATTTGAGTTGATTAAAGAAATTGCACGATTTCCTGAAGAACTCCTTGAAGTAGCTAAATCACTGAAGAAAACTGTCTGGGGAACAAGTTTCACATCCAACAAAATCACCGCATTTGCATACAGATTAGCCACTTTATTCAGCAAGTTCTATGATTCTTGTCCAGTGTTGAAAGCAGAGCCAGATGTTCGAGCTGCACGAATTGCGCTGGTACGTGCCTTTAAGACCACTATGACTAACTGCCTGACCGTCTTAGGCATACCAATTGTTGAACGAATGTAATCATCCTGAGGTCACTGTGGCATTGTCTATAACAAAAGAGGGTGTCACCATGGAGAAAGTTATCCGTGTATCATCGCCTACCCTATTAATTCGTTTAAGTAAATCACGCATATTGATACCCACTAGAGTGTTTTTTAGTGGGTGTTGAATCTCCCCGTTTTTGATGTAGAATCCTTCAAGCAGTAGTGCACTCAGGTCTCCTGTGGTCATGTTGGGGCGATCACCAGTTCTGTTGCATAGGACTCCTCTATCAATCTCAGAAATCAAATCATCTAGAGTTCCCTTTCCTGGAGAAAGCACGAAATTCGATGTAGATATTGACGGGAGACCGGAGTAGGATGGGCGACTGGCGTTTCCTGTATTCATCACATCATCTTTGTTTGCGGTGTACGAATTATGTAATAGGTTTTTGAACACCCCAGATTCAGTAATCGATGTACGCTGTGCTGGATGACCTTCGCCGTCAAAGGATCTCGAACCAATTCCAGAATGTAGCAAGGCATCATCAGTGATATTGACAATCTCAGATGCAATCTTATCACCGAAAGCATCGGATATGTACGAGCGTCCCTTTTGAACTTCTTCGGCACTCACTGCACCCGCGAAACCACGCCCCAAGATTGCACCGGCACCCAACGGAGCAAACACAACGGGCATCTCGCCACCTTCAATGGTCTTAGGGCCCAAGTTGTTTAGAGTAAGACGTGCTGCATTTTCACCAATCCATTCAGGATCAATATCACTCAGTTTTCTAGAGATTTGGTACTCGTAACTTGTAGTTTGATCCTCTCCTTCTTTCACAATTGGTAGCGAATAGAGAGTGATAGAGGTTTTTTCAGCGGATTTAGATACTCCCAATGAGTTTACCACTGCACTCATACTTGAAGCTGTCTGAATTCCTCCTTCTATTGCATAATCTCTTCCTTCCAAGGTTTCCTTAGTTGCATCAATGACTCGGATTACATAGTCCGCAGCATCATCTGACGAGAGTTCTTTGATTTTTTTGTCAAAGAGCCCCTTTACCTCAGGGTATGTTGAGCTGACTGATGGAAGACTCACAAATTCAGGATCAGGTATTGATGCTTTAGCTAAATCAAAGGACCTGGAAACAGCCTCTTTGACATCATCCTCGTATATCGTAGTCACGTATGCAAAACCAATTTTCTTTTCAGTGATTGTCCGAATTCCGATTCCCGCATCATGTTGTTCCTCTGCGCTTTTGATGGCGCTATTCTCCACATCAATCACAAATGAACTTGATTGACCTACAAAGGCTTCAGCTTGGTCTGCTCCTAATTTCTCAGCCATCTTGATAGCGCGTTCACCAATCTCAAGGAGTTGTTCACTCATTTCATATACCTCCTACTGGTACACCCCGAATTCTTGCATGAGGACCGCCGGTCATTGTTGGAACACTCTGACCGCTTTTACCACATGTACCTGCATCGAGTTCGAAATCACTGCCAATTGCATCGATTTTAGGAAGCACTTCCAAGATGTTCCCTGCTAATGAAACATCCCGGACCATCTGGCCCTTTTCACCATTCTCGATTAAATATCCATGGCTAGCTTGGAACATGAATTGACCTTTCGCAGGCTGGGTGTATCCATAATTGAAACTACAGAGGAGGATACCACTTTTCGTATCTTCAATCAGTTCATCAAATTGCCAATCTTTAGGCTCCATGAACGTATTGCTCATTCGAGGAAGAGGTGGATGCATGAAAGACTGGCTTCTGGCCGATCCGTTAGGTTCCATGTCTAGTCTGCTGGAGGTTTCTAAGCTATGCAGGAGTTCCGTAAGAATACCATCCTTGACGAGGTTTCGTTTTCGTGATTTGGTACCTTCCCAATCAAATTCGAAAGACCCACGTTTCCCTGGTAGAATAGGATCATCGGTAATGCTCAAGAAATCAGGACCCACACACTGCCCAACCTTGTCTTCTAACACGGTAGAATGAGCTGGCCAATTGTCAGCCTCAACAGCATGTCCAAAAGCTTCGTGTGTCAAGACCCCATTTAATATTGGATCCATGACAACGTCAAATACTCCACCCTTTGCTACTTTTGACGACAACAAGTCAATAGCAAGCTTTGCAGCTGTGGCACCTATGTTTTGGGCGTCATCGGTTTCCATCTCCTCAAAACCGCCACGTAAACCTACAGACTTCTGCATTCGCTGTCTATTTGGACCTTCTTTCGCTGTAGGAACAGAAATAATTCGTGGAATAGAGTTTTGGATTGAAACATTCGTTCCAAAAGAATTGGCAATGATGAGTTCTGACCAGAGTTCTCCATAGATTGAACGTGTAGAAACAATTCGCTTGTCAAAGTCACGTGCCTGGTCATCTATCATCTTGACTAAGTTCATCTTCTCTTCAATTGATACAGAATCAAAGGGTTTCTTCAGACTCATCTTGAATTTTCCTTCAAAGGTAGGACCGTCTATCTGAAAGTTCTCTTCCACTCGATTGTACGTAGCTAGGGCAAGTTTCGCAACTGATTCTCCAGTTGAACGCATTCCTCTAGGGGTCAGATCCGTAGTCTGTGCAAATGCCCATGCACCGTCTATGAAAGCTCGAATTCCTGCACCCTTCATGCGAGATGCGATTGATTGTTTTGTGATACCATCGTTGATTTCTATGATTATAGTGGTAGTGTTTTCTATTCGTACATCAACAAAACTAGCACCAATTTTGAGAGCTGCTTCAATTGCAGCCTGAGCAAGGTCCTCCATTGATATCGCCTTTGAAGTGACCTGTCACCAAGTAAACCGGATATAACTGATATGGCTTGCACATTCTGTCACCAAATATCACAATGTATCATTCCTAATGTTCCCCTAATAATACACAGGTTATTCTTGGATAACTTCTTGATGGAAGTAGATTACTGGAGATACTCAGTTGACTGAAGACCCCTCGCTTGGAAAATGTAAATCATGTCAATCCAATAGAGCCACTCATATGTGCGAGGACTGTGGAGTAGTAACATGCTCTGATTGCCTTGATTCAAACTCTAGCGAGTATACCTTATGCAGTAACTGTCATCACGCTCTGGGCAATCCAAACTTTGGAGAGAAGTTCGAAGAGTGTCCACAATGCGAGTCTGAAAACCTCAGTATAGGTCGAAGGACTGTTGATATCTGTCCCAGATGTCATTCCTCGAGAGTTGTACTTCTCGAAGACAGGAGAAGAACTCTCGCGCTTGATATGCGACATGCTATCATGAGTATTCAATATGGTCACACAAAACTAAGAGAGTTCACGAACAAACTTGTCGTAGCTAAGAGGTTGTTAATATCCCTAAGAATGGCTAATTTTCTCCATTATAGATGGATTGAAGAGAAAATCGAAGGGATCCAACTAGAATTACCAGCTATAAAGAATAGAATAGCAAGCCAAGCGGAAATTACTGCCAAGAAGATGGCTGCTGAAACCAAGAACTTCATCGATTACACACTCTGGAATCCCACCCAGTTCCCATTCATTGAGGGGATAACAAACAGGATCACAGAGATGGGGATTTACTACAAACAGAACGTTGACCATGCGCTTGAGCCACTTAGAAGTATCTTGAAAGATGTAAGAAGACAACTGGATGGTCTTGATTATTACAAAGGTCAATTCACAACATTCTATGAGCACAACCAACTCGCAGTTGGAGAACTTCCTGTCTGTGCGTTACCAGATATCAAAGTAACAGGCAGTGATTTTCTAAAGAATGACAAAGCTCTTGGGACCCTATTCTTGACTAACAAAAGATTTCTCTTCATTGCTGAAATAGGAAGAGTCCGGAAGAAAATGGAAACAGTTTTCGATTTTCCACTTATTTATTTGAAATCCATAGAGGAAGATGGTAGACTGAGAAAGAGACTGGTACTCAAACTCAAACAGGGAGATCTCAAAATATCATGCTCAGACCAGACCAAGAAAGTACTACCAGACTACGTTGAGATTGCCAGAAAATTTGACAAGTATATACAGAAGGATATGCAGAGAGTGAGAAAGATTGAGCAGCAAGATGTGAGTACTAGCGATGTCAGGCTCAAGATCGAAGGTATGGTATACTCACTTCTCTCAACAAAATCGCGCTCACAATATGATAGTGGAGACCCAATCACACGACCAGCTCCGAGACCCAGAATTTCTGATTGGGACACTTCTCGTGCCCGTCCTTCACCATTTGGAAACTACTATAGACGCCCTGAAACATATCGTGAAGAAATTGATAGAACTAATGGGCGTTATGATCAAAGTCACAATCTACGTTCTACTTATGAAACGAGTCCAAAGCTGAATTCTCTACAAAGGGATGCGGTATCAATTGAAAACGCCATCCAAGATACGGTGCTCATGTTACGAAATGGACAATTGATAGCTGAAGATTTCATTAGAAGATACAAAGGTCTGATGAGAGATTGTTTTCACAACAGAAGAGAGATGGAGCAAGTCACACGTAACTCACGGGACAGTCTCTGGTAAGTGTTACATTCCAAGCTCACGTTCTAATGCCTTGATATCGTCTTCCAATGAGCCAGATTCACCCACAGGACTAGCTGCAGTAGCTTTTGTTAAACCAGCCTCAGCATCTATCTCTTGCATAGCAGATGTCAGGTCATCAGAAGTAATCTCCATTGAGGAATCAAGAGCTTCATCTGAAATGCTAGCTTCAATCTCGAATTCTTCAAGGCGTCGTGCAATCTCATCAACATTGGCAACAACCTTAGTCGCATCAGTGCTATCACCCAGCATCCCGAGTATCTTAGCAACTTCTTGAAGTGCTTTCGATGTTTTAGCTGAGGTCTGAGCCCTGTTTAGGTGTGCCAGAATCTTAAGTAGCTGTAGTCGAGATTTATCAACAGATAGAGCATATCTCCTAAAACGGACCATCTCAGTGGCATATGTGCGGTAAGCTTCCGTTTGCCCTTCTTTACGTGCTTGAACTGCGCGGGCTTTCGTGTCACGTTCTTCTTTCTCTAGCTTGTTCCTCTGACGAACCAGCTGTTTGGAAAGAATCCTAAGACGACTGGAAACCTCACCTACATCTGGTTTCTTCCGGCCCCAGGAGAATGCTTTTCTAATACTCAAGAATTTCACCTTGTTCAAGGGGATGTTACTCAGTTCATTCAAAGAGCAGATAACGTTTAAACTTTCGCAGTTTGCAAGCACTGAAACCCCTTGTTTATGAAAAGGGGGAAAAAAGGGTATGAACCGGGTATGACAGAAATTCTTAACACGTTACACACAGTGTTCACATGAACTCGAATGGCAGGTAGCGACCGGATTGACCAAGGGTTGAAGAATCTCCTAGAACAAGCGATATCACTGGACCAGAGGGGTATGAAGAAAGAGGCTTGTCAACATTACCTCAAAGCGAGTAAGATACTCATCAAGATGTCAAATTCGTCTTCACTGCCCTCAGTCAGGAAACATTACATCGACCGGGCTCAAGAATGCGTGGATCGCGTTCGTTACATATCAGGAATCAAGAAAAAGTCCAGAGGTCCTGTGGATGGTCTCGTGGCCCCACCATCACTGGATGTTGGAACCACAGAACCTACATCAATTAAGGAACCTACAACCGAATCTGAGGTCGATGACGAGGCGAAAAAATTACAGGAAATGATTTCGGATACAATCCTCACTGAGAGACCAGATGTCAAGATGTCCGAGGTTGCTGGACTTGCTGAGGCAAAGCAGGCGATTGATGACGCGATTATTGCACCAATGAAGCACCCCGAGTTATTCAAAGGAAAGGCAAGACAGCCCTGGCGAGGCATTCTCTTCTATGGACCTGCAGGTTGTGGTAAGACCCTAGTAGCCAAGGCTGTTGCATCTGAAGCGAATGCAACTTTCTTCAATGTATCAGCGGCAAATATCGTGAGCAAATGGTTAGGTGAGTCCGAAAGATTGGTGAAGAACCTGTTTGAACTCGCAAGGAAAAACCAACCAGCAATCATATTCATTGATGAGTTGGATTCAATTGGGGTTTCAAGATCAGGTGATGACGTTGGTGGAGAGAGACGACTAAAGACCCAGTTACTCACAGAACTTCAAGGATTATCTAGTAAAGAGGGTGAACGAATCACGCTTATCGGGGCTACAAATCTACCATGGGAACTTGATTTCGCACTGAGGTCACGTTTTGAAAAGAAAATACATGTCCCACTACCAGAAAAAGAAGCAAGGTCGTTGATTTTTGAGACCCATATGGAAGATGTCGAAGTTTCGCCCACAATTGACTATGACGAGCTAGCAGACCTAACAGAGGGATACAGTGGCAGAGACATAAGTGTGGTCTGTCGAGAAGCCGCCATGGAGCCAATTAGAGACCTCCAACGATCTGGTAGAATGGATGATGAACGGGAGATACTAGACATCCGTCCCGTGTCAAGGGATGACCTCTTGCAGGCGATAGAGAATATTCGACCCGCAACTCCCCCAGAGGATGTCAAGAGATACATTAACTGGGCGGAGGGTTCGTAAAGAGTGGGCGTCAAAGAGAGAAAACGAGAAAAGTCTAAGACAGAAGAGGCACCGAAACCCTCTGAGAAAGAGAAGACTGAATCAGATGCAGTCCTCGAAGAAACTGAGCTTGAGGAAATAACTCACATCCCAAAGGTAGTTGTTGAAACTAAGGAATCAACATTAACCATTGAACCAGAACAGGTTGCTGTTACACCAACTGAAAAGATTGTAGAGGCCCCACCTGCAATAGAATTTGTAATGCCAGCATGGGGGGATGTTGACGAAACTGAATGGATGTATAGTGTGCCTTCAAGAAAAGAGGATATGGGCCTCTGGGCAAATGAATGGTCAGATTATCTGTTGGAATGGACTGAGAACAAGAAGGTCCATGTCATGTCACTGGCGACCTTCATCAGTGAGCCCCCGTTTAAAGATTTGAAAGACAAAGTTGAATCATTCAGACAGATTGCAAATGTTCTGGTTGATAAAGAGGTCGCAGAGTGGAGAGACAAGAAAAAACGCCAGCTTCGAATCTATTGGAAACCTCTTGAAGATTGGGCCGATTTGCTCTATCAATGGGCAATAAAAACAGGCAAACTTCGACTTGATGTGAAATCAATAGTCATTCAAGAATCTGCAGAAGATTTTGCTAGTCTGCCTGAGAAGGACATCCACATTGTTTTGACTTTGATGGTTAACAAACGACTCGCTGAATGGGTGGATACAAAGAAAGGAGCTATCATAATTTCAACAGATTGACTCAATATGCCCCAGTCGGTCGAGGGTCAGATGAAGCGTCACGTGCCCGTAGCCCAGGGAAATAGTAACGACCACCAGTTGAGAACCGGATGTCTGCTACTGCCATTCCTGTTTCAACAAGACTTGACAGGACCTGTCGTGCATGGTCCTCAGACCACTTGAGTTCCATCATTACTTCTTCAATAGAAACAAAACCCTTTGTCGCCGCCAGATTAATCACATCAGCTTGATCGCGACGTAACTCTAGGGGTCTCAATTCAACAACCTTGACCCCACCCTTGAGTGTCCGGATTCCTGGAATTAGTCCATGGTCAGCCACACGATTGACAGCTTCAATCACATCATTATACGTAACGGTTTCTAGTTCCGGAAGGCGTCGGACCACCTCTACAATTAGCTCTGCAAGACCCATCAAACCCTTTGAAGAATGCTCAGTGGCTACATCTAATATTGCGAGTCCTACGTAATCATAGAACTGGTCATTGGTCATACCCGGAAGAGACTGTCTAGGAGAATGCTCACCGAGTTTTAACAGTGTAGTTGCATCAGGAAATATCTCAACAATTCGCTCGCCAGATATGAATCCACCAATATCTTGTCCCGATCGTCTGAGATGCTCAATCTGTGAACGAACATCCTGAAGGAGAGCCTGTGATTCTCTCTGAAAAGATCTTACATCAACGGACCCTAAATCGTATAATTTCTTCAGCTGGTCCAGTGTAGCGATTGAAGCGTAGAGTTCTGAATGGAGTCGCTCATGCATCAGTAAGATTTCCTTATGTTATAGTCCGCACTAGGCTGGTAGAGTGATTAGAAATACTCGCGCTTTAAGAGAGAGTATTATCAACTAGGGTGTTAGCCTATCTCGGTCACGGGGTAAGAGAGTTGCCTCACGAATATTGTGGATATTGAGAAGCTGCATTGTGAGTCTTTCAATTCCCAATCCTATGCCGCCGTGTGGAGGCGCTCCATATTTGAATGGGTCAAGATAGAAAGCAAAGTTTTCTGGGTTGAATCCTTTTGCTTTGAATCGCTCAACTAGTAATTCATATAGATGGATACGTTGACTTCCAGTAGTAATCTCCATGCCCTTGTAAGTCAGGTCAAAACTCTCGGTCATCCCCTCATCAGTTAGGCTTGGCATTGTATAGGCTGGTCGAAGTTCAAGGGGGTAGTGTGTGATGAAGACCATGTCTGTCCCATATTTTTCTGGAAATATTTCACTGAGAAGTCGTTCACACTCAGGATCAAGGTCATCAGTTATTGCTAGATTTTTTCCCGCCTCATTGACAAGGTCAATTGCTTCTGTGTATTTGATTCTCTTGAACGGTAATGTTGGTATTTCAAAATCAACACCTAGAAGATCCAATTCCGCAGCAACATGTTTCTTGGTCTTAGTAAATGAGTGATGAAGCATCTGCTCTTCCATATTCATGACATCTTCAACGTCACTAATCCAACCCATCTCATAGTCAAAAGACGTGTATTCATTCACATGACGTCTAGTGTTATGCTTCTCAGCACGGAATACAGGAGCAATCTCGAACACTCTACCAAAACCAGCCAGCACCATCAGCTGTTTGTAGAATTGCGGGCTCTGTGCCAAGTACGCTTTTTTCTCGAAATACTTGATTTCAAAGAGGTCTGCACCACCCTCCGTAGCTTCAGCGACAATCTTTGGAGAATGAATCTCAACAAAGTCATTATTCTCCAAGAATTCACGCGCAAATCGGACCAGACTATGTTGAATTCTAAAGATTGCATTGATTGTAGGTTTTCGCAGATCGAGTATTCGGTGATTCAGGCGAGTATCTAAGTCTATATCGACTTTTCCCTCAACAACATCAATAGGAAGACGTTCAGCAGTGTTAAGAATCCGAATCTTTGTCGGAATGATTTCAGCACCTGCTGCTACTTGCGTTGTAGCAACTACCTTTCCATGAATGGATACAGCAGTTTCAGGCTTGAGTTTCCCCGAGGCTTCAAAGACTTCCTCTGACACCTTCTTCTGAGGGATTGTGACTTGCACTATCCCATGTTCATCCCTGAGAATTAGGAACTTAATTTTCCCCTTATCTCTAAGAATGTGGGTCCAACCCATCAGGATGACTTCTTTCCCATCCAGATCCGAAGTAATCTGATTACTGAAGTGAGTACGAGTCGCATCACCAATTTGTTCTGTGCCAGCCTTTTCGTAGAAGTTCATTCTTCAAACCTCAGCCCCAAGTTATCTGAGCTGAAGCTGGAGTACATTATGAGCCTTTTGGAGACACATGATACAGAGCATTGAAGATGGCCTGGGTCAAGCTCAGTACCACCTTCTGGATCACAGATCCCACTACATGGGAACCCGAACTAGCTCGTAAACTCTCTCCCTCGCATCGTCCTCGTGCTCCTTTTCCTGAATCAG
>VAPB010648015.1_pt1 | contig 29331 bp, 26 predicted proteins | sample 3395101 | NCBI WGS metagenome assembly VAPB01 (sample SAMN08290433, study PRJNA428436) | hydrothermal vent metagenome | isolation source: Deep-sea hydrothermal vent chimney | place: Indian Ocean: Southwest Indian Ridge | reverse complement strand
AGAGCAGAGAAATGATAGCGAGTATTGCTCCTACCATAATTGCTTGTTTCAGGATACAATATACAGGATACAATTATCATTCCAGAACAACAATTACTTCGTTTTACTTTGAATAGTAGCCATTCCATAGCTGCAAATAAAACAAATCAATAGGAGATGTTTATTCAAAACTATTCGGAACAACATTTAACAACAGGTTAGTTTCGAACTGGACCTGTCGCTGACGTGTTAGCAAAGAAGGAACTTGGAAGAAATGACAAGGGAATTACTTGACACTATGGGTTTTACAGACATTTCTAGTCCTTCGGCTGACATTACTTCTTTAGAGGATGGTTACAAAACATGAGGCTGTTTCTCGATTTCATACCTGTCTTAGTCTGGGCATTACTTGCAATGGTCCTAGTTATAGTGATGTTACTCGCATCCTGGGTCTTGAGACCTCATGTACTTCAAAACTCTGAGAAGACCTCTACCTATGAGTGCGGGGAAGAACCCATCGGACCAGCACGAATCTCATATCCTTACAACTATTTCATCTATACTGTCTTGTTTGTTGTAGTTGATGTGATGGGTGCTTTCATGTGGCTTCTCTCATCATCAACACTACTTTGGGATGATGGAATGACAAAGTATGTCCTTGTTTGGGAGATCATACTCTTCATCGCTATTATCATGGGCGGTATTATGTTCGTTTTGAAGAAATTACCTGAAGCTGTTCTTGATGGAAAAGAAACACTCGAGCAGTACCGTAAAGCAAAGGCTGAACGAGAACAGAAACAATCGATTTCAGGGAGGCATTGATGTTGCAGGAATTTGAAGCCTTATTCGAACAAGTTGAGTTCCTATTGATCGCAGGGATTGTCTTGGTTCTTGCCTACCTTGCTCTCGAGCACAAGGAGATTGTCTACGCTGCCTTCTTCTTTGGATTCATGGCGTCATTTGTTGCAGGATTCTTCCTCCTCCTTGAAGCTCCCTTTATTGCAGGTATGCAGATTGCGGTATATACAGGAGGAATCAGTGCACTCATCATTTTTGCCGTTTTACTTTTACCAAGAGCTCAAGACTCGTCATTGGAAGAATTCGCGTCAGGAAGGAAACGTCGCATAAGTATGATGATTTCCGGAATAGTAGTAGCGCTATCTGCAACCTTAGCTCTGCTCTTCCCATGGGCGGAATCGTTCGACGAAGAAATAGTCGTTGACCTTGCACAAGACCTCGGCGCTCTTGCTCAGTGGTTGTGGGTCGATAACGGGATCTATGTACAGATGATTGCTATCATTATGATTACTTCACTCATTGGAGCAATTGCCCTGCTGAAGATGGACAAGGCTGAAACGCTGACTTCAATCAGAGGTGAGTTCGGTATTGAAGCAGAAGTTGAATCCGGAGAATCAGACCCTGAACCTGATGCAGAACCAGAGGCTGAAGAAACCTCAGTTGTTGAGGAACCTGAGGAGGCGGATGGATAATGGTTCCGCTCTCTTGGTACTTGGTTTTATCATTCATGCTGATTGGTCTTGGAGCCTATGGAATGATGGTAAAGAGGAATCTCATCAGGATTCTAATAGGGGCCGAAATTATGGGGAACGGCGTGAACATCGCTCTGGTCGCATTTTCACTTTACAGTCCTGTGTTCACCTTTACCGGTCAAGGACTGATTATTCTTGTAATCTCTGTTGCTGCTGCTCATACGGCACTAGCACTGGTGTTGATGCTCATGTACAACAGACGATACGATACGGTAGACCTTGGAAAACCCATTGAAGAGGAGGTTGTGTAGATGTCTGAAACGAAAACGTCAGCTTCTACCATTGGACGGCAGATTATCAACAAATATCCTGATGTTCAATCGCTACCACTCGAAGATAATAAAATCGAACTCATTGTTCCAGGTGAGAAGATTCGTGATGTTATCACGATGATTGATGAATTGTTGGACGATGCGTTGCCTGAATCAGCCTTTGGAATTGACCTTGAGAATGATCAGTACAACTTGATCTACATCTTCTGGTCGTATACTACTCGAATTCTGATTCAACTACGAGTAGCACTTGAGGGTGAGAAACCTGAGATAGACTCAGCTTGTGATATATTCCCCGGTTTAGAATGGCACGAGCGCGAGGCTCGAGAGATGTTTGGAATCGAGTTCAGAAATCATCCTGATCCTCGGTTACTTCTGCTCCCGGATGAACTTGATGGAGCATACCCAATGCGAAAGCGATTCAAGACAGACCAAAGCCGATTACAAGAAACTGGTATCACTCCACCGAAACCTCGACCAAAACCCGGAGGTGAAGACAAGTGAGTCCTGACATTCTTGAAGATGCAATGGAGATCTGGTTCGGACCTCAGCACGTTTCAGCCCACGGTTGGGCAACGAAACTGACACTTGTTGGGGATTATGTAGTTGAGTGTGACCCTAATGCCGGGTATTTCCACAGGTCTGCTGAGAAGGTCCTAGAATTCAAGAATTTCAGACAAGGTGCACTAGTATTGGAACGAATGTGCATGCTTGAAGCATTCCTTGCTGAATATCCCTATGTTGCAGCCGTTGAGAAATTGGCCGAGATCGAAGTTCCTGAACGTGCAAAGATAATGAGGACTATCATGATGGAACTGTCCCGACTTCACAGCGTTCAGTTCTGGTGGGGGCAGTTCAATGCAGAGCTTGGTTTCTTCACAATGGCTCTATGGCCTTGGGTTGATCGAGAATACACACTCGATGCTTTTGAAGAGTTGACAGGCTCGCGACACACTGTTTCATACGCTTCTCCCGGTGGAGTGAAGTACGATTTCACTGACAAGGTCTTGACACAAATCAACAGAGCCGTGAATCGCTTTGAGGACAGACTTCCCAAATTCAGAGATATGCAGATGGGTAGTCCCACATTCAGAGCGAGAACAAAGGACATTGGATTATACGATGTAAAACAGGGTCTCAAGTGGGGATTGAGCGGTCCTCCCATCAAAGCATGTGGTGTCCCAATGGACCTCCGAAAGGATGACCCCGACCCGAATCTCGCATACGATATGGTCGATTGGGAAGTGCCCATCATAGAGAATTCTGAGCATCCAGGACAAAGTGATGCTCTTGACAGAATGGAGCAGCGATTCAAAGAGGCAGAGGTCGCTGTTGAGATAATCAAACAACTGCTACCTCAATTACCCGACTCTGGACCTATCATTAATCCGAAGGCTCGTGGCAAAGCAAACAGACTTCCTGAAGGCGAAGCTTACGGTCGAGTTGAAGGCGCACGAGGTATCACAACACTCTGGCTCAAGACTCAAGAGAAAGCCCAGACTGCTTATCGTGCAAAGATACGCGGACCGTGTATCGCTTCCTACTATGCGTTGAAGGATTTAGTTCCTGGTGCGAAGTTTGCAGACTTTATTGTAATATTTGGAAGCTTAGACCCCTATCCAGGATGGTGGGATCGTTGAGCGGAGGTGTCATGTTGCAATTCGACTTCTTCCAATGGCTTGCAGGGATACCTGATTGGATCTACGGAATCATTCAGTGGTTCTATCTCTTAGTAAGTGGAATCTTCTACTGGATTTGGGGAATTATCGAGTGGTTGTGGGCCACAATATTCCTCCCAGCTAATTTCTTCTTCCTATTTCGAGCCGTCTTATTCCCTGGTCTTATCTTCGTAGTTCTAGCCTTAATATGGGCGGTCTGGTTTACCAGGAAATTGTGGGGACGTATTCAAGACAGGCGAGGTCCCGTTCATCTGGGCAAGTATGGTGGCTTACAGTTATTCGCTGATGCAATAAAACTGATTTCAAAGGAAACAATCATTCCTGACAAGGCTAAGAGGTGGATGTTCCGGTTCCTTCCTGGGCTCCTGCTCCTTATTGTCCTGTTGCCCTTTGCTTTCATCCCATGGGACACTGTATCAGCGGTCAATGGCGGATGGGCAATAGCTGATCTCTCAGTTAGTCTTGTCCTGGTATTTGCATTTCTTACTGCAGTACCTGTTATCTCATTACTAGCTGGATGGGTCAGTGGTTCTAAGTATACTCTGATCGGTGGGTTTAGGGCTGCAAACAATCAATTTGCTGCTGAGATTCCAATGATAATCTCTACAATCGGAGCTGTATTCCTAGCACGATCATTGAGCCTCTTTGATATTGCAATGGCTCAGACAAATGTGTGGTTTGCAATACTCCTCCCAATCAATCTGGTCACTTTCTTAGTTGCTGCAATTGCATCAGTGGGTATATTCCCATTCGATGCCCCAGTTGCAGATTCTGAGATTATCTTTGGTTGGAGGACTGAGTATACTGGTGTCTATTTCACTCTCACATACTTCGCGGAATTTGCTGAGCAGATGCTCTATTCAGCACTAATTGTAGCATTATTCCTTGGTGGACCGAATGGATTACCATTCCTACCGGGACCAGTGAACTTCATTATCAAGTTCCTGATTGTATTCTTCTTCTTTGTCCTGGTTAGTTCTTCATTCCAGAGACTGAGACAGGACCAGATAGTTCGCTACTGTTGGAAGTATTTGCTTCCACTTGCAATGTTGAACATCATTATCATCATGTTGGCGGTAGTCTATCTTCCTGGACTGATATTGCCACTACTGGGGGTTGGTTAAGAAATGGGATTCTTCAGTGTAATAGGTGACGTTTACCAGATTATGAAACATACCTTCAGACAGGTGTTCCAGAGACCCTACACATACTTCTTCCCATTTGAGGATAGAATCTATCCTGAACGGACTAGAGGTAGACACATCCATGTAAGGGAAACATGCACTGCATGCGCTCAATGTGTTCGTATCTGTCCAGTAGTTGCTATCAGAATGGACAAGGAAGACAAGAAGTTCGAGAAGGACTGTGCACTATACTTCGACTACACTCGATGTATCTTCTGTGGTCTATGTGTACAGGCTTGCAGATTTGATGCCCTCTTTCACACACCAGTTGTCGATATGAGTGAGGGTGACCGCGATGATCTTGTCTATGGGCCTGATGAGATGACCACATTAGACCGAGACCCACTAGAGTGGCGTGGAAGGAGGTTCCGTTAGATGCAACTCTTCGATCTTTCAAACATCCCATTTGCTGCACTCTCACTAGCAATGCTATTCTTTGGTGGACTTCTAATCTACGTCTTCAGAGGACGACTGGAGAAATCAGCAGGGAAGGTAGCAGTCGGATTCTCTTTCATTGCAATGGTCCTGATGGCGTATCCATTCTTTCAGGTATTCACAGGATCATCATATTCAGAATATGCCACATGGTCCGGTCTCCTAGAGCGATTTGGCCTGTTACTTGATGGCATAGCATTTCCGATCACATTCGCAGTTGTTGTTCTCGGTTTCCTAGCAGTTGTATATGCAGTTGGTTACACGGAGCACACTAAGAACAAGCCAACATTTTTCGCTAACACCCTCTTCTTTCTCATGGGCATGCAGTGGGTGACAATGGCAACCAATGTCATTGAATTTTTCATCGCTTGGGAGATCATGCTTGTTCCGAGCTACTTCTTGATTCTATTCTGGGGTCTCCCTGAAACTCGCAAACGTACAGCTATGAAATTCTGGCTCTACACTCAATCAGGTGCTATGTGTATTCTGGTTGGTTTTGGTATTCTCTACTACTTGACAGGTTCCTTTGACTTGACCGTCCTTCAGGCTGGCATCAGTGGGCTTAATCTGAATCTAGTCCTACCTCTAGGCATAACGATCGGCACACTCCTCAAAATTGTCTTCATCTTACTTGCTGCAGGATTCTTGGTGAAGATGGCTGTGTTTCCCATACATTGGTGGCTACCACCTGTGCACGCGGAAGCACCAACACCCATCTCCGTCCTACTTTCAGGCGCAATGATCGAAACCGGAGCGTATGCATTAGTAAGATTTGGAACTATAACGTTAGGTTGGGCAGCTGGAGCTCTTGCATTTGCAGTTGCTGCCTTGGGAGTCATCACCATGTTCTATGGTGGATTCATGGCGCTTGCTCAAAAGGACATCAAGAGACTACTCGCTTACTCTTCAGTATCCCAAATGGGTTACGTACTATTCGCCCTGGGAGTGTTCACAGTGAATGGTGTTGCAGGTGGTATGTTCCATCTGATCAATCACGCCTTCTCTAAGGGACTCTTGTTTATGACTGCTGGAGCAGTGATTCACCAAACAGGCCTTCGTGACATCACCAAGATGGGAGGTCTTTCGAACAAGATGCCCATCACGGCGTTTGCTGCGGCCATCGGTATGATGAGTATCGCGGGAAGTCCGCCTCTGTCAGGTTTTGCTAGTGAATGGATGATGTTTTTGGGTGGTTTTAACCACGCAGTGTACATTCATCCTGTGACTCTTTTACTTACAATCGATTTCGGATTCCTGATAATTTCGCTCTTAGCAGTATCCAGCTCCATTCTCACTGCTGGCTACATGCTTCGGTTCTTCTGGAAGGTCTTCCTTGGTCCTCATCCTAAGGAACTAGAGGACGTAAAAGAGAGCTCAAGGTCAATGACCATTCCGATGATCATCCTTGGTGTTCTCATTGTGTTGTTTGGAATATTCCCAGGATTGGCACTAGATGTCATACTCCCGGCTGTCAGCGGCATAGGACTATTTCCATGAGGTGATTTATGATGCTGTTCGGACTACCCTACTATCTCATCCTCGTTATTCCCCTTGGAGGAGCACTACTAGTCCCAGTTGTTGGAAGGTTCAGTGAGAAACTAAGGGATTGGACTCCAGCTATTTTCATGGGAATCACTATGATCCTCTGTTGGAGTTTACTTTCTGATATTGGCACTGCTAATCCAAGCTGGCACTGGATCAACATTCCAGGAGTTCTAGTGATTCCATTTGGAATGCTTCTGGACTCGCTATCAGTGATTATGGCCATCCTAGCAAGCACACTAAGTTTCTTGATATTCGTCTATTCCACCGAATATATGGCTCATGAGGGTGACCGTAACAGGTTCTTCTTCCTGATGCTCGCTTTCGGTGGAGGAATGCTCACTCTTGTTATGAGCAATAATCTGTTGATAGGCTTTATTGGATGGGAAATCATGGGCTTCTGTTCCTATGGTCTCATTGGATTCTGGAACGATAAACGGAATCCTCCAGAGGTCGATCCGACTGGATATGAACAGACAAACCCCTTACTCCAGTTCGAGACTGAGGGCGACTACAACTCTTACGCAGGGACAAAGGCATTCATCGTCACCCGAATTGGAGACGCTTTCATGCTCGGAGGAATTCTGCTACTGTTCATTTTCACTGGAACATTCATGTTCGAGACCACAAATCTTGGTGCTGGTGACATAGCTGGAATTGCTCAGAACAGTAATAACTGGTGGCCAATATTGGCTGGACTAGGGTTGTTACTCCCAGTCTTCATAATGATCTTCGCTGGTGCAATTGGCAAGTCTGGACAAGCACCACTTCAAGTCTGGTTACCTGAAGCAATGGCCGGTCCAACTTCAGTTTCAGCTCTAATTCACGCCGCAACAATGGTCAAGGCTGGTATCTACATTGTTGCAAGATTCCTAGTTACAATGGCATCAGCTTCTGAAGCCTCTGTGGATAGTGGAGGTGTCATTGGATTTGAAGCCGCAGTCACGTTCTTCATTATCGTAGCTGTCATTGGCGGAATTACTGCTCTTTTGACTGCAACAATGGGAATGGTTTCCAATGAGTTGAAACAGATACTCGCATTCTCAACTTTGTCACAGCTTGGATACATGATGCTCTCACTGGGTGTTGGTGGTGTTCTTGAAGCCAATCACCTTCATTACGACTATGCATATCTTAGTACTGTCCTGCATGTTGTATCGCACGGAGCGTTCAAGGCACTCTTGTTCCTATCATCAGGTGCAGTGATACATGTTGTGCATACGAAATATATCTCTAAGATGGGTGGGCTTCGAAAGCATATGCGGAAGACGTTCATCGTCATGTGGATTGGTGTACTTGCGTTAGCGGGTATTCCACCATTATCGGGCTTCTGGTCAAAAGACTCAATTATCGAGTACAGCTATGAGCTGGCTATTCATTGGACAAATCCAATCGGTTGGTTGTTGTTCATCTTCGCAATTTTAGCAGCTGCATGTACTATCTTCTATAGCTTCAGATTGATGGGTCTCACATTCTATGGCCCATCAGATGGTGAATCTCATGATACTCATGAAGAGGAGGCCGCGTCTGATGCAGAGGAAGAACACCATGATGATGATCATCAGACGCCAAGCGATCCAGGTCCAGCTATGATGGTGCCGTTGTACATTCTCGCGGCATTCACGGTTATTGCACTCTTTGTGTTTCCGTTCATTCAGAACATAGTGTTAGGTGAATCCCATGACCCAATGGCTATCCTTGCGGAAATGGTAGCGGTCAAGTTAACAATGCCTGGATTAATTCCATTTGGAATCACACTTACAGTATTGTTCATCGGTGGTGCATCTGGTTGGTGGATCTACATTAAAGGTGCAGATAAACCAAACACCGTTATTCCAGAGAGTGGCATCCTGAGACGAATATACAACGTCTTCAAACACAGATGGTACATCAATGAAGGCTACCACTGGGTCCTTCGGAAATTCCTGAACTTTGCAGAACTGTGGCGTGTTAAAGTTGATGACAAGATCATTGATGGGATTGACTTCAAGTCTGCAGATGCAGCGATTGCCATCTCGACTAAGGTTCGTTGGTTTGATGACCACATTGTTGATGGTTTCGCTGAAGGAATCTCAACTCGAAGTGTTAGTGCATCAGAATCTGGTCTTGATGGAGCACAGACTGGAAGGATCAACGACTACATTGGCGTTGTGATATTTGGAATTGGACTACTGGTCATCCTTGCCCTGGTTTCACTGGGAGTGATATGAAATGCAAATGGATTTCGCTGTTAACATACTCAATGCATTGCCCTTTGGGCCACTCACATTCATGCTACTCTTACCTCTGGTTGCAGCACTCATAGCATATTTTGTTGGAGGAAAGGGAGCAAGAGCGATTACACTTCTAGTCACCTTTGTTGAGCTCAGTTTGTCCCTAGTCTTGATTCTTGGAGTGGACGTTGGTGACATCCTAACAGGAGCTGGTATGCAGTACCTGGCTGATTTCGTAATGGCGACCATCCCAGTTGGTCCTGGTGGAACCGTCTTCCAGTTCTCACTGGGTGTTGATGGTCTCTCCGTGATCATGATTCTTTTATCGAATCTAGTGATCTTTGTTGCGGCCCTCAGCTCAAATCATATCCAAAAATCTGAAGGCTTGTACTATTCCCTGTTCCTACTCCTTCAGACTGGGCTCATGGGCGTATTCATGTCACTAGATTTGATCGGCTTTTTCATTTTTTGGGAGCTCGTTTTAATCCCCATGTTCTTCATTATCGGCAGATGGGGTGAAGAAGGAAGTCAACATGCGTCTGTCAAGTTCTTCATTTACACACACCTTGGCTCAGCAGTGATGCTTGTAGCTTTCTTCATGATCTACCTTGTAGCAGGTGATGCTACTGGTACGTACACGTTCAGCATGATTGCATTGAGGGATTCAATTCCCACGCTTGCACCAATAATCCAAATCGGATTCGCACTCGCGATCTTCATGGGTGCAGGAGTGAAGCTTCCGGTCTTTCCTTTACACAACTGGCTTCCATGGGCACACGTCAAAGCACCTACACCTGGTTCAGTTGTACTAGCAGGTATTCTGCTTAAGTTGGGAGGTTACACATTGATTCGTCTAGGTCTGTGGATGATACCGGATGCGTTTGCACGTCTGGCTATTCCTTTTGCAGCACTTGCAATATTCACGTGTATCTATGCCGCCTTCACAGCAATGGCCCAGACAGATATGAAGAGCATCGTTGCTTACACTTCTATCAACCATATGAGCTGGGTCCTATTGGGCGTAGCAGTTGGTTCTGTTGGAATTGGACTTGACCCTGTTCTATATCCCGAGATAGTTGCCGCTTCAAACCTGGCAATCCAAGGTGCAATATTCATGATGTTCAGCCACGGTACAATAATCTCAGTGATGTTTATCATGGCAGGGCAACTGAAATATTCAGCAGGCACCAGAGAGGTACCAGATATCAAGGGGCTCATGAACAAAGCTCCACGGTTATCAGCGATATTGATACTTGCCTCATTCGCAGCCTTTGGTCTACCAGGTTTTAGTGGATTCATTGCTGAGGCCCTGATACTATTCGGTTCAGTTGTCATCTTCCTTTGGGCTGGAATCATTACATTCGGTATCTTTGTCACTGTGGGTTACCTACTGTGGATGTTGAACAGAATTGTTTTCAGTGATCCTGACCCTGATCCAGATCCTGAAAAGGAGGTCTCTGAAGCCTCTTGGAATGATCTCATCGCTCCTATTCTTATGATGATCCCCATCATCCTCTTAGGTATTTGGCCAGACCTAGTCCTTGACTTCACTCAAACAGTCGTTAACTTCATCCTTGGAGGTGTTGCTCCTTGATGCAACAACTAGAACAAATCGCAGATTTCATTCGGGCACTCTTTAGACCATTTGTTGACTTTCTAGGAACCTTGCCGCTCTCAGACACCATGGTGATGTCCTTACCAGCCATCACACTCATCGTGTTTGCATTTCTTGCGCTGGTTGTTGGTATGAAGTACAACCCTTTGGGTGTTGGTTTCATTGGACTGTTACTAGCAGTGATTGAAATGGTTGCACTCGATTCGCTAGTGCAGGCTGCAGATGCAACAGCCCTTCAATTTGTTCGAGACCCAATGGCTGACTTCTTTATCTACATCATCATCATCGTAGGTTTCCTGGTTCTGATGTCCGCGACACTCTATGGTGGTGACAAAGGACCCTACATTTTCCTGCTACTCATATCCTTTGCAGGAGCTATGTGGGTAGTTATGGCTGTTGATCTGGTTGGACTGTTTGTAGCATGGGAAGTGATGTCCACGCCCACTTACATTTTGGTTGCCCTAGGCCCTGGACGTAAAGCTATTGATGGTGCGACCAAGTACTTTGTCATGGGTCTCCTTGCGACCATGCTGATGCTTTTTGGAATCGCATTGACTTACGGGGTCACAGGAACTACATCCATAGCAGGAGTTGCAACTGCTGTAAGTACCATTTGGGCTTCTGCGGCAACGACTCCCAATGCAGCGTATACGATGATGTTAGCTGTCATCCTATTCATTGCCTCATTTGGTTTCAAAGTTGGAGTCTTTCCTGGATGGCAATGGGTACCAGATGCATACGCGAGTGCCGATGGGAGTGTTACTGCTTACTTGGCAGGAGGCTCTAAGAAAACCGGTGTTGGAGCGTTGATGCGAATCCTAGTTGTTGGATTTATCGTAGCTCAGACCGAGTGGATGCCACTGATTGTAGTAGTTTCAATCTTGACCATGATAATAGGCAACATACTTGCTCTTGCTCAGAAAGATATCATGAGAATGTTGGCATACTCATCGATAGCGATGATGGGCTATCTCTTCATCGGGATTGCCTCTGCAATGGACCCGTCGGTATCTCCCATTGCGTACCAACTAGGAGTTGGTGCAGCATTATTCCATGCATTCACTCATGCATTGATGAAGACGGCGGCTTTCATTCTAGTGTGGACCCTGTCGATCAGACTTGCGAAGAGAATCACATATGATGACCTTGCTGGACTTAGTAAGCGAGCACCGATTGCAGCTGCATCATTTGCAATATTGATGCTCTCATTAGCAGGAATGCCACTCACTGTTGGATTCTGGTCGAAACTTATTCTCTTCCAGAGTGCAGTAGTAGCTGGACTCTGGTGGCTTGCTCTGATTGGTCTGCTCAACTCTGTCTTCTCACTTGGTTACTATTTGAGAGTGTTGAAATTCACATACATGGTGGATGCACCTGACGATACTCAAATCAAATTGCCTAGAGTTCCAATGATTGCAGTTGGTGCGTGTGTTATTGCAATAATTGCACTCTTCCTCTTTCCAAGTATCATCTTGGACTATGCATTCATGGCAGTACCATAAAGGGTTGATACAGTTGCAGAAATCTTACCCAAAGTTGGACACTCTTTAGATCTTCTTTTTATAGGTCTTTAAATATACCAACACTTCAATGAATATTGAGGTTGAGCTGACACGAATAAGACCTCACAGAGTAAACCCAGTGTCGTTCCTGGGAGTACATCACTCTGGTGTCCAAAAGATATGAGTGCGAATGTGCATACCTGTTTTTCAAGGACATGACGGATCGAGACAATCGTGTCACTCTGATGACGGTGTCCAAAATGATTCAGGACGACCTGACGAATACATCTTCTTGTGCTGCGAGCACGTATTGAAAATTGTCCATCTGGTCGTCCCTTGTCCTGAAATTAACAGGAATTAATTTCAATGAGAGATACTAAACTTGTTGCTCTAAAGTATTGCGGAATCGATGTCTCCAAGTCCTCTCTGGTGTGTGCAGCCATTGGTGACCTGGAGGAGCATGATCGTCATTTTCTCCCTGGTCAGGCCAACGACCTTGGTCTTGTGGGTGAGGAACCTGTTGAGAAGCAGTCCTTCTCCAACTCATGGTCTGGTCTTGACAAGATGACTCGTTGGATGGAGTCTGTAGGAGTCTCTGTGGCAGTGATGGAGTCCACGGGGATCTACTGGTGTGCAGCCTACTCGTTTCTTGAAACGGCCGGGGTCAGCGTTGTCCTTGCCAATGCGTATCAGGTCAAGAGTGTGTCAATACACAAGACCGACCTGAAGGACTGCGTCTGGCTGGCGGTCCTCCTCAGAGCTGGGTTCATCACCCCGTCCTATGTTCCCACCGGACACATCAAAGACCTGAGAGACCTCACCCGGATGCGCACACGTATCCAGAAAGACGTTACGCAGTTGAAGAACCGATGTCACAGGTTCCTTGACACAGTACTGGTCCAGCTTGCACTCAAAGACGTGTTTGGTAAGCGAAATCGTACAATTCTCCTTCGTGCACTGAGAGGAGAATACAAGGATCTCAGTGAAGACCAACGTACGGCATTCGAGAGTGTGAGGGAGAGTCAGAGGACAATCATCACAGAGTTGATGATGAACATAGAGGAGTTGGAGAGTCGGATAGAGAGATACGACGGTGCAATAGTCCGGGTGGTAGAGGGCATGGAGAATGACGGTGACCGGGAAGTCCGGCTCCTGATAACAATACCCGGAGTGGGTATCTCCAGTGCAGCTGTGATCAAGGCGGAAGTTGGAAGGGTGGACAGGTTTGCAAGTGCCGAGAGGCTGTCGTCGTACACCGGACTGGCACCGAGAGTGTACCAGTCAGGGAGTGTGAGTATGACAGGGCGGACCGGAAAGATGAGTAACAGTCACCTGCGCACAACGATGTTCATGGTCTCACAGGTGTGTGCGAGATATGGACCTGAGGGGCTGAAAGAGTTCCACAGACGGGTGCGAGAGAAGAAGGGGTACCATGTGGCAACGATAGCCCTGGCAAGGAGGTTGATGGTGATAATCTGGAAGATGTTGAAGGAAGGAGAGGATTTCAAGGATGTGTACGGGAAAGAATTGTTGGAGAGGAAGAAGAAGAAATATGAGAGCGAGGTGAAACGACTGAGAAGACTGAGCAAGACCTATGGATCGGAAGAGTTCATGGTATTGGTCAGAAAGGTCTTGAAAGAAGAACAGAGTGTTCTGATCTCGTAACCCTTCTCCTTTCACTCATAGAAAGATTGTACAATTAACAATGAACGGTGACAGAAACAACAAACAAGCTAAAACTTGCGGGCTAGACGTTCATCCTCTTTATGAATGGTCTGAAGGACTGACTTAGTGAACATCTTCTCGACATTCTCACCTGTCTTAGCTGATGTTTCAATCCAATCAATATCCAACCAGCGACTCACCATTTCGCCAGCTTCACGGGGAACAGCTATGTCATCCCGGTCAACCTTATTGGCTACTAGAATTATAACTGCATGTGGACACACATTGGTGAAATTTCTATACCATTCTGCAACATTGAGAAAAGTGGATGGTCTTGTTACATCATACACTAGGAATGCAATTGATGAACCAACCATGTATCTTGACCGAAGGTCCTTGTATGTTGGTTGACCTGCCAGATCCCAAAGGACAATTTGGGCTTTACAAACTTCTCCTTTTCTCACTTCAATTTCTATGTTCTTCAATGCAATGTTCGTACCAATCGTAGCTTTGTACTTTTCACCAAAACTGTCCTCAGTGTACCGCATGATACAACTTGTCTTGCCAACAGCCCCATCTCCAAGTGCTACCATCTTAAGCACATATTTGGGACCTTCTTCTTCCACATTACACCCTTCCTATAGTTTAGCCATGATAATCTAGAATTTAACCATTCTGGGGAGGGACAATCCTTTGAAATATCATGCTATTGCGTATTGACCGTCTTTAGGAAACATCACTGTGATGTTGGCTCCCTCGGCTAGGTCCCCCTCTACTCATCAGTTACCGTTTTACTGATCTATTATTTACCTGACAAAAGTCTGGTCAATGCCAGAACACTCAGGTTTCGAAACCGGTTCTCTCATTGTACATTATTGTACATCATTGTACATTTATGCACAATCCTTATAAGAGAATCCGCGACGACAACTATAATCGTTTCTAGGTGTGAAAACATGACACGAGCGTGCCTTGGCCAATGGCTTCTGGGTCCTTTGCGACCCGTTTAGTCAGTTCGCCAATTTACGCGTTCTGTGTTTTTGTGAATTCTTCTTCTCTGAGAGTAAACCATGCAAATTCACTCCTTGAGATTTCTCTCCACTTCACTCGCATGCTGACAGCTCAGATGAGACGCCACTTCCCAGAAACGAACAATAACACGGAGAAAATACAATGAAACATGAAACACTTAGAATACAATTGGATAGTGAGGAAACTCCCAAAAACTATCTTAATATTCTACCACATTTGAAAAACCCTCTTCCGCCGCCGCTCAATCCAGAGACTGGAGAGCCTGTAAGTCCCGATATGCTGATGGCACTGTTCCCAGTTGAATGTGTCAAGCAGGAGGTTTCGCCGGAGAAGACCATCCCAATTCCAGAGGAGGTTCGAGAAATCCTAATTAGATCTGGACGTCCTACACCCCTCCAGAGAGCGATAGGTCTAGAACGTGCCTTGAAGACACCTGCTCGTATCTATTTCAAACGAGAAGATATCTCACCTACAGGTAGCCACAAGTTGAATACAGCAGCGGCTCAAGTCTATTACGCCCAGAAGGAAGGCATCGAACGGATGGCTACTGAGACCGGCGCAGGGCAGTGGGGAAGTGCTGTCGCCTTGGCTTGTGCTTACTTTGGACTCGAAGCCATGATCTATATGGTAAGAATAAGCTACCAACAGAAACAGTATCGCGGTACACTCATGAGAACTTATGGTGCTGAGATTGTTCCGAGTCCCTCCGACAGGACTGAATACGGACGAAAGGTCAATGCTGAGAACCCAGAACATCCTGGAACCCTAGGAATCGCAATCAGTGAAGCCATAGAAGACACCGCGAAGAACGACAACACAAAGTACACACTTGGATCAGTACTCAATTTCGTGATGCTCCACCAGAGTGTGATTGGTCAAGAGACTATTGCCCAACTTGATAGCATCGAAGAAACTCCTGACTATGTCATCGGCTGTGTTGGAGGAGGTAGCAATTTTGCTGGTATGGCATATCCATTCTTTGCTGATGATAGATTCAAAGACGTTGAATTCATTGCAGCTGAACCTACAGCTTGTCCCTCTCTCACAAAGGGTGAGTACAAGTATGATTCTGGAGACACTGCAGGAATGACACCTCAACTGAAGATGCACTCACTCGGAGCAGACTTCGTACCACCTAAGATTCATGCAGGTGGTCTGAGGTATCACGGAGTTGCTCCAACAATCAGTGCTCTTGTCCTGGAGGGTCGAATCAAACCTCGAGCCTTCAATCAAATTGACGCACTAAATGCTGGAGTACAATTTGCCAAGTCTGAAGGGATTATACCTGCACCCGAATCTGCACATGCAATCAAGGCTGCGATTGATATTGCGTTGGAAGCGAAGAAAGAAAACAAATCTCGTGTGATTGTATTCAATCTGTCTGGACATGGACACTTCGATATGACTGCATATGGTGATTTAATGGATGGCACCTTGAATGGTGATGTTTGAGGGGCCACCATAGAACGCCTAGTGATCTCCTCACAATTTGTGTAAGTGTTTTCAAAAGCCGCTGCTCGGAGCAGCGGCAACCTCCTTTTTGATTAGCCTTATTATTTTGATATCCGAAGAATATTCGCTAGAGCTCGTGATGCTCTTTGTGGACTCGAGAAGAAGGGTATTCCTGCAGATTCAAGAACTTCATGACCAGGTGGTTTTCGAGTTACCGGGGAAGCTAACACACTCACAACAGGTTTGGGTATCTTCATTACAGATTCAACAATAGCGTCGACAGGAACTCCTCCCCCAATTCCTTCTTTATAGTTTGGTGAGAATACTATCATCACTGCGTCATATTGGTCCTCTGCTAGAATAAGGCTGAAAGCATCTGCAAAGATTTCTGGATTCGCCCATCCCTGAGCGAGAAGGTCTATTGGATTCTTGATAGGAATCTTTACTGGCATGTTCAGCATGTTTTCTATAGCTCTTGCCGTATTCTCGGAAGGTTGAGGAAGCCTGACTCCATTCAGCTCAAGTGTCTGAGCAGCTATAAGTGCTATACCAAGTGTGTGTGTGACTATTGCAACACGATTGTTAGGTGGTCTGTGCTTCCAAACACTCAGCAATCGGGCTGTATCCATCATTTCACCAACACCTGAGACCTCAATTGCTCCTGATTGCTTGAGTGCTGCTGAATAGAGTTCAGCATTTCCAGCTAAACTACCTGTGTGACTTAATGCAGCATCGCGTGACGCTGGAGTCTTTCCGACTTTGAATACAATTACAGGTTTTTCCGCTGTTGTTTTCTTTATCTCATTCACCATTTCTCGAGCGTATTCCGTTCCCTCAACAAACAAGCAGATTACTTCTGTTTCAGAATCTTGTCTCAAATATTGGACTATATCATGAAAGTCAATATTGACTCTGTTCCCCACACTTGCGAACTTTGAGATCCCTAAATCTGCATCTGCAGCACTATATACCATTAATCCTGTGACTCCACCACTCTGACTGACGATGGCAACTGATCCTCCCTTCAGGGGAGTCGGATGAGGGAAGAAGGTTGCATTCAAATCAAAATTGCAATTTCCAGCTCCTAGACAGTTCGGTCCAATGACTGCGATTTTTCCAGCTTCTGCCACTTCTCTTACTTTTAGCTGGTGCTCTTCCCCTATTCCTCCAAGTTCCTTAAATCCAGCAGAGAAGATGATTGCACCATTCACTCCTTTTTCTGCGCATTGATTCATTGTGTTCAGGATGTATTCCGGACCAAGAGCAATCATTGCTAAGTCAACATGTGCATCGATTTCTCCAATGCTAGAGTAACATCTCATTCCATTGATTGATTTGAGACGTGGATTTACTGGAAATATATCGCCTTTGAAATCCTGTAACGCCATGAGAGTGAGAGCACCAAGCTTTTCCGGCTTGTCCGAAGCTCCAACAACTGCAATTGACTCTGGGTTGAACAGTTTATCCAGAGATTCATTTTTCCAGCTCATTACTTAGATGCTCCTTCATACTCTACAACAAGTTTTCTGATAGTTGCAACTATTATTCTTGAGATAGCTATTGTTGCTTCATCGAAGTTATTCATTTCAACAATGGAGAGATTCGCATCTTGAGCTAGTTTCATCATATACCTTTGAATTGCTCTAGTTCCCTCATATTCTCGTTCTCGCGTTTCGATATCCTCAGATACAGTTCTTAGTTTACCTGTAATGTGCTTGTTCAAGAACATTATCTTGTGAGTCTCATCATTGGGATGGATCAGTACCTCAATCACACCAGGACTCAACTTCTGCAATTCTCCCGGAATTATATGAACTCCTTCAACAACTCCTGATGCACCCTCTGAAAGAATTCTCTTAGTCATGTTTGTGATTTGAGGTGTAATGATTTCACATTGGGCTAGATACCCTCTAACAACCGGGTCTAGATCTTCAGGTCCTGTCTGTCGATGAAGATGTGCTTGGTATGTGTGACAATATAACTCAGGATATTCCTCTTCATTCAAAGTACTGCGTAAAACTTGACGAACAGTGTCCGAGCTTATGAATCTCGTCGCAACAAGGTCATGCACAAGTTCCAATGCAATGATTGATTTTCCATTTGCTGAAGCTCCCTCGAGTACGACTATGATTGGGGGCATCTCATGAGATTCCCGCCTTATTTCCTCATACTTGGTGAGAGTTTCAAAGTTATCCCGAATAGAATCATTACTCGACTCTAACGAATGGCGAACAAGATTCAGAAGAGTTTCTTCAGTTGGATTTACAGTAGAACTGAGTTTGCTTGCTACATCTTGCACGATATCAGATACTTGCTTATCAGGAAGTCCACTTAGTCTTAATCTACCTCTGATTACAGAGAGTGGAAATGGACTATCTACACCTCGAAATCGCAACCTCATGGGATCTGCTTCCATCTAGTAATACCATGTTCGCACCGCCTCAAAAGGACTTCCGTGCCGGGTATCCCCTAGATTCTCTTCCAGCTGTACCGCTGAATGTACGTCCAGTTGGAGACCTGTTCCTTCTTCGCATCTTTGGTCTTCCCATGAACGGTCTACTCATGTCCATTTCCTGATTGATCTTCAAAATGTCCCTTTGAGATTGTTTGAACACTCCCAAGCGTCCTCTTCCGAGATTCATACATTCATCGTAGATTTTGATGTATCCATTTACAAGCTCGTAGGTATTGCCAACTTCAACTTCACTAATGTCGTCATTCCAGAGTGTCAATGTAACAACAGCAGTAGGATCACCAACAACACAGTTGGAAACCCGATGAAACCGACCTGTACCTCGAGCAATCACTTGTCGAGTCTTTTCTTTCTCAAGAACTCTAAATCTCACATTAACAGCTCGCGACTCCACTTTTAGTTCTGCTATCGCCATCCACTTCATTTCTTGTTCATTTGGAAACCTACTACTCTCTTGCAAAATCGATGCACGCATCCAAAGATGCGTCCTCCTTTCAACTAAAGAACTACACACTATAGATTAGGAATGGATTTCTTTTAGAGCATGACCAAGTTGTTCCAGACCTTTCACAAGTTCTTCTTGTTCTCCTCCAAAACCAAGCCGAAAGTGACCATCTAATTCCATTGCAGAACCTGGAACTGTTAATGTCCGATACTTTGTCACTAGCAATTTACAGAGTTCGTCAGTACTTCCACCCCGCTTGAGTCTTGGAGCACAGACCACCCCACTCTTAGGTTCAACCCACTCTAGCCAATCCTGAGAGTCCATCCACTCTTTCAGTATCTTGTAATTTGAGAACATTGATTTCCGTAACATTGAGAGGATTTTATCTTTCTTCAATAGAATCTCTTTTGCAATAGCTTCTCCTAGTGAGGAGTTGCAGATTGTAATCTGTTCCCGAATCGCTCTGATGGCTTGTATGATTGATTCATCAGCAACAGCCCAACCGATTCTAATACCTGGCACTCCCCAAGTCTTAGACATGCTTGTGAGACTGATAGCTATTGGGCTCATGGTTGCTGCAAGGGGAGGTAGATCCTCAAACATGAGGTCTCTATATGTTTCGTCAACCATCAGATAGGCTCCAGCGGCTTCTGCAATCTCTATGGCTTCCTTCAATTCTTCCTTGGTGATTACATTACCAGCAGGATTTCCTGGATGGGTAAGTGTTATCAGCTTGGTATTCGGTTTGACAAGTTTTCTCAAGGCATCCATATCAGGTCTGAAATCATCCTCCCATTTCAAATGGAAAAGAGACATGTCTCTACCAAGAGACCTTGGTACCTGAAAGAGAGAAGGATATGTTGGATGCTCCACAATGATGTGGTCCTTTGGTCCAACTAAATGTGCAATTACGGAGAAGTTTGCCTCACTTGCTCCGGTGGTGACAGCCACATTGTCAATCGTCTGTCTAGAATATTCCTTCACAATCTCAGCTCTCAATTCTGGATGTCCCAAGTGGTATCCATATCTAAGGTCAACATCATTCAAGTCGATGTCTAGTTCTTTGATTGAGAAGAATTTCATTCCCGACTCGCCAATATCATAGTCTACTTCAAACTGGTATTCATCGAACCATACTTCTAGTGGCATCCTTTCAAACGTCATTCGAAAACCTCGAAGATTTGCACATGGTTCCCATGATAAATAGATTCGTGAATAGCCATCTAGGACTCTGTCTTGAACACACTATAGATAAGGTGCTGGCATAAATTCATGTAACAAAACCCTTTAAGACAATGAAAACCCTTCTTGTTTCTAAGCGCATTTGTCGGAGATAGTTGTAATATGAAACACACACCCTCACGCCTACTGTTGATTGGATTCATGACTATGTTTCTTGTCATGATTGTAGGAGGAACTGTTGTATCAGTTGATGCTCAATTTCCAGACGCAGACTGGATTGAAGATCCGACTGATAGATTGCACGTGTTATTTTCTCTTGATGGTCAGAATGTCAAACATCATGATGTGGACAATCCGATTGGACTGAATATGGAGGCACCAATGGACCTCTTTTTGCAGATCAATGCAACAGGTTCACAGAATTTGAACATCAGCGGTTCTATCACTTTCTGGTATCAGGGAATAGCTTTATTCCCCATCCAGATTGTTGAACCAGTGACAAATAACACTTGGATCTGGGTCGACCCTGGTCTTCCAATTGATCCGATTTCTGCTCCTATCGACTTCTCACAAATGATGTCACTTGGACCGCTCACCTTGGCAACAGGTGTCTTTGAGGCAACTGTCGATTTCTATTATTATGTTGAGGGGAATACAACTCTCAATCTAGTTCAGCACCGGTTCGCATTCCTAATACCTTCAGATCCCCTTAGTGTTATAACATCTATCACTGGTATCTCTGCTACTGTGGCTACAGTAGGTGCCGTATTTGGAATGAGCCAAGGTTTCATGGCTCTATGGGATGGCCTGAAGACTGCATACAAACTGAGAGGAATTCAGAAGAAAGCGTCAGAACTTCGTTCATTACCCAATCTCACTGTTCTTAGCTCATTGCCTCTATTATTCACGATGCTTGACAGTATGAAGAAAAAGAAGAAAGAGGGACGTGAAGACAGTGGAGTCAGTGAATACATAGTCCGACAAAGACTGAGAGAAGTAGCTCCAGATGCATGGCAAGCCGACAAGTGTCCAAAGTGCAAACGGAATTGGAACACGAAACTAGACATGTGTAAGAAATGTGGATTCACTCAGGAAGATGCTCGAGTCGAGTATGCAGATCTCCTTGCCTCAAAGGTGCCCGCTGCCATCAGGTGGATGGGCAAGAAGAAATCATCTGATGTTAAGAGCTTGGCAAAGAAGACAAAATCAACCCAGTACAATGCTGGCGTGATAGCTGCGGCAATGGTCGACACTGATGTGACAGAAATCACGAAGGTTGGAACACCGCTACGAAGCTTTGTGATGAACATTGCTGGTCTTGCATTTTTGATGGTCACCTGGCAGCAGTTGCTTGGTGACAGTTCAAGTCAATGGCAAACCACGATCACCATTGTGGGTGCAGCCATGTCTTTGGCGATTATCATTGCTCTCTACATCAGCAGAAGGACCCAGATTGCGAAATTCGTTGCCGATCAGGATGTTGGCAAAAAGATGTTGCCTACTGAAGAAGAAACAGCTGCTGAAAAAGAAGATGAAGGTAGGGAAGAAACTGAGGTAGATGCAGAAAGTGAGATTGAACCTGAGCCAGAATCTGAACCCGACGAGGAAACGACAGATTTACAGGAAGTGGTTGATGAGGATGAAACTACACCAGCTGAGCCTATGGATGAAACCCACGAGGAAGAAGCTGTAGCGGTTTCTGAAGCCGAGGTCGAAGAGAATTCCGAAGAGGAGTCTGAGGAAGAAACCTCGGAATCCTATGAAGACGAATAGGTCTACTATTTGTAGATAAGTTGGCGGCCCTGTATCGGGCCGTATTCTTCCCTATTATTGATTCTAGGAGTTTTTCTACCGATACTCTAAAGATGAGGATTCACTAAATCAAAAATAGCATGTAGGAGATTTTGAAGATGGCTGGGAATATAGCTGTAATAGGAGTTGGTGCAGCTGGAGCGACTGCTGCATTACAAGCTCGGAAGTTCAATAGAGAAGTTGCGATTACGATTTTCAACACTGAACCCTACTCGCAATATTCAAGGTGCGGTCTTCCATATACGATATCAGGGAAAGTCAGAGAGTTCGATGATCTAGTGCTCATGCCCCCCTCGAATTGGGACAGTGTTAAGATTGACGCTAAGCTAAACACTACAGTCACAGAAATTGATCATAAGAATCGCACATTGAAATACAACGGCGCTGAAGAAGGTGAGTTGAAGTATGATGCTCTTATCTTTGCGACTGGTGCTCGAAATGCCGATCCCCCAATCAAGGGTCTGGATAAGGAACGAGTCTATGGTCTGAGGACTCTTGATGATGCTAAGGTATTAGCAAAGGAAGCAGAGAACGCGAAGAAAGCTGTCATTATTGGTGGTGGTTTAGTTGGTATGGAAGCAGCTGAGGCTTTCTATGAGCGAGGTCTCGATGTGACAGTTGTAGAATTCCTTCCTCACTGCTTGCTTGCTATGGTCGATCCTGATATGGCCAAAATTGTGGAAGACCACTGTAGAGAACATGGGCTGAAGATTCTCACAAACAATGCAGCTCAAGAAATTACAGGCGACAAAACGCCGAAGGCAGTCATTGTTAAGAATAGGGAGAACGAGGAAGTCACAGAGATTCCTGCTGATTTTGTTGTTGTAGCTACAGGTGTAAGAGCAATCACGGACCTTGCTGATCATATTGGAGTCGAGATTGGTCCGAGTCACGGAATTAAAACCGATGAACGAATGATGACAAATCTCGAAAATGTCTATGCTTGCGGAGATTGTGCTGAGAATGTTGAGTTCATCACACGCAAGCCAATGGCTGGGGGCTTAGGCACAGTAGCTGTAAGACAAGCTCGAGTAGCTGGAATCAATGCTGCTGGTGGTGAAGCTACATTCCCTGGAATTGTTGGGGCAAAAGTGACGAAGCTCTTTGATATGGAGATTGCCAGCACTGGGTTCACAGCGGATATGGCTAAACGATTTGAGATTCCTGTAGTGAAAGGCTCCATTAAAGGTAGTACAAAACCCCCGTACTATGTGGGTGGAGAAGATATCAAAGTGAAGACCTACTACAATAAGGAAACTGGCAAACTCGTGGGAGGACAATTAGTTGGACTTGAGGATGCAGCGATGCGTTTGAATGTACTTACCATTGGAATCCAACATGGCATAGATGCAGCAGCTTTGTTCGACTTTGAGAACTGCTACGCTCCGGCTATATGCGATACTTGGGACCCTCTAGTAACGTCTGCTGATGCGGCTCGAAGGAGACTCAAGATGTGAATCTTTCACATAATACTCTCTTCAGGAAGAATAGTAGCAATATTGTCCAATGCATATTGAAATGAACTTACTTGAGTTGGAGAGCTTGCAATAAACAATACTTTGTTTAATTTGCTTTCATTTTTAGAATGGAAATAGACCGCCTTGACAATCTCCTCCGCTACTTCCCAACTAGGAACACGTGCGACTTCTAGTCCAGTTGTGAAGAATCCTATCTGCTTTGCCTCTAGCTTTTCAGCTCGTTCTAGAGCACTCTTAGTCATATCATAGATTGTTTGTCTACGCTCTGAATCTTTTATTGAGATTCCAGGCCAATGCAAAACTTCGTCTGCATTACTGCCTTCCTTAACTGTAATTCCTGACTTGTTGAGTCCAAGAGGAATATGGTTTGACTTCACAACCAAGTCCAGATCAGAGTCATCGTCGTGTCCCAGTTGGACACAAATGCTGATGTTTCCCAGCGACCATCCATCCAAGGTTTTTACTCCTTACCTTCTTCTACTGCCTTCCAGAAGCAATCACACACATACTTGTTTTGTCCAACTAGTGTTATTTCCTTTACTGAACCAGGTGCTCTTGCATAATGGTTGATTCCATCAGCGATTGCTTTTGCAGACTGTTCTTCACCTAGCCCTCCCACCCCTGCTCCAATTGCTGGGAATGCAATTGTTTTCAGATTGTGATCTGACGCGATGTTTAGTGCGGCTTGAACAGAAGCCAAGACCTTCCAGTATGTTGCTTTTCCACCCGGTGGCATTCCAGCACAGTGCATGACGTACTTTGACGGAAGAGCTCCTGCAGTTGTCATGACAGCTTCACCAGGTCGAATTGGACCCATCGAAAGAGCTTCTCTTCCAATCTCAACACCGCCCTTTTCCTTGATAGCACCCGCAACTCCTGACCCCATCCACAGGTCCGAATTTGCCGCGTTGACTATGACCTCTACTACCAATTCAGTGATGTCACCCATGTAGGTCTTGACTACAACCTCCCCTAGTCGTTTTTCCATACCAATTCCTCCTAACACTCCACTAGGAAACTATTCGTAAAAGGTTGTCGTCACACAATGTTTATGCAGTAGAATCAGATGGTATGAGTGGCGAGTACTCTGAACGATATAAATGAAGACGAACTTGCAGCTCTTGTTGACACATATGGTACCCCGAAAGAATTCCATTTCGAGGCTTTCTTTCTCGATTATGAATGCAACCTAGTGAAACAAACTGAGGCGAAAGGTCGATTACATGATATCACATGCTTCATTCAACAAGACAATGGGTTTGTCGTTATTCAGAAACCTAATTACGCAAAATCTGGAATATATCGAGCTCCATCTGGTGGAGCCCATCTTGGAGAATCACTACAGCAGGCCGCAGTTCGTGAGATGTACGAGGAAACCGGACTGACAATTCAGCTTGATCGCTTTGTTCTTGATATGCACCTTGTCGTGGTTTGTAAAGACCGTACAATTCATTGGCGTTCTCTTGTTTTCCTTGCAACACCAATAGGGGGAGAGATAAAACCTATCGACACACGAGAGATTTTCGATGCGAAAGTGATGACTCGTGATCATCTCCTCGGTCCTGTAAATCAACTCATGGAAGAATCTGGATGGGGTGGTTTCAAGTATCGTGCTTTTCTGACACGCGAGTTCTTCAAGCGTTTAGATGATTTGAATCTACAAATTGAATCTTGAATCTTCTCGGTTTCCAGAAGCTACCCTCCTCGCTCTGGTTAGCAGTTTCTCCACCAGATAAAGTGTACTGTCCATATCAAAAAGAAAACAAGAAGCGTCAATCAGATTCATGATTTAGTCCTATGATTTCTGGTTAAGATTTCCTTGGCTCTTGGATTTCCTCAGAAAGAGTATTATCTCACCAACTCATACACGACCTGCGGTGAGATCCTATGAAAGATATTGCTGAATTAGCTTTGGACACCTGCAGAGACCTTGGTGGTTCATATGCTGACATTAGGATTGTTACAGTCAAAGATGAAGACATTTCCGTCAAACTCGGAAACATTTCTGTTTTGGAAATTCGAGAAAAAATTGGGTTTGGAATCAGATGCCTTGCAAATGGTGGTTTTGGTTTTGCAGGTTCATATGACCCCACAAAAGATGAAGTACGAAGGGTAGCAGAACTTGCAGTGAGGATTGCTAAAGCATCCGGTGCGACAAGAAAGAATCCCGTTGAACTTGTTGATGAAAAAGTAGCTACTGACAGCTATTCAACCTCGGTCAAAAAGGATCCATTCAAAGTTCCAATTGAAGAGAAAGTTAGCGAACTTATAGAAGTTGATAAACGACTTCAGGAACACAATCCTGAGGTCATAAAATTCACCAAAGCTGATTATCGTGGACACTCAGAAGATAAGGTATTCAGTAGTACAGAGGGTGCTTACATAACTCAGAAGATTGTCTTCTGTGGGGGTGGGTTCTCATGTATGGCAATATCACAAGGTTCTCCACCACAAAGAAGGTCATACCCTGGTTCCTTCCGAGGTGATTTCTCAACAAGCGGGTACGAATTCTTTGAATCGCGCAACCTGCTTGAGAATGTTGAACGAATTGCGGATGAAGCGATAGCTCTAACGACTACAAAGCAATGTCCTACTGAGAAAGCTTCGATCTTACTTGATGGTCATCAACTTATGCTTCAGATTCACGAGAGCACTGGCCATCCAACTGAGCTTGATAGAGTACTTGGTACAGAGGCTGCTTATGCCGGAACCAGCTTCATGACAGTTGACAAGTTGAAAAATCTGAGATACGGAAGTGAACATGTCACTTTAGTTTCAGAATCATTAACGCCTGGCGGACTGGGAACATACGGCTATGACGATGAAGGTGTGAAAGCAAAACGGATTGAGCTTGTGAAGGATGGTCTATTCGTCGGCTACCAGAGCTCAAGAGAAACAGCTGCACAAATTGGGCTTGCTGAGAGTTCAGGAGGAATGCGAGCTGATAGTCCTCAAAAACTTCCACTCATCAGAATGGCGAATATCAATCTGGAACCAACAGGTTGGCTCCGCGATGAGATTATTGAAGATACCAAACGTGGAATACTCATGTCAACCAACAAGAGTTGGAGTATTGATGACAAGAGGCTTAACTTCCAGTTTGGAACAGAGATTGCTTGGGAGATTATTGACGGAGAAGTCGGCCAAATCCTCAAAAATCCAACGTACACTGGAATCACTCCTGAGTTCTGGGGTAGTATGGATGCCCACTCCAAGGATGATTGGCGCTTGTTCGGAACTCCGAACTGTGGAAAGGGGCAGCCGCCCCAAGTTATGTATGTTGGACATGGCTGTGGAACGGCTAGGTTCCATAATGTAAGAGTAGGAATAATGGAGGGGAAATGATTGAAAGACAATAGACAGATACTTCTAAGCAAAGCAGAATTGATTCTCAAAGAGGCTGAAAAACTAGGAGCATCTCAGGCACAAGCAACCATAGTACTGGTAAATAGGAACCTGACTAGACTCGCTAATAGCCTCATTGATCAGAATGTATCTGAGCGCCATGCAACGATAAGAATAGTACTCTATTTTGGGCAGAAGACTGGGACTGTTGAGTCTGAGGTCTTTGAAGATAGTGATATCAAGAAAGCTGTAGAGCAGGCTGCTTCACTTGCTCGAATATCTCCCGAGAATACGGATTTCAAATCCTTACCCCCACCCAAGGAGTACTCTAGCACTTTCGATAGTGATAGTCTCGTATCTGAGGATACATACAATACCACACCGGAGAAGAGATCAGAATTTGCCAAACTTGCAATAGATATTGCCCATGAAAAAGATACTCGAATCGCGGCAGTTGCCGGTTACGTACAAAACATTTCGAGCGAACGAGCAATTGCCAATTCCTTAGGTATTGAGGGATATCAGATTAGAACCTATGGCGATGTGCAATTGACTATTATTGCTAGAGATGGAACAGAAGAAACCGCAGGTTCAGCCGGTGATGCTAGAAGGGATTTTGGAAACCTAAAGGTCAAAGATGTTGCGATAATTGCAGCTGAGAAGGCTATAAACGGTTTTGGGATGAAAGATCTTAACCCTGGTGAGTATGAAGTAGTCTTAGAACCAGAAGCTGTTGCAGGACTTCTATTCTTCTCCACGTTGTACGGATTTGGAGCTCGACGCCACCAGGAGTTTCTCAGCTTCTTACGTGACCGAATTGGTGAGCAAGTTTTTTCAGAAAATCTTTCTCTTTGGGATAATCCATTAGACGGACGACTTGTAGGTTCATCTTTGTTCGATGATGAGGGTGTTCCTCACCAGAAGGTCGAACTGATTGATAATGGGATTGTAAAGAACTTAGTCTATGATACACTCACTGCAACAAAGGATGGTGTTGTAAGTACGGGCAACCATGCGAAATGGTGGGGTCCTGCAGAACCAATTGCACGACACATCATAGTGAGGGAGGGAAATGCGTCAGTTGATGAGATGGTATCTGAAACCAAGAAGGGCGTTCTAGTAACTCATTTCCATTACATGAATCCAGTCAATCCAACTGAAGGAGTACTTACAGCGCTAACTCGAGATGGAACTTGGTTCGTTGAGAATGGTGAAGTGAAATATCCATTACATACGCTAAGGTTCACCGATGCTATTCCGAGATTCTTCAAGAAGATTGACATGATTGGTAAGTACCCCGAATTCCTCACAACACCACCAATCGGTCTAGTGCCTGCGATGAAATTGCCATCATTCCGGTTTTCAGGTTCAAGTAAAGAATAGCCAAACTTACAACGACGATAGCTTGGTGACCAGATCTTCACAAATCTGCTCGAAAATCAGCTTGACTCTATCTTGAGTTTCTTCTGACCCATATAGAGATGTTAGCAAATTCAATAGGGCTAGATTATGAAGTATTGAAACAGTGAAATCATTCCTGGAATAGAAATCTGAGATGCGTTCATCGACCACAACTTTCGCATCATCTGTTCCCATTCGATTTACTGCTTTCTTCCTTATCTCATACATGCAAGCTTCAAACTCCTGAGTCTGAAGAGCAGACCTAATTGGTCCAATCAGAAAGTTTGCTGATAACTCATCAGTGAGATTGTGGCTACCTATTTCACGGACACTATCGTTGAATTTAAGAAGAACAGATTCAACATCATAAGGAATTTTTCGTGCGACCTCATCAAGAAATGATCGAAATTCCTTTCTTCGAATGAGATGAATATTGCTTCTGAACTCCTCTTCAAATGCTGCAATAACTGGTCCAATCCCCTCAATAGAGAGGCGGTGTTTTTTGTCCCTGCTGAATAAAACATCTTCCTCTTCTGAATAGAACTGAAGATGTACAAGATATTTCACCATGAGCTCAAGCTGGTCCGTCATTTCTCAACATCCATCAGGAATTCTTTATTTCTGGATATATCGTTACTTAGAAGGTTTCTCATCAGTTAAGAAAAAGAGTGAAGGGGTGGGGTATGACCCCCCCTCCCGATTCAAAACTATCTCATAGTCAATGCCATTACTGCTTTCTGGCCATGTAGTCTATTCTCTGCCTGGTCAAAAGCGATTGATTGTGGACCGTCAAGTACGGAGTTGCTCACTTCAAAGCCTCTGTCAGCAGGAAGACAGTGCATGTAGTAAGCCTTCGGTCCTGCGATCTTCATCTTCTCATCATCGCAGATCCAATGCTTGTTCTTATCAAATACAGCCTTTGCTTTTTCAAGCTCAGGCTTGTCGTTGAACGGTGGAATGAATTCCTTGCATGTCCAAGCCTTTGGATACACAACTTGTGCTCCTTCGAACGCTTCATCCATATCATTCACAATTTCGAAACTGGAATCATTCTCTTCGGCCAGGATCTTGCATT
>VAPB010746741.1_pt1 | contig 30076 bp, 30 predicted proteins | sample 3395101 | NCBI WGS metagenome assembly VAPB01 (sample SAMN08290433, study PRJNA428436) | hydrothermal vent metagenome | isolation source: Deep-sea hydrothermal vent chimney | place: Indian Ocean: Southwest Indian Ridge | reverse complement strand
CATGAGAGCAATTATAACAATGATGAGTGGCCTTGAGTAATTTGTACCTCATCGGGAAGGTTCCATAACTAGAGATTAACAGTTTCCCGAATAGATACAGATTCATTCTGCCTTGAGCTTTCCTTTCGACACTGAGCAGACCCTGATCTACAAGGATATTGGTCATTTTCTCTTTTGCAGGTTTCCCAAGATCCTTTCGACTCGGACTTCTCACCCAGAGAAGAGGCTTATCCACCTTGATAGGTCGTACTGTGAATTTCTTTGGTTTCCTCGGTCTGAGTTGATCCCTCCCGGTTAACATTCTCCTCTTCATGCGACCATCCACACTTGTTACCAGAAACTGGCTACCATGCCAGATAAGGATAATGAGTACTAGCTCGGACTTTCCGAGATACTCGGTTATCTCCCTTCGCGGGAACTGTCACACAGGAAAGACGCGTGGGGATAAGCCGTGCCAACACCACCCAAAACAGACACCTGTGTAGACCTTCTTGACAAATCCCTCACTGGATGGGAGGAGCTCAGAGATACCCTGTCCCGCATAGAGGAATTGAGAAGGTCTGGGAACGGTTCAGCATTCGTGGAAGTCGTTGATAGGAGCACTGAGTCAAGTGTGAATGTCGCCTTCAGGACTGTTGCTGAACTTGATGAATATTTGAAATCGAACTTACTTTATACATTATTGGATGTCGTTAGAGGGACACTCACCCTAGAAGAACAGAACAATGTGAGTGAAGTGATTGTTCTAGGAGAAGTAAAACTGGAGTAATCTACGGAGGGCCTGTCTTTGGTAATGTTATAGAAACATCCAGATCAGACCTCCAATGACTGAGAAGGCTGAAACACTAGCTATGACTACAACAACCTTGTGCTTCCTTCTCTCAATGAGGTCGGATTTGAAGAAAACAAAAGGTACCACTGCAAAGAAAATACCTGCAGACGCACTTAAGGCCCCAAACTTGATTAGGATGTTCAATTGATCAGGAACTGTTGGAGTTGGCGTAGCAGTATTGTTCACAAATACGGCGAAATGTATAGCACGAAAGAATGTTTCGTTGACCGCCGCTCTAATCTGTATATTATGCAGTCCATCTGAATACATTGTTGTGTCCCATGAATGAGTAAGCACCGAACTATATTCGCTCTGGACGTGATACCCATCGATGATCACTGCTATCCACGATATACCATCTGGATGTGATGCAGTTACGGTTATTTCATGAGTTTCAGAATAGGTTTCCCAATTATCAAGTTCGGTTACGTTAATGATGATACTACTTTCATATTGAGCAGATACACTAGCTGGGACTGCTGTTACGATAAGGAGCAACAAAAACATTAAAATTGTCTTTGAATTCATCGTACACTACCCCCCCGCTACCTATACCTGACTTCCTTACCTGCGATAATAAATGACTCTTATAATTTGCTATTGTTCAGTTAAACTTCCCTTCTATTATCTTCTTCCCAGAGGGTGGAAGGGGATCTCCTACAGGGCATGTAAGTCCGAAACAGGTAGTTTGCGGTTCTCCAAACCCCCTTCCTTTTTTCTTAGTAGGGCAAGAGATTCTCTATGCACCCTCCATAGTCAGCGGTTCTGACTTTGCCTGAATGTGCTTTCTCTGTATGATGCTCTAGGTGTGTGATTTTTCCATCTTCTTCACGATTGTGGGACCGAGTGCGCCAAACTCAAGAGAGTGATGGAACTCACCATTGCTCGCACATACTGCCTCGTCAAACGCATTAGCGAATGCCGTTGGATCCACATTATTGTTGAACATAGCAGCAATCACATAATGCGCATCGCCCTCGGCAATTTTGCCCACTACAGTGTAGTCGAGCAACTCTGCTCCTGTCTGCTTGGTTGCAAAAGCGATTCCTTCGTTGACATGTGCATCTGTGAGCTTCTCACCTGCTAGATTCACGACCCTACCCTTTCTTCCTATCCTGTTCACGAGATTCCACTAATAAGCACCCCGTCTTACTCCATTGACACCACCGTGTCTATGATTGAGTGATTTGTGTTCTCTTCGGAGCTTTTGTCCGAAAGAGAAATCCACTCCACATCTCTAACACATTTTGGGTTCAATCTCAGCGTCAAATCCGTTTTAGATATCTTTGCACTCGTCGTGCCTCTAGATTTTGAGATACACGATCATCGAAGAATCCACCATGACCAATATACAACTTGCAATTCGTATCCAGAGCTCCATGAACATCTGCTAGAACAACGTTTCTTTCTCTCTCACCTTTGAGGTGGAAATGGAGTCCATAATCAATCATCATTGACAGAGAGCCTCTTTGCTCGGACTCCTGTACTACACTCCTGCTGAATCCCAGCCTTGTCCTACTAGAAAAGACCAAGATCGTTCCAGTGGCTTGGGTCAAACGACTCATGTTGCTGATATAATCTGTGAGTGCAAAACGAGGCTCCAGATACGTCAATGCATCCCTAAGTGGATCAATAATCACAAGAGAAACATGGCTCTGTCCAAGAGCCTTACGCATTGTTTCGAGTGATGCTTCCATGATTTCACTCTTTACCACATCGACCAATATGATATTTCGTGAGACAGCTTCTGGATCCATTCGTAACCTGAAAGCAATCTCTTTGATCCTCTTCTTCCGGTAACTCTGCTCAGCGTCATACCAGATCACCTTCGGTATAGTACCATCATCGGTCTCTATGAGTTGAGCCATGACCGCTAGATGCGAACACATGAGCGTCTTTCCAGCCCATTGTTGGCCCTGCAACTCAATGATACTCCCAGACCGAAATCCTTCTCCAAGTGCTCTATCAACACAGTCAATACCAGTTCCAAGAACAGGGATGTGTTTCTTCTCAAGTTCAGCAAGAGTCTTGAATCCGACAGTCCCAATGGTCTTCCTTGCACTCTTGATGAGTTCCAATGAGCTCTCTCTGGTGATTCCTGTTTTGGACATTATTTCTTCCGGAGTACTCACTGACAGTAGCTCAGTAGTGGTGATGCCAATGCGCTTGAGTTGGACCAGGATATCCTCCGGAAGACCAGACACATCGGCAAGACTGGTCCTTTTCAATCGCACCCCCATTCTCAGACTCCTTCCTCTCTGTCAAGTAGAACCCTAGAAACGATGATCTTCTTCAGTCTCTCTCCTCCGGGCCCAAGATGTACATCGGTTATTGGGTCCCATGTGTACCTACCTTGGATTGCGGTCCCTACATTGTATGGCAAGAGGAGAACTTGTGCAGCCTGATCTATGTCTTTGTAATCAATGCTCTGACCGACCTTTCTCCATCGTTTGGTGTCATAGACCTTGAAAGACATACTTCCACTGTCAAGTGTTCCTGTCAGACTGCATTTCACCCTGGTCACACCTGATGTCATTGAGCCTATTGTCCTGATATGTTCCAACAAGCCCTCACCAAATTTGGCCTGCCGCACTGGAAGTCTCTGGTCATGAATGGAGGGGTATTTCATTCCAAGTGTGAGTACCTTGATGTACCTCAATCGGGCAGGTGCATACCTTGACCTTGTCCCATAACGCATCATCCCTACAGGACGCCAACTGGATGAGTCCAGTCCTGTCAGGTCGTTGAGCTCTATCCTATGGAAGAGTTGTCTGTCTGCTTCATAAAGCACATCAATCCCTTGATGACCGGCAATCAAAATGGGTCGGATTCTGCAATCACTGAACTTGAAATCTGTGAGAGCACCTATCTCATCAAGCGAGGTCACAGCACTCCCTCTGATCAATGACCATGAACTTGATCTCTTGCTGTCCATCTCAATACATCCTGCGATGAATCTACTACTGTATGCTCCGTCCTCAAAGACATACCAGCGGTACGATGTGGGGTTACTCTTGGTCAAGTCTATACGTAACCCGTATCTGACGTTTGACAGGACAGTAGTCACTGGATATGGCACACTGTTCCAATGTCGTACTTTTGCTTTGAGATGTTCATACACAGTTCGAGTGTCGAACTCTGAGATTGGTCGTTTTCCCGTTCTTGGCCTTGCTCCCAACTGCATTATGACCCAGGGTCGGACCATGTTCCACAGGGCCTGTATCTCGGTCTGGTGCAATGTGTAATATTCAGCCAGGCTCGCAATCATGAGAACCAGATAATTGCCAAAATACTGGAGGATGCCTTTTCTCCCCACTTGCAGCCTGGCAATGTCTTTCTTCATCCCCACTGGCATTGGCCAGCCCTCCAGCCAGTCTCTGCCCCAGAGTAACCTGTACCAGATCTGGCTGATATACCTGCTTTTTCTGCAAACATCTGAGATGCTCTGTAGAGTATCCATATGTGTGAGTGATTCAGGTCTCGTGAGTGCATTCAGTAACTCTAGACATTGCTCCTTCAGAGGAGGTGAACATTCATCATGCTCTAGTAGAAACAGAATGGCATCTTGTAACCGGGTCAGTTCAATCATTCCTGCATCAGAACTTGAGAATCCTGAATATACTAACTCGGAGCTATGAGGTGGAAGCGAGACTGAACCTAAGGGTTCAAGTTCTAGCTTGATTGTCCGTTGTCTTCGCCTGGTGTTTATCTTTCTGGGAGACGGTTTGCACATCTCCTTGGAAAAGGTGAGCCGAGTGAGCATTCCCTTGTCACCTTTTTTCCCCCTTTTTCTCACCAGCATTTTCGATTTGACATCGAGGCTATCCAGATTTCGATCTCTTTGTGCGGTCTTGGACCCCTGACACCATGACTCTGTGAACGGAAACAGCTCTACAACCCAGTCCTCATTGAAAGCAGGGTAGCCATGGGTTTTCAACCACCGGGAAGTGTTGGGTGGTCGAGTCCGAAGCTTGCTCATCAACTCTTGCTCCTTGTCAGAGGGCTTTCGAGTCAAGAATTGGTTGGACCATCCTATCAATGGTGGTGTTCCAATCGTAGTGCAATCGAGTCCTCTCTTCTGCTCTGGTCCAAGTGACACAAGTCCTCTCACGTGGTCATGTTTCGGGACCTCGCTCCCTCCCTTTCTCGGTGGCAGAGGTATGTTCAGTATGATCTCATCGATGTATGGTTGCAGTGGTGAGTCGTACCTGAATGGGCGTAGTTGGTGACGTTTGTAAAGATCCGAACACGTTGCTAGGGGTGATGGTGAACCAAACCACAGTATACATGATTCTTTGCGCGATGCAGCCTCTGCAACATGCACTGCCAACGTATCAACCAACCCTTCAAGCTCTGTTGGAACCAGCTGTCTTATAGAGTCAAGACCAGACACGATGATGAAGTCATAGTCTTTGATACGTGTTTGAATTGCTTCTGCAGAAAGTAGCTTTTCTCCCGAAAATAATGCCTTCTCTATCTCGACTGAGAGGTCCAGGAAACTGATGCTCTTGTAGAACTGTCGTACTCTATCGTGGTGGAAACCCAGTCGCAAGACAGCGGGTCGGATCATGTCATCAGTGAATTGTCCTGCAAGGTCGATCCAGACCACACTCTTGTGTCCGTGCTCTTTAGCTAATTCGTATGCGAACTGCAGCCCATTCCAGTGTTGTGCAATCCATCCTGCACTGTCTCCTGGCGAGCTGATATCATCTCCAGTGAGATACAGGATGAAGTGTCCCAGGTCTTCCTTTCTGTTCTCAAAAGGGTTGAGTTCCACCAGGGATTGCTGTGGAGATGCTTGAGGGAGGATATTTTGAACTGAAACACCTTGGGACAACGTGAAAGGAAAAATGACGATGGCAATCCGGGTCTTCAATGGCCACCTGAATGTGGGCTCAAACAGTGTCCGGGGATACTCGATTTTGCCACCCGGGTCTTTTGATTGTAGTTCAGAGATGTCTCTCCGGACATATTCAAAGACAGCCTTGACGAACCTGGGCAATACGCGTCGTGACCGGGAGGGGAAATCGTGGCCATCAACCAGAATGATTCCTTTAAGACTAGAATCGGGAGGGTCTAAGTCATCTCTTGCGATTGCCTTATACTCTTGAAGGAGCACATGTGCGTAGGACTCAACCTGTCTTAATTCGGTGGCATCTGGAGTGTTCTTGATGATAGTATCCCATTCTGTATCAGTCAGGGCTCTTCTCTTCAGTGGAAAGTCAACGATATACGACTTAGTTTGGTCTTGAGGTTTTGCAATGACCCCCCAGTCAAATGCGGTTTTTGTCTTGAGGTCCAAGACGAGTCGTGGAACCCACAGACCTGACACAGAACTGGAATCTTCCTCCATGTACTCTGGAACCTTTCTGACAAAGAGTGTGTAGTCAACCTTTCCACGTCTTGCATTCACAGGGACCTCCGCAGTGAGGAGATATCCAGTCTTATCACGTGCCAATACGTCCCCACTGAGCATGACACTCTTTGCTGAGAATGGCTGTGTCGTCCCCCATGCCATCCGTCTATGAATTCGTGTCCCTACTCGTGAGACTGTTGTCACTATTTCATTAGAGAATCGTGCTGTGTCATCATCACCGATGAGTTCGTCATCTTTTTTCTTCTTTAGAACCTGTCTGATTTTTGAATCGTCAACCTTGTCAAAGAGCGCTTTAGTTCCAAGAGAAGGAAAGTCTATGTCCTCTGCGTATTCTGTCATCCGTGATGGGTATCCTATGGTGAAACCATGTTGCCCCTTGACAATCGCTACTACAGATTCTAGAGCTGCCAATGACCTCTCTGTAAATCTCACAGTCCGTCTCTTCTTGTCAAACCCAGCCAGGTAAAACTTGTCTAATAGTGGTCGTAATCGGAAGATCAGGAGATTGATGTACTTGGAAGTGTCACTGATGGAAACGGAATGAATGAAACACTGTCTACAAAGTTCTACAAGGTGTCCTCGAATCGCATCTACAAAGTCCAGTGATGGAAGAGTTGGGTGAGTGATGACAGTTGTAGGTCGCTGTCTTGTTCCTCCATATACCGGGTCGCTCTGGGAATATTCCTTACCCGATTTGTCTCTTCTTCTAATGTTCTTCCTATGGGGTGTAGGAAACGGATATCTTGTCATCCCAAGAAATCTGAGTTGGGCTCCAGCCCTGTTCAAAAGGACATTCAATGGGCCTATTGTCCCTTCTTTCCATGAGTATATTCTCTTGACCTCTTTGTTTCCGTAGAGAGCTGTCGTGTTGAAGACATACGCTAGGAAATTCTTTCGGAGGTGTTTCTCAGCATCACAGATTGGAACAAAGCGGTCTGGATCTCTGTCATGATTCAGTCTTTCTCTCTCCATTTTTGCTTCTTCCCAGAGAGTGCGTGAGTTATCATATATCTCAGGGAGGTCATCAATACCCGCTTTCATCAGGTGAAGAAGAGTATTCATTGCAGCATTCTTCGCTAGTTGAATTGACCTCTCGGGATATAGAATTCGCGGAGTTCCAAACGACACGGCAGTTCTTCTGGTTCTTACTTAATAAAATCATTTCAAGCGCAAGACATTGAGAAGCGAGTCAATGTCAATGAAGACTTGAGGACTTATCTTGAAGTGACACCTCCATTCCTAAGTGAGGGCCTTGAGTCGTAAGATTTCCAGCCCGAGAATACTTATGCCAATATTGTCCAAGTTTTTAGTAGCTGGTGTATCACCCCTCCTCTCTTGTTTTTCCTGAACTACTTTGGTTTTCTTATCTCACGAAAGTAGAGGAATTTAAGATCCCTCTCGGAGTAAAACTGAGCTGCAACGTCGATAGCTTTCTTTGCTGCTACAATACCATCAAACCATTCCGAAACATAGACTTTCTTATCAGGATCGTGCTGGGTATCTGCAAGAGTGAAACTTTCAGGTATGTCAAATTCGTCTGGGATAAGTAGAGCGACCCGTACCTGTGACAGACCACCTTCAGATTCCAACCAGAGTTCACTGTATGTCATCGCTAATCTATAATAATCTGTAACAAGGGAGGATTAAGGTTTGCCTGTAGACATCATCTTCCAAAAATCCTTTCCCAAAGGACTCAAATAGTAGCTTTGCATTAAGACTAGTGAAATCAAGTAGACACGAATACTGTCTATTGATTTCAACGAAGCGAGAGCGCATTATCAATCATTGGAGGTTACACACTTGTCGAAAGGTGATGAGTCCGATAAAAAGAAAATAATTAGTGTCACAATGAGCCAGTCCCTTGTCACTAGAATTGATGAACTCGTGCAAAATCGAGTTGGAAGGTCACGAGCACAGTTGATTGAGGACTCGGTTAGATGGTTCCTTGATTTCACTGTACACAAATGGAATGAACGAGGAATATATGTGAACTCGTTCAGAGCTGTATTTGAGTCTGAAACTCTATCATCACTTTTCTTCTCCTCATTGACACCTACAGATCAATATGAGTTGGGAGAAACTTCTGGAAAACAAGCCCCGATTGCTGATGCTGTTCGACTCTTTCACGGTGGAGATCCTAAGAATGAGAAGAGTAGAAGTTTAGTATTGAAACTCCTACAAGAAAATGGTTGGGGGTCAATATCACTAAATGACGATCTCATCGTAATTGGAAGTCCATTCTATCCTGCACCGTTCATCCGTGGATATCTGGAGTCCCTTCTTAATGTCAATCTTGAAGTAGTAGAAACAAATGTCAAAGAAAATGTGGCATTGCGTATCATATGATATCTGTAATCACTACCATTCCAGACCAATTTCAAGAATCTCGAACTCACTTTCATAGAGTCCCGGAATACTCTCAATTGTCTTTCTAATCATATCCTGTTTGTCTCTGATGTTATCGGCGGAAAAATAAACCTCGTAAATACATCGGTTCTGCTCAAAGCAAAAACCAGTAGTAAATAAAACTTTGAGGTCATGATGCTTGAATAATTGTGTCATTGTTTGCATTAGTGCTGGATTGACCTTTTCAACTTCCAACCTGACGCGAGCACCACCTTCTTTCATCATAGGTATCAGACGGACTTCTCCTGATCTCTCGAAGTAGATCACCATTGCAGCCTTCATATCTTTCAGTTCTGAATTGTTGAAGAAATCTTCCGGAAGGCGAATCTCCCTCTTCTTGTGTACGTCAGCAATCATTCCCTTTGTAATACCGGCCAAACAAATCGCCTCTTACCTGTTCTAGTGCTTGAAGGTCATTACAGTATTTGTATCTTCGTACGGTGTTGCTAAAGAGCAATCTCGTAAAAGTACACAAGGTTCTTTGGTTCGAAACCAATAAATCACAGTAGATGACCAATAAACTCACTCAAGATTTGGGGTTCGAATAATGGCGAAAGAAGGTAGAATATACGTCTGTGACATCTGTCAACAGATCATCGAAGTCAAGAAATCAGGTGTTGGGACACTCGTTTGCTCTGACCAACCGATGAGGCTCTATGAAGACGATTAACTGCCACGAATCCAAGAAATGTTCTCATCTTTGAACACTTGATAATGTTTATATTCTCTCTATAGGGCCAATCGTTGTTATCGGTTCTTGGAGTATGTTTCTAATGATTGAATTACCCCACTCGGTATTGAAGACGAGGAGTCTTCTGAATCTGAGATCCTATTCCATTGATGAGGTTCTCGAATACGACAACAGGTTTGTTATGTATCCTATTAGAGAGGTTGACAACGAACTCCACAAATACGTAGTTTGGATTCTGAAGGAAAACAAGGTTGTAGGAGTTGCTATTGTTAGAGATCTATTCCGTGAGATGGAAGAATCCAACTCCTTGCGTGGTATGCTTGTGGGTGGAAGTAGATTCACTCCAGCAGCTAAGAAAGTTGCACTCATTTCCAAAATTGAGCTCGTGATTGGCAACTATGCCTCTTTCGATCTCTTTGAACACGAACTTGTTCCACCTCATATCATTGCATCGGATGATGAAATCAAACTTGTTCTTGATCATTATGGAATAGAAAAGAAACAATTACCCCGGATCTATAGAGATGACCCTGCTGTCAAAGTACTTGGAGCGCGTCCCGGTCAGATTGTACGAATTGAGAGAGAGAGTCCGACAGCCGGAGTCACATTTTATTACCGTTTGGTAATTGACACTAGTCGCAAATAAGCCAGATTTCACCGGATTATTTATTTCAAAGACTTGTTGTTGACTCTTGATTCTAAAGAAGTATCAGCCCCATCTGCATCGCGGCCAGAAACATTACTAAACAAGTGATTATTGGAAGAATGATATTATCTGTTCCCTTGGGACTAACAAGTTCAACTAACATTCCTGTTATTGCACCAACTAAAGCTAAAACAATCAATTCAAACCACAGAATGTTGCCGGCAGACACGAAGACATCAACTGAGAAAATTCCAAACCACCAAAAAGCAAGAAGAGCCCCAATGAACCCAAAGGTAAAGACTGCTAGAGTTCCAGGAATACTTCTATTCGAACCAAAGATGACTCTGGTAGAATTGGTTCCATATTTCTGACCAATTGGTGAAGCCATACCATCACCCAACATCATAATGTGAATGGCTGCTGCTGCTACAAAGTAGATCGAATGATATCCAGTGAATGTGAATATGGCGGTGAGAAATGTAATTGAAACTGCATACCAGAATGGACCTCTTACGCTGTTGTGTTCTAGATCCTCAGGTCTCGCCATGGCTGCGAAGAAACCACCAAATCGGTCGGTGTTAGCGAGAGCCAGCATGATTACAAAGGTCAACGCTACGAGAGTCGCTACCCAAGGATGGGGATAATAGGGTACAGTCCAGATTGCTGCACCTGCAAATAAGTGAACAATCCTTCTTGTTGTTTCGGAACCCAGGTTACGTTTCTTTCTTGCTATATCAGCTATCGTTAGAACAATCGCAGCATAAAATACGGCGATGAAGTAAACAATGATATCTCCTAGGACAATCGAGAATTCCACTTGCATTCGCGTGCCACTCTCTAAGCTTTCCACACAAACTGGTGAATATATCTATCGGCAGGTATTGATTAGGTTTCCACCAGTCGTGATTGAATCCCTATGGCCTCTTCCAGCTCCGTAATTGCTCTCTGAACTAATATGTCCAATTCTAAAGTGTCTTCGCCCCTTGCCGACAACCAAACTCTGAGTGTCTTTGAGGTTCCATATGTCTTTGGCATTGATTTGATGTAGACTCCTGGTACTTTTTTCATGACAACATCAATCGCAGGTGAAAAAACCGATTCATCTTTTATGCCAAATTCAATCAATTGTTCGTGAAACTTCTGTGAAACTTTGCTACTCAGCCAAGGTATTACTGAATCTTTGAAAATGAACTTCAGCTCCCTAGGAACACCGGGAAGACAAAAAATCGTTGTACCTCTATCTTGAATCATAACACCTGGTGCACCTCCTACTCTGTTGTCTAAAGCTTGAGACCCTTCTGGTAATTGCGCCATCTTTCTTCTAGTTTCTGTCATGTCAGCGGACTGAACGATTTCTTTCTCATGTAATGTTTTGTATTGTCTCTTGATGATTTCGATGGCTTCTGGATTTTCAGCTAAATTCACACCAAGTTTAGTTGCTATGGCATTCAAAGTCATATCGTCGTGTGTTGGACCGAGACCGCCTGAAGTGATGATAACGTCGCAACTTTCTCTCACAAAATCGAGTGCATGACCAATTTCATCAATCTCATCCTTCACTGAAGCAAGCCGTCGTATCTCAAGGCCTATCTTTACAAGACGAATTTCCATCCAGTTAGAATTGGTTTCGAGAACCTTTCCATCAAGCAACTCATTTCCAATCGCAATGATTCCAGCTGTTCTGATTTCTTTTGTCACTGTTTCCACATCCTAGGTCTTGGGATTCAATTCAGAGTGTAAAGTTTCTGATACATAATGTAATGTCTTCAAGCGTTCTTGAGCAATTTCTTTCCCGCGTTCAGTGACCATACACGCTGTTATATCTGTAGCAAGATTGAGGAACTCATGAGTTTCATCAGCAAGCTTTTCCATACTTCTCCCCGGAAAGATTCTGACTCCATTCAGGATATATTGTAGGAAACCAATCATCCCCAATTTAAGTATCTTATCAGCTTCCCAAAGTATTTGAGCCTCAAGAGGTTCGAGAGGTTGTTTGAGAGTGAGTCCAACATGTTTCCTTATGACATCAGAAACACTCTCTATTGTTTTTCGATCAATCTTTTCTTGAGTCAATATTTCCTCAACCATCTCTGCACTCGCAATCCCATGATGTTGTGCTGCTATACCACCTACTCCAGGTTTTGCAATGTCATGAAGCCATGCTGCAAGTGTTATCACTTCCATATCTGCTGCAGTCCCCTCTGCCATATGCTTGGCCAATACAACCACTTCTTCGATGTGGTCTCCTCTGTAGTTGTACAGTGGAACCTTCTGGTTATTGGCGGCCTCATTCCATTCAGAGATTGCAGCCTTCCTCGTTGAAACTTGGACTATTGTCCTGAGTCGCTGTTCGATGTCATCTTTCATCATGGGTCAACGAGAGTCCACTTCAAAAAGTGCTTATGAATTGTATCACTTGACCGTGGAGTATAGTCTACGAGTGTTCTCAAGAACTATACTTCTGAGTTCTTCCTCTCCCCTACCGAGTATCACTGCCACTTCACGTAGGACTATTGGAAGGTTGGTTGGTTCATTACGTTCTCCCTTTTCAGGACCCAACACAGGACTATCGGTTTCCAGAAGTAGATGTTCGATATCCACTGCCTTAACGAGTTTCCTCTTCTGGGGTGACCTCACCACAGAGGTTGGTATTGAGAAGTAATAGTCCATGTTATGAGATGCACGTCGTGCGTGACTAGCCTTTCCGTCAAAGGCATGCATGTGCACAGACCTAGCTTCAGCTTCTTCGAGTACTACGATGGCCTTAGCTCCCGCTGATCTCGAATGAACCTGAATAGGAAGATTCAACTCACCAGCTAGGTCGATCATCCTCGTGAATGACTGTTTCTGACCTTCTCTCTCAGTATGGTCTCTGGTCCGATAGTGATCAAGCCCAACCTCTCCGATTGCTATGATGTTCGAATGATTCTCGCGAATCCATTCGATGGCAATTTCGAAGTCGTTAAAGCTGGTAGGATCAAGACCAATTGAAGCATACACATTATCATATTGTTCTGCAATCTCCAACCCTCTGGGCCAGAGCTCTTTGTCAATCGCTGACGTAATTATCCTGATGCCCAGGTTTGCAGCTTCTTTAATCACTGAATCCCTATCACCATCAAACGCTGCATTTTCCAGATGGCAATGAGCATCCACAAATTGGAGTTTATCGATCATGCTACCAGTCCCATCTTCTTGTTTGTGTGTTCATTGCTTTTCCAGTTGCTCATGTCTTTCTACAAGTGAACGTGCTACCTTCCCATCGAGAATGGCTTTTCCATTTTTGTCGAACCAGATAAGAGCATTTGAGTCTTCTTTATCAACAAGAGCCAATACTGGGTATCCGGTCTTCATCATGTCAGGAGACTGATAGCCCAATTCTCCTTTGGAGGCTCGACTCACTATAACATCCAAAATTTCCTTTCCTGCATTGCCCTTGTATAGATCTTTGATTTCTGGATTACTCCCCTTAGTTATGATGTTGGCTATATGGATGATTTCTTCAGCCTTAGCATGAACAAGATGGTTGATGCCCGCCCAAATGGTTTCAGGCCATTCCGTATTCTCCCTTATTGTGATAGTTGGAATTCCGAGTAATGCGGCTTCTTCTTGGACACCACCACTATCAGTCAAAACCAAGCTAGACTTTCGAATAAGGCTGAGGAAACTCAAATACCCAAGTGGTGCAATTACTTCTATATTTGAAGCCGAGAGTAAGTTCTCAATCCCAAACTCTTCGAGGTTCTTCTTTGTTCGTGGGTGAATAGGAAAGACGCACTTCATCGAAAGTAAACCGAGTGCCTTCAATATTTCACGAAGTCGATTGGGATCATCTGCATTGGATGCACGATGTATCGTCACAACACAATACTGCTCTTCTTGCTCTTCTCCTGAATCCTCCAAAATTCTAAGACCTTCTTTGAGTGCATCCACAGCTGTGTTTCCTGATAACACCGCCCTGTTCTTGTCATGACCCTCTCGCATTAGATTTTGGTAAGCGACGGTACTAGGGGCAAATAACAAATTTGCGATGGAGTCTATGACAAGTCGATTGAATTCCTCTGGCATTATTCTATCAAACGATCTACAACCTGCCTCAATGTGCCCAAGCGGTATTCCGAGCTGAACCGAGGCAATGGCTGCTCCCATGCAGCTGTTTGTATCACCCTGAACGAGAACTATATCGACTTCTTCCTTCATCAGGACTTGTGAGAGCTTTTTCATCACAGCAGCAGTTTGTTCCACCGGTGGCAAAGAACCTACGTCTAGATAGAAATCGGGCTCCTCTATAGAGAGGTCTTCAAAGAAGACTTGTGACATTTCATAATCGTAATGTTGACCAGTGTGAATCAGTAGTAACTCAACATTGCTCCGCTCTTTGATCTCTTTGATTACTGACCAGGTCTTGATGAACTCTGGTCTGGTTCCGACCACAACAGCTATTCGCATTGATTCACCTCGTTGAGTGATGCAAGACGACCACATAGATTCGTACTAATAAACACAAACATACAAACTGCTTCCGTGTACTACCACTATTTGCCTTCATCAAGAATATCTGCAAATGGATGATCTTTGATGAATGCCTTACGGAGATCTATTCCTTTGTCGATATCATCTCTCATTTCAGGTCTAAGTTTCTGTAACTTTGCATAATACTCTCGGGTTTCTTGAATTGCCGATTTATCAAGATTGAACTCATCAGCTAGTTTTTCGGATGCGTCAAGGAGCGCAGAGTAAATTGGGAACCAAAAGATATGGTCCTTAGGTGCGGGGACATACTGGTAGGGATTACGTTCTATAGTAACTTCTGCAGAGGGTGCCCACATTACTAGGACCCTGTCGTATACGTAACCCAATATTAGAAATGTGACTAGAATGACCCCAGCAAATACGAAGGGTCCAAGAGACCCCATATCCACAAAGAAGGGAATATACTCATAGTATGCAGCTGCAAGTAAGAGGATGCCATAGAATAGTCCCCAAATTCCTCTTATCTGAACGACACGCCATTGCTGCTTCATAAGCCACTTCTTAACACCCATAATTATTAGCTCCTGTTTTCATTCTCATGAAAGAGAGCTCCTAGAGTCTTTCTCAAATGCTGCGCACCTTGTAGATCCTTTGTTCTAGATACACTAAGATTGCTGTACTTGCTCAAGTATGATATAATCTCCTCGACCTCTCTGTATTCAGCACCCTTTACGCGAAGAGCATCTCGCAGCACTTTGAGGAATGCGTAGAAGAAAGGGATGATACGCGAATACAGATAAGGCTCTGCAACATAGCTGTAAGGATTCCTCTCTATCTTCACCGCAATATCAGCAGACCATGCTTTCAGTTTCTTATCATAGTACCAACCGAAAATCGTCAAGATAATCAGCAAGGGAAGTGAGATGGCCAACACTGCTAGGAGTATCTCTTGTCCTGGAGGAATTCCTGGAAAGATAACAACAACATAGATAGCTCCAAATACTAACACGTCTTGGAGAAGTCCAGTCAACTGCTGCACCCATGTGAGCCTGAGAATCTGGACTTCCCACGCCAACTTGATCTTATTCCTCCGTGGAATTCTAGATGTGTCTTCATCTCTTGTTGATTTGAACGGGTATTCCTGCATGTAGCGCTCAGCCCTATTCTGGGATTCCAACAAGTCTTTCTTGATGGGAGCTGAATGAAAGTATAGCCCCATATACTCAGCTAAATCATTGATGCTCTTGCTACCGAGTCCTGATCTATTCATTACACCCTTTATCGTGCCTATAAGTGTGAAAATGATTGGATAGTCAATTGCCATATTCTTGAAGTTTGGCACATAATAATACGGGTTTCTCTCAATGGCTACCTGGGTCTTCTGGCTCCACATTCTGGCCTTCTGATCATAGAGCCATCCAATTCCTAGGAAGATGAAAATAAGGACAATCCCAAGCGTAACAGCACCTATCCATCCCATATCACTAAGTGATGGCACATAGATGTAGTAGTATCGTCCAAGTACGAGCATTCCTAAAACAAGACTAGCTAGAGCACGTACAGTACCTACACGCCAGTATTGCTTCATAATCCATTTGAGCTTGGACATGTTAGTTTCAACCCAGAATCCTTTCTGAAGCGTAGTGTCTGATGCGCTATTTAACCTATCTCAGATTCAACTCTTGTACTATGTCCCAATAGGAGAAATTCAAAGATGAAAGGAAACTCAATTAATCCTTTGTTTTAGAGCTATGTCTATGAATTGGTTGAGGATTTCCTCATCATACATATTGGCACTGGATTAACACACTTGAAATGTCTAGGCCTTTTGGTGCTGATGCAACACAGAAAAGTCGTACAACTACTTTCTCATGGCCACTAACATCGGTAAGAGTGATTGGATATGTATACGTACCCTTGGCGTTTCGCGGTGTGCTATCGTCAAGCAGATTCTGGTATGTGTTGTAATTCGCTCCGTAAACCATTATTCTACCCACATAATCGTTGGGATTGGCATCAAAAAGGCCAAGCTTAAGACCGCTGACATGAAGTCTCTGAGAGCCCTTCATGGTTGGCAAAGGGAGAAGGAATAATGCCTGGAAATCTGTGTCAGAAGGAGAAGTGTAGTACGGTCCACCCATGTAGAGTCGAGTATCAATTGAAACATCTTCAAGTACGCAAGGTACCCATGCAATATCGGTCATCATAACACCTCAAAACGATTTCTTTTTCAATTATTAATAAGCATTCCTTGGTTCTCTCCGTAGGTTGACAACAAAGGGAGGTGCACTAACAGCGCAATTCACACGTGAATTCCTGGCACACATCATCCCTTTTCATCTCCTTGATGTGTAACTAGGTTGGTGAAAGATTGCTGCTCAACTAAATATCTCAATTACTTATGACAACTAAGCCTACATATGTCAACTATCATTCCACGCCTTACAGAATATGGATGCGCTCTCTACGACTGTCGGTTGGATAGGATAAGTTCAAATCATGAAAGACAATCAACCAAAGTGAAACGCCATGAGAGTGTGCTTCATAGTATATGACAATGATTCCTACATTCACTGGTTTCCTCAGGGGATTGCATATCTAGCATCTGTTCTTCGTGAAGCTGGTCATGAAATAACAATCTACAATCAGGACGTCTATCACTATCCTGAATCCCATTTGATTGAATTCTTAACTGAGAATCAATTTGAAGTGGCTGGCGTCGGGGTAATTGGAGGATACTATCAATACCGCAAGCTCTTGAAAATCTCTGATGCTATCAATAAAGTTCCTGACCGGCCAATATACATTATCGGTGGACATGGACCTTCTCCTGAGCCTGAATATTTCCTGAAAAAGACAGGAGCGGACGCAGTGGTAATCGGAGAGGGAGAAATAAGCACACAGAATCTTTTGAAGTCGTTTGAAAACGGTTATGACCTGAAGACCGTCAATGGAATTGCATTCCTGGACAATGATGATAACTGCATTGTTACTGAGAAGCAAGAACTGATAGAGGACTTGGATTCAATAGCATTTCCAGCCTACGATCTATTTCCTATGGACTACTATGGCTTACTTCGCATGCCTAATATTAAGAATAACGAACGATGCATACCAATCCTAAGCTCCCGTGGTTGTCCTTACAGATGTAACTTCTGCTATCGAATGGATGATGGTATTCGACTGAGAAGTCCTGAGAATATCATCGAAGAAATGAAGCTTCTAAAAGACGAATACCTGATAAGCTATTTCGCCTTTGCAGATGAGCTCACAATGGTTTCTCCGAAGAGAACCAATGAATTATGCCAGGCTTTCATAGACGCCGACTTGAATGTCAAGTGGGACTGTAATGGACGACTGAACTTCGCAAAACCTGAAACCTTAGAAATAATGAAGAGATCGGGTTGTGTGTTTATCAATTACGGAATTGAGTCTGTCGATGATAAGTGCTTGAAGGCGATGAACAAGAATCTAACCGTGAAACAAGTTACTGAAGGAATCAAGAATACATTAGCGGCAGGTATTTCGCCTGGTTACAACATAATCTGGGGAAACATAGGAGAAGATGAAACAACTCTTGAGAAGGGCGTTCAGTTCTTACTTGAGTACGATGATCATGCACAACTTAGAACGATTCGACCAGTTACACCATATCCAGGATCAGATCTCTATGACTATGCCATAGAGAAAGGACTGTTGAAGGATGTGGAGGATTTCTATGAGAATGTACATACGAACTCTGATCTGCTGGCCGTTAATTTCACAAATCTGACAGATGATGAGTTTCACATGCACTTGTTCAATGCCAACCGTCGCCTGCTTGAGAATTACTATGAGCATCTCAAAAAGACAATGATCGAAACAGCACGAAAGCTCTACTTGGAACATGATGAGGAATTCCGGGGATTCAGACAATCATGATTCTCCACTGGTATATGATAAACCTGAACTGGAGAACTGGTCAAGGTCCGAGAACTGCTATTCTGTCGTCAATCTGATTATCAATTCGTATTAAGCCGCCACCATATCGGGATTGGTCACATCATTCTTCTTTTGGTTGCGTCCATTGCACGAAATCAAATGTAGGCGGTCGTATAGCTTTCATGGTTTTTGTTACATCCTCAACAAAGCGTTCCTCTGACTCTGTATAGAGTTCTTCGTGCATCTTCTCCCCAAACTCAGGGGCTCCATACACGATTTCGCCTTCTAGTGATTGTTTCGAAAGCCATTCTTTTGCCACATCAAGTATTCTATGTGTGTCCTTCTCAGAAAGAGAGGGTATGAATATCTCTCCTCCTTTCATGTGATCAAACGCTTCCATCACGAAACTTACAGCTTGAACAATAGAGATGAAGTAACGTGTCATGTTTGGATCGTTAATCCTGATACTTCCTTTCTTCTCCATCTGTTTTTTCCACGCCTCAAAAACATTCCCGCGTGTTTCTCTTACATTCGGGAAACGAACTGCACTTAGATTGACCTTTCTTCGTCCTTTGACATAGTTAGCAGCCAGGATTAAACGTTCTCCTATGAGTTTCGTCGCTCCCATCAAACTAGTTGGATTCACTGCTTTGTCTGTACTGATATACACAAATTTCTCAGTATCTTCCGTTGCGAATGCAGCGCGAATGACATTCTGAGTGCCTACCACGTTTGTTTCAACTGCATCAAACGGGTTGAACTCACAGAGTGCTACATGTTTTAGTGCTGCAGCATGGAAGATGTGCTTGACCCCATGCATAGCTTCCAATATACGAGGATAGTCTCTTACGCTTCCAAGTAAGAATCGGACGTCGGGATTACCTTTGAGTTTTTGTTGGAGTTTCCAAATACCGTACTCATCGTTATCAAACACTCGTACTGTATAATCAATTCCCTTGGTCAGTACTAAATGTTCGACTAATGCAGACCCGATTGCACCTGCTCCACCTGTAACTAAGATCGTAGGTTTTGATTTGCTCATCAGATATCAATCAAATGCCCTTCCAAACTGGGTTATCACGTTTTCGGTAGAATGTAAAGGTAAGGTTAGTAATAATGTGAATCGATATTCTAGAAGAAATTCTTTACAGATTCTATGACATAATCCAGTTCATCTTTCGTCATATCAGGGAATATAGGAAGTGAGAGAATCTGTGAAGAAATATGCTCAGTCATGGGTAGAGATTTTCCTGCATACCCTAGATCTTTGAATATCGAGTACTTGTGAACAGGATCATGATAGACTTTGACTGTAATCCCCTTCTTCATCAAATGCTCTATTAGTTGGTTTCTCGTTTCTGACCTTTGATTGATTATTATTGAATAAAGTTGATAAACAGAATAGTAATCATTGTTAGGTGGTTCTGGAAGAATCAAGTCTTCAATTTCTCCTAGACAGTCATTCATATATCGAGCATGGTTTCTTCGTTTGTCTATCATCTCTTGAACTCTTTTTAATTGTGAAATGCCAAGTGCTGCTAATAGAGTAGACATTCTAAAGTTGTAGCCTACCTCGACATAGTCAAGACCCTCAGATTCACTAAAATAGTCCCCACTAAGCATTCTCCCGTATGACCGGAATAACTTGAGTTTTTCAAGAATCTCGTCACTTTCAGTAACTACACAACCACCCTCACCTGTTGTGAAGATTTTATTCTGACAAAAACTAAAGATAGATGATTCTCCAAAGGTGCCTAGATTACGACTGCCATATTTTCCACCAAAAGCTTGAGCCGCATCTTCAATTAACACAAGGTCATTTTCATCAGCCAGCTCCCGCAATTCAGCAATTCGACATGCTGTACCTCCATAATGTATTGGCATTATCGCTTTAGTTTTCGGACCAATCTTCTTCTTGACATCCGTTGGATCCAGTCCAAATGTTTGTTTCTCGATATCAGCAAAGATTGGTTTTGCTCCTACATATAATGGCGCGTAAGCGGTAGCAATGAATGTAAAAGATGGAACAATTATTTCATCATTCAGAACAACATTGTGAGCACTCATAGCTGCATGAAGAGCTGAACCTCCTGAATTGAAGACAACGCAATGCTTCATACCCAAATATCTTGCCAACTGCTCCTCAAATTCAGTAATTTCTGAGCCAGTACACCAATACATTCCAGAACGGATGATTTGTGTAACTGCTTCAACATCCTTTTCGTTCCACGATATTCTGAAGAGTGGTATTTCCATAATCTATTCACCTCTCAGGATTAGTCCTTTTTTTGCACAATTACAGGTACACCGAAGGCTACAACACCATCTGGGATGTCGTTGTTGACAAAGGTGAACGCTCCAATAATTGCACCCTCCCCAATTGTGACACCTGGCATTACGACGCTGTGAGATCCAATCTTTGCATTCTTCTTTATGACAACCTTTCCTGTCTTGTTGTCTATAGTAGAGTGTGAGTAAATAGAACAATGCGAACCGACCTCAACACCTTCTTGGATTTCGACTCCATATTTTGCGTTGATATAAGTGAAAGCGCCAATGTCGGTATATTTCCCCAATTCTAGATTCTCATGATATTGGCATTTCCACTGCCATTTCGTCATTCCTCTCTCATTAAACTCGGGGAATTTCCAGTTAGGAAACCTTTCAGTCATCAATCTCACCATTTTCAGTATGTCATATTTTTTTGGAGCAGCTTTGTATTTAATCCAATTTTGGAAATGATATCAACAATCTTCTTGCTAGCTTTACCATCTCCGTAAGGAGATTCCTTCATCTTCACTGCCTTGAGGAACCTCTTGTCCTTGATGGATTTTCTGATGGCATCCTCTATCTGCTTACTGTCGTATCCAACATCAATGACATTTCCAGCTCTTTCTCTACCCTTCTGTCGAGTACCAATGCAGACATAGGGCACTCCTAGCGATGGTGCCTCGATAATTCCACTGCTGGAATTGCCTACAAACACTGCTGACATTTCAAGAATTGCTATATAATCAAGGTGCGGGAGATTCTCAAAAACATAAATGCCTGATCCTTTCTTCAAGAATCCCTTAATTACTTCAACGATAGCAATTCCTCCAGGATAGTCATTAGGAAAGATAACCACTATATCCATTTCGAGCTCATTGGCTACAGTAGCTGCAGATTGCAGGACAAGCCGGACCTGCTCCTCTGACTGTTTCCATTCAGTTGAAGTCGGATGATATGCTAACAATATGAGTGGTTTTTTGGGCATCGTGTACTTTTCTTCTAACTTCTCTCGGGATGGGAGTTCTGCATTCAATATAGTATCCAGGGTCAGAGCCCCAATATTGAATACCCTCCATGGTTCTTCTCCCAACCTCAGCACCCTCTCCTTGCTTTGCTCACTCATTGTGAAGTGTAAATGTGAAATCTTTGTTATTGCATGTCTCATTACGTGATCAATATCACCCATTCCTACATCACCGCCAGCAATATGTGCAATAGGAATATTCATGGTCGTTGCAGCAATTGCTGCTGCAAAAGGCTCGATGCGGTCTCCGAAGACAATTATCAGATCTGGTTTATCATCTCTAAACTTGTGTGAGAATTCAATAATTCCCTTGCCAATTGATATTGCCAATTCAAACTCGTTACTCATTGCTTTGGATCCCATATCTACAATGTGTGATATTTCGTGACCATCTTTCTCTATCTCCTTGATGGAGTCACCATAGTCCTCTAGAAGATGCATACCTGTTACTAATAGCTGAAGAGTCAGATTTTCGTCAGTCTGAATCGTGTCCAGTAAAGGTCTCAGGTATCCGTATTCAGCTCGTGTTCCTGTGATCACACCGACTCTTCTTGTCATCATTGTCACACCCAAATGGGAATATCACTCAATCATATCCCAGGTTAGTACGCTGTCTTCCAAAATATCTTTGGCGGCTCTTTTTCCAATCATATCGTCAAAGTGCTTTGGAGCAATACCCTGACCGGGTCTCTTGATATCTATCATTTCCTCGGTTATCACTGCTCCCTTTGGGATACCAACAACAGATACAATACTCTTGCGTGCAACAGCCCGGATTTTAATCTCCTCTTCTGTTGGTTCTTTTATTCCTGTCCCCAAAGCAGATTCAACATTTCGTATGGAATCAACTAATTCACGCAATTTCGCTGGTTCAAGAGATGCTTTATGATCAGGACCAGGGAGGTTCCTATCGGTTGTGAAGTGCTTCTCAATCATGCAAGCTCCCAAAGCAACTGCTGCTATTGAGGCTGCTAGCCCCATCGTATGATCTGAGAACCCCACAGGCAAACTGAATTCAGTCCTTAGAGTATTAATAGCCCGAAGGTTTGAATCTCTGATATCTGCTGGATAATTAGTGAGGCAATGCAGCAAAAGCAGCTCACTCTTGTCAATCTCTTGGATTGCCTGGACTGCCTCGCGCACCTCTTGAAGAGTGGCCATCCCTGTTGAGAGGAAGATGGGTTTTCCCTTGGAAGCAATCATCTTTAGAAATGGATGGTTCGTCAAGTCCCCTGAGCCTATTTTATATGCAGGTATTAGTGAATCGAGAAAATCAACAGCATCTGCTGTATGTGGTGTTGAAAGGAAGAGAATTCCCCTGTTATCACAATATTCCTTCAACTCAACAAACGAGTGGTATGAGAGCTCTAAGCTTTTGATCATATCGAATTGGCTCTCATATTCTTTGACCTGCTCCTTTTGATAGTCTGCTAGATCCGACCGTTTTGTGGTCAAGTTCTCTGTCTTGAATGTCTGGAATTTAACAGCATCAACACCCGCGGTTACAGCACCGTCCACGAGTTGCTTCGCAATCTTCATATCACCATTATGATTCACGCCAGCTTCTGCAATTATGAAGATAGGTTCGCCATCACCAATGCGTCTGCTACTAAACTTAATGCTATATGACACAATCACTATCTCCTTGAGAACTATTCGAACTTAAAATATCCAGACTTCAGAAGAAACTCGATGATTCGGAAATCAATCTCTCTATCAATATCTATCGACGATATTTCGTCCATTACGTAGATTTTCTCGTTGTCACAGTGTAGGCTATTTGCCTGTGAGATATAGTTTCTATTGTAGATATAAATGGACCCGTTTATCGAATATACCTTTGGAGCGTCCTGTCTTCTATATGATTCCCCTTTGAGTTCTTTCGACAGATGTGCGTTACCATCTTCGTCTAACTCGACCATATTGAAGTATGGATTCTTCTTTGCCACTGTAACACTATAGAGAACATCCGCATTTGTGTCTGAGAACTTCTGGAGAGCGCCATCAATGTTTCGGGTAGTACGGATTGGAGATGTAGGATCAAGGTCAACAACAACATCGTAATTGATACCTTCCTCCTCCTCACAGTACTGAAGTGCATGTTTGATTACTGGAATTTTTGGCGCTGTGTCTGAAGCGAGATCTTTAGGTCTCAAGAATGGGGTTTCTGCTCCATACTCATTAGCAAGTTTTGCTATTACTGGTGAGTCGGTTGAGCAAATGATTCTATCAGCTTTCCCCCATCTTTTCATAGTATCAATAGTGTAGTAGATGAGCGGCTTGCCATCTAACTCTCTGATGTTTTTGTTTTTGACCCCCTTCGAACCACCTCTAGCGCATATAGTACCTAGAATTTTCATTCCAGCCATCTCGCAAGCTCCATTTGATTCCGTGAAGCACCACGCCTTTTAACATATCGATTGGAACTTTCATTAGTATCTTTTAGATCCGACTCTGTTGTTTCTTTCCGAAAATGGAGCGAAATGAATAAAAAATACTTGAGAGATTCTACCACGAGAATGTCAGAGAACTATATCTCTAAGAACCCTTTTAACATGTCACTCAAAATCCCGGAGATGGTGAAGAATCAATACTCCAATCTTTGACTCATCTCTTTTAAAAAAGTGGTGTACGATGGATGCCTGAATTTCGTAAAATCTATCAGGAGTTTCTCAAACTCGAAGAGGATCTTGGTCTCTTTGAAAGAGAGATTGATGGTGTCCGATTCTGGGAACGAGTTCGTGCTTCTTTCATTCTGGGAGCCTATAGGCTAGCTCTAGGGAATGCTATCGGAGGAGGTGAAGCAATTCCAATAATCGATAGAATTAGATTCATATTGTCCTCTCTTTTTGGATTCCGTAGAAACCCTCTCTCCTCAGGATCGCGGGACATTCTCTTTATATGTAGTCCTCGGAGATTGCTAAAGAATGATGGAAAATGGTGGGATATTTACACAGACTTTATCATGGACGAGCTTGACCTGTCAATTGCGGCAATCGAGGATAATATCCACTTGGGTCATCGTAGACCTGCTAAGACAACAGATTTGCGAGATTGGGATTTCCTTGACTCGATAATCTATTTGACTGAGAAACTCCGATGGGGGATAGTTTCTCTGGATCGCGAAGAACGGGTGTTTCTCCAAAGAATCCGGTCAGAGGTCCTGAAGAGAATCGGATTCGATATCGATATTGAGAAAATCACTCTACGAATATTGAATTACAGGAAAATCCGACTTCCTTATTATCAACTAGTTTTGCGAAAAATTAAGCCCAAAGTGATTGTTCTCCTGACCAGCTATGGTAAGGAGGATCTGATAGAATCTGCAAAATCACTTGGAATTCCCGTAATCGAGCTGCAACATGGCAGTATCAACCCAATCCAACCAGGATACTCGTTTCCATCTCCGATGAGAACGAAATCTACTTTCCCCGACTGGTTGTTTTCATTCGGTGATTTCTGGATAGAAAGCACCGAGTTTCCGATTGACAAGAAACAAATCATTAGTGTTGGTTTTCCCCATCTCGATAAGGAGATGGAGAAGTACTCACACACTAAGAAGAAGAAGCAGATTCTCATAATCTCACAATATACGATCGGAGAAAATCTTTCCAAGTTTGCAGTGAAACTTTCAGAGGTGGAAAATTTTGAGTACCGTGTCGTTTTCAAGCTTCACCCTCTCGAGATTCAGAATTGGCGTCAGAATTATCCTTGGTTGGTGGAAGCAGAATTGGATGTCATTGATGACAACATAACGCCTCTATACAGACTTTTTGCTGAGTCTGAGATTCAAGTGGGAGTCTATTCAACTGCAATATATGAGGGTCTTGCATTTGGTCTTCAAACATTCATTTTCGATGCTGCTGGGGCTGAGTATATGGATTCACTAGTGGAAGCAAATGTGGCAATTATTATCTCATCTGCAGATGACATTGTCAAGCACGTAAGAACAGGGTCTAGCTACACGCAACTTGAAACGGAGAGGTTCTTTCGTAGGGGTGCAAAGGATAGGATTGTCAGTTTACTTTCTAAAATGGTTAGAGAACGATAATATTGGTTCATTGACTGATTAAGTAATTCCAAGTCATTGTGTAACAAAACTCTCGACTAACTTTAGATATTCACTTAGTGGTGTCACATAGAAATGGAGTGCATCACTCGTGACTATCTCGCCAGTGTCGGTGAGTACTTTTCCAGGAGATTCAGAACTAGTAGTATGCAGGAACTCAATCGCTGTCTTGCTTAACACGTCTTTTGAGGTGAGCCCTTTTAGATCCAGGTACCACTCATGCTTCTGGAGAACCTCAGCCATCTGATAGTATGGAATGTGTTCATCCTTTGTTCTATCTATTACTGTAAGTTCAAGATTTTTCACTCTAGCAAATTCTTTAGCTTCAGCTAGTCTGTCGTAATCACCTAGGTAACCTCGAATATATAGTGCATTCCCTTTTTCCCGTACCCCAGGAGATGCCTCCTTAAACATTGGATGAATTGGGGTGCTAAAGAAGGGACCCCATTTTATCAGGTCTCTCGTTGAAACAATCATTGTTGCAGCTAGTCTTGTCTGCCATGGAAATTTCTTACAGTGACGTATCTCTTCTCCATGAAACTGAAGAATTACAGGTGTAAACGGTGCAAATAGTTTGATGTACGGAAGGATCTGGAAGTTCTGGCGTAGAATGATCAAGTTTGGTCGAAAAGTGAATATCGATTTAATAATCTCCCAAATGAATCGCCTTGCTCTACCGGGAACAAGATTGTAGTTTTCGAAGCCTTCAGAACATTTGTGCTTATCAAATACTTCACGTGATATTATCTGACAGTCCCAACCGTTTTCTTTCAAGTAATTCCCAAGAATGACACTACTGCACGTGATATCCCAAATCTGCAGCAATTTTCTTTTCGTCATCTTGGCCCTCTCAGAGAGTTTGAGGTGGGATGTTGAGTTGATGCTGATTTTCATTCCTTGATAAAGATGATGAATCGTTCTGAACCCACTCGACGTATCTCTTGTCACGCGCTTTTGTATGCCTCTAGGTAGATTTTCTCTTGGTTCTCCCAGACATATTGTTCTCGTGCATGTTTCATAATCTCATCTGGATCCTTTTCTGGTACTGTTTCAACGACGGCCACAATTTCAGAATAATCTGTGAAAGGATGAACATATGGATCTTCAGTGAATATGTGAGCGAAGTTCTTCTGAAGAACAACCTGAAGGCCCGCGTGTAGATATTCATAATTCTTATTGGAATTGCATAAGCACTGGAATGGATGCGGCTTGAATGGAGTAAGTCCAATACGAAAGTGGGTGATACGTTCCATCATTTCGTTGTGTGGAAGACCGTTTACAATTTCGAACTTCAGTAGGTCCTGAAGTCCAGACATGTCTCTGTATGGATTGAATTTTGGAAGAGAGAAATCACTCCCTATGTAGACCATCCCTTCTCTCTCAGGAGGATTCTCTAGCCATTCAATTTCACTAAGAGTAGGTGTGTTCACAGCAACTCCCACATTGGAGGAGAATTGCCTGTAGTAGTTTGCAAGTCCCTCACTGATGGTGATTACAGGGAACCGTTCTGCCATTTCCTTCTCCCACTTGGGGAATTCTCTCCAGATGACTTTTGCAGCCATTCTACGGATGAAAGGTCGACTAGCATACATAAATGGCTGTTTGCTCAGGACCTCGTGGTCATCAAATACAACTGGGAGTTCTGTAGAAAGAAGAAAGTGACCTGCTAAGATGTTGTGTGCATGCACAATATCTGGATTGAAGGATTCTATTTCTGTTATCCAGCGTTTCTGGACGTTACTGTCATAAACGATTCTTGGTCCACTCGGAATGGAAAGTGATCTAGTTTCTTCGAAGACTGACTTCCTTGTGACGGGTTCTCCACCAAGAAAGAAAAGGGTATGACCCTGTTTGGCCATAGTCTGTGCTGCTCTTTCTATCCTCGGATTACTGAGTCCAGAGTGGCTCACATGAAGGATTCTCATTACTTGCTCGCATCAATGAATGTTTCTTATAAAGTCGCTCCAATTTTATGGGTGGTGCAAGGCTCTATCTGTGAGCTGAGGAATCGGTATGCCTATATTGAACTTCGAATGGCCTTGTCAAGTAGTGTCCGATTTGAACAAATAGTTAGGCTGTGTTTAGTGTGACAGGTGACCAAAACGCTTTGGAGTCAGATTTTGCATTTCATCTTCATTGCGATTACTGTCATGACCATTGTGAGAAACCCTCCAAGTTCTCGGCAAATTATGTCTTAGTGACAAACGTCTGGAACGAACGTGATAAGATAGAACTAGCGTTTCAGAGAATGTCTAGGCAATCTGTGAAACCAGTCGTTTGGCTATGGATTGATGATGGTTCAGTAGACGATACTTTCGAAGAGATAGTCAGATTATCAATGAACTATCCTGAACTCAACGTTTGGATAGAAAGGATGCCAATGAAAGAAAAAGGTGACTTGAACACGATTGGCAATGCATATACAAAACATATGCCTGAGTTCATCAGGAAAAACAAGGATAAAACAATTCACTACTATGCTATTCAGGACGTTGGAACTCGCCCTTGTCCTCATTATTATGAACGAGTTATGTCTCTCATGGATGAGTGTCCGGAAATCGGTTCATCGGCTGGATACATGGTTGGCGAGGAGAAAGCACGAGAGTCTGGAATGCCAATGGGCGATTGCAAAGTCACTCGTTGGAATATTATTAAGAATATCGAAAAGTACTGGTCTCTATCTCCGGACACATATGTCAACATCAAATCTCTGAAGAATGGTTACAAACTAAAGATCTGGCGAGTCCCAGTCATTCAGGATGAACCAACTTTTGGAATCACTGCAAATGGATTGTTCTACCAAGGACAGCTGAATTACTATATCGGACGGCCATTTCTAGGTATTCTGTTGAGAGCCCTGCGGAGAATATTTTTACGGAGGTACGGCACTCAGATGCTCAGAGGATATTTTTACGAACGAAACAGAGGAACATGGAGATGCAATGATCCGGATATTACATCATTTTATGGTCTTGGTAAATCCCCTATCTGGGTCATTGTGAATCTCGTTCGTACTCAGGGAAAATGGTCAAAATAACCACCAATCCCAGGGCATGAGTATTGAATGTAAAGTCGGTTATTAATTCATGACAGGACATTGAGTAATGCCATTACTTTGAAGGTGCGTTAAATCCAGATACAACTCCTCTTTGCTGAAGGAAGGCTTCTGCATAAGGGGCACTGCAATGGTGGCCTTGATATCCCATTACAGATTTGACAGCATTGATTGTGAAATATCCCCGTTTTTCCACCTGTTATTTGTAGAGGCTCAACATCTCAATCTTATTGTTCACATCTTCTTCGGTCAAAGGAACAAAGACCTCAGGAGGGAACCCAGGACTATTTCCTGCAATCTCGTATGAAAGGATTGAAACATCAGATTTCATGAATGCCCGGAAAGTTTCTTCGGCAACCACCTTGTGGTCTTGATGTAGGTCATTTGCCCATGTTGTCAAAACAAGATCGAAATTTCTTTCCTTTCTTAAGGCATAAATGATTTCAAGAATGTCCTGTCTATAGGCAGGTAGGTCTCGAACTGGGAAATCGTGGATGGTCAAGTCTGTTATTCCCATATGTGTAGCTGCCAATTTGTATTATTGTCTGAGAATATACTCTGGGATTTTAGTCGTGTCAACACTCTTCTTGCAATCGCCGAAGACAATTGACTTGACCGACGCTCCACTCTCGACTAAAAGCCTGACAGTGGCCCCCGCCCCAACCTCCATGTCATCAGTATGAGCAGATAAGACCAATACGTTATTCAAATTCCAAATCATGTTAATACGCTCCATTGAGTTCATTAACTTCTAGGTTCTCACGCACTAATGCTATCAAAATATTGCTTCAGGTTTTAGATGATACGTACTATTAGAACAAACTTTCTGTGTTATAGATAGTGCTTAGGTCTTCAATCTTGAAAGGAAGAACCTTGTGAATCGATAAGTTCAGTGACATCAAAGTCATGTGCCAAAAAGGTCACTGAGAATAGAGTTGAGATTCAACCTGTCAGGTTGGAAAAAAGTGATTTTCATCGTTCTCGCTTTCTCGATGGCATCTTTCAAATTGTCCACACCCTTGCACCAGATTAGATGGCCACCTTGTTCCATCTTCGTTACAATCTCCCCTTCATGTCCACCAGTTATGTCAGGGTTTTGAATTACGATCAAGCGATGTCCTTTTGTCACGTTCTCCATAATAGTTCCGGCACCACAGTTGCTAATCACTATCTCTGCCTTTGTGAGATAGTCACCTAGTCCTTTCTTGAACCGAAAGCTCTTGATATGTTTTGGAGTGTATTGACCAGCACCTCGCTGTGCAATCACCTCGTCCGTGATTTCACCTCTTCCTACTAAGGTGTCAATAACCT
>VAPB010252238.1_pt1 | contig 30127 bp, 26 predicted proteins | sample 3395101 | NCBI WGS metagenome assembly VAPB01 (sample SAMN08290433, study PRJNA428436) | hydrothermal vent metagenome | isolation source: Deep-sea hydrothermal vent chimney | place: Indian Ocean: Southwest Indian Ridge | reverse complement strand
GTTCCGTTCTCACTCACAGAAGGCAGTGCAATCGAACCGGCTCCGGAGAAACGCATGACCGCCTGAGCTGCGTCCAGTTGCGCCAATCGGTCCAGATCGATGTCGATATCAGCCTCTCTTTCGGCACAGATGGCAGTGAGACGGGCAAGTATCTTTTCGACTTCCTGTTCTTCGTCCCTCAGCAGCTCCTTCAGTTCCAGACCGGCTTCAGATACCTCTCTCGGTTCGACGAAAATGGTCTGTCCCGTACGCGACCTGTCGAGGGCCGCGCCATCTGCCCTTCCCCGGGAATCTGATCTGACAGCGACAACGTGTCTGCCCTCCCTGAATACCGGTTCAGGCTCCTGTGCTACTCCATCCCGGTGCCATTTCTCGGCGATCGAATGAGCGAGCGTGCGAAGCCTCTCCTGCTTTTTCCTGATCTGCTTCCGCAGGTTGGCAAGAATCGGGGTTGCCCCGTCACGCACAGGACCGCCCGGCTCAAGGGAATTGTCCAGTTCTTTCAATTCCCTTTTGTAGCGGGAGATGGAACCGTACTGCTCCACAAAGGATGGAAGGAGCTCACTGCCTCCGCCCGCAAAGAATCCGCCGGCCGCTTCGAGGCCCTCCAGCGCACTTCGCAGGTCCCACAGCTGTTCACCCGTCAGTGTGGATCCCGGCTTCGACAGTGCGCTCAGGATTCCTTCAATCTCTGGAATCTGTGTAAAGGGAAGTTGTGTATCGCCGTGGAGAACCCTGGAAACCTCTGCGTGGACCGACTGGCGATCCAGGACTGCAGTCAGGTCAATTGCAGGATAATACTCCACCATCAACTGATGGCCGCGGGGAGTATATGTTCCTCCGGCAATCCGCTTCAGAAAATCGCGAAATGCGAGTCGGTCAAGATCGAAGTTGTTCAATCAATAACCCGCTGAAGTTCCTCTTTCGCCAGCCGGCTGACCAGGCTGCCTTCTGCCCGCCCCTGGAAACGCGGCATGGCGCTTTTCATCAGGTGCCCCAGATCGGACATTCCAGAGAGGCTGTCGCTTTCGATTGTCGAATGCAGGATCTCTCTGATCTCCTCCTCTCCCATCTGTTCAGGCAGATACTCCTCAATGATTGCGAGCTCCCGCTCTTCCTTGCCGAGCAGCTCATCACGACCAGCCTCATGGCACGCCTCAATCGATTCCCTGCGCTCCCTGGCCTGTTTGCTCAAAACACGCAGAACGTCGGAATCATCCAGGTCATCCTGCTTTTCAATACGAGCATATTGTATCTTTGAAATCAGGAAGCGGAGAGCGCCGGTGCGTTCTTTATCGCCACCTTTCAGGGATGTTTTTAAATCGAGTTGCAGTTTTTCTATAAGCTGAGACATGCCATCTCCCGGACCGGAGTGATAATGACAGGGCCGCGGGTGAAACAGACATTCTGACCACAACTGTGCCGCAGCCGCGCCGCAGATGTTCGGGAGGGTTTAAAAAGGTACAGACAGCCTGATCTGGCAAGACTTTTCGCATTTCAACAGCCTGACAACTGAGCCAGAATGGAGAGGGCTGCTGTCTCACTTCGGAGCCGGCGCACCCCCAGATTCACTTCGATTGACCCCAATTTCCGCAAATCATCCAGCTCCTGTGACGTGAGTCCCCCTTCGGGACCGACAATCACGGACATATTACCTGAGGCATGGATCAGCAGGCCTTCATGTATTACTTCAAGTAATGACTTTTCTGTTTTGTAATGTGCGACAATGAGAGGATTGGTCATTTCCTGATCAAGAAAGATGTTCCATTCCATGGGTGCGGAAATCGCTGGAATCCATCCGCGCCCGCACTGTTTTACAGATTCCTCCGCAACTCTTCTCCACCTGTCGACCTTTGCACTCCTTCTCTCTACGTGCTCAGTTATCAGTGGCACAAGGCGGGTCATGCCCAGTTCCGTACCCTGTTCAACGATAAGATCCATCAGCCCGGGACGGATCAACGCCTGATACAGTGTTACTCTTCTTGCGGATTCCCGCCACATGTCTGCGATCTCTTCAATTTCAAGTTTTGCGGCGGAGGGATCTGCACCGGTTATCGTGCATATGCAGGCCGGCCCCCTGCCCGTTATCGCCCACACCTGCTCTCCTTCCCGGCACCTTCGAACACGTATCAGATGGTGACTCTCACTTTCAGAGAGCACGATTGAAGCCCCTGTATGTATTTCCTCTTCTGCACCCGGCCACAAAACGCAGATCATTTCACTCATGGTCGAATCGCCTCCAGCATGATCCAACCACCCTGATCGGCTGTTGAGTTCAGCGCCATCCCGGCACGTTCTATCATCATGTGAGCCGCCTTCGTTTCTTCTTCACGCAATCCTGAAATGAACACCCTGCCACCCTGAGCAGCTACACTTCCCAGCTCCTCAATATGCTTCTCGAAGAATGTGAAGTAGAGATTCGCCAGGATCAGCTCAAATGGTCCGCTGGCAGGGATTTCAGGGAACCGTGCACGCACCACCACGATCGAATCTTCCAGGCTGTTTCTCCTCACGTTGAACCCTGCTGACGAGACTGCGTCTCGATCGTGATCCAAGGCCAGTATCCGTCCGGCACCAAGTCTGGCGGCTCCAATTGCAAGGATAGCAGAGCCGCAGCCGACATCCAGTACGCGGCCGATACCGTCGAGATCTCCCAGTTTGTCCAGCCCCTCCAGGATCATCGATGTAGTTGGATGATGCCCGGTTCCAAAGGCCATGCCGGGCTGCAGGTAGATCACCCTTCTGCTCTCACCAGGCTCTTTCTGTTGCCAGGGAGGCATAATAAGGAGTTTCTCTCCCAGCGGGATCGGTGGGAAGTGATAACGCCACTGTTCTGCCCAGTCAACCTGGGGAGCAGGTTCAGGTGATTCAAGATGGAAGGGAAGTGCCTGCGGGCCGAGCTGATCGAGAAAGTCCTTCAGTTTGAGATATGCCTCTGATGCATCTTCGCTGCGAAAGAAGATGTCGAGTGTGATCCGGCCCTCCCCCTCCGCTGACTCGGCCTCGCCTGGCTCGTGAACCTCAATCCCTGAAGAGCCCCAGTCGACGACTTCAGCCGATACCCAATCCACGAATGAATTCGAGATCTTCAACCGCAGGCGGGACCACTCCCGGCTCACATTATCCTTTTATTTCCGTCTGTTTTTCTGCAGAGCGGCCTGAACCTTCTCATCGGGAACGATCGCATCCATGGCTCCAAGCTCTTCCAGCAGCTTCTTCTCCTTCTGCCCAAGTTTTTCCGGCGTCCATACAACCGCTTCCACGATCAGATCACCCCTGCCGTAGCCGTTCAGGTGGGGAAGCCCTTTACCCCTGAGCCTGAGGAGTTTGCCGGACTGCGTCCTGGGAGGAATCTTCAACCGCGCGGTCTCATGCAGTGTGGGAATGTCAACGGTGCCCCCCAGTGCAGCAACGGTAAAGGAGAGGGGTTGAATCCTGAAGAGGTCATCTCCAACGCGATCGAACTGAGAATGCGGTTTCTCCTCTATGAATACTATGACATCTCCTGGAGGACCTCCCCGGAGGCCCACATTCCCCTCTCCGGAGAGAGTCAGATAGTTGCCGGTGGCAACACCGGCGGGAACCTTTACAGCCAGAGTGCTCTGAGATCGAACTCTGCCGCTTCCACTGCATGTACGGCATGGATCGGAAAGAACAGTCCCCTCTCCCCTGCACGCAGGGCAGGTTGTAACATTAATCATCTGCCCGAAGAGCGACCTGCTGACCTGCTGTACCTGCCCTGCTCCCTGGCAGGTAGGGCATCTAACAGGGCTTGTGCCCGGTTCGGCACCTGTGCCCTCACAGGCAGTGCACCTCCGCCAGCGGCGTATCCTGACCTTCCTTGTAACTCCCTCGGAGATCTCTTCCAGTGTCATCGGCAGTTTTATCTCAAGATTACCGCCCCGGTTGACGGTACGGCGTCTTCCGGCACCGCCCCTGCTCCCCATGAACAGATCATTGAAACCACCTCCGAATCCCCCGAAATCACGCATGAATGTACGGAGAGCTTCTGAAAGATCGAAAGTCTCGAAACCGAAACCTCCTCCACCCGGCCCCATACCGGGAGCCTGATGGCCGAAACTGTCGTAACTCTTCCGTTTCTGTTCATCCTTCAGAACTTCGTACGCTTCCGTTGCCTCCTTGAAACTCTCCTCTGCAGCAGCGTCACCAGGATTCTTGTCGGGATGATATTTCAGGGCAAGTTGTCTGTAGGCCTTTTTTATATCTTCCAGTGAAGCCGAGCGTTCCACGCCCAGCACTTCATAATAATCTCGCTTGGCCATATCTTACTCAGATTCCATCTCTTTCCGACCAGACTCATCGGCGGCATCGGAACCAACTATAAGGACTTTGGGCGGCCTGACGACCCTGCCGTTGATCTCGTAACCAGGTTCAAGCACGATGGCTACGTGATCGGCTTCGATCTCCTCGTGTGAGCAGACGCCGACCGACTCATGCCTGTGCGGGTCGAACTCCTCCCCCTCGGGCCAGATCCTTTCCACACCTGCTCGTTGAAGGACATCGCGCAGTTGCTGAAGTATCAACTCGACACCGTCATGGAACGCCTGGTAATCCCTTGTACCTTCACTTGAAAGGATCGCACGCTCGAAGGAATCGAGTACTGGAATCAGCTCCCGAACAAGTGATTCATGCCCGTAACGAAGCAACTCCTCCACCTCACGCTGCCGGCGTTTCTTGTAGTTCTCGAAGTCTGCGGTGGCTCGCAGCAGACGATCCTGCATTCCCTTCAACTCTTTTTCAAGATCTGCGATCTTCTCGTCTGCGGACTCTCCGGCCGATCGGTCCGTTTTTCCGGCAGAGATCTCTTCTTCTCTGAGCTCCTCTTCCCTTTCGGGCGATCCCGTCGTCATCATCTCCGGTCCCTTTCCCTTTTCCTGCTCTGTTTCCGGCTCGTGGCAGGTTTGTGCACTACCTGCTCCAGAACCTCGCTCATTAACTGTGCCGTGTAATCAACGATAGTGACCAGTCTCGAATACTCCATCCTGGTGGGTCCCAGTATTCCAACAGTTCCAGATCCTTCCCCTGCTGCATATGAGGAAGATACGAGACTGCAGAACTGGATTTCGCCTTCCTGGTTCTCTTCTCCGATCGTGATGATCAGACCATCCTGGCCGCTCCTGCGCCCAAGTATGCGAAGGAAGACATCCTTTTCTTCCAGGGCGCCCATGATCGATACCATTCGTTCCTTGTCTGCAAATTCCGGCAGGGCCAGGATATTCGGAGTGCCCGAATAATGGATCTCTCCTTCTGCGTCAGGATGTGCGAAGAGATCCTCTGAGTTATTCAATATCAGCTTGAGGATCTTCGGATCTCCCGTTGTCGCATCCTGCATTCTCTCTCTGACAGATTCCCTGATTGCCCGCATCGGAAGGCCTGAAAGACGTTCGTTGATCAGACTCGATGTTTCGTGCAGGCTCCCCTCGTCGATATGGGCTTCTATTTCCAGGACCACAGTACGGAGGAATCCTTTGGCGATGGTGAGAACTGCAAGGATTTTGGATCCCCCGAGGGCTACCAGCTCGATTTTCTCGAAAACACCCTTCTCGAGACGCGGCTCCAGGCTTACGGCCAGCAGGCGGGTCAGATCGCTGAGCGCACGAACGGTCTGATCGAGTATCGGCGCAGCACCCTTGACGTAACCCCGTCCTTCACCTATCAGTGCATCACGAATGGCCGCCTTTTCTCCACGACTCAGCTGTACTGGTGACATCAACTCGTCTACGTAGATCCTGTATCCCAGATCGGTCGGGATCCTCCCTGCACTTGTGTGAGGCTGTTCGAGAAGACCGGCTTCCTCCAGGTCGTTCATGGTATTGCGGATTGTTGCCGGCGACAGATCGAGATTAAACCGACGTACCAGTGTCCTGGAGCCAACGGGGGTGGCATCACTCACATATGCCTTGACCACGAGGCCGAGGATCTTCTTTTCACGATCTGTAAGGTCTTTTATGTGCATTCCAAAATCATGTCCGTTTGAGACATCTTTTTAGTGCCCGTCCTGAGTTTCCGGATGGGCAATTGTTAGCACTCTCACCTGGAGAGTGCCAGACCAGTATAGAAAATAGGTGTTACAGCAGTTCCGGTCAATAATCTGACTCTCTACGGTCCTTTCGCATGACACCGGCAATAAGCAGAGCAAAGCCGCCCCAAACACCTGTCAGAACCACAACCATCGCTGCGATGGCGTCATTTGTCATCGAACACCTCCCGACGGGACCGTGGTCACAGTGACCCTTCCAAGAGTGGCATTTGCAAGCCGGTTGTTGAGTGCGAGAAGCAGGATAACCGCCAATCCCCACTGGAAGAGGCACGTTCCGAGACTGAATATGGAAAAGGGATTCCACCACGCTTCGGCAAAACCGAAAGACTGCACCACCCACCAGATGAGCATCACCAGAAATTCCACAGGCACCAGAATGCCGAGTATCCAGTTGAACCACGATCCGACATTCAGCTCGTTGCCGGGAACATTGATAAGTTCCGATCGCACTCTGTTGAGACCATACTTTATCGCGGCAACGGCAAAGAGCCCGCCGCTGACCATCAGTCCGAGTCCCCACACCCAGTCCTGATTTGCAAAGAAATTAAGGCTCAGTGCGCTCGGTACGCCTCCCAGAAACACTACACTGAAGACGGCCGGGATCGATTTTTTCCGGGATATGCCAAAATCGATCAGAATTCTGGTGATCAGCTCAATCTGAGCGATGAGACTTGATAGCGCCGCCGCCGTCAACGCCAGGAAGAAGACAGCGCAGAAGAACTGGCCGAACGGGATCTTTGAAAAGAGTATCGGTATCCATACGAATGTAAGGCCTGTGGATGCAGGACCGCTGAAGGTTGCTACATCGAATGCTTCCTGGAAGGTCGGGAAAGAGGCGAAAACGGTTGGGAGAACCGCCAGGGCCGCCAGAAGACTCATGCTGTTGTTTCCCAGTCCGATTATCAGCGAGTTCCTGACGATATCCTCCCTCTCCCTTGTGTAGACTGCGTATGTCAGCAGAAGTCCCCACCCGGCACCGGTCGACCATGCAGACTGCGTCAATCCCTCCAGCCACACCCTGTAATCGGCCAGGCGACTCCAGTCGATATGGAACATGAACTGCAGCCCTTTTTCCGCCCCCGGAAGGGTCAGGGCACGTATTGCCGCCACCAGCAGCAGTATCGCAAGGGTCGGCATAAGAATCCTGTTTGCCCTCTCGATACCTTTCACCACGCCATGATAGATTACCCATGCGCCGATTCCGATGGCCAGGAAATGGAAGAGCACTGCCCAGCCGTTGGTGGCAAACTGCTCGAATGCCTGCTGCGCTGTAGAGGCATCAGTAAATCTGGTCAGGTCTCCCTTAAGCGCCGCAAGTGCGTACCGCAGACACCACCCCATAACCACCGAGTAGTAAAAAGTGATCATGGTCGTGACCAGTGCCACAAAGCCACCCATCCATGATGCCTTTCGACCCACCAGCTTGCCGAAGGCACCTATAAGACCCATCCGGGTCTTCTTGCCCATACCCAGCTCCAGAATCAGGAGCGGTATCGACCAGGCGAACAGGAAGAAGAGCCATGGTATCAGGAATGCCCCTCCCTCGTTGATCGCGTAGATTCTCGGGAATCGCCATACATTGCCGGTGCCGACGGCCATGCCGAGTGCGGCGATAATCAGGCCCCAGCGGGATGTGAACTGTTCACGTTGTTCATCCATACTTCCTCCGCCTCACTTCAATCATATCAAGATCAGCCCCAGCAGGCCCACCGCCCAGCAGTACCATGCAAATGGGACCAGCCCCCGTCTCCTCAATACTTCCAGAAGACCTGCGATGGCAGCATATCCTGAAATGAAAGCCGCTACAAATCCTGCAATGAGTCCCAACGCCATGGGTTCAGCGCCACCTGCACTGCCACCAATAAGATCGAGAAGTTGCATAAGAGAGGCTCCGCCGATGGCCGGTACACTCAGCAGGAATGAAAATTCGGCTGCCTCTCTCCTGTTGACTCCACTCCACATCCCGGCCGCTATCGTCGATCCCGATCGTGAGATCCCCGGCACGATCGCCAGCGCCTGTGCAAATCCCATCCAGAGTCCCGGCAGACCGGCAGCTGGTTTCTCCCTTTCGCTGCTCCACCTCGTAGAGAACAGTATCACTCCGGTAAGGATAAGTCCTGTCAGGGCCACTCTCGGTGATTCAAAGGCAGCTGCAACCGAATCTTCGAAGAGCAGTCCCACTACACCGGCGGGAATCGTTGCGACCAGCAGCCAGAGGAGATACCTGCGGGATTCGACACCGTCGTCACCGCTCTGAAAGGCTCTGCTCAGGAGCTGGCGGAGGCGCGATCTGAAATAAACGAGCACAGCCACAAGTGTTCCGGCATGAAGGGTAACCTCCACAAGCAGGCCCCCTTCCCGTATGCCCATGATTGCTTCGCTCAGAACCAGATGTCCGCTTGAGGATATGGGAAGGAATTCTGTCGCGCCCTGGATTATTCCAAGCAGCAGTGCTTCAAAAATGGTCAAAATGCCTCCATGTCACTCGAATCGACAGGTTTCCGGGATATTCCAGCAGATATCCCGGGGATTCCCCTCAGCATCTCTATCATTTAACGTCTATTCCACCAGTCAGACGCTCAACCCTTTCAACTCCCTTAACTCTTTTGAGACCTTTGAGTATCCTCTGCAGATGCTGCAGGTTGCGTACCTCCAGAACGAATCGGCCTATTGCATCACCGGTCTCGGAGCTGATGCTGGCATTTGTTATATTGGCGCCAAGGCTTGAGATGGTACGCCCGATATCCCCAAGAAGGCTGGTACGGTCCTGAGCCACCATCGATACACCTACCAGGAACGACTGGTCCTTCTCGGTGTCCCAGGCCACGTCGATCATCCTGTCCTCTTCCTCCAGTATCCTGAGCACATTGGGACAGTCAGCACGGTGTACCGTGACGCCACGTCCGCGTGTCACGTATCCGATAATCCTGTCACCCGGGATCGGCTGGCAGCATTGGGCGAAGTTGATCATCATGTTCCCCTCACCCTGCACCGAGACTCCCTTAACGGTGCTCCTGGCCATCTCCACCAGTCTCTGAATGAAGCCTTCCTGCTGTGCCGTCTCATCATCGGACAGAGGCGGCAGCAGTTTCTCCACGATCTGTAAGGTGCGCTGGGTCCCCCTGCCGATAGCTACATAGAGCTGTTCGGGGGATTCGAATCCAATCGACTGGGCGATGTCGGTCATCCGTTCGTTCGACGGCTGTTTCAGTTTCGACTTCTTCAGTTCTTTCGAGAGGAGTTCCTGGCCCAGAAGGAGCGACTGCTCAGAGAGCTGTTCCCTCAGGTAGTGGTTGATCCTGCTCCGGGCCTTGGCCGTTTTAACGAGACGCAGCCACGACTGGTTCGGGTGCTGGTTCGGACTGGTCAGGATCTCAATGGTGTTGCCGCTTTTGAGCCTGGCACTCAGGGGCACGATCTGACCATTTATCCTGGCTCCCTGGCAGTGCATTCCAACATCCGTATGCACTGCAAAGGCGAAGTCAATCGGTGAGGCATCAGCAGGGAGCCGGATTACATCGCCATTGGGCGTAAAGACGTAAACCTCGTTCTCAAAGAGTTCGAGTTTCAGGTGTTCCATGAAATCCTGAGCATCGGAATCACCCGTCTGAAGGTCTATCACCTCCCGCACCCATCTGACCTGTTCATCCCACTGGCTGGGCTTATCGACCGATTTGCCCTGTTTGTATTTCCAGTGTGCGGCGATCCCCTCCTCGGCTATCCGGTGCATTTCCCTCGTGCGGATCTGTATCTCCACCGGTTCGCCGTTAGGTCCGATAACAGTCGTATGGATGGACTGGTACATATTCGCCTTCGGATGGGCAATGAAGTCCTTGAATCTGTCTGAAATCGGCACAAAGAGGCTGTGTACGATACCCATCGCGTGATAACAGCCGGCTTTGTCGGAGGTCAGAATCCTCAAGGCCATGATGTCGTAGATACCTTCCAGGTCTACATTCCTCTTCTCCATTTTGATGAAGATGCTGTAGTACGATTTCAGTCTCCATGCGATCTCAGCCCTTATCTCGGATTCCTTCAATGCCCGCTGGATCGGTTTGCGCACGCTGCCGAGGGCCTTCATCCGTTTCCTCTTGTCCGACTCGAGGGTTTCGGAAAGAAGTTTGAATTCTTCCGGGTGAAGTACGGAGAGAACGAGATCTTCCAGCTCGGTCTTGATCCTGTTAATTCCGAATCGGTGCGCCAGAGGGATGTATATGTCGAGGGTTTCCTCAGCTATCCGGCTGGCGTGCTTTCGATCGAGGTGCTCCACGGTGCGCATGTTGTGCAGCCGGTCTGCCAGCTTTATCAGGATCACCCGGAGGTCCTGAGCCATGGAAATGAGCATCTTGCGGAAATTCTCGGCCTGTGCCTCCTCCCTCGAATGAAACTTGAGGCCGCTGATTTTCGAAACTCCCTCAACGAGGAATGTGACCTGCGGGCCGAACTCCTCCGTGAGCTGTTCCGCTGTTACCTGGGTATCTTCGATTATGTCGTGGAGAAGGCCTGCGGCCACAGTTGTTGTATCGAGATGAAGTGTGGCCAGTTCAAGAGCAACGGCCATCGGGTGGGTGAGGAACACCTCGCCTGAGCGTCTCTGCTGTTCTCTGTGGGCCTGCTCGCTGAACCGGTAGGCATGGGAAAGGTAGTCGAGGTCAACCCTGCGGTTCGCCTTACGGACATCCTCCAGCCATTCATTCAGGAGGGGTGATGAGGCTTCCTGGGCCATTCTTCCTTATTCTTCTGCGGATTCACGTGACCTGAACCAGTCGGAGATGTAATCAACTATCTCCGATGTGGGAGTACCGGGGCCGAAAAGCCGGCCAGCTCCGAGTTCGGAGAGCCTGTTCATGTCCTCAGCCGGTATGATTCCGCCCCCTGTTAAAAGAACGTCCTTCTCCATGCCGCGTTCCTTCATCAATTCGAGCACCTGCGGGAAATGCGTCATATGGGCACCGGAGAGAACGCTGAGTGCTATCACATCTGCGTCTTCCTGAAGAGCAGCCTCCACGATCATTTCGGGGGTCTGGCGGAGACCGGTATAGATAACTTCCATGCCCGCATCCCTCATGGCCGCGGCGACCACCTTGGCTCCCCTGTCGTGTCCGTCAAGTCCCGGCTTTGCCACGATTACTCGTATCTTCTCTCCATCCATTGCTCTGGCTCCTCGATTGCCCTGGTACACCGCTTCAGATGTCAGAAAACAGTAAGCTCCCGGTAGATGCCGAAAACCTCCCGCATGACGTCCGTCATCTCTCCAAGTGTGCAGTAGGCCTTCGCTCCCTCAATAAGTGAGGGCATCACATTGATCCCTTCCCGGCATGTCCTTCCGATCTTCTCAAGGGATGCAGCAACAGCTTCGGAATCCCTTTTTTCCTTCAGAGCTTTCAACCTCCCTACCTGGCGATCGTGCATCTCTTCTGTGATCTCCAGTATCGGGATCTCGATCCCGTCATCCTCTTCCACATATTTATTGACGCCGACAATTCCTCTTTCCCCACTGTCTATCTCCTGTTGATATCTGTAGGCAGCTCTTGCTATCTCCTGCTGGAAGAATCCCTTTTCAATGGCCGGCACCACTCCCCCCAGATCATCAATCTTGACGAAATATCGCTCGGCTTCCTCCTCCATGCTGTTGGTCAGCTGCTCCAGAAAGTAGGACCCTGCCAGCGGATCGATCGTATTGGTGACACCCGATTCCTCTGCGATCACCTGCTGAGTGCGCAGAGCGATCTTGGCGGCCTTGTCGCTGGGCAGAGCCAGTGTTTCATCCATGCTGTTGGTATGGAGGGACTGGGTTCCTCCCAGCACACCCGCCAGGGCCTGGATGGTCACCCTGATGAAGTTGTTCTCAGGCTGCTGTGCGGTGAGGGTGCAACCGGCGGTCTGCGTGTGAAACCGCATCAGCAGACTTCTCGGATGTCGTGCGCCATACTTGTTCTTCATCCGCCGGGCGAAGATCCTCCTGGCTGCCCTGTATTTCGCGATCTCTTCGAAAAAATCATTGTGAGAGTTAAAGAAGAATGAAAGCCGTGGAGCGAATTCATCAATGTCGAGACCTCTCTCAAGGGCGGCCTCCACATATGCGAATCCGTCTGCAAGTGTGAATGCGAGCTCCTGAACCGCCGTTGCGCCAGCCTCCCGTATGTGATAACCGCTTATGCTTATCGGATGCCATCTGGGCATCTGTCGGGTGCAGAACTCAACAGTGTCGGTTATCAGCCTCATCGAGGGCTCGGGAGGGAAAATAAATTCCTTCTGGGCGATATATTCCTTCAGGATGTCATTCTGAGTGGTTCCTGAGAGCCGGTTGAGCGCGACTCCCTGCTTCTCGGCAACCGCGCAGTAGAATGCGAGAAGTATGGCGGCAGGGCCGTTGATGGTCATGCTTGTGCTGACATCACCCAGATTAATCCCTTCGAAGAGTATCTCCATATCCTCCAGGCTGCATACCGCTACCCCGCATCTGCCAACCTCTCCCCGGCTGAAATAATGGTCTGAGTCGTATCCGTAGAGCGTGGGCAGATCGAAGGCCGTCGAAAGACCGGTCTGGCCGTGCTCCAGAAGGTACTTGAATCTCTTGTTGGTGTCTTCTGCCGTGCCGAACCCGGCAAACATACGCATGGTCCACAACCGGCCTCGGTACATGTTTGAATATACGCCCCTGGTAAAGGGGTACTCCCCGGGCATGCCCAGGTCTTCCAGATAGTCGATCTGATCGGTGTTGGAGGGAAGATAGAGAGGTTCTACTTCACTGCTGGAGGCGGTGACGAATTCTTTCTTCCTTTCCGGCAGCTGCGACACCGATTTCAGCCACTCCGAATAAGCGTCATCGATATCCCTGCTCATACTTTATCTCCCTCTGAAGACACCGGCCCCTCGCCGGCATTCATTATCTCTTCCGCTACACTGAATGGATCGGTCCGTCCCTCCAGAATGTCATCAAGCAGCCTGTCCATCTGTCCCTTCAGGTTGTTCTCCTGCCAGAGGCGACGGGTCATGGTCTCCTGAACGATCTCTTTCACATAGGCGCCAATCTGCTGTTTCCGCTTTCTATCGCCCTCTCCGCTTGTGTGAAGCCAGGCACGGTGCCTTTCGATCGTCTCCATCAATTCGCGCGTACCCTCCCCGGAATTGGCTGTTGTTTTCAGAACAGGAGGAGACCATTGACGCGCTTTGTTCATTGCCAGAACGCTCTCCAGCTCAACCATGAGACCATCAGCTCCATCTCTGTCCGCTTTATTTATTACGAAGATATCACCTATCTCCATCAGGCCGGCCTTCATCGCCTGGATTCCATCCCCGGACTCGGGGACCAGGACCACGACAACTGTGTCTGCCGTTTCGGCAATATCCAGCTCGATCTGTCCTACGCCAACCGTTTCCAGCAGAATCGAATCGCGACCGGTCGCTCCCAGAAGCATTACCACTTCCCGGGTCGCTCTGGCCAGCCCGCCGCGACTGCCCCTTGTCGCCATCGACCGGATAAAAACACCGGGATCCGTGGCAATATCTGTCATCCTTATTCTGTCTCCCAGCAGAGCCCCCCCACTGAACGGGCTCGAGGGGTCCACGCATACTATTCCAACCTCTTCACCCTTCTCTCTTGAATATATGGCAAGCCTGTCGACAAGAGTGCTCTTGCCCGCACCTGGCGGTCCCGTGATGCCGCATATGTAGGTCTGACGCCCCTTTGCATACAGCGGCTTCAGAAGCGCTTCCTTGCCTGGCAGCTGATCCTCGATCATAGATATCGCCCTGGCGACTGCCCGGCGATCTCCGCCGGCGATTGAGTCAATCAGTTCACGAGGGTCACTTGACATCTGGTTCCTGTCCGGTCAGGCATTTTCGCAATCCCTTGCTGGCCAAGATATGAAGCTGTATGGCGTTATACAACAGAGTCTGGTGCTTCGTTCGACGAATCAGATCTGTTCAATTATCTGAAACAGTGCGTTCTCAAGACGGTCAACCGCCCGGCCATATGAGAAGACCTCTTTCAATCTCCTGTGTCCGGATTCACCCATTCTGTGACGGAAAGCATCGTTTTCCAGATATTGCAGCAGAGCACCTGCCAGGGCATCAGCATCCCCCGGAGGCACAACAATGCCGCTCTTGCCATCAAGTATTACTTCAGGTAATATTCCTATCCTTGTAGATACTAAAGGAATAGAAGACGCCATAAACTCCATGGCGATTCGGCAGATCGCCTCGCTGCCCGAAGAATGTATCACTCCGATATCGGCTGAATTGACTATCGAACCGCTGTCGGGCAGGCGTTCCGACCAGATTGTCAGTTTCTCCCTTATATTCGGATATCTGCCGGCCATTTCTTCCATATACGCGGTATCAAACTCTGCCGGATAACCCGCTGCAAGAAAATGTACATCGGGGACACGGCCGGCAATCAAGTCGGCTGCAGCGAAAAACGTATTATGGTCCTTCTGCGGAGCGAACCTGGCAACTGAAACGATAAGAATCGTTCCTTTACTTATCGCACAACGTTCTCTGAATATCCTGTCTCCCGAATCACCGTTCCACGATGCCAGATCGAATCCGGGAGGGGCCCTGAACACCATATCGGCCCGCACACCGGAATATCGCTGGTACGCTCTTCTCTGATGTTCGTTCGACACGATGAATGCATCGGTACGCCACCGGTTGAGCCAGCCGGCCGCAGGATGCCTGGAAGGCTTCCTCTGGTCATGTGAACGCACCCTGACGAGAGGCACTCTCTTCTTTTGATCATGTATGAGAAAACCCCACCGGGTATGATCGGGGCCGAAATGAGCCAGAATGATGTCTGGACGGACCGATTCGTCCCGAAGTTCCCTCAGGTGCCTCATGGTCTTTATAATCTCAAAAGGACGGACAGATCGCAGATTTGGAGATGTGTGAACCGTGAAACCGGCATTTCTGGAAGCGTCAGCTGTCTTTCCTTCCGGCACCAGGATATGTATCTGGTGTCCTCTTTCGGCCAGTCCCCGCATCATCTCAATGACATACCAGGAACCGGCGCTCCAGCCGTGCAGCGTTGTGCTGTTCAGGATATTCAGATTCACAATCAACCGGTTCCATTGCGGTACATCATGGCCACAAGTTCTGCAAATGCCGCCAGTGCTTCATCTTCGCCGCTATCGGCTGTAACCCGAACGATCCTGTTTCCAGATCCAGGTGGACCATATCGCTTGAATGTGTCTTCCAGAAAGACAGCGACCGTTGGTACACCGAATGCGACGGCAACGTGCATCGGTCCGGTATCCGGACTGATGAAGAAATCGCAGTGAGCGATGAGGGACATCATCTGACGCAACCCGAGGTCCTCGATTACCCTCACTCTCTCTACCAGGTCCTGGCGGACCTGCCTGGCTTCCTCTTCCTCCCCCGGTCCGCATATGACGATAATATGAATCTTGTAGAGTTCCAGTATCCGCTCGATGAGGGTTATGTAACGTTCGATCGGCCACTTCTTTGCACTCCGACCGCCTACATGAATCCCCAGGAGCACTCCTCTGGGACCCACACCGCATTCCGCCCTCATCTTCTCTGCCCAGTCGTTCTCCTCCGGAGAGAGGTGAAGTTCCATCAATGCCTCAGGCAATTCCACTACGAAAGGACGGAGCAGGTTGAGAAGCACATCCGATTCGTGGTGTTCTGCACGTAGAGGTTCTACGAGCATGTTGCAGAAATCATCGGCCCTCCCCCGGTCGTAAGCAACCCTGACAGGTGCTCCGCTCAGTCTTGTGAGCAGTGCGCCTGTCAGGCTGAACGAGTGCATGTGGCTGCAGTCGATGGCGATGTCATATTCGAATCGACGGAGTTCCCGAACCAGCCCCAGCAGCAGAAAGGGATTCAACAGAATCCGTTTCTTCTGCAATATCCAGAGACGGTCTATTTCCGGTTCTTCCTGATATATCTGTGCGAACCGCGGTCCTATCAGCACTCCTGTTTCGGCATCGGGCCAGATCTTTCTGATACCTTCCAGCAGCGGCTTCATAAGGATCAGGTTCCCTATCCTGTCATCGTGTCGCACCAGCAGAACTCTGACAGGTGGATTTTCGGTCCACGAATACTCTGCTTCATTACGTGGCGGGAAAATGACCGCCAGCAGGGCGGTCAATGCCTTCCGGCCTGTCAGATCAAGCTTGCCGGCCATTATGCCTGGAACTGGAGCGTATGAAGGCGTCGATAGAGACCCTCTTCCTGCTGCATCAGTTCTTCATGCGTACCCTGCTGTACTATCCTTCCTGCATCCATGACTATGATCAGGTCCGCCTTCTGTACGGTTGAAAGCCGGTGGGCTATTACGAGAGTGGTTCTCTCTCTCATCAATCGTTCGAGCGCTTCCTGGACGAGCATCTCACTCTCTGTATCCAGGCTTGATGTGGCCTCATCCAGAATCAGTATCGGAGGATTCTTCATGATCGCCCTTGCGATAGCCAGGCGCTGTCGCTGTCCCCCGGAAAGTCTGACTCCCCGATCTCCCAGAAGGGTATCGTAACCTTCCGGAAGTTCAGTGATGAACTCGTGTGCGTTGGCGGCCTTCGCTGCCGTGATCATCTTTTCAGGATCGAAGGGCTCCTGGCCGTAGGCGATATTCCTCGCGGCACTGTCGTTGAACAGGATGGTCTCCTGAGTTACCACTCCTATCAGCCGTCTCAGCGATCCGACGGTAAATTCCCGCAGGTTGGTTCCATCCAGCAGAACGGCGCCTTCGGTGGGATCGTAGAAACGGGGCAGCAGATCGGCCAGAGTGCTCTTGCCCCCCCCGCTCGGCCCGACAAGAGCTACTACCCTGCCTCTTTCGAGAACCAGGTTTATATCTTCAAGCACAGGCAGCTCGGCTTCGTATTCGAAGGATATATTCTCGTATGTAATGCGATCATGAAAATCTTCCACCGGTCGGGCCCCGGGCAGGTCGGTTATCTCCGGATAAGTGTCTATTATCTCGAATACGCGTTCGGCCGCCGCCAATCCCTGTTGAAGGCGCGTATAGGCCTTGGTCACCTCCCGAAGGGGGCTGAACATGCTGAATAGAACGAGCAGGAACGTGACGAACTCGTCTGCCGACAGCGTTGCACTGCCTCCCAGAACCTGCATACCTCCTAAATAGAGTATCCCGACACCCACAGTGGCTGCCAGAATTTCACTGAGGGGTGCTGCCAGTTTGCTTACACGGGAGAGGCGCAGTGCGCGCTGGAAATAGGTCCCGGCGGCGGCGGAGAATTTCCGCGATTCGAAGGCTTCCATGTCGAAAGCCTTTACAACCCTGATTCCACTCAGAGTTTCATTCAGGATAGACGTCAGGTTCCCCATTTCTGTCTGCAGACGACCGGTCCTTCTGAAAAGACTCTGGCCGAGTCTGTTTATCACCAATCCGGACATTGGCAGAACCAGAAGTGATATCAGGGTCAACCACGGACTGATGACTACAGCTATGATAAGGAATACCACAATCGAAAGAGGATGTTTTACCAGATCGACAAGAACGGCTGCTGCCGACTGGTTGACCAGAGTCACGTCGCTTGTGACACGTGCAAGCAGGACTCCCGAGCGGCTCTTGTTGAAGTACCCGAGAGAGAGTCTGTTCATATGATTGAAGAGATCCACCCTGAGATCCTTCACAAGACCATGCTCGGCTACCGACATCAGATAACCCTGCAGGTATGCGAAGATATTCTTGAGAAAGATGATCAGCAGATAGGCAAAACAGAGATTGGCCAGGGTGCTCCAGGGCGTCGGTCCGGCTATCATCCGGCGGGTTGCTTCCTTCAGAGTGGATTTCAGGTTCTCAATACCGGTTAATGCCGGCAGGTTAATCCCTGCAGCGGGTGGCTCCGAGAGCAGGGATTCCGGTTCAACCTGTTCCGATATACCGGCAGTGGAGGTGATCTGCTCCGGTTCAAAGAGGGTCTCGAGGGTGGGCATGAGCATCCACACCATCAATCCGGAGAAGATGGTAAAGAAGATCGTACAAATGACTGACCCTGCCAGGTAACCCCGGTAGGGCCTCAGATAGCGGAGAACCCGCCGGAAAATATGCACGCCCTATCCTTCCCGGGAATCCCTAATGCTCTCGGTTAAGGATGAACTCCATAATCTGTTCGAGAGCTGTTCTCGCTTCTGACCGCGGTATCAGGTCAAGCTGTTCGCGCGCCTTATCCATGTTTTCTCGGGCAACTTCCATGGTGTATTCAAGCCCACCGTACTTCTGAACATACGACAGGATCTCTGCCCAGTTCCCGTTCAGATCTGAATCTTTCAACAGCATTGAGAGGCGCTCTCTGTCGGCCCCCTCGGCAACACGCTGCGCATATATGATAGGCAGGGTGATTTTCCCCTCGCGCAGATCCTCGCCACCGGTAGGTTTGCCGGTGATGTCAACCACACCTTCATAATCGAGCAGATCATCTGTGAGCTGGAAAGCGGTTCCTATCGATTCCCCGAATTTCCTGTATCGTTCGGCCGTCGTGTCGTCACTGCCGCACAGGATCCCGGCGATCTCGGTAGCTGCTTCGAAAAGGCTGGATGTCTTGCCCCGGACAACGGAATAGTAGTGATCTTCCGAAACATTATGCTGATGCTTTCTATCCACCTGGCTGAGTTCAGCCTGGCTCATCCTCTCGATGGCAACTGAAAAAATAGGTGTGAGGCGGGGATTGCCGATATCCAGCAGGATGCTGAAGGCGCGCGCGAAGATGAAATCCCCCATCAACACCGATGTGTTCTCACCCCACACGGCATTCAGCGTCACTATGCCGCGCCTGAGGTCTGAGTCATCTATTACGTCATCGTGGACGAGCGTGGCGGTGTGCAGAAGTTCTATGGAAGCTGCTGCCTTGATGGCAGCGGGACCGTTGCATTCCCGGGCTCTACAGATGAGAAGCAGAATGGTAGGACGTATCCGCTTCCCTTTCATCGTATTGAGATGAGTTCCCATCATCTTGACAATTGGGACTTCACTGGAAAGGGATCGTTCAAGCAGTTGATCCACGGCCATCAGATCTTCCCTGACTACATCCCTGTATATACTTACGTCGCTATTAGCCATTGGACCTCTTCGCTAACAGATGTAACCGGCCAAAATCTAGCCACCGACAGACGATGGTGTCAACCTGAAGGCCGCTCCTTATGCCCTGCGCCTACTCTTCCCGATCCCTTCGACGAACTGCTGCTACAGCTATCAATATGCTTATCTCGTAGAGCAGGACCAGCGGCAATAACAGCATCACCATGGTTACCGCATCGGGAGGTGTGATGAATGCAGCCATTATCGCTATCAGGAAAATGGCGTACGACCTGAATTTCCTCATGAATTCCGGTGTGACAATCCCCAGCCTTGCTAGGAAAAAGGCGAGTACCGGCAGCTCGAAAACCACCCCAAAAGCCATCGTCAGCCGAAGTGTGAAGGTCAGATACTCCTTAACCTCCAGTTGAGGATTGACGATGTCGGACCAGGTTCCTACCAGAAATCGCAGAGCATAAGGCAGCACCACGAAGTAGGCCATGGCGGCACCAGCCAGAAAACAGAATACCGTTGATAATACCACCAGCGGCATCAACCGGCGTTCTTTCTTGAGCAATCCGGGTGCAATGAAGCGCCATACTTCGAATGCGATGTAGGGGAGAGCGATTATTACTGCAGTCCAGAGACTGATGCCGACCAGTGCCAGGAACATTCCGGCAGGCTTCAGGAAGATCAGCCTCATCTCGGGGAACTGCGAAATGAGCGGATTCAACAGGATCGGATCGAGAATCCATTTAGAGAGCGGGAAGGCAATCATCGCCCCCACGATTACCGATATGCCGATCCGTATGAGCATCCAGCGGAGTTCTTCCAGGTGGTCGAGGAAACTCATCTCCTTAGGATTATATTCCGCCCCGCTCCTGCTCATTTTCCTCTCTGCACTCCGGTCTGCAGGGCAATGGTACCGATGGCTTTCTGGATCACTATACCGTCCTGTTTCGAGCGGCTCTTCAACGCGATGTCACATTCCTTCAGGGTCTCTATCATTACGGGGAATGCATCCGGTGAAATGCGCCTGGCGGCATCAATGGCACTGTCCGCAGCAAACGATTTGATGCCCACTTCTTTTATTATATCAGCGCGACCGGCACCTTCGTCCAGCATAAGCCGGATCTGGTAGACTTCAAGTATATGTCTGGTCAACACCGACAGAAGAAAAACGGCCCTCTCACCGGATTCAAGCAGTCGTGAAGCGAGCTTCTGTGCCGACGCGCCATCACCACTGAACAGAGTTCTGGGCAGGTCCCACGGTGATTCTCCCCTCCTGCGGCCCACTACTTTTTCAACTGCCTCTACCTCCACTGGAGATCCTGTTCCCAGAAAGAGTTCCAGCTTTGTGAGTTCTCCATCCAGTACCCTCAGATCCTCCCCTGCAATTTCCACCAGTGTCTCTGCTGCGCCCTTTTCGAGTCGAATTCCCCGTTCGGCCGCTCTGTCAGCAACCCATCCGTCCATCTGCCATGGTTTGGGTGCCTCGAACATCAGGACCTGTCCGGAGGGCAGGTCGTCGAGACCCGATAGTTTCTTATAGGGTTTTTTCCGTCTGTCGAGGCCGGGTGCCAGCAGGGCAAGAGTTGTAGCCCCGTCTGTCACACGGGCTGTCTGTCCGGCCAGCTCTGCAATGGACTCCTGTTCGGCAGGTGCAAAACCGCCCACATTCCTCACCATCACAACCCTGCGCCCTTCACCCAGGGGATACTGCAGTACTGCTTCCTCTATCTGCTGCACGGAGACATCACCGGGTGAAAACTGGTTGAAATTGAAATCCCTGTAAGCTTCCTCAACGGCATTCTCCACCAGGCTCCTCGCTTTCGCGAGCATCCGTATTTCATCGTCGCCCAGAAATGCATAAACAGACTTGAACATGGGCGGCAAACTACGCGAGGCAGAGGGCTGTGTCAATCGGGAGGAAAACCTGCCGTGTTGAATCCCTGAATCGGCTTGTTCAGACTTTCCCGCTCTTAGTAGGCTGTCGGCTATCGGGCAATGCAGAAAGTGGAAGGGATCGAAATTGTCGGTGCTCCTGACGACAGCAGCTGTCGGTTACTTTATGGCATCCCTGCTGCTCGCGGCAGGACTGCGACTTGCCATGAATCGATTCAGAGCTGCCCGGGAGCTCTTTGAAGTACGTGAGAGAGAGCTGCCGGATGCTGCGATTGTAGTGACTGCCCGGAATGAAGAGGAGCACCTGCCCGCTCTGCTCAGAGCACTGGATGCTCAGGATTATCCAGTGGGGTCACTCCAGATCGTGGTCGTAAACGATGGCAGCAGCGATGGCACAGCGGAATTGCTGGACGCCTTCGTACCCATCAGGCACCATTTCCAGAAGATATACCTCGATAGCGATGGACATGAGAAACCATCCAAGAAGAGAGCCGTCTCGACCGGAATCGCCTTAACGTCAACTCCCCTGCTTCTTCTAACGGACGCCGATACAGTTCCACCACCCGGCTGGGCTTCTTCGATGGCTTCGGCTCTCAGAGGCGGTTGTCCGGTTGTAGCCGGATATTCGCCTTCGCGGCCTGCCGGGGGGATAGCAGGATGGCTGGCCCGGATGTGGGACCTCCACTCCGCGTCCCTGGCAGGCGGCTTCATCGGCCTCGGTCTGGTGCTGCACGTTACAGGTCGCAACTGGGGCTTCCGAAAAGAACTCTTCGGCGACTCGGGCGGGTTCTCCGGACTGGAAGAGATTTTAAGTGGTGACGACACTCTGCTTGCACAGAGATTCGCCCGCTGTAGTTCCGTAAAAAGCTGGGGCTTCACTTTTGCCCGGCACGATCAGGTCCCGACCGGGGCACCGCATTCGCTGATCGATTTCATTCGTCAGAAACAGCGTCACCTGGCCACCGCAAAAAGATTCAGGCCTGCTCAATTCTCCGTCGCTCTGCTTTCATTTCTGGTCTTTTCGGTTTTCTGGCTCGGTCTGCTGATCCTGCCGGCTCGAATGCAGTTTCCAACTGCTCTTACAGCTCTGTCATTGAAGATTGCGGCTGACACAATCCTCCTTCTCTATGCCGGCAGGTGTTCCGGAGAGATCGGAATTGCCCTTTACACTCCGGTCTGGAGTATGGTGCACCTTTTCCTCTATCCTCTCTTCCAGCTTCTTGCGACATTTGTGCCTTTCAGATGGAAAGGCAGAAGAGGTATATGAATTCACGCATGAGATCTCTATTGGGAACATTGGCACGCATCGTGATAACCATCCTTCTTCTGGTTTATGTCGTTAAAAGAGTCGATCTGGCAGCAGCAGCCACGGCTGTACAGCGGATGGCCTGGTGGGGACTTGCCGGTACTTCTCTTCTTCTCCTTGTGAACATGGGTTTGCAGTGGCTCAGGTGGCATATACTTGTACGTGCCGGCAAACTGGGACTGGCTCCATTCCAAAGCCTGCGGATACTCCTGGCGGGCCTTCCTCTGGGATTGATAACACCCGGCCGTATCGGGGAACTGGGACGCGGTGCGGTTGTTGCAGGCGAGCACGATTCGGTATCTGTCGCAGGACTCACCCTGCTTGAACATGCATACGGTCTGGTGGGAGCTCTGACGATTGCCGGTATCGGTATAGTCATATCGGGATATGCAACATATCTGAGTTTTGCGATCCTTCTGATCTTCTATGCATTCGTGATCTATCTGGCACTTCATCCATCGAAACTTGTGGATTGGACCAAAAAGATCTCTCCTGTCCTGCCCGGACCTCTTGGAGCGCGTACTTCAGAACTATCGAGTCGCTTCGCTCAGGGATGGAGGCTTACCGGCAGGAAGGTTGCATTCACGGCCATGACCATCTCTGTCGTCCAGGTATTGGTTGTGGTCGCCCAATTTACAGTATGCTACATGGCCACAGCCGCCCATCCCTCGATCGTTCAGGTTGCAGGCGCCTGGAGCGTTGTCATCGGAGCCAAATACTTCCTGCCGATAACCATTGGAGATGTCGGTGTGCGGGAGGGACTGGCTGTCGCCGTATTCACCAACCTGGGATTCCCTGCCCCGGAAGCCCTTATCGCCTCACTGACCATCTATCTGGTGAATGTGATTTTTCCCTCCTCGATAGGAGCAGTTATCCTTCTCAGGAGAAAGTGATATTAATAATCTTTCACCAGCCAGTCGCCGTACAATTCGGGTCGCCTGTCCCGCAGGAAAAGCTTCCTGGCGTGAGACCTGGGTACTTCATTCAGGTCTATATCGCAGATGAGTATCTCCTCCTTTCCCCTTGTGGCCCGGGCAATCACTCTGCCATCAGGCGCACAGACGAATGATTCCCCTGCGAATTCGAGTTCCTCCTCCTGCCCCACCCTGTTGCAGAGGGCGGTGAAATACCCGTTCTGAAATGCCGCGACCTGCATCTCCGCCTCGTACAAGCCTTCAGGCCATTCACCTGTTGCTCCTGCCTGTGGCACTACCACGAGCCGGGCACCCTGCAGGGCCAGCGCACGCATATATTCCGGATAGTGGCGATCGTAACAGATCGCTATACCGACTTTTCCGACGGCTGTATCGTACACGAGTGAATAGTTATCGCCCGGGGCATAGTAGCCCTGCTCGTAGAAGAGTTCGTAATCGGTGATGTGGATCATACGGGTGCTGCCCAGCAGAGTACCGTCTGCATCGATAACAGGTGAGCAGTCGTAGCAGAGATCCCCCGCTCTTTCGAACAGGTTGAGCACAACGACCACTCCCAGTTCCCTGGCTTTCGCTGAAAAGAGATCGGTGACAGGACCAGGAACCGGTTCTGCCTTCTCTGATACATCATCTTCAGCCGGGAACTGGGGATAGAACCGCTCGAATGCCAGTTCTGCATAACAAACAAGACAGGCGCCTTCAGCAGCTGCTTCTTCCAATGCTGAGAGACCCTTCTGAACGTTGGTCTCCCTGTCAAAACCCGCTTTCTGCTGAACCAGAGCAATCCGCATCTGTCAATGACTCCCTGTTTTCTTTTCATCAAGAGACCGAAATAATCGGTGAATTGTGGACAACACGCCCTGCAATCCACAGATTAGACGCTGAAATGCCAACAGCAACAGAATATAGAACCGGCTCGTGGAAAGCGGCATGAATCGAATGAGATATGACTGAAGCCAGCGGCCAGACCCTCGAAGGCATCGAACTGAATGTTGCGGGTATCTCCACAGCCCTCTTCTCCAACAACCTTGATCTTATCTCTTCAAAGGAATACTTCGGCGGAACACCACACCCTGCTGTTGCTGAAGGCATGGGGTGGCAGATCCACTCACAGGAGGCGAACATCCGGATCTCAACCTGCCCACTTCAGGAGGATGCAGATCTGAAAGGCTCCTTCAGCATTCTGGATCAGAAAGATGCCATACCGGCCATCGAGATACGTGAGGAGAGGGTTACCGCCTGCGGTGACTGGAGCAGGCTGGAGGAGGAAACGATAGACCGGCGTTATTCCCTTCTTGGGAATCAGGGTGTTCTCTTCAGGTATCTCCTGACGGTATTGGAGAGATGCGGAATCTACAGCTTCCATGCCTGCGGACTCGTGGAGAAGGAAAGCGGAATCACCTGCCTGGTTCTGGGAGAACGCGGCAGCGGAAAGTCAGTCCTTCTGATGGCCGCTCTGACAAGCGGACGTTTCCTTTCATTCGGAACCGAGATCGTGCATGCCGGATTGGACGAAAACGGCCTTTGTTTCTACCGCAGCTCTCTGCGGAACAATGTCAGACTGGGACACATGATTCACGATTTCCCCCGGCTCACGGAAGAGATCGGGGTCTCCTTTTCGGCCGTAGATGATCCGTGGAATACCAAGGTACAGCTGGATTTCAGTCAATTTGCGGTTACGGAGGACAAAATCAGCGGCCGTCAGACCATCCTTGTTATTCCCAGGATCGAGGAGGAAGTGTCTCAACCCATGATAAGCAGGATGGAAGGAGCAGACCTGAACAGGTTGAAGCGAAATCTGGTTGAGAACATTTCTGATAAGATCCGCAGTCTGGCACTGATCTACGAAACGGTGCCTGTCGGTACCCTGGACAATCCCGGATTGATGAAGAATCGGATCAGCTTCGTGGATGGCATTCTGCGAAGCGGAAACATTGTTGCAGCAAACACGATATTTGCCAGTCCCCTTAACTGCCTGGAAGGTTTTAACGCATGAACACATTCGAAGCAATCCTTGAGCGACCACTCCCCGACAGGACAACCAAGCCTCGCGAAACCGGATTGACCATGATGATAGACAAGGGTCTTGGAGTTACACAGGTCGAGAGCCTTGCCGAGATCGCTCACCAGTGGATCGATATAGCCAAGCTGGGATTTGGCACATCCAGCCTGTGTCCGGAGGATGTTATCCGCAGGAAGACGGCAGTTTATCGCGAGCACGACATCTATGTAATGCCCGGGGGAACACTGCTCGAGGCGGTTATTGCTCAGGGCAAGCTCAACGAATTCCTTACCGGGGCAAAAGAGGTTGGATTCAATGCAATCGAAGTCTCCGACGGCACAATCCCTATGGACGACGAGACCAGGGCCGACGTCATCAAGCGTGTCTCTGACAGTGGATTCCTGGTGCTCTCGGAGGTTGGCAGCAAGTTCGCCGACCTGGACCTGCCCGCTGAAGAGACTGTTCGAAGCCTGCTGCGCGACCTGGAACTGGGTGCCTTCCAGGTTATCGTTGAATCGAGAGAGGCGGGGAAAGGCGTTGGCATCTACGATGCCGCCGGACAGATAATGGATGACAAGCTCGACTACATTGTCGAACAGGTCGATGTCAGGAATGTAATGTTCGAAGCTCCAGAGAAGAGCCAGCAGGTGGCGCTCATCCAGAAGTTCGGAGTCAATATCGGCCTGGGCAATATCCAATCCACCGATGTGCTCGCCCTGGAGTGTCTGAGGGCCGGGTTGAGAGCCGATACTTTGAGAGGTATCTACCAGGGATAAGCACTCAGTGCCGTAACATCAGGCCACCGCGTTCATCAGCGGCAACACCCTTCTGCCTTACAGATTCAGTTCACAGCCCCATATATCTTCAGGTCGGTCACGTCGACGGATAAGCTCGTATTCACCTTTCCCGGTTATCATTACCTCCGCCGGCCTGCTCCGCGAGTTGTAATTGCTCGCCATCGACATGCAGTATGCTCCGGCATCCATAACCGCGAGCAGATCTCCCCGCTGCAGATCGGGGAGCAGACGCTTCCAGCCGAGCATGTCGGTCGATTCGCAGATCGGACCCGCGACATCGCACAGGATAGTATCGGAATCGTCGGCTTTCTTCACCGTAACGATCCTGTGATACGCCTCATAGAGCGCGGGTCGCATCATATCTGTCATTCCCGCATCTGCAATCAGCAGTGTTCTTTTATTCCTGCATTTACTGTCCAGAACCCTGGCGATGAGACAGCCTGAAGGTCCAACCAGATAGCGTCCGAGCTCCAGTATCAGTCCGGTATCAAGTCCGCTGATCATGGGTAATATGGATGCCGCGTATTCGGCTGCTGCCGGCACCGCATCCTCCTGATATGAAATCCCGAATCCTCCACCGATATTGATCCAGCTGATATTGAATCCCGCCTCCTGGAACATCTCTCTTGTCTCGAGCAGTCTCCCGACACCTTCAACGTATGGATCCACAGAAGTGATCTGACTTCCCAGGTGCATGTGCAGGCATATCGGCTCCAGTTCGGAGTGATCCGCCAGCCAGCCTGTTAATTCAGGGAGACTATCGGATTCGATTCCGAATTTATCTTCCTTTCTCCCGGTGGTAATGTGCCTGTGCGTCCGGGCATCGATGTCCAGATTCAGACGAAGACCTATCTGCGTGGTCTTCCTGCCGCCTGTCTGGACTATCTGTGAGAGCCGGTGGGCCTCTCCGGCTGACTCCACGGTTATCATCCATATGTCGCTCTCAAAAGCCAGCTGCAGCTCTTCGTCACCTTTACCGACTCCGGCGAAAACCGTCCGATTTACGGGTATGCCTGCCATCAGCAGGCGACGCAGCTCACCTCCAGAAACCACATCAAAACCGAGCTGCTGATCTGATATCCATCTCAGAAGGTGATGATTTGAATTCGCTTTTACGGAGTAACAGATCCTTGTTGGATGACTGCTGAATGCAGAGAGAACTTCGGCTATCCTCTCTTTGATCGCCGGGCGTGAATATACATAGAGTGGTGTCCCGAATTCCTCCGCCAGAGCATCGAGCGGAATACCGTCGGCGGACAGGGTCCCATCTTCATATTCGAATACTCCACTCATATGTTACCCGCAGCTATTCGTGTTCATCATCCGGTACATGGAAGAGGTATTGTATTTTGAGTGCTTAAAGTTCTCAATCAGCTTTATTTGAGAGCTGTCATCTGTTAAATAAATATCACTTCTGCCCTGCTCATCCGGTATCATTGAAGAAAGGCTTCACCCCCATGGCAAAAGCAACTTCCGGAAAGCTCGATTTCGGTCCCAGGCGCGGCGTCTTCATCGACATCAATTCCCAGCTCGACACATTCCCCGTTTCGGACGAAACACTGAAGTTCTACGAGGATTACGACCTGATCTACCGCACATTGTGCGGTATCCTCTTCAACTTCGTTCCGCAGTCGGGACACCCCGGTGGCAGTATTTCATCAGGACGCATCGTGGCATCGCTGCTCTTCTCAACCATGGATTACCGCATGAACGATCCGGAATGCCTGGAGGCGGACCTTATATCATATGCGGCAGGTCACAAGGCTATGGGGCTTTATGCCATGTGGGCACTGCGCAACGAGTGCGCCAGGGTCGGAATGCCCGACCTGCTGCCCGAGAAGAAACTGCAGCTTCGCCTGGAAGACCTTCTCGGTTTCCGGCGGAACCCAACTCAGGAAACGCCTCTCTTCGCACAGTTCAATGCCAAGCCACTCGACGGCCACCCGACACCTTATACTCCATTCATAAAACTCTCAACAGGGGCCTCGGGGGTTGGAGTTCCCTCCAGTTTCGGTCTCAGTTTCGGGGCGGCCGATACTTTCGGCGATAACGCGCCGCTCGTCCATGTGCTGGAAGGTGAAGGAGGAATGACGGCAGGTCGAGTGTCGGAGGCTCTGGCCACAGCTGCCTCGGCCCAGTTGTGGAATACCAGGCTGCACGTGGACTGGAACCAGGCCTCGATCGATTCAGACCGTGTCTGCCGTGACGGCAGTGATCCGGGTGAATACGTACAGTGGGATCCTGCCGAGTTCTGCTATCTGCACGACTGGAATGTTGTATTTGTTGAAGATGGAAAGGACTTCCATCAGGTTCTCGCCGCCCAGGAAGCCGCCAGGGAGAGGATAAACGACCAGCCGACCGCCATCGTCTACCGGACCATCAAGGGATGGCTCTATGGCATCGAAGGGAAGAAATCACACGGTGGCGGTCACGGATATTGCGCCGACGAGTACTACGAAACCCTCGCCCCCCTGGAAGAGAGGTTCGGGGTGAAATTCCCGGGGGCATCAGGTGATATATCGCCCACAGGTGTTGAGAAGGACTTCTTCGACTCTCTGATGACAATTAGACACATTATCGAGAATAACAGCGATCTGGCAGGCTTTTTCTCGAAATGCCTGGCAGATTCAAGCGAGCGTCTTACGGCACTTGACCGAAAGAAAAGGGAGGGTGTACCCGATCTCTCCCCGATCTACACCGATGCCGTCAAGGCAGATGATATCCCGGCCGAGTGTACATACGAACCCGGCTCCTCTCAGACGCTGAGAGCAGCTCTCGGGGAAGCTTTCGGTTATCTGAACAGGTTGACGGGAGGTGCTTTTATCGGGGCTTCCGCCGATCTCCTTGATTCCACAAGCATATCCAAACTGGGCGCCGGTTTCCCGGAAGGGTACTTCAACGCCGTATCGAATCCCGGATCCCGCCTGATTGCAACCGGTGGAATATGTGAAGACAACATGGGTGCTTTCATGGCAGGTGTGTCATCGTATGGATCGAACATCGGAGCCGGTTCCTCTTACGGGGCATTCATAGCAGCTCTCGAACACATCGCCGCCAGACTGCACGGCATAGGCCAGCAGGCACGCAGCGCCCTGCTTGGAGAGCCGTACCGACCGTTCCTGATAGTCTGCGCTCACGCCGGTCTGAAAACCGGTGAGGATGGACCGACCCACGCCGATCCTCAGGCGCTGCAGCTGCTGCAGGAGAACTTCCCGAAGGGCGTGATGATCACACTGACTCCGTGGGATCCGCAGGAGGTCTATCCGATGCTGGTCGCAGCCCTGAAACAGAGGCCGGCTGTGATCGCACCCTTTGTAACCAGGCCGGGTGAAGTAATCATGGATCGTGACGCAGCGGGTCTGCCGCCGGCAACAGCAGCTGTGGAAGGGCTCTACGCCCTGCGCAGAGCCGATCCCGACACCACACCCTGCCACGGCACCCTCGTTCTTCAGGGAAGCGGCATGACGAATACATTTGTATCGGAGGTCCTGCCGCGCATTGATGAAGCCGGTCTGAACATGAACATCTTCTACGTTTCGAGTGCCGAGCTCTTCTCCCTGCTTCCCGAGGAGAGACAGAATGAGATCTACCCGGAGGAACTGGCCGCCGAAGCGATGGGCATGACCGGCTTCACGCTTCCCACCATGTACAGGTGGGTTACCTCTGCTGAAGGCAGGCGCCGATCGGTCCACGCCTTCATGCATGGACATTACCTGGGCAGCGGCAAAGCACACAAGGTGCTCGAGGAAGCCAGCCTGCACGGTGAGGGCCAGTGGAAAGCAATAAAGGATTACGCTGACCGGATGGAGAAATCGGCCGGCTGATCCGTCCCGCTCGCAGCCTGCCATAAGACACTGCTATAATCATTGCTCTGGTGTCCTGAGCCGGATGTCCGTCGTATAACCGAGGACTCCGCTGGGCCGCTCCGGCCAGGGCACTTGAAAGTTTGTCCATCTTCCAGGAGTGTGCCTGATGTCCTTCCGCAATCCCCGCTTGAGACTTTCCAGACCCGTCCTCTTCCCTATCCTCCTGTTTTCAGTGATGGCTGGTTCCGTTAAACCGGGACTGTGCCAGCAGGATGAAGGCATGATACAGTTCGAGGTTACATTTCCTGCCTCTGTCAG
>VAPB011061268.1_pt1 | contig 30417 bp, 31 predicted proteins | sample 3395101 | NCBI WGS metagenome assembly VAPB01 (sample SAMN08290433, study PRJNA428436) | hydrothermal vent metagenome | isolation source: Deep-sea hydrothermal vent chimney | place: Indian Ocean: Southwest Indian Ridge | reverse complement strand
TCGATTGTGGATCCGTTCTCCGGCATGATCAATTGAACCGAAGAGATCGTGCTGAAATTCACGATTAGAGATCCTTCGTTCACACTTCCCGCCAACGGATCCACGATATTCCAGGAATTCTTCTTGAAGTCAGGATGGATGAAGAGGAGCTTTATCCAGGGTATCCCCTCCGCAGTCTCTCCCTGCTCTACAAGGAAGATCGTTCCTCCCTCTTCCTTGAAATCCTGAGCATCCCAAAAATACTTATTTCCTGGCCCATACGTCACATGATAATAGTATGAGCTATTCTTCTCGATCCGGAGATTCTCTCCGGTGAGTTTGAGCGTGAAAGTTGCTTGATCATCGAGCTTCACTTCATGGAGTAGCTTGAAATTATCCTCGGATGTGTACGTTATGGTGGATTTTACTTTCTTCCTATCCTTCCCGATGAACTCGATCTTCAGGAGTTCCTCCAGAATCCCCGAGGAGCTCGATATCGTGACTATATTATCTTCGAGCTCGATCCCTTTCTTCTTCACCTTGTGGCCGATGAGTTCTCCCCCGACTTCGATGATCATGTCCCGAGCTCGCTTCTTTCCCTCGAAAGTTTGGGATTTGTGCGAATTGTGGGTATCCCAGGCTCGGAATGTGATATTGAAATTTCCCACCCATGCTGCACTCCCGGACCCTCCCACATCCACGAACTCGCTCCAGGTGTATTGTCGCACCTCCAGCCCCTCGGCACCCATATCGAGCGATCCGGAGGCCATGAGCGTATCGTTATCAGTGCAATAGATCTCATATTCGAGACTATGAAGGTAACTCATATCAGATATTTGATGAGTGATGTTCAGGATCCAATCGTTGAGAGCAAGATCGATGATCTCCCCCTCGGAGATCGCTAAACTCACGATCACGGGAGCTACGAAATCCCATTTCCCTGTATTCCCAGTAACGTTATTTCCGAGAACCAGGATATAATCATCTCCATAGTTCTTCCCGTTGGAAACATTCGCATATCTCCAAATATATCTAGTATACTCCTCCTCTCCAGGTATTCCAAACCCGATTTCTGTTTCATTAATATACCAATTTGGAACACCTGTGAGAGTAGCATAAGACGTTACTGTTCCAAATAAATAAAGACCTGTATCATTCAATTGAAATCCCTGGGTACTCGTAAAATTCAGAGTTGCCGCCCTAATTTCAATAAAACTTTCTCCCAGATCTGTGATCCTATCCACCTTCACCTCAACACCACCTTGATGAATTAATAACCAGCCATATTTGCCCAGTGTAATACTGTTCAGAGTAATATCAGCATCTAATGTGACAAACCCCGGATTGATACCCACTATATCCCCCGGACCATAAAAATGATCATCAATGTTCAATTCATCAACTGTGAGCGTATATCCATTCATATTGAAATACTGCTCAACCCAAAACTCATTCATTGAAAGGGGAGAACCTGTGAACGTACTATTCCCCACCATCTCGATCCTGAGCTTATACGACTCCATTCGCAAACCATTTGTGAAATTCGTCCATTTGATTTGTAAAAGAGATGTCGCGTCCATGCCGTGGAGGATGCCGCTCCAATCCCCGTATATCTCCCCAAGATAGTCCTCTGAAGCCCCCTGGATGAGAACGGTGGACCCTGCATCGTAGATATCCAGATAATCATAATCACTCAGGCATGATATATTCCCAATGGAGGAAATCGTACCCAATGTGATAACAATCGATCCCCGGATCCGGAGATCCGAGAAATCCCTATACACCGGATCGGGACCGCTCATATCAATGAGCATAAGATTTTCAATAGTAACATTCTCCCAGAGGTTTGTATTATTGGTCCTGATATACAGATCATAGAATGAAGATCCTCCAGGATAGAGATCTATGCCGGAAAAATTCACTAAATTATTATTGTGAGTGAAAACTCCATCAATGTCCAGGGTCCCGGATTGGTGCATGGTTCCCGGAGCCTCCAGGGTCCCGTTCACGGTCACAGCGTTCACGGTTGCCGTGGTGGTGTTGGTGAGGGTGAGGGAATCTCCGGACTGAACCCACAGATCAGACAGCACCAACGAAACCGCTTCTATCTCCCCATCAGGATCTAACCAATCATCTGTGATGGTGACGGTGGAGGAGCTGGTCAGCCTGAATCCGTTCATGTCCAGCGTGTCACCGCTCGAAAGAGTGAGCCCGGCAAAGGTACAATCTCCTGACAGAGTTATGTCAACCCCCGTCCCGGTTGTAACGTCCATCTGATGCCCCACCCATTTGAGATAAAGGTCACCCGTGGAGTCATAATCGTAGTCTGGTTGGTTCCCTATGATTATGCCGGGATAATCCTCGTCGGCCCCTTGGATCGTGACGCTTGCCCCTGCATTATTAATTCGTATGCCGCCATTGTTTGTAATGGTCCCTGATTGAGTGCCATCCCCCAATATCAGAGTTACCGGATTTCCCCCGCTCGGTTGTGATCTAAAAACGTAGAACTCCGAATTTTCAATTATCAACGAATTTATAATCGTAATAGGATTGTACCTATCCCCATGAGTGACGAGTTTCCCCACCTTTACATCATAGAAAGTTATCTCTGATGCACCTATTACTTTGTTGATTGCTCCATTCGATCCTGAAAAATAAACCAGACCATCCGAATGAATGAATGTGCCGTAATTTATGAAGTTCCCGAGCCCCTGCAATAGCACTGGAGCGGACAAAGTTGCAGTTGCCCCAATCGTGATCGCGTTCACTGTCGCAGTTGTTGTATTCTCAAGAATGAAGGTCTGCCCTGATGTAATAGTGAGAGCATTGTTATCTGTGAACGTGGTGGCTTCAATCTCACCGTCTGGAACGAGAGTGGCACCCGAAGAGATCGTGACCGTGGACGATGAGGTGAGTTTGAACCCGTTCAGGTCAAGCGTGTCCCCGGCAAATACTTCGAGCCCTGCAAAGTCAGAATCGCCGTCGAGAGTTACGGTCAGACTCACCCCCTCTGTGACCAAATCTGTCTGCCATACTGCCCATTTCAGGTTCACATTCCCCCCGTCGTCATAGAAGAAAGTTGAGTCTGAGTTCGTGACGGTGAACGGGTATGATGCTGAGGCCCCGTAGATGTTCCAACTTCGTGACATCCGTATTCCATCTGTCCCGGTGATTGACCCTGCCGATGAAACCGTCCCAATCGTGACCGTCCCTGTCGGCTCATGGAGAGTGCATCCGTAGGCCAAAGCACCCCCATCAAAAGAGATACTCCAATCGTTTTCAATCGTGAACGACTCCGATACTGTGATATGACCATCGTTGTTGAACGTCAAATCGTAATAGACCCCGCCACCAGAAACGAACAATGCTACCCCACCGGCACCTGAAATCTCTAATTCCCCCCCATTGTTTGTGAATGTTCCTGAGTTGTCCCAATCCCCGCTCACGGTCAGCGTTCCCGAGGTCGCCTCAAGAACACCACCGGAATTTGTCAAAATCGAACCGAAAGACCAATCCCCGGTTTCATCCCCCTGTCCCAATATTGCATTAATTATACAATTACCCTGAACTTCTAAAGAAAAAGCGTTATTCCCCGCCTTTAGCATATCAGTCTGATTCACATATAAATTACCTTCAATTATTTGATTTGGCCCCCATTCAATTAACCTATTAGGGGTATAAATTGAAACATCATATAGGTTTTCCCCTCCCAATGTTCTAAATGCTGAAGTGCTCGCACTATTGGTAAAATTAGTCAATCCATCATTGTGGGCATAGTCTGAACCACTCTGAGCATCAAACGAATAACCCCCACTTACCCCCGTAATCACGGTTTCCCCACTGGTCGCCTCGTAGGTGCCTCCGCTCTCGATGGTCAGCGAATTTACCGTTACCAAACTAAACTCATCTGTCGAATCCCCAAGTATCCCTGAAATGCTAACATCGCCTGTGACGATGAGCGCATTCGGTGTTCCTATCCTTGAATACAATTTTCCGAGAGTTATTGTGAGGTCGCTTGAAATTGTTGTTGACGCCCTCAATTCCACCTCAGCAGAAGCATGATTCACCACGAAATCATAAAATGGATTGTTTGTGAATATTTTAGTGGCGGTAGGGGTGGTAATAATAACCGTCCCTGACCCATGTGTAAGACCTGCACCTCCCTGGTCGTCTATCGCAGAACCCCCGGCTGTCTCTGAGGTGATCGTGGTGGTCCCACTCGAAAGCGTTGCCGACCCCCCGGAATTGACCGTGAGGGAGCCGAAACTTGCGGAACCGCTCCACCCAATCGCACCAAGTACACCATTAACCATAACGTCATTGGCAACAGTTAACCCATACCCAACACCATTATGATAAAAACTTCCTGAAGTAATTGTTAAATCATTACTTATTGTTGTGGTTATGTCCCATAAAACATTATTTCCAGAATTTATTATCAAATTGTAAATAGTACCACTTGATGACTCTCTTAATTTTGTAGTTGTGGGTGTGGTTATCTCCACTGTCCCAGAACATGAAATAGTTCCTCCATTATTGAAAACATAACCACCACCATTTTCATCGTCCACGATGAGCGTATACCCCCCATCAGCAAACTCCCCTCCACTCTGAACCTCAATACTCCCGGTGGTTTGCGCTCCGGTGAGAGTGATCGTGTCGCCTGAGAGGATTACGCCATCATCCCCGGTCCCTGGAGATACCCCACCATTCCATGATGCCCCAACATCCCAATCCCCTCCTCCAGCACCATCTGAGTTGATGACAGCGGCCTCCGAGCTCCCGGAGAAGATGATCAATCCTAAAAAAAGTGTAATTCCGAACCCAAAAAGGAGCCGGATTTTATTCGATCCCCACTTTATATACATGGGGCATTTAATTAATATATCTGAGATTTATAATATAGTGAACATATACCCACATGATCACATGAGCATATGCGCTTACAGATCGGCTAGTTCGAGTGTTTCCTTCGCGTATTGGAGAACCTTTTTCACATCTTCAGAAGGTGGGAGATATTTATCCAATGCGTCCTCAATGATATCATTGATATCAACATTTTTCATCGAGCTCACAACCTGGAGCCTCTGGATGGTCGTAAGTTTCAATGTTGTATTGAAGGCTCGTTTTTCTGCAGTTAATCCATTTCTTTTATTTCCTGCCATCACTTTCCACCTCCCGGATAATATTCCATTGCTTCGGGGAGGAATCCGGCCAGGTCTTCTTTCGAGAAGTTTTTACAATAATCAATCTCTTCAGCTGCTAAAAATCGAAGTATTGCTTTCGGGATATCCTCATCCGGAATCTTTGACACATCAACACGATAATATCCATATTCCTCATGCTTGACGTAAGCATCTGGCCATCGCTCCACACCGTGTTTTAATTGTTCGTGGTGTCCATGCTTCACAATCATCGAAAGTACATTTCGGAGGATCTCCAGGGATATCTCAAATCGTTTTCCGGATCCGTCCTGATATCGAAGAAAATTTCCAGGATGATCTGAATCAAGGAAATCATCGACTGTCTTCCAAGCGGTCTTCTTTTCTTCAATTTTCTTCTTTTTATCTTTGTTATCTTTCGATCGTGAATTCCGATTGTAGCACTTCGGATCAATGCAGATCACACCCCCGATCTTCGCTTTCTTCTTATTCTCACACTTCCGACATACTGTTTTACACCACGGATCTGAAGTCACAGAGAGCCCATTCCAGGCATTATATTCAAGAAGATTGGTATCGATCACTTTCTTATCCTTCATTCCCTTCAGGAGAGAATCTTTTTCTTTCTGTAGCGAGATCTTCGCTTTATTTAGATTATCCTTCCAACATCTCCGATCGATGCAATTCCGGCCTGTCGGGGTTCCCCCGTATCTCGAAGTCTTTTTTACAGCTGGACACTTTTTACATTTCGAGAAATCGAAGTATCCTTGGAGATCTCGTTTGTTAAACGGGAAATCATCGAGATCCAAGACGAAATCATCATTGTATCCCCCGACAGCATCCCCGATGATAGTATCGTTTAGATATCGAACCGAAACTTCCTTTCCCGCTTTGAGCTGCTTCCGGATCTCTTTCATGATCACTTTGAAAACCGGATATCCAGCGAAGGGGAGGAGAGCGATCCCATGCCTCGAATTTATTTCCCGGGAAATAATTAATGCCTGGATCTCCCCGGGTAATTTGAGAAGTCGAAGTCGATTTGCGATCCACGCTTGAGATCTTTGGATTTTCTTCGCGAGTTCTTCTTGAGTGATCCCATCGTTATTGATAATCCCCTGGATGAAGTCGGCTTCTTCCAGCGGGGAAAGATCCTTTCGTTCCAGGTTCTCGATGAGCATGATCTCCCGAGCTTGTTCATCCGTAAGATCCTTGATCAACACCGGAACGGTTTTCATTTTCAATGCTTTGGCAGCACGAAGCCTTCTTTCTCCCGCTACGAGCTGGAAGGATCCATTCTCCGGCAATGGGCGCACGAGGAGAGGCTGACATATCCCCTGTTTTTTAATGCTCTCCTGGAGTCCCTGGAGCTCCGATTTATTGAAGTTCTTTCGTGGATTCCATCCGGATATCTTGATTTTCTTTACTTCCAAGTCCATTATCCCCACCTCTGCGGATTCATAAGAGTGGCAATGCAGCCTTCCGAATCGATCACGTACCCGGTTTCCTGCGGGACCTCCGATACGTCTTCCTCCGGCTGCTGGAATTTTTTCGCAACTGCTTCGATCCACCGAGCCCGTACTTCAGGGGTGAGCTCCTCCGGATCTACCTTATAGAATTCCTTCAAGCCTTCAGGAGTATGGCCAGCAATCGGAATCATTGATTCGATCCGGATCGAATGTTTCCCGAAAAGGTGCTGGAAGATCTTCATCCTGTCTGGACGTACTACAGTAAGAAGAAAGTCCTTTCCCATGAGATCAAACCTCCACCGGTGCTTCACCTTTCATCGATCCGAGTTTATCCGGATTATATTTCCTCTCCTTTTTCCCCCTGAGGATCTCGAAGTGATGCTCAAGCCGAAACATTAGATCCTTGATCGATTTTCCTGCATCGGCCCTCTCGTGACCGTTTCCTTTATTTATTTCGTCTGTCTTCATTGTTTCACATCCAATAAAGGAGCGTGGAGTTATCTGATTTCGTAGTCTGAACTCCTCGCTCCTGGGTGTACCCGAGAAATTATTTCCCGGGAAATAATTTTGAAAAAGAAAATTAAACATGATCATCCTCCGGTTTGAGATCATACCACTTATCACATTGACCACAGAATCCTTTTGTTTCCATCATATTTTCATATAACCATACTTCAGGGTGTTTTGGACATTGCATTTCTCATCACTCCTTTATTTTGTTGTAGAAATCATGCTCATAGTTCACCTATTCTTCGGATGCCTGGATCATTTCATCGATTACATTATCGATTTTATCCTTCCAGAGATTCTCCAGTTTTTCTTCCTTGCGGATAACTGATTGAACCCGGTCCAGGTCTATATACTTCGAGAGATTGTCCAGGATCATATTCTCGGCCTGGTCTTCGTCTAAGGCTTCCCATTGATAGGTTCCGGGCTTGTCGGGGTTCTCAGGGATCTCCAGGGTATCGATCTGTTCGTCATTGATCCCGCACCGAATGAATTCGAAATCTGCATTCGACCATGCGCGAATATCCTTACATGCACTGATTGGGATCTCGAATCCTTTGGAATCGTAATCTCCGAAGTAGAGGATCACGATCGGGATCCCGTATTCCCCTTTTACTGAATCAAGCCTTTCAGCTATTTCGTATTTGTACGGGATACTCGCATCCCCGCGGAATGGTACAAGTGTAACATGCCAATCCCTCGTAACTTTCCTAAACTGTCCATGCATGGCCGCGGCTTCGTACCAGATCTCAACATAGTTATCTTGATAGAGGAATTTGTCAAAAACAAAATAGGTTTTCCTCATGTCATCGAGGGCCTCGATTGGTCCAATGTCGCCACGGCCCCGTACCGTTGCACTTCTCATCGAATCCGAGAAAATATCCGGCCTCCATCCATTCCAAAAAGCCTTCCTTGCTCGGGAGGTCCACCTATCGAAAATCTTCGAAGCTCCTTTCTTCATACCGAATTTTTGGTATATCTGATAGAATACCCATCTTCCGGAGGGTGTGTAATCAATGCTTTGGATCTTCTCCATTGCATAATTTAGGATCTCTTCCACCCGAGGGGAGGGAGTGTAACCGTTTCCGTTGCTGTTCTCATCCATATTCATCTCTCCTGCAGATCGATGGATCCTTTCTTCCCTAACATCCGATGGATGTTTTTCCGGTTCTTCCTGAGAACTGCAGTAATGAAATCCTGCTCGGAATATCCCATCCTCAACAATAGAAGAATTTTATAGATCTCAACATCTGCGATTTCCTCGATTAATTTCCCGTCTTCTATTGGCTCCTGCTTCGTTCCTCTACCTGTGAGTTTCTTCGTGAGATTGCAGACTTCCCCGACCTCTCCGGCTAAGGCATTCGAATAATACACCAGAGGAGTTTTCCTCCACCCTGGAAAGTGCTCATCGTTGAATTTTTTTAGCATCTTCCAAATTCCATTATCGCACATACTCATTTCTCCTTCTTTGGAATTCTCCAAATATTACCAACCTTCTCTATTTCACCCCGCTTCTCAAGTTTATTTAGTGGGTTTGATACGTATTTATGTAAGGTTGTATTCGGGTATCTTTTCCTAGCTTCCTCTGCTATGTCCTTGCTCCTTCCCTCCCCGATGTCCTGAAGTATTTCTAAAACAAGTCTTTGGCTCATTCGCTCACGTCCCCTTCAAAAATCACTTCTTTTTCGCAGTGTTTTTCATGGATATCTGCCTGGGCGGGATAGGGGAAACCTGCACCACACTTCCCACAAAATACCTTCATACCCTCAAATCTCATCATGATCAAATCCTCCCTCGTACACATGGAAATCGGTCTCCCGTTTGAAAGGTTGATATTTTCACGTAGCACTTCAATTACCAAATCCCTAACGAGGTCGTCAGCACTGTAGTTATTATCAGTCTGGTTGGGAATTCTCCTCCCGCTCGGTAGTCTCATTCTCATTTCTCCGTCTTAGTGATATCGTTTTGATCGTCTTTGAATTTCTTATGCACAAAATTACTCTGCCTTTCTAACCTACTCATTGGATTGAATATGCAGTAGATGCACATTTTCCATTTTTTCTGATAGCATTCAACCCGATGAGAACAATTTTTATTGTAATTATTTTTCTTCATCCGTTCACGTCCGTTTTAGAATTGATAATATCGCATTTCTCCGGAACAGTTCTCCGGCAATGCTTACAATATCCCTTTTTCCGTGATTCTGCAACCATCAATGCCATTCCACACAAGCCACATTTCAACCGCATATCCGTCGGATTAGTCATTGCTTTTATCCCTCCTTCTGTCTGATGGTGTGATCTCCTTTTCTGTATCTCTGACCCCTCGTTTCTTGATGAGATCTTCCCCGATTATTTCCCGGGAAATAATTTCCAGGCTCACGAGCTCACCTCTGTAGAATGGCGCCAATTTGTCCAGCTGGACCAATTATCGATAAATTGATCGCTTAGTTCCTGCAGGAGAGGGAAACCCGGAGCTTCTGGAGGGATAGGACGTTCCTGGATCTCTTCGCGTTCTGGGGTATCCTGGAGCTTTTCCTCTATTTGGAGGATTTCCTCATCTTTGAATTCCTCATCGATTATTTCCCGGGAAATAATTTTCTTGGTGCTCCGGATCGAAGAATTCGCGTTCTTTAATTTTACAAGCTCCCGATCTCTAAGCTCCATGCCGAAACCAATGCCAAAAAGGAAAATAGTTTGGAATATCATATAATAGAAAATCATCCAGAACGGGCTCATCGTGATTTCCCTCCATTCTTCTTTCTCCGGTGGTCTGCTTTCGTCCGGGTGCGCTCCTGGAATTTCTGGAAGTTTCTCGATTTCATCCATTCTTTGATTTTCAGTTTCCGGATCCGAATATTATCCAGAAGCTTCTTTCGATCCTCGATTCCATGCACCGGGAACTTCTCGAGCTCGAGATCTAGGGATACGAGAGAATTGATCAAGCTCCCGCCTCCACAAGATGAATGCAAAGATCAAGGATCCCGAGGATGGAGTCCGGCTCAAGGATCCCGCGGGAAAGTGCTTTCGCGGACACCTCGAAGCCGTTTTCCTCGAAGGCTTCCATTATCCCCTCCTCCTGTATATCTCCATTCAGAACTGAATTCTTATAGCTCCGAAGAGTTCGAATATATGCTTTATCAATCATTTTCTTTACCTCCATTCGTTTTTTGAATAAATTGTGATAGAAAATCGCGATCGGGCATCCGTGAGATCCGGGATCCTTACAGTATCCGAGAATTCGGTGCGAACATTTCGCAGAGAGATCCTTCGAATAATCGCAATGATTAAATCCCACAGATCTTACCTCCCTGCTCGTAAGCCCTGCCATCACTGAGAAGACGTGAGAGAGCTCCCTCGATCCGATCCTTCGGGAAACCTTTCCTTTTCATTGCCTTGATGAGAACTCCAGAATCCACCGGAGAATTTCTCGATAGATAGATCTCCAGGGATTCCCGGATTGATTTCTTGATCTTGTGAACTTCCAAACGATCGATATTGATCACGCCATCTTCGAAGCAGAGTTTCGCGATTGCGTGGCCGTAGATCCGAATCGCTCGATCCGCATCCGATACGAGGATCTTCGGCGAGAGTCTCACCCTAGCGCTTGCTGCAGATAATCGAATGAGTGCCTGCAGTTGTCGCGGTGTGATTTGGATCGTGTTCCTGGATCCTCTCCGCTGCTGCAGGTAAAATTCCCTTATCCTCTTCTTTGCCGGTTTCGTGAGCTCCGGTTCAATCGATTTCGCATGAGAAATATATTTCTTGATGAAATCCGGATCCAGTGGTTCGATCTCAAAATCTCCGGTAAAATCGGAGAGGATCTTCTCCGTGATTCCGATATCTTTCTCGATATCGAGGGGATTATCCAGGAAAGCGAATATGAGATCGAACCGAGTAAGGAGCGTTGGCGGGAGGTTAATTTGATCGAGGAAGGAGTCCGAAGTATCGAAACGGCCGTGGATCGGATTCGCTGCAGCAAGCACCGGGCATCGGGTAAAGAGTGTAACATTCATCCCGGCCTTACTGAGTGTGATCTCTTGCTGCTCCATCCCCTCATGCATCGAGGAGCGATCCTCTGGATTCATCTTGTCCATTTCATCAATGCAGATCATCCCACCATCAGCGAGAGGGAGAGCTCCTGCCTCGAAGGTCCACCGATTCCCTTCGTCCTGAATGGCTGCAGCGGTGAGCCCTGCCTTCGTTGTCGCCTGTCCGGATGCAAAGGTACCCCTGGGAGCGATCTTCGATACAATGCGAAGTAGCTGCGATTTAGCGGTTCCCGGATCCCCGATAAGCAAGATATGGATATCTCCTCGAAGGAACGATTTATCTGGCATCTCCTTTCTCACTCCTCCGAATTGCTGCAGAACCAAAGCTTCCTTTATGACTGTCTCTCCGTGGATGCTGGTCGCGATCGATCGCGTGAACTTCTCAAAGATCTCCGGATCCCGGGAATACCGAAGAATCCGAGTTTCATCCTCGGAGGAGATCTCGATCGATTGGTAATCATCCTCGTGTTTGTGAATATGGATCGCTTTCAAAAGATAATCCTGGATCGTTGAAGTGGATCTCCCTTTCGATCGATCTTCCGTGAGAACTACCCCGGAGATTGTGCAACGCCTTCCGGCCTGCAGCATACCCGCGAGATCATCATCAGCGATCACTCGCAGCGGTTCCGGGATATCCCCACCTTCGAGATTCTCCGGGAGCTCCTGAATATAGAGCTCTTGAAAATCTATCCGGTCGCAAAAATCTTCGAGCAGCTGGAATTTTGTTCTCGTTGCCGGCTTCTCGCATCCCTGACATTCGAAAGGCTCCTGGATAAGATGGTTATGTTGTGGAACAATATTATCGAATCCACAGCGAGCGCACATGAAATGAGCCTCGATGATCCTGGATCTTCTCGTGGTAGCTTTTCGAACTATCCCGGATATCGATACCAATGTTCCGAGAATCTCATCCCGAACCGATGAAATCCGAACCGCTGAAGCATTCGGGAGATTATGGATCCTCACGTTTAACGGGTGCTTGATATCCGGAGGAAGGATCCTTTGAATTGATTCCTCAGCGAATTTCACCGATGAGAGAGGATGACCGAGAACATGAGTGCCGAATTCGAGATCTCGATCATCGATGAGCTCGAAATCGAGATTGATCGATTTCTTATCCGGATACGCGGTTCCGACCTCTGTGATCACTCTTCGGAATTCGTCTTCCTGGAAGATATCCTCAAAGTACCGGATAATGGTAATATCATCCATGAGATCCGCCTCCATAGAAATATTTCCATATTCGACCGTCTTCCGGATGCTCAATCATCTCCCGCAATCGATCACTATCGATCGATTTCATCCAGTGGAGCTTCTTTTTCGTTACTCTTCTAATATGGTCATGAGCCCATTCGAGATAGATCTTCAAAGCCATAGTTCTTTTCTTCCGGAAGAATAGATCTATTTCATCGTATACGAATTTCTCATTCGAAGTAAGATCCTTGAAAACAATGCGCTGCTTCATCTCCAGGATCCTATTTTCGATCTCCTCTGATTTCTTCAGCTTCTCGTTCAGCTGTCCGAGGAATTTCGTGTGATATACGATTTGCTCCTTTAATCCAGTTGAAGAATTCTGTAATCGAAAATCAATCGAATTCTTAATGAATTCCGATTTTCCTTCCTGGAATAATGCTCTCGCTTGCTCATGTTCTTCGTTTGGTCTGTAGCTCCATAAGTGGTTTTTTTTCATATATAACCCCCCCTCGGTTTTAGTATGTATGACAATGTATGACAACTGATTATGATGATCATGATATGATATGATGAAGAAAAAAACGAATTGATCGCTTGTATCATATAAGGAGTGAAATTGATTATTTCCCGGGAAATAATGAAAATCACGAAAAGTTGTATGACAAACTTCGGTTTTTGTATGACAGAAATGTATGACAAAATCGAACTTTTGTCTGACACGTATATAAAAAACAGTACCCGTTGTCTGACAAAACCATCAAATTGTATGACAAAAATGTATGACAAAATCGTATATTTGTCATACAGCTTTTTTACAAAAGTACCACTACATCGGGATCTCGATCTCTGATTCCCATGGACTATGTTTACACATATTTTCGAGCAAATTCCAGAGAGATGATTGACAGTTGATATATCGGCTTCCTGGAGGAAGAAAAAAAGACGAGATCTCAGCGATCCCGATGTTGTGATCGTGAAGTGATTAAAAAACAGAGGCGCGGTCAGTGGGGGGTAGGTGGAGATATCAGGCTCGATGCGAGGGAGTAGGCTAAAGTGACCGCGCCTCATTATTGAGGTAAAATTGATGTTGTGATATCCCGCAGCAAGGATCCAGGTACATGAGGTAAGAGACCCGGATCCCTGCATTGGGTCATTTCTGACAGTGACATTTTTATAAGGTGATTGAGTTTGACATGGTAGAGTATCCGAGAGTAGGATGCTACTAAAAACATGAGGTAATGAAATGGGAGTCGAAGCGAAAGTAACAGCATCAGGTGTGGAGGCAGTTTGTATCGTTGCCGGCCTTGTAACTGCAATGTTTGCATTCCACGAATCAAAAGATGTCAGTTGGTTGGGACAATTGGGAGTTTTAGTTGTTCTGATTGGAGTGGATATGAAATATTTCAAAATTCCCATCGCCACATTATCAGTACAAAAAATGAAACTCACAGCTTTCTCCGAAGATCTTCTGTGGTTTTTATTCTTTCTCAGAATCGCGATTGTTTTCATCTTCAACCTCGTCCTTATTAAAATCATGATTTGAGAGCATCGTTGTTCCGAATGGAGTATGAACCTCTACCCATTCGAGAGTATCAGGGAGGTTTTCCAGTTCAATATCGGAAAATCCCCATGATCTTATTTTCAACCCGATTATCTCACCGGTCTCATTTCTGACTACCTCGACCTTAACCATACTATTCCTCCTTCAGAATAATATTTTTTGATCTCCCTGTCCATCAACTTCAATCCCCTCAAAGATATCAAAACAACGAAGGCACCTATCGTGCAGTTCTGCTTCTTTCTCCAGATAATCAGATCCTTGAATGAAGTGCTGAAAAAAATCTAATGCAGTTCCTTCTTTTCCGCAATCATGACAAGTTCTTTTTTTCCCTTTCCTATCAGGATACTTCGTCATCCAATACCTCCAGGATCAGGGCGGGATCGGCAATTCAAATTTCATACACGACACCTAGAACACGCCGTCCCGGTCCCTGAATTGTTTCCCGAATTAACATCGGGGCAAGTACACATACAAAGGTTTAACTTTATTAACTTATCGAAACTCTTTTTTTAAAAATAAACTTATACAGATAAGGAAATAGAAATCCTATTTCTTATAGAATATTAACTTTATTAACTTTAATTTTATTTAGCTTTTAGGTTAATTTAGCTAAGAACGTAAAAATATTGTTTTCCGCCGCTCTGAGATAGATTAAGTGAATGTGATAAGGAAAGGAGGCACCCGCTGAAAAAATGGTGGTGAAGCCAAGATGAAACAACAGCGGGCACCATTAATGTTAATTATGAAAATAGGATTTTAGAATTGGTGAACTTTGGATGAAACAGAATTTTCCAAAACCTATGGAGAAAATGGTACTTCAGATCTACAAGTGGACTCCGTTGTTAATTCTAATAATAGGAATCATTTTAAGCGGAATGTTATCCTCTCGTTTCACAGAAATCGAGGATGATCCAAGATATAATAGAGATAGTGGTAAGCAAAGGTTAGCTGAATTTGATGCATTAAAAGAGTTCTATGCATACTTCACAATCCTACTATGGGCTTCCATTATTGGATTTTTTGTAACATTAATTGGAATAAACAAATACGCAATCAAGGATTCACCTCACCCATTAAAAAAAATTGCTGTCCTCTCGATTATGATCTTTATCATCTCGTTATTTATTTTTATCTACGATCAACAAGAACGTATTGCTGATCCCTATAATGATGATCTCCTGACACAGGATATTGTAGATATAATCTCACTATATTTTGCCATTATATATATAGGAATGATTTTCATGTTTTTGATTGTCTTAGCACCACATGGCCGTATTTGTCACAATATTAGGAAGTCTCAATCTGCAAAGAAAAAGAAGCCTGAGAACGATTAATGATTTTGCTTTTCGTCCTCATCAATCAGTACCCGTTCCTCCCGCCTCTCAGCCACCATATAGGCAACTATCAAGAATAATGCCACAAGGACAATCCAAATACCATAATCTATGAATGAATTTTTAATGGGATCAATTTCTGACCCGTTATCGATCCTGACTACTTTAACATATCTAAGTGATGAAGGGTTGCTTTCATTCTCGTAATAACTGATATCAACCCAGGCTCCGATGTAGAGCGATTCGTTCAAGAAACTAAGATTGTTAATATTTTGAAATAATTGGAACGTATGATTTGCCAGTACACCGGTTTCATTCGCAATTTCAAGTGTGATGTTAATTGAGTCGTCTTCTGTCCAGTTATCTCCGTCGATGCCGGAAAAATGATCCATCCTGATAAGCTCCCCTTCGGAGTACCCAGCAGGCCTGAAGCGAGAATTAAACCCATCTCCACGATCCAGGCATCCAGTAGATGCTACCAGGAGGATAGCCACAAGGACAATCAGATTTGTTTTCCCTCCCATTGATATCACCTCCAAATTAATTATCGTGATTTCATCATAATGTAAGCATAGAGCGGCGGTCGTTCACGAGTTCGCTCGTGAGGAATCCGATCCGGAGGCCGGTTGCGTCACCTCACCTCATTGCCTGGTTACCGCCGGCTTGGTGTTGGTGTGAGATTTGATGAACCCTGAATTCACATCTGGGCAAGTACACACATAAAGGTTTAATTTTATTAATTTATCTAAACCTGTCATAGAATGATAAACTTATACTAACAAAAAAATAGAAATCCGATTCATGATAAAAGTTTAAATAGTTTAACTAATACTTGATTTTCATGGCAAAAGAAATTCTTAACCCTATCCCGGTAACAGTGGACTTCAAACCTACAGCCGATGAATTCCGGGAGTTCATCGAGGAAAACGGCCTCTCATATGCAGTTGTTATGAGAAGACTAATAAAACATTTCATGGAGAAAAATCGTGGGAAGAAACTGGATTTTGATTTTAGCGTACACTCCATTGAAGAGCCCGGAAAAGCATCCGGGTGAGTAGTCCGCAAACATCGTTTTATCGTAGAAAAACGATGTTTGCATTGGAAAAAGGTGGTTAGGAGAGAAAAAACATTCAAATTTTTATAAATAGAAGTTATTAAAAAACGATGTTTGAGGCAAAACATGGTTAGGACAACTAGGACACTGGCAACGGGAAAAACCGTTGAAGCTATCGAGGATCTTTCCGAGAAGGCTTACACTGAAGAGGAGCTGAAGAAATTACTCATCGCTGCCGAACAGACAAAATGCAAGAAACACCACAACGAGAATTACCTCGTGATTGGTATCGCTGCATATTGTTCATGTCGGACTCGGGAATTACTCGGAATTCATCCGGAGGATATAGATATTGAAAACAGGATCCTATCAATTTACACCTTAAAGCAGCGGAAAGTTAAATCCTGGCTGATAAGAAAAGTTCCGATTCCCGAGTTACTCGTATTCAGGATCCGGACGTTCATCGATGGAATGGATCCGAAACAACCTATTTTCAAATGGTATCCTGATGTGATGCGAGGCCGGATTAAACATATCTGCAAGATCGCAAATGTGAAATACAGAGGTATCAAAGGTTTACGGCATCGATTTGGAACGTATTTTGGACCTTCCTATCAGCCTCACGAACTTGCTGCTTTGATGGGTCACTCGGGCCTGCACACTATCATGGTATATTTTCATCAACGGCCAGAGCAGATCATGGAGAGGTATGATGAAGCCGTAAATGGCGAAGTCTTCAATATAAAAAAAAAATTACCGAAGCCGTCGATGGTATCAACACGATAAAATCAGTGCTAATTGTAAATGAAAAGAGGAGATTGCCGAAAGGGCAGCTCTCAATTTTTGAATATTAATAATATTTTTCTGAGAAATCTATAATACCTAGTTATATTCTGCTTAATTCATGCAAGTACTACAAGAATTATTTAACATTTCCAAAGGCTTTGGATTCGATGATTTAATTGGTCTCATTTTCATAACAATCGTACTTCACATTCTAAAAAGTGAATACGATTTTATGTTACAGAAACGGGAAGAAAAATATGAAATTGAGCAGAGGAATAAAGAAGAGGAAATTCCTATTGATTTTTATTCAGGGCCAGTGTTGGAAGAAGCAGATCGTTACTTTAACTATTGAGATTTTAGAAGGGTGCATTCCATTTTTGGTGGTATTCCACCTTAGGGATTTTCAATAACTCATCAAATCTGTACCCACTGTATTCTTCAGTTAATCTTGACTTTTTCCACCTCAAGCAATCACCGCCTGCTCAATGACATCCCATCTGCCTGCTTTCAGATAGCAATTTAGATGAAGGAAGCCCTCGGCATTCTTTTTGATCCAGAATATCCCCGTGCCTTTCAACCTCATGTTCACTACTTGTCTTACGCAACTTTCTACAGCACCGCTTCCGATAGGTAGGCCCTTTTCTTTCAGAATATCATAACGCATCCTCTCTTTATGTGTCTCAAAATATTTGATTTCCTTCTTGACCGCTTTCGCGTTTCTTCCTCGGGCTAGTTTCCTGAGTTCCTCGATAACTTCATCGATTTTCCCGGCCTTCAGCATGCCCCGTAACTTCGTTAACCATCGTTTTCGTTCCTTCCGCGACCATCCTTTTCTTCCCTCACTAATACTCGCCAGATGCTCGACTACATGGTAGAAATCAACAGCATATGATGTTGTTTCCTGGTTCACTCCAAGGTCTTTCAACATTTTTTCCATTCGCGTCCATATCCATGGAGCACCGTCACCAACACAAACAATCGCACTGGCAAATTCTATTCCTCTGGATTTTAAATGCTTTTCGAACAACTCGAATATTGAATGCGCATTCCCGATTGTACCATCATAGATTGGAGGAATTTTTCGAATAACTTTCCCTTCATCATCAATTGCCCTGATGGTAAGCATCTTCGGTTCACGCCAATCTGTTTTAAAACCGTGCATTTTCTTTCCTGTAGCAATTCGTCCCCTCTTCTGAAGACGGGTTCTTAATCGGCCTCCATCAACTCCTATCAGCACTTTCATTCCCCGCAAATTCTCTCTATCGGGGATAAGAAGTTTACCGGATTTATCGTCTCCTTTAAGCCATTTATCTCTGATTTCCAAGCCTACCTCTGCAAATCTTTCACTAATGGTTTGTACTGTCTTGATATTCAGATTTATGCCTCGACGAGAAAGACGTTGTTGTGCACTTTCCATTGATGGTCCTTCTGTTACCTCTCGGGTGACCTCACTTCTCAGTGCGGGTGTAGTTCTATTTATTATCCGAAAATATTCGAGAACAGGACAAATGCCAGATCCATTCTTTCCTCTTTTCATCCTTTTTCGTCCCCTCTTTTTCCCCCGTTGACGGATGTAATAGGGTGCTTCAACACTCACCTTATTACCAAAGAGAGTCATAATGGATGTCGATAATTTTTTATGATTCGTGTACTGCTGTGGTTTACTTTTCAGAACTTCTTGAGATGCTTCTTTCTGGAAATTCCTATTTCCGATTCTCGTTTTCAGCACCCAACTGAATAATAGACCACCAAGCTGGATCACAAGTAACATAAGATTGCGTTCGAAATCAAGCAGTTCTTTTCCAGAACCCATTTTGAGTCCCTTGGCAATTTCCAGATAGTTCACATTGACCCAGTGGGTCGATATTTTTATCAACTCGTTGCGTACATTCTCTGACATGAGAGCGAATCCCCCCGGTTTGCTCAATATCAGGGGGTTTCGCTCTCTCTTTTTATTGATTCGACTTAATCAACGGAGAATTGTCTGGTTTAATATTTACCACCTAATTTGGAATGCACCCATTTTAGAATCCTATCGACACATAATCCAATTTTTTCCGGTAGGTTTCCAGAGTTCAGAGAAAAATTATTCAATAAATGTTAAATATACCCTCTGGATAAAAGTAGTATCTATTAGGGAGCGGACCTTATGACTATATCTTTGAATAGCGAGAATATTAATACAATACTTAACTTTATAAACATTTTTGGTATATTTATAGTAGCTGTCATTGGTTACAAATATCAGCATTATTTGGAGAAATTGAAACCACTAACCGCAGAGGAAATTTTGAAAAGAGAGAATTTTATTAATAATAAATTGAAGATTTACTATGAGGCCATTAATCTATTGGCAAGACATGGAGCAGCATCAAGATCTGAAGTACTTGATGCTGCAGGAATCAGAGTACCGGATATCAAGGATGATCCAACTGAAGCTGAAATAAACAAAACGTGTATGAAATTAGCACTATTCACTGGAAACTGGAAGATAATAGAAAAATTTCAGGAGTATTGGGTGCCAATACCCCCACCAAACCTTTATGGTGAAATATTGGAAATGATCCGTAAGGACTTGGGTTATGAAGATATTGATTCTAAAAAGTTTGATTATTTATTTGTGGTTATGCCTAAAAGTGGTGTCCAACTTTAAACCATTGAATCTTAATATTAGTACCCATATAGATATCGATCGTAGGATCCTGCGATCAATATGCAGCTCGTCAATGAGCTGACAGATCCTAATAACTGCAGGTTAAAATTAAAATTTATTTTTCACAGTATTTTGTAAGCTCGAAAAATCCGCACTACAAAAGGATATTTCACCACTTTTAAAATCAATAAAAAAAGGATATCAATTTATGATCAACAAAATAAACATCATTTTTTAAAATTAATTATTATTATTAAAATTTTATTATTAATTTTAATTTCATTTTCCGAAGACCTCCCACATTATCATTACTGTATTCCATACCATATGGAGAACGATCGCCAATACGATGAATCTTTTCTTCCCGGAACTCATTCCCTGGAAGAAATACATCGTAGCTACCGAATGAAGAACAATCCCTCCGGATCTCATTGGGAAGAGATCGATCCCTCCCACGAGCATATACAAAGCTGCCTCGAAGCATCCGAACCCGAGGCCGATCTGGAATCCGTTCCATTTTCCACCCTTCACAAGGAAGTACATTGATCCTTTCATGAACTCTTCCATTATCGGAGCAAGCACAAAGGCGAGGAGTGCCACAGCGATAAAGTTTTCAGGGAATCCACGAGGGAAGAGAACATCCAGGAATAACCACATATAGAACCGGGAGAAGATCCACATCGCTATCGATGCCGGTACCGATGCGAGGAGAACGATCCACTTCGAGGCTTTCGGGATGAGTCGAAGGTACACCGGAGCCAACACGAACCCGAGAATCAACGGAAGGATAGGATCTCCCATCTTGAAGAACGTCCACAATACCACCCCGAGCCCGATTCCGATCGATATCGAGGTGGTTGTGTTCCTGGAGGGAAGGAGCTGTCTCCAGGAGATCCTCGCGAAAGTTTCCGGTAGGTCTACGAGCTCACTCATGGATCTGGTTCCTCGATTGTTTCAACGTAGGTCTTTCCTTTGTATTCAATCTTCGAGTTTCGGTAGAATTGATCACCGATCTCTTTAATGTCTCTCTGGAGGGAACGGAGGATCTGATTTGTTTTCTCCCATTTCTCCAGGAGCTTCTCTCTAAATTCGTCTTCATCCATAGATTACACCTTCTACTTGATCCGGACTTTCTTCCCATCCCGGTATTCGTGAAGTTTCACCGACCGTCTCTTCATCGCAGTTTGTTCTTTCTTATCGGCCGCTTTCCCCCCTTCCGGTTGGTAGGTTTGGATCTTCGTTTTCACACCGTCCTTTCTCTCTGCTTCATAATAGCTATCTACGGATTCAACATCCCCGGCCATCTTCATTCGAGAGATATGTGTCTTTGGATAGTTTTTCCTTGTCGATGATACCGCCCGCTTTCCTTTCTTGTTTCGATCTTTCGGAGTGTGGACCTTCGTATTTATCTGATTGATCTCGATCCGGTCCTCTGTTTGGAGCTCCGCGCTCGATTTCCCTTTCTTATCCTTGACATATCCATAATACCCCGCTCTCTCGGGATAGTATGGTTTGACCCTGGATTTCGTTTCCGCTTCAGTCATGGATTCTTCGAGATCCTTATCCCTCCCCTTGTAGGTCTTTGTATGTTTGAGAGCTCCTTTCCTCCCCCTATCATGATCCCGGAGGTTGTGGATCGCTTCGTGAACCACTACTCCCGGACTTTTTGTTTTCGTTGGATGGATCCCGATCACGGGAGCCCCGATCGACTTCCCTTCGACATCGTGACGTTGTGAATAATATCCCGCTACTCCTGGAGGCATGTTAAGATCGATCGCGATCACAGTTCCCGCGAGGGTTTTCTTCTCCGGTACTGTGAAGGATTTATCGATATTCATAGCGACATCTTTCCGCTGTTCCTTCGTACCTCCCACGATCACGATATGACGTTTCCCTTTCCCCCCTGGAAGGATCTCCAACATTTCTGAGTCGGCACTATCCAAGCCTTTGATATCGCTCTCATTCGGGAATCTCCACCATTTGTAAACATTCACTAACTCTTTTGGATCCTTCGATGATAGATCAAGTTGAACCTTCGCGGTTTCTCCAAAGTCTCGTTTCACATTCCGGCGAGGTTTGAATAATCCATCACCTTGTTTCCTCCTCGTACCGTCCGCGGTATCCATCATTCTTTCCGCGGCCAACGGGTAGGGTATCCTCCCTTCCTGATCGGTTGGCATAGCCATGAAAACCATTCTCTTCCCATCCCTCCACATCACAACGGTTTCCCCTCGATCCTTGTGTATGATCATGTACGTATCCTTGTTGAGCTTCGTGTACTCCGGATCCGAATCGAAGATCTTTCTCGCAGTGATCCAATCCATACCCGTTTCGATCTTCGGTCTGTTGTATCTGCTCTCGATCCCGTACCCGTCCTCGAACCCTTTCGAGGATCCCGCTTCGAGATCTGCTTTCGTCGGTCCTCCGCTCCAGGTGGATCCTTTCCTTTTCTGTGGAACTCGGAGATCCTCTTCAGTTGGTCCGGTCTTCGGCTCCGGCCGTGGTCCTCTTCTCCCTGCATCATATCTTCCATCCTTCCGATATCCGTTCCGCATCGGTTTCCTTCTCTCGTGTTCGTATTGTTTTGTTCCCATGTTTTCACGCCCTGGAAAATTCAAAATAGTGGTGAGTTTGATCTCGATCGATGGTGCTCCGGGTGGGGAATCGACCTCCCCTCTCGTGTGTGGATCCCTGGAAATCCGGGACATCTCTATAAGAGATAGAGAGAGATAATAACCCCCCTTGACCGTTTGACCGATTGACCGTTCTTACACCTCCCTGTTTCTCTGCTTCTTTGCGTTCTTTAATGCCATCCGGAGTACATTCTCACTAACTCGATTCGGGAAGGCAACAGGGAGAAGAGGATCCGATTCATACCGTACCGCGAAGATCTCCGCGATCTCTTTCCACGGTACTATCTTTCCGGGATAATCCTCGTGTGTTCCCTCCCTCATTTCGTGGAGTTCCTGGATAACTTCCATCTTTTTCTTTTGCTTATTATCCTCGAAATCGATCTTCATCGCTTCACTTTGAACTTTGGTCTTCTCAAGATATTTCTTCATCGCGTGACCTTGCTCCTCTCTCCAATTGAGGATAGCTTTCTTCGTGTTATCCTCACATTGGATTTTCTGGATCTCCTGGAAGAGATCCTTCGTATTTACATTGATGAGCCACCCGGCCGGTTGAAGTGTATTGAAATATTTACCTTGATCTTCGAGACCGGTCAGATTGTACATCCCGTCCTCGGTCCATACTGCCGCGGTGGTGAGTCCTTTCTTCCTCCCGATGTTTTTCATATCCTCGAACTTCGAGAATCCCTCGGGAAACCAATATCCTTTCACGAGGAGCCCGTGTACATTCCCAGGATCTCGATGCCGTGTTGGAATGTCTGATTTGAAATGAAGGAGTAACACCTGACCGAGATCGTATTTCCGGAGTATGTTATCGAGCTCGAAGAAATTCCTCATATCTTTGGATTGTGCTTTCCATGCATTGATCGTTTGATCGAATTCATCACGATAGGCCATAAACTCAACCGGGATCCTCTCGATATAATAATCCGAGATGATATCGAGATCAGTCCACAGATCGAAGGATCGGTGGATATTGTACGATTTCTGGACCCAATCCCAAACCGCTATATTTGTAATGATCACGAGATCCACGTCCGGCCGTCTTCTCCTGAGTGCCTGATCGAGCATCAACCAGACTGCGGTACTGGTCTTCCCGGTTCCCTTGATCCCGTACAGATAAGTATCGTATCCCGGAGTAGCCAGGGAGAACGAATCGATCGTGGAGGCAAGCCGTCCTTTCGTGAGATCTGATTTAATGGTCTTCACGAAATCCCCTCGGTGTCCTTGAATGTGATTAGTGGTATACCCGTAAAGGATCCGGAGTAGTTTCCGGTAGGTTCGGACATTAACCTCTTCGGTCTCCACCCCGAAGAGATCGATATCCTCCGCGATCGCGTCGAAATCATCCACGAGGGATTTAGCTCCATGCCCGAGCATGTGCTCTGAGATCGTATCGTAAAACATCTCCAGAGCCCACGCTTCGACATCTTCCTCCCCGGCTTCCTTTGCTTCCGCGAGGATCTCCAAAGATTTCGATTCCCACTTCCACCATTGAGGTTTCGCTTTATCCGTTGCGTACTGGCCTTTCTCCTTTTTCCCTTCCTTGAGCTCGGGAGGATTATTATCCAGGGCTCCACTCTCGCTCAATCAATCACCACGTCAAAGACCGATTTCTCTTCTTCTCCATCCCCGATATCCTCTACTTCAAATTCAAGCTCGATGGCGAGATTTGCGCCCCTCCGAGCGGCTTCTCCGATGAGGATCTCCTGCCGTTTCATGTATCGGAGTTTAATATAATCGATGTTCGGGAGTTCATCGATCGGCCATCCTTCCTTTTTCGCTTGCTCCTGAATCTCCTTGTACTCCTGAACATCGTATTCGAGATCCTTCATAAGAAGACCAATATCGTTCACCTCCCGAGCAGATCGATCCTTCCACCGAAATATCGAGCGATGATCTTTAATTTTCTGTCCGATCGCTTCAAGGTGGATTTTCTGAGATCTCCTCCGGACGGATCGGGCATCCTTGAAACGGCCGGTTTTCGCTTTGTCCTCGTAGGTTCTCGATAAATCCGAGTCCTGAATTTGCTTCCTATTCGGATATCCCACGAGATCAACCTCCGGCCACCATTCCGAGAATAATCGCTCCGAAGATTATCACCAAAATAAAGAGTACGCTCGTGGTAATTATCAGATATAAGGCTAATCTCTTCGAGCCCTTCACTTCCGGATCATCCTTGTAGAGAAATCCCATCCTTGAGAAATAATCGTGAGCTTCTACCCTGGAGAAGATATCCTTTGCTTTGAGCCGTCCTTTCATGGAGGTGATCTCTTTTCTATAATCTGCGATCTTCTCAGATAGTGCATTACTGAGACCACTTACAAGGATATCGAGATTCTTCCCGAACCACCATCGAAGCTGAACAGAAGGCGGGTACTTCGGGCATACCATCGTTCCGACGTGCATCCCCGCGAGATCGCAGAGATCAGGATTAAAACATTGCATCCGGATCCGCGAAGCTGTGGCTCTTTTTGAATAGACCCAATGCCAGTATACCGTAACCCCTGAGATACAATAGAGGGCGATCGCGAATCTCGAAAAGATGAGAGTCCAATCGCTCACCGAATCCCTCTGAGGCAGATAGTAAATTAAAAATAGGTACGAAAGAACGATCATTGCAATACCGGTATTCCTTGTTTTCTTAATCCCTTTGATCGTATTCTGCCATTTTCCTGACAGGACAAATGATATTCCCATGAACTTGGGAGCGACGAAAGGATACGCTTGCCCTACCCGATACACCGTCAGGCCGTCGTCGTCGAAGTTCTTTCCTGGATCCTCTGGATTTTTTCCGGTAGTTTCTGGAGGATCCGCGAGATTCTCTACTTTTTTACTTTCCTCAATCCCCTCTTCAGGGTCCTCGATACTCTCAGGATTGATCCCAGGGAATCCCCCGACCTTTTTCGATGCTTCTTTCGCGCTATCTATGAAGTGCTTCGCTTCGGTGGTGGTGAGTTCAAAGAGTGGACCCTGACCATAAGTGCCTCTATTCTTTCCACCCCTCCATATCGTATGATTCGCTATTAACTCAACATCCTGGATGATAGGCGGGTTCTCGATATTCGACCTCTTTTCGTGCCATTCTTGTATTTTCTTTTCGTTTTCAGATTTTCTTCTTAATGTAAATTTCACTGTGAATACCTCCGAATTTGTTTCTTTGTTTTTCTTTTCTGGAAGACTCCCTTCACGTACCAGACAATAATCAGGATAATGAAGTACGCGAGGAGAAGCCCGTACAGGATCCACCGCTCTATTTCAGAAGGTTGATAGTAGGCAACCAGAGCCGCACTCAATAGCGCGATCAGTGGAACAAACTGTATGAAATATCTGAGTTTAAACTGGAATCGTAGCGACATGATCATACGGAATACGATCATTACAAACGCTCCCACCAAGAGAAGCAGGATCCCCGCTCCAATCATTTCATTACTATCCATTATTTTCACTCTCCGTTCTCTTTTCTAATTGTTCACCGGCCACCTTCCCAGCTCGATAAATCCAGAGGAGAAATCCGAGAAGTATCACGATGACCACTGCCTTTCGATACCACTCTGTTTCCGCGATCTGCTCCAGGGTTCCTTTCACCTTTTCAGGATCCAAAATCCATTTTCCCTCGATCTGCCCGGTGAGGTTCTGGATGATATGTGGGTTTCCTTCCGTGGTTTCGGCGGTGAAGGTATGGTTTCCTCCATCGATCATGAAGGTGGATCCGTTCAGAGGATCCCGGACCGTCGTATTATCCCAGGCTATCCGATATACGAGAGTAGAGTTTCCGGTTATATCGGCGATCACGCGGAACTCTGTTCCATAGATCTGCATCGTACTACCGGATCCGTATCTCGTGATCGTGAACTCCTTCAGGTCGAAACCTTGATCATTCTCGATCTGAACCGTTGCGAGTGGGATCGAGAAATCGATAAAGGTTTCCGCGTTGGGGGAAGAGATCGATCTTTCTGATATCGTGAAGTTCCAATAATCACACACCCGGATATCGATGCTCATTCCACTGGAATAATTCACCTGGAAGGTTGGAGGAGCCCTGATCCACGATCCGGCATCCACACGATAGAAGATCCGGAGGAGATGCTCATCCAATCCGTACCCGTCGAAGAGATTGAAGAACTGAACATGGAAAACCACTTTGAACACTCGAAACTCGGTGATCACGAAAGTTACGTTCATCTCGGAGTATACATCGAGGGTGCGGTATGCAGTATTTCCCAGGGCAGAGATGAGGATCTGGAATGTGTTGTAATCGGTCCCGTTCTCATTCTGAAGGAAATGATACGAGATCTTCCCCTGTGGGTTCGTAGATCTTGCCAATACTGGAGATCCATACACGTCATAGATCGCGACAGAGGCTCCGGCAAGCGGGAAGAAATCGAGATCTCGAAAGGTCATGTTCACAAGCCAGAATACCTGGTACTGGGAGGAGATGATCTCGCGAGATTCATGATAGCTATTCCAGAGTATTATCCCATGGGAGTATTGTAGCTTTACGGACCCGGATCCCCCTCCGAACGAACTATATGAGATATTACAATTGAGAGAATCAATGATCACAGCATCGTCCGTCGATCCAGCGAATGTATTATTCTCGATCTCTAATCCATGTATCATGTCAAATATCAGGCCATAATTGCTTCCGTATACTACATTATGAGAAACATCAATAGGCTCATGGGCAACATCGAAATTCATATTTTGCAATGTCAGACCTACTCCGGAACCTGTATTGATCGTATTATCCTTGAATGTGAGGGCGTATTCTACTGGCTGACCGGCTGCCGATCCTCCCAAGTGTACCCCGGATCCATTCACCCACCGATTATTATGAATGTCAGCCGGCCAGAAATCGATAAGCTGAAAGTATGAGGAGATCCCATCGAAGAGGGAATCGATGATCGTAAACTCACCGGTAATGAATGTCATATAGGTAAAATTCAGGAAGGTAACGTTCACGAAATAAGTGTGATTATGAAAGCTTGAAAATGCCATCGAGTAGCTCGAGGAATTATCCGTGAAGACGGAATCGAATCCCGTGAAGGATCCGTTGTTATTCATTGAGATATTGTATTGATCATCCCCCGTTTGATTGAACCGGACAGTACAGTTATTGAGGGTGAGATTATCCTGGATGATCAGCGACCCCTCGATGTAGATAGTCTCGTTATTTACTACCGTGGTCTGGTTGATGTACCACGGTCCCACTGATGGAACAGGCCAATCTCCCGAACCAGTGCTCTCCCCGTTTTCAGTGCTAACGCTCATAATCAGCAGGGAGAAAAGAAAGAAAAAGAAAAAAGAAAAAGAAGGAGAGATTGTGTTCCCTCCTTACGTTCCCGGAATGATATCATCAGCAATGTTTTCCAGTGCTTCCCCTTTCTTGCTCATGTAGACCACATACACAACGATTGCGATCACGAATATGATGAGAATCCAAGGCAAGTACTTCATAACGGTATTCACGATATCCTTCAGGGTTCCGAACACTGAAAGCCCGGTTCCTCCGAGAGCTTTTCCAGCGCTCATGAAGGTGGATTTAATCCCCTCAAAGGTGGTCCCGATCACGTTCTGGATCGCTGCCGGGAGGGTGTCCGTAAGAGCTCGGATCGATGATTTTATCGAGGTTGCGGCCCCATTCACCGCGTTTCTCAAAGTATTGGATACATAGGAAAGTTGCGCCTTGATCATTGATACCCCGCTTGAAATTTTCGCGCTGATACCCATCATCGGGGCCACGACATACGAATCAACATGATCCTTGATCTCTCCCTTGGTCTGCTGAATGATGTTCTTCGAGCTCGATATGATATCGTTCACGGATCCCTTGATGATCCCACCCATCGCAGAGATCTCATTTCGGAATTGCTTTGAAAGCCCCTTGAATGCATCGAGAGCCTTATCGGTCGAACTGAATTTGATCTCATCGATCGCGGATTTTCCACTTTTTCCCCATGTTCGAGGATCTAACGAGAGAGCAGCACTATCGAAGTAATTCGAGAAGAGGAACGCTCCGAGCTCGGCTCGTGGGACGGTTGCGGCGGATTCAACATCCCCGTTCTTTCGTGTCACTACCGCGTCAGGATCTTCTTTCAGGATGATATCTACACCCTCGTCTTTGTACCACTTTTCGACAGCGGTCACATATTTATCCGAGTAGATTGTGGTGCAATTGAGATCCAGAATAATGTAATCCACCAGTTCCGCATTAGATCCGGTGATCCTCTCGATTCTTGCTTCAAGTGAATCTTCCATATCCTCCCTTATATCCGACCATCCCTTCGCGAAAACCCTTTGAGTGGAGCTTACGTCGTATTCATCCTCCTCCATTGTAGCGAGAGCCTCCTGAAGCTCGGTGCGATTGTATGATAATTGAGAATCGAATCCTCCGGGTTCTTCGGTTGTGAAATTGTACACCAACCTCGCCTGGGAAGATCCGGAGCCGTTCACGATTCCGGCTTTATCATAGCTGATCTTGATGTTCGCTGTTTCCTTGGAGAGAGGTGCATTGTCTTTTGTATCCGGGAGTATGTCGGATTGATCGTACGTCACGGAGCTGTACCTGGGAGTAGCATACACCCAATCGAAAGCGATCATTTCCTTACCCGGCCCGTTGATCGTGGAGTTACTCCACAATGTCATGTTGCTCATTGTGCCATAGGTCATGTAGGTGCTCAAAGTCTCAGTGACTCCGAGCTGACCACCGCTTTCATTGTAGACCCGAATAAGGGCTGTTGCCGAATAAAGCTCAATCTGAAAGGTGTACCACTTATCTGCGGTGATCGTATCCACATAATCCGCTACCGTTGTAAGGGTACCGGTGGATGCAGCGTGGTAGGTGATATCGATGTTATTCGATCCGTCGAAAAACACCCGTATATAGTAGGTTCCGGTTGTAAGCTCCAATCCTCCGACCGGGGTTCCATTTATCACTCCAGCCCGAGCGGAAACGATGGTACCATCACTATTGTAGTGGATTCCAGATTTTGCTTTCGAGGTGGGAATCGAGTATTGTGTTTTCGTGTACGCACTCCCATTCCCTTCGTTTGCGAATACGAGTTTCGAAGCCCCTATCCACGGATAGCTATTCGCGGTATCCACACCAGTCTCGTAATAGGTCCAATCATCGTTTGGAGCTCTGAGACTGGAATCATCGAACCGTTCGAGGAACGTGATCCTCTTGTTCGAGTATGCCGCTTGGGTTACATTGTACTGGAGCCTTACCCGATCGATGATACTATCTCCCCCGATACCCATCAGGGATACCGATTCGGTTGTTTCATATTGTACAGTTATAAGCCCTGATCCAGCCACCACCGTAAGCAGAAGTAACACTCCGGAAAAGATGGTGAGGAGGGCTTTCTTTTTTTGATTTTCGAAAATATTTTTCATAATACATGTTCCTCCTAATTTGTTACCCCTTACCCCTGAGAGAGGGGAGGGTGGGATTTCAGGGGTATGAACACCCCACACCTCCGAAAGTTCATCCCGTCGGATGATCGTAAATGATGATTCAGGATCTCACACCTCCATAAGATCCTCGTAATAATAGCGAATAATGATCAGGATCGCAACCACCACCACCATGAGCAGGATTCCCGCTCCGATCCAGATTCCCGCGGATTCAGCCCATTTCTCCCCGCGTGGGTCGGGAGCCCCTTGGAGTCCTCCTCCATAGGGTTCTCTTGCTGTTGTGAAGCTCCAGGTAGGACTGGTCACATTCAACCCATTCGAGAGGTTGAGCCATGTGTAAAAGGAGAACTCGGTATTCCAGGAGAGCCCGATCCAGGTGATCGATACCCGATCCCCATCGGATACACCCTCCACCCGCTGAATGAGGGATCCCGTTTCGGCATCGATGAAGGATACATTCCCGGTGTATGCACCGATCCCGGACACGAGAACGATAATTTCAGCGGATCCTACCTTGTCGATTGTGGATCCGTTCTCCGGCATGATCAATTGAACCGAAGAGATCGTGCTGAAATTCACGATTAGAGATCCTTCGTTCACACTTCCCGCCAACGGATC
>VAPB011132240.1_pt1 | contig 30422 bp, 31 predicted proteins | sample 3395101 | NCBI WGS metagenome assembly VAPB01 (sample SAMN08290433, study PRJNA428436) | hydrothermal vent metagenome | isolation source: Deep-sea hydrothermal vent chimney | place: Indian Ocean: Southwest Indian Ridge | reverse complement strand
GGCGGCGACATTCCTGAGTCCCTCCAGGTAGATGGCTTCGGCGTAGACGGTGGCGGTGGTGGTGCCGTCCCCGGCCACATCGGATGTCTTGGACGCGACTTCCTTGACCATCTGGGCGCCCATGTCCTCGTATGTGTCGGCAAGGGTGATCTCCTTGGCCACTGACACGCCGTCCTTCGTGACGGTCGGCGAGTCCTCGAACGGGACCTTCGACACGACATTGCGACCGCATGGACCCAAGGTGACCTTGACGGCCTTGGCGAGTTTCTGGACACCTGCCTTTATCTTGGCCCTGGCCTCGTCCCCGTAGATGATGTCTTTCGCGGAATCGTTCATTTCGTCTCCTCGCCGAACTCGGCCTTTAGCACTGTGTCCATTCTATCCCCCATCTCGCCCTTGACGGTGATGTATGTCGGCGCCCACAGCTCCAGGGTCGCCAATAGCATGCGGTCGAGCCGCAGGCGCGCATCCTCGCTCTCCCGCCGCACACCGTCCATCTGCATCCCGATCTCCGGCGGGATGTAGTAAATCTGGCTGTACAACGAAAGTCGCGCAATCATCCACCTGTGAAGCGTGTGCATCACCTCGCGGGACTTCGCCCCGGCGCCGGTGGCCATCGATCCGTAGGCATAGCCGGTGAATGTCGGCGTCTCCGCGATGACGATGTCTGCGCCGGTGCGGAGGGCGTCGTCCTCCCGCCGCGCCTGCGCGTCGAATATCAGGAGCTGCTCCCAGCGCTCCTCGATACCCCCAAATCTCTGGATGTAGTTCCTTGCGTACTCGGTGACGAACTCAACCGAGAGTCCCCTGAGACCAGCGGCATTCGCCACCGCCCTGGCCAATGTCGTCTTGCCAGTTGACGGCGCGCCGACGAAACCTATTACCCTCTGTCTGTCACCCATCGGTGGATTATACGCACAGGAGCGGGAGGATCGCCGTCCGGAAGAGTTCCTCTGCTCCGAGGAGGAAATCGTCCAGGTTTCCGTCGTTCTGGATGCTGTAATCGAAGTCGTCTGGCGGCATGTTGACGCCGTATGTGTCTGTGTGGCCGGGCCTGGATATGTGTATGCCGATGGAAGCCACCGACGCATTGCCTGATATTTCGCTGATGTACGACGGTTCATGCTCGTGTATCACATCTTGGATGCAGAACACCTGCGTGTCAGACCTACGGATGATGTCGGCCATACAGCCACGGACAAAGCACATGCGGCTAGGATCTCGCTTGAAGTGCCAGCCGACCAGCTCATCCATCAGGTCGCGGGTCGTCACGCCTCCGAACTCCGGCAACGGGGTCTCCTTCAGGTCGCCGTGTACATGTGCGTCGCTGAGGCCGTACATGTCTTTGATGTAACTGCGCAGCGCCCCGATTATTGACGCGGTGGCGGCGCTCTGGCCCGTGGACCTGGACAGCCTGACGATCTCCTCCGAAAGAGTGGTTTTCCCTACGCGCTTGCTTCCGTGAACATAGACGATCACCCGGTGCATAGCCTAATCCTCCCTAAAGGTTGCATCCCCACGCCAAGGTGCTGGTGGAGATGAGTACGGGCAGCTCCCGGCTGCGAAACTTGGCCTCGATCTCCTGCCGCTTCTCCTTGCCGAGTTCCCCTGAATGGAACTCGCACGATATCCCCATCCTGCTCAGCATCTCCCGAATCTCCCGCCCCATGCGCTTCGTGTGGACGAACACAAGTGTCCCTCCATCCTTCCGGTGCCGTCGCACGATCTCGCCCACCGCCTCGAACCTCTCGTCCCGCACCCGGGAGTTGCCACTGTGTTCGTAAGGCAACCAGTGCATCCGAAGCTCGACTGGCCTCCACGGTAAGTCTACCGTAACAGTCGGCATGCCGTTCAGCGTGGTCAGCCATGTTTGGATTTCGGCGATGTTGGGCATGGTGGCGCTGAGGAACACTATCCGAGCCGGACACATATCGGAGAACCGCATCAGCCCGGCCTCCAGGGCTGGGCCTCGATCCGTGCCGAGGAGATGCGCCTCATCGACCACGATGGCCCCAACGCCAGAAATCCAATCTCCCTTCTCGCCGTCGGCCTTTCTGGATCGCGAGTCGAGCATCTCGCTGGTCATCAGCACGATGTCGGCGCTAGCGAGTTCCTCCATGCGCTTCGGCGTCAACTTGTAGTCACCAGTCATAATGACGATGCGCTTGGACGAGAACGGGTGTGCGTCGGCTGTCCATTCGTGGTACTTCTCGCTGGTCACCGCCTTGAGCGGAGACACATACACCGCCTTCCTGCCAGTCGCCATCTGCCTGGAGATTACCATCTCCGCCATGGCGGTTTTTCCGCTGGAGGTCGGAGTGGTGATTATCAGGTTGCATCGTTTTCGGTGAAGCCTGTTTCTGGCTATATGCGATTGTGGCGGGTTGAAGAAGCCCACGCCTATGCCGTCTTGGTTCAGGCCGATCTCGTACTCAAAGTCGCGGGTTTGGACAAGCTCCATGGTGGGCGGCGTGGGTTGCGGATAGGATTCGGCTTCGGACTCGAGCAGCGATTTCAGGAAGAACCTGCGCCTCTCCCCGGACCTGGCCTTGGAGGTCGCGAGATAGTCCGCCCCTTCCATGGACCCCTTGCAGCCGGATACGAAATAGTTCGTGCAGCCGTAGAAAACCCTGCCAGTGGACTTGGCCACGCGCCGTTCCAGAGGGGCTCCGCACAGCGAACACAGCACCATTACTTCAAACTCCCTGCTTGGTCAGTCCTTGCCGAAATTGATGTCGCCGCAGAGCCTCTCCCTGTCGGCGGCGGACATGGTCGCCATACTGGCCCTGACAAGCGAGTACGGTGTGCCTGCGTCGGTCCAGTCGTTCTGTATGACCCTGTGGCGCAGGGCGCGGGCCTCCATGTAGTGATCCTGGACATCGCTTATCTCCATCTCGCCTCGTGCGCTCCGGTTCAGCGTCCTGGCCACTTGGAACACATCCGGTGTATACAAGTATACACCTATTATCGCCAATGGGGATGGGGGTTCCGCTGGCTTCTCGAGTACCTGTGTGATGACGCCGTTCTCGACGACGGCCACTCCGAACCTGTGCGGATCTGGGACCTCCTTGAGGAAAACCATGGCGCTGGCGGCGGGGTCTGACTCGAACTCGGAGAACGCGTCCCCAAGCGAGCCTAGCAGTATGTTGTCGCCCAAGAAGACGCAGAAGTTGTCGTCTCCAACAAAATCCTCGGCAAGCTGAAGTGCCTCGGCTATCCCGCCTGCCTTCTTCTGGTACTTGAAGGTGAACTCAACATTGTCGAACTCCGGCTCGTCCGACAGGACTCGAACCACATCGCCGACATCGTTGCCACCTAGGGTCACGAGTATTTTCGTCACGCCCTCCCGGACAAGCGACCTGATCGGGTAGTAGATCATCGGGTCGCTGCCGACTGGCAAGAGGTGCTTGTTTGTCACATCGGTGGCAGGTGCCAGCCTGCTCCCGGTGCCGCCCGCAAGAACTACGCCTTTTCGCATTACGCCTCACCTCCGTCAAAGTCTGCCTCGGGGCCGTTGTCGGCCATGTTCATCAGGCCGCATACTATTCCGGTCTTGGGTTCCCAACGATGGTTCTTCATGGTACACGCATTCACTTGGCTGCGCGGTACCTCATCCTTCTTCTTGTACATGTATTCGACACGAGCCTTGCGCTGCGTTATTTCTTCGATTTTCGCGATCACCTTGCTCATCGGCGTTTCTATCTCTGTGCCAACATTCACGGTTCCAAGCAGTCTCCTGTCACGGAGAGCCATCTCCAACGCGCTTACGGCGTCGGCTACCCACAGGAAGTCCCTCGTTTGGTTCCCGTCTCCGGGGATATAGACAACACTCCTTCCGCGGCGCTTCATCGAATCGGCTATGAAGCAGTTTCCCTTCCGCGCTTTTTTTGAGAACCTGCGCGAGTTCGGACCGTAGACATACGGTAGCCGCAATATCGCCCATCGCAAACGCGTGTTGGACACGAAATGCGATACTATACACTCGCAATTGTGTTTGTGCATGCCGAATAAGTTTGCCGGCTTCGCCCTGGTGGTGTCCTTGATTGGCATGTCGCATTGCTTACCGAACAAATAGTCGGCGCTCGACGCATACACGAATTTCTTTACACCCGCCTGAACGGAGGCATCAAGACAGTTGGTCAGCGCGTCTGAGTATCGACCGAACATGCCAGTGTCCCACGCCGGAGATGCCATGGATGCGTCGGCGAGGTGGCAGACGGCATCGGCCTTGAAGTCTGTGAACGCGGATACCAAGCCCAGCTTGGAGACATCGCACTCGATAAAAGCGATCCTTTTTGGGTTTCGGCTTGAGAACACATCTGCCCCGTGCGATAGGTCATCCAAGGCCAAGACATGGTGGCCTGCGCCAGCTAATGAATAGCACAGGTGGCTCCCTATGAACCCTCCGGATCCTGTAACGACAACCCTCACTAGGCGGCTCCCTTGGCGGGCTCGCCCGCAAACTGTACCTCAAACCTAAATGTGCCGTCGTCCAAAACTCCTGTGAGTTTGCACGACATAAGGCCATTCACCACGCTCGACACGGCGGCAAACATGTCGCTGCTCTCGCCTACGACCAAGCCGTCACCGATCTTGCCTTTGATCTTGTCTACCAGAATGCCGGGCAACGCCTCCTGTATCTTTCTCAGCGGCAACTCCACTTCGGCCATCTCGAATCTCGGTGCGCTATCTTCCTGCTCAGTCGGTAGCCTGCAGAGTCCTGTTATTGACCTGTCGCCTTTGCGCACGCTGAGACGAACCGCTGCGCCAGATCGCATAATAGGGATTTCAAACCTGGCAACATCGCCGTCCGAGAAGCCGATAAACCTCCCGAGCGTCTCGCTGGTCTGGCTGTCGGCCACATCTAGCTCGCATTGGCCTTGCCACGGACACGGGACCTCCGCCGTCCATGTTCCCTCTTCGGTATTTCGCCTAAAAACAGTCGGCATCCACACTCACCCTTTAAGACCAGCCTCGACTACCCAAGTAGCTTACGGCCTCTGACAAGGCTGGCATTTCCCTTCTCTTGCTGATTTCGTCATGAACCATCCTGAAAAGACTTCTCATCCCGCATCCGCCGCAGCCGCGGCTTTTTGCCTTTGTACCCAGATAGATGCGCACTATGTCTGGCGCACCCCTCTGCAGAAGCGCGAGAAAGGCTTGGTCCCGCAATGAATCGGCCACGACCCTAACATTGCCAGCGTCCTTCCGATTTTGCGCCACGGTTCGGCTTGGGCGATCTTTCCGCCGCGTGGCGTCGGACTGTTGTGTGACGCTCGCGGCGGCCGGGCCGTCGGCAGTCTTGCGCTTGTTGTTGGGGTCGGGACGAGGCAACGGCACCCTTCTTGCTGGCTTGCGTGCGTCAGAACGCTTGCGTCCGTTGGCCACTATGCGCTTCATTCTCCGCCTGTATCTTTCTGCTCCACCACACCTTCGACGATGTCCCCTGAACCGAAGTAGTGATCTCGGAGTTTTCTCACTGAGGCATCGTACTCGTTGGATACCGATTCATCCAAGCCCTTCATAACGCCCTTGACCTGCACCAGCACATCGGCTTTTGACGGGGCATCCAAGTCGGTGGATTTCAGGGCGGCGTCGAGTCGCGCAACAATGTGCTTCACTGCGACAGACAGCCAAAGCTGCTCGGCTTCGCATACAAAATCATCATATTCTGGATGGTCGGCGATGATGCCGCCCAGCGCGACAAACTCCAGCACCCTTGAGGTTCGCATGCTCGACTCGTTCAGCTCAAGCTTGGAATCGACCTCCTGCGATTTCAACAATGAGGCATGAAATCCTTGGAGAAGCTTTCCGTACTCCTTCATGGCTATCGCCAAGTCGAATGTCCGACCGGATTCACGGCGTTCTGCTATGTCCTTTTTCATGGAATCCAGATTGGAGATCATCTCACGAACAACCGAGTCGGCGGCTATGGACTTGTTCAGGTGGGATCTGTTGGGGAGATTGTACAGGTCGTCGTCCCGAACCGCTAGCGGACTCTCGCAAGCCTTCTGTTGGTCTGGTGCCTTGGACTTGGCCCATTTGTTGATCGCCGCGCCACTGGAATTCATGTGTTTTGCGAAATGTATGGCCAATGTGGTCGGCGTCAGATCGTGTCCGGACAATCGTCTGTACTCGTCTTGGTGGATTTGGACTATATCTTGGTAATTCTTCCCATCGAGCCAATCCTGGTTGACGGCGAAGGCGATGTCGTCCAGCGCGCAGAGGACGCACTCGTCGTTCGGCTTCAGTAGCTGGGCAACCAGATCGCGTCTTTCGCTCATCTTTGCCTCATAACAAAGTGTTCGGAGAAGTGCTTGATCAAGACATCAATGTTCAAATCTATCCCGTCCCTCTCGCACAACTCGTGGTATTGCTCTATCAGCATGCGGTACGAATCGCCGCCGTATCTGGCAGAGTGTATGGATGCGATGACTGGCGGCGGGTTGTTCAGCACGCACAGCGGACAGCCGGGACGCGGGTTGATGTGCAGAGCCGCGCCTGGCTCAAATGTGCTGCTCAGCTTGAGCGAGACCAGTTTCGCGCCATGCCTAGTGTTTCTCCAATCCTTCATCGAGTCACCACCTTAGCGAACGCCTTCGCACCGTGCGAGGCGATGAAATCCGAGGGATCCAAGCCATCCGGCAGGGAAACCAGATCGACCGACATGCCAGCCTTGCGCAAGGCGACGGCGGCTGCGTCGGCGCCTTTGCGTCCAGCCGCATCTGCGTCCATGATTACCTTGGCCGTGCTGGCCCACATTGCCAAAATGTGCGCTCCATCGTCCGTGAACGACGTCCCGGACGCCGCAACCACATTGCGTACACCAGCTTGGTGCGCCGCCACGCAGTCCGTGTAACCCTCCACCAGAACTACCGAGTCCGTCTCCAGTATGTGTTTGAAAGCACGATCTAGGCCGTATACGATAGCCGATTTGTTGTACAGGAAGCTCCGGCGACTGTTGATGTACTTGGCGGGGTCGTCGCAAAGCGTACGACCGCCGAAGGCGACGACCCTGAATTTCCCGCGTTTGTCCGGCCAGAGTATTGGAAAGATCAGCCGATCGTGCATGAAATCCAGATATGTGCCATCCGGCATGCGGGACAATAGGCTTGCGTCGTACGCGAGCTTGATCTTGTGCGATGCGCCAGGATCGGTACACAGCGTCCTCCTGATGATGCCTTGCCGCGGCGCGTAGCCTAGGCCGAAGTCTCTCACGGTCGAGTCCGTGAAGCCCCGCCCGCGCAGATATTCTGTCGCTGGCACATGCTGGCGTAGCTGGCGGACATATATGTCCGCCGCACGCTGCATGAACCCGTACGAACGGCGGTAGTCGGTCTGGCCCATGCCGGATTCTATCCGGATGGCCTAGAGAATGGGATCAGGTATGTCCGCGTGGCCATCCGCATAGTCGAGTCCAACCTCTTCCATCTCTGGGCCAGCGACCAAAGTCGGATCGGCTTTGGACCGCGGCATCGCGGATGCCAGCAGCTCCGGCTCGGCGGAGGCGAGTACTTGGCGCGCCAGAGCCTCGAAGTCCAACGGGGTGTCCGGCCTCAGACTCCTTGCGATGCTGTCAGTGCCGCCTACCCGCCTATCCGAGGCCGTGCTTGCAGCCTGGCCGCGTGTCCTCGACGATGCCGACACGACGGCCTCGACTTTTGGGTGCTCCTCGATCAGACGCGCGGTCCGCTTGCGACCTAGTTTCCTGCGGAGTGCTGCGATGGCGACCTTCACATCGCCTTCGCTCTTCTCCAAGGACTCCTCGAAAAACCTGAAACCGTCCTCGTCGATAGCGCCAAAACTGTCGGTGGCCCGCTGCACCATTCCTGCTATTTCCACTGGGCAGTCGTCCTCAAAAGCCGCTAGACGGGTGTTCCCGAAGGAGGCTGACAAATTCGCGCGGACGCCGTCCTCCGGCACGCCTCGCGCGGCGGCGGCGGCGGCGGCGGCGCGCAGTTCGTCGTCCAAGCGCCCCATCAGGACGCCCCGTTCACCATGCGGCATCTCCCTAGGCATCTGCTTGCCAGTGTCTATCCTCCGCGTCTCAGTGTTGACTGGCCTGCTCAGCAGTTCCGCGTAATCCGACGGGTCTCCACCAGTCGCCAGCATGATCCTGTCGGCTCGCGCCTGCCCGTACCTAGTCACCATCGCGCGACGCACATGATCCATCTCCAACTCGTCTTGATCCTTTGCGCGATCGGCCAGCTCGCCCCTAGACGCCGCTTCCATAAGCCTTGCGACCAAGGATCGGTTGCTACGGAACCAAGCCTTCGCGCGTCTAGCGCCAACGGACGCCATGGCCGCGCCCCTCATCTCGGCGAATGTCACGGCGCCGTTATTCGCGAGTTTCGCCCGTACAAAGTCCTCCACGACAGTGTCTGACGATGGTGCCGGGCGGGAGGAGTCGTCGAACTCGCCGGACAGCCTCGCCCGGCCAGTGTCGCCCTTCTTCGCAGTGCGGCCCGGGCTACCGACTTTGGTCAGGAATGCCGACACAGCCTTCTCGTACTCCCCGGGGGGGGCGGCACGGCGCTCCATGGCGTCAACCGCCGATTGCACCTCAAGCATCTCCTGATCGCCGGCCAGCGTCCTTTGGGCGAACTTGTTCAGTATCCTCCTCGCCTGTCGAGCGCCATCCACCGATGGATTCTCGTCCAGCCGCAGGTTGTACCTCACGCAGAATCCGCTTTTGTTCAGCGTGCAGTCGGCGCACCGGGTGGCTGGCTTGATGGTCTCCAAGGCCATCTGTCCTATCTTCTTCTGGCCACCCAGCATATCGTCCATCTGGTCGTCGTCCTTGAAATCGTCGGCGTCAACATAGAGAAAGCCGAGCTTCCCGTACTTCGACACCATCTCGTCTGCCGCAGTGGCCAAGAAGGCATCCACTTGGCCTGGCGGATGCACGAGCCTCAGCATGTCGATGATCTGCTGCGGGCTGCTGCCATCATACAAGCTGGCGGTAACGAATTTGGACATTTCATCAGTCATGTGAGCCGCGTCTAGGCCGGACGCAAAAGCCGCGATGTCAACGGCCACATTGTGTCCGTCCACGCCAGCTCGCCTGGCATCCGCTGATTCGGTAGCATCGTCTGTGGAAGCCACCCTCACAGTACCTGCTGAATCGGAGGACTCTGACATCAGGGCCGACAACTCGGAGTCGGACAGCGAACCCAAAAGGTTGCTCTCCCACTCGCTCGAGTTCCTAGACCCCACAGAGTCGTCGAGTATGCCTCCCAAACCGCTGTCGAAAATGCTGTTCTCTGCCATGGTATATCCGCCCTCGTTAATGCACGTGGACCCTGTCGTGGCCCCTCTCGCGGGCCGCGTGTATCGCATCGACCACATCGTCCGCTGTCGGATTCTCAAGATGTATCCCGGGTGCGTCGCGGTCGGCGCTGGCCCTGAACTCCGGAGACCAGCCGTCGCTTCTCGCCAACACCGAGTCGATAACATCCCAGGCTGCCGTCCTGCGCCCAGACGCCGCAGTCTTTGGGGGTACGGCCCGGCTGACCGACCCCCCTGCGTCTTGCGCCCACATATCCCCGGTGATGGTGTCGCGGTACATACCGCCACCTAGCGGCTCGAGCCTGCCGACGCGGCGCAGCACCCTAGCGGTTCGCTTGGCGATCTCGCCGGAGGCCATGACGCGATCCATCTCCTCGCGATGAGTCGCGACTGCGACACTGGACAGATCCATCTCACCCAAGAAGCCCAAATTGTCCACCCTCATCTGGTTGGCGGTTGCCGCCTTCTCGGAACCCGCGTCCGGTAACCCTGCGAGGCTGAAGTCTATCAGTTCGGCGACTTGGCCGTCCCGAACCCCGTCCAGTGAGGCGGATGTCTTGACGGCTCCGCCTGGCGCCTTGGGACTCAACCCCTGCGGCAAGGGGTGCTTCTCGATGCTCCCAGCCTCATCGACGACCTCGACGGAGCCATCGGCGGCCTGGTCGGTCCTCACCTGAAACTCATCGCCAGTGTTTTTGTCGACAACCCAATCGTCCTTCTTGAACGGCTCGGTGGCTGCGGTCTGCGCGTGTCCGGGACCCTCGTCGCGGTTGAACGGCTTATCCTGGTAGTACTTGTCCGGCTGCATGCCTGTCGCCGACTCGGTCTCGAGGCTCTCATCCTCGTCGGTGTCCTCCTCACCCTCGGCGAACTTGCCGACGCCCTTCTCGCCTGCGCCGTCGTTGTATGTGCCTGGACTCTGCTCCATTCGCTTCGGCTGGTCGTATCCGGTCGAGCCGGCTGCCTCCTTTGCTATCCCTGACTCATCGACTCCGACCAGCCTGACGACCGTGCCTTCCTGTAGTTCCCAAAAATCGCCTGTATCCGAGTCCTGGTAGAGGTTCTTGCGCGACGCGACCCTGACTGCCTGGAACCTCCCTATTCGCCTGAGTACCCTGGCTTCGGATGGCGCGATAGCCCCTCCGTCGAGAGCCGTGTCTATCTTGTCCGAGAACGCAGCTCGGGCTAGCTCGGACGCGTCAAGACCTTCCAATAGCCCGAAGCCGTCTGGTCTGGATATCCGCATCACTCCTCCTCCTCCACGAAAACCATGCCCGCCAAGCTGTGCATGTCGCTATCGGCCCTCTCGGGAACTATCCACATGCCGGGGCTCCCCCTGCGCGAGGCGGCTATGTTCCTCTTGCTGAGCGGAACATACTCGCCCTTCGTCTTGGCTCCTGGCACTTCCTCCGGCTTGATGAGCCGCTTGGTTTCGGAGCCTTCCGCATCGCTGGCCGACCGATCAAACACGACATTGTCGCCGATGATCTTCCAGTTCTCGTCCTCCACCAACGGCATGGCTGTCTTGGTGGTCATTCCGTCCGAGGCCGAGAACTCTCCGCCGTATGACTGGTTAGGCTTGCTCTGCAAGCTCGATAATCCGCCCTGCCCCAAGAGAGCCGCCACCTCGTCTTCGCCGAGTTCGTCGCCCAGCTCGTCGAGGAGGATATCGTCTAGGAAACTCCTGTCTCCGTCCAGCCTGTTGCCGCTCATTTTGCACCTCCGACGACGCGGTGGGCGGCGCGGGCCAATCCGCTGTCCGCAGCAGGTTGCCCAACCTGGAAGGTGGACACGAGGGCGTTGCCGTTCGACTCTGAGAATCCCATGCCTGTGAACTCGAGAGACTCGCTCGCCGTCTCAGGATCAATCCCGCCGAAATACTTCTCTGCGTTCCGCCTGATGAAATCGAGGGCGTAATCTGTCACAGCCCGGCCTAGCTCGTCAACATCAACCCCTTGCGATGCCAGCGCGCCAGCCACCGACGAGCGCCCAGAGGCACTCAAAACCACCGGGAACTTTATGGCGATTTTCCCCTGATATCCACCATCTTCATCTACAGGCCTCTGCGTATTCAGGATGGCATCGATCTCGAGTTCGTTCACGCCGACCTTTTGGATCGTCTGCTCGACCAACGAATCCGGCCCCTCGGCCAAGTCTGGCGCTGCTGCGTCAAATCCCTCGGCCAGCTCGCCATCTTCGCCGCCTGCGGACTCAACCTCTATGCCATCCGTGGTGGTCTCTGCCTCGCCGGTCTCCTGCGTTGGCGCCAAGGCGTCTTCTTGGACACCTGGCTGCGCTGGCATCGTGCCGCCGCGGCTCCTCCTCCTGATGACTGGCTTGTCGATGTACTCAAAACCGCGAAGGTCCGCCGCTACCTGCCCGACCTTGTCCATGAATGCCTCTGCGAACTGCTCGATGGCGTCTGGCGTCGCCTCGAACATGTAGCTGGTTGTCTCGCCGGACTGGAGTACTTCGATCGTGTCGTTTATGATCGTCGGCGCATCGTAGCCAGCGATGATGGCGTTCAGGATGGCGTTAGGAAGGTTGTCCCCGTCCAACACATTCTGCCTTATGGATTTCTTGTCATGACCCATCTGGACTCCTCCTAGTTCTTCACCACAGCGCCCTCTTGCCTGGGCTTCTTGGCCTGTATGTCGAGCAGCGAGTTGTGCGCTATCAGGTCGCTCACGACCTCAATGTACCTCCGGAGCTCATTTCTCTGATCCGCTGCGAAAGGAGTGCGTATGATGCGCCGAAGGTGCCTGTGGCCAAGCGTTATGCGGCTGCTGACTGCCGCCTGCGTGATGCTCAGCTCGTTGGCGACCAAATCTTGGCTGTGGTGCCGCAGGTAGAGCATGATGGCCATCACCTGCCTATCTGTGATCCAACGCTCCAGCACCTCCTGCATGCGCTGTAGGTCGATCGTGCGGTTCCGCAACCACATCCTCACGCGGAAGATGGCGCGCTTTTTGTAGTACGCGACCATCTCCTGGCTGACATTCAGCATTCTTGCGATCTCCCGCTGCCGCTTGTTCTGGAAGAAGCTCAGGAGTACTACCTCTCTCTCGAGTTTCGGGAGGAGGTTCTTGACGATGAATGAGACATCTTGGAACCGCTCGTAGTCGGACTGATCAAAGTCCTCCATGGTGCGGCTCTCGAGCCGGTGCGGCATGTTGTCGGTCGTGTAGAACTTCTCCAGCCAATGGCTGAAGTCCCGCTCATGATACGCCATTCTGCCCCTCCTCACCAGCGGGCGGCACCGTCTCGCTTGCAGTCTTCTCGGAGAAACAGGCTGGACAGAGATACCGACCGTCCCGCAGCGTACACACGGCCTGGCTCGAGCAGCGGTCGCATCCGCAACTGGCCGTTACGCTAGATACGGGAGCAGGGGTCCCGGTTTTGTTGAAAGCCATCCGCAAGCCTCCTTGCTCGCTGAGCGTACAGCAGAACGGTAAGACCTTACAAAATAACCGTCCATGACCACCCCTCCATGGGCGTATGCGTTTCCCCGCCGGAGGGCACAGCGAACCTCATCCGGGCGGGAATCCCCAAAACAGTATCAAACCATCTCCCACCCGCATGACGCCGGATCGGCGTCTGGGAGGAAGCACAGTAGTCTAGGGCGAAGGTAGCCGGATTCGGTTTTCCCCTGTGAGACGAAACTGACTACCGTGCCGATGATCGATGTCCTGTTCATCCACGCGTGGTGTCGCTGATCCTCAGCCATGCTGTCCACGGATGCGACTCGCTGCAACTTCCCGTCCCTGAGCTGGCCTACCACCAGGCTTCCGGCTGTCCCTGTGAATTTCCCACGCCCCTCCGAGATGTCCAAGACGACGGCCTGATATGTCTCGGTACACCTGTGCGTCAACCAGCTTTTTGCGCCCCCGTACGGCGCGCCCAACCTTCTAAGAGACACCCCTTCGATTGCGTCGCCCCTCTTGTCCAGCAGAGCGACTGCGTATTCCAGGCTCGAGTCCCCAATCCTCCAAGTTGGGACGAATACGGACGGAGTATCCGTCAAGGCGTTCCGCAGCAATTCCCTGCGATCACTTAGCGGCCATTGATCCGTCCGGTCTTGACCGAACTCAATGATGTCGAGGATGGCCAACCTAAGCTGGCACGGCCCAGACGGTGGATCGCTGCGCGTCAGCCACCGAAGCGGGGATTCACCATCGTCTGAAAAAAGTCTTCCGTCCAGAAGGGTTCCTATCGGCAACTCTGACATCTCCAAGCACGATAGCACTCCTGGGCATCTGGAGTGAATGCTGGCATATTCTTTGCGGGCGGCGCTGCTCGGAGTCTTGCCAGCAAACAGCCAACCGCCAGTGGTCAATAGCGATTGGCATTTGATTCCTCCGTATTCCGCCTCCACCGAGAACCCTGACATCACCAAGGCGTATATGGCGTCGCTTACGCTGCTCCCGGCCGGAATTGATAGCGCCGCCTGCTGCGCTAATTCTGCGAACTCAATGGCCATTCCGTGTAACTCCTAGGGCGCCGGACTCCAAAGCCGTACACAACGCGAGCATGCCTTCATCGCTGTCGAAGTAGTCGCGGTACTCTTGCGGCAGCAGCGGGATCGTACGCTCCCACAAGTCCTCAGTGATGTTCCAAGAGGTCCTGCACCCTGCGCATACGAATCCGCGAATCTTCCTGCCTGAATCTGATGTTGGAAGCACCTTCTTGCCTTGGCAGCACTTTTCGGATGCTAGCCCGAGAAGACACACTGCGCTTCCCGCGTCAAGGAATCGGCTAGGTGTGTCACGGATGATGTCTTGCGCTCGCATGTCCCATCTCCAAGTGTCTGCGCCGCAGGCACGCTACAGCCACCTGCTAACGACGCCCTTATTCTCGTCCCGGCGCATCCAGACATGGCGGGCCAGTACAGTATGTCCAGCACACCTCCGAACATCCCCTTGTATGTCGAGTGCAGGCCTTCCTCGACCGTTAGAGAGTCCTTCAGCGCGGAGACCGCGAACATCGCACGATCCGCGTCGTGTCCTGACTCCCCGGCTGAACCGCAATACCGCAGCAGGAACTCGTCGCAGACATGTATGCCTGTCTTCTGTCCATCGCGAGCCGAGATTGCCTGAATGATCGAGGGCAGGCACATTCCGTGGATATCGGTCGGCGGCGTCTTCCCATCACCGACGATATCCCAAGCGCCAGCCCACAGTTCGACATCGTCATCCTGTCTACCTGTGGGGCCGAACCCGGCGGTCGCCTCTGCCCAGCCGATTATCGCTACCGCCTTCTGGGCGAACAGTGACTGCCTATGGTCACATAATGACCGGAAGACGCTCTTCACGGTCTCTATTGGCGCTTCTCGATCCAGTGCGAGGCGGACGGCTGAGGCGAACGGATCCGATCCGGCTTCATTGGCCCAATCGTACACGCGCCGGACTGCGGCTCGCCAATCGTCGCAGAACATTTCCTCCATAGAGGCAATGGCGGTGTCCACGGATTCACAGAACTTCAACGGATCGTCCCAAGGTACTCCGGCTTCGTCAACGCCACATTCCGACTCTCTCATTGCGCCTCCCTGATGCCACTCTCCAACGCCGCACCAAGATCTATGCACTGATCCCAGTCCGCCCTGACGATCCTAGCGCATGTCACGCAGACGAACGCCAGGCGGTATGTCAGCGGATCGGATGCCTCGATGAGGTGGTGTCCGCGGACCTTGTGGTCATTGAACGCCTTGTGGTAGTCAAAAATGTCCGTGGTCGCCTCCTCTATCCGGTCGCCGAGATGAAGGTCTCCGCATGTCACAACATGCCCCGACTCGTCGATGCTGCTAACCTCCTCGTCGTCTCCAGCCTCACCCACTACCTGCAATACAGGCACCCTCACCCAGACGATCGGCATGTCAGGGTTCGCGACACACAATGTCCCCCAGTGAAGCCTCTTGAGATCATCGCAAGGAAGTGCGACATACCCCTCGCGCTCATGCTTAGATACCATTAAAAGATACTCTTCCCGGTTTTCGGCAGTCATAACGATTGCACCATGCGGTATTGTTTTTTGATTTGGCATCCTACCTCCTTCCAAGTCTATCGAACAAAAGTCGCAAGCTCGATCCACCGCGAAGCCCTCGCGATCCGCTACGCAACGCATGCTCGATAGCCTTCCATGTCGTGCTGTCCACCTCTCCGGAAGACTGCGTTGGCCACTTTCCGGTTTGGGATTTATGTTGCCGAGCCGATTTCATAATCGCCTCTTCAGTCAGCGCCCTTTTCGCTGACTCGCACATCTGACAACCGGACAATCTCCTTACGCGATAGTAAACCACTTGCTGCCACTCATGTCCCTTATCGCACATCCACCAGACTCTTTTGGATGATTTCGGCCTGACAGAATCCGGAGTTAAGTCGCCATTTTTTTCCCTGTGCCATTCGATTGCGATTGCTGGATAATCACTCGCCAAACATTTCTCTGCGCACGGGCTACCACCTAGAGTGGCACAAAATGGGCATCCTGTTTTTTTATGGCGTCCCGCCCTGTTGGCGACCTTCGCTTTCCAAACATGGCTGCGGCTGCATAGCCACCATACTGATTTAGTCGATCCTGCCGTGACGCACCTCGACGTCAGTTTGCCGTTTTTCGTAGGGTGCCACTCCGCCGCTAAACTTGAAAAAACAGCAGCGAGGCAGTTATCCCAACACACCGCGTGACCAACGCAGTATGGGCAACCTGAACCAGCCGCTCGATTTGCTGGCGACGATTTGTATTCGTGTCCGATTGGACAAATCCAAAGTGCTTTTTTGTTGGAGAATGCGTAAATTCCACCAGAAGAGATCGGATTACCCACATGCCATTCGCGAGCCATCGCGGGGAATCGTTTGGCAAAACTTCGTTCCGATGGAGCCAGATGTAGTTGCAGAAGTCGCTTCCGGTATCTAGTATCAGCCACAAGCCTCTGCCGTTCCAAATATAGCTTCAATTTGGATCTTATTCCGCTCGGCAAACGAGGGTACAATCTCAAAATGCGCTCCGCCACCATGCCAACCATCGAAAATGTACCCATCTCACTCTCGGAAATTACCACATCATCTGGATGCAACTTCTTCAACGGAGCCTGTCTTAATCTGACAACCTTTACCCCAGCATTCAACAAATGTCTTGACTTTCTGCTGTCCTTGCGCCATTTATTGTGATGCCAACGATATCCATCAATTTCAATTGCAAACTCACGACAACCGAAACTGACAAGCACATCTACTTCACAACCGTGGATTATATGCCTGTGTTTGACATTCGCCCTTCCCAAGAGCGTTGAAAGTTCACAGAATAATCTCAATTCCCATGATGATGTCCCATGTGCCACGCAAGCTGGGCACCTAGTGCCGTTGGAACGATTGTACACTCGCGCCAACCACTCGTGTCCATACTTGCATCGCCACCAGATGTTCTTGCCAGAACATCTGGTAACATCTTTGGAGGTTAAGCTGCCATTCTTAGTCGGATGCCATTCCTTGGTAAGCTCTGGCAAAACCGCATCCAGACAGTTGTCTTTGCAGGCACGCCGGCCACAACAAAATGGGCAACCCGCGCCGTTGACGCGACTATATGGCGTAGCGTCGTATGCGTGTCCGCGCGAACACGACCACATAACTTTGCGAAGACCTGCTGCCGCCACTTCATCGGGGACAAAAACATTGCTAGGATGCCACTCCTTCACCAATCGCGGATGGTCGGCTACGGATTTTCCACTCGGCCCGTTCGATGTGCCTGGAATTCGCGAGCATTGCAAGCACCACCTTCCAGCCAAAATCGAGTGAGCGGTGATTCGCCAGGTATGGCCTCGCGCGCAACAGAATTCCAGCTTGGTCTTAGTATTGCAATACTTCTTCGACAGACACTTGCCGCCTTTGGATTGGGCGATCGCCTGTATTTCCTCGAGATTGTGCTGTTTGCGGGACATATCGCTCACCATGCGGCTTTCGGGTTAGGCACTGTTCCCTCCTTCATGTCGCTGGCGGACCCTCTGGAAAAGCGGCCTGGACTTGCCCATCGTCTTGGCTTGGAACTGCGGTATCCTGCCTTCCGATATGCACCTCATGGCCTTGTCGCGTATCTTGTCGACGGCGTGCCGGACGCTCCTGTAGCTGAAGTTTCCCAACTCGATTGCGCGGTGCATACGGATGGCCTCCGCGACGCAGATGTAGTACAACTCGTGCCTGACTGCGTGATAATGATCCGGTGGTATCCCCAAGCGCGCCTCCGGCGTCAGAACCATCTCGACCCAAGCCCATCCGAGTTTTGAGTAGTCGCACGACACTAGCAGGTTTTTGATGTGCAGCTCGTCGGCAAGCTTGTCGCCATTTTGCCGTGGGCGTATGACATCCCTGCGGAGGAGCGCGAAGGAAACCTCCCGCGTCACCTCGGCGCACATCTCTTGGAATGCCTGAGCCAGCTCCTCGTCATCCATGCCCTCCATTCGCGGGGCCAGTTTGGACTGCTCCATCCGCTGCGAAACCACCGACTTGATGTGGTCGCGCCCGGACGAATACGCGCCGTCATCGATAATCTCGCAACTCGCCTCTATGAGCCGCATGATCGGGCCGACGGCGGACTCTGAGATCACCTCCAACCCATCAGCGTCGCGGCTTCTCAGGTATTGCCTCACCAAGTCTATCGCGCTCATTCAGTTGGTCTCCACTGTCAACCCGCCGCCTTCTTCGTCCTTCTCCGGCTGCACCAGCTCCTCCGGCTCCATACTGCTGAGCAGCACGGCCAGCTTTGCCAACACATACCGCAGTCTAACGCGTACCCTCTCCCACGCCTCAGACCGCTGACCATCGGCCTGGCCCAACCGCATTGCCAGCCTCTCGTTGAGCCACACCAGGCTGTACTCACCGCTTGGCATGAACAGCTTTCCGTCCGCGAGGCGGTTTAGGAACTCGGCAACCATCCCGTCGTCTATCTCTGTGATGCGGAGTTCACCCTTGCCTTCCGGGAGTACCTGGTTTAGCAGCCAGTTGGCCGTTATCTCGTCCTTGGACGCGAAGTCGTGTATGTGTTCAAGGCCGTCGAAGAACTCCCGCATCAGGCCTCCCTCCTTGGCCTTCGCACGTTGACCCTGCTGTTCTTGACCGTCTCCTTCACGCTTCGCCTCTTCTTGCCTTTTCTGGAGAACTTGGATGTCCCCATCTTCGCCCTCCGCGCGCTTGGCGGCTTCAGGGCGTCAGGATGCACATCTGAGCAGATGTCCTTGTGGTCGCAGAACCTGCATGCGTCGGCTGACGGGCTTGTCGGAAACAGGCTATTATCCCCGGTCTTCTCGAACTTCTCGGTGCATTCGATTATCGCGTCCATCTTCCCGGTCAGCATGCTGAAGTGGCTTTTCTTCCTGGGTTCCAGACTCAGCCGGATGGTGTCGCGCGGATAGAGGAGGTTGAGGCTGGTCGGCGCGCGACCGAAGATTCTGTGTACGGCTAGGTGGTACAGCGTCAACTGCACATGCCCGTCCACATCCTCCGCCGTCAGATCCCTGCCCTCGTCCCAGTTCCGAGCCTGCCCTGTCTTCCAGTCGAATACATGGAAGAAACCCTCGTTGTCATCCATGAGAAGGTCGATCACCACAGCCACCTGCCAACCGCGGTACTTGAGTATGTGCTTCTTCTCCGTCTCGACTGGCTTCCGCATTAGGTTGCACGACTGGCACAGCTCTATGGCGTTCGACACCACCTCCGGTATCAGGTAGCGGAAGCGGCTCACCCTCCTGATGTCGGACGGCTGCATCTTGGCGCGGGCCACATTCCTGTCGAACTGCATGAAGAAGGCGCGCTCCAGGAACAGCGGATCCACCCGGCTGTACTTGATGGCCGTCTCCATAACCTCGTGGAACGACAACCCGAACACCGTGTTGATCGTGTCCGTGTAGTCCGGGCGGCGCCTTTTAATGTGCGTCAGGTAGCCGCTGTATTTGCAGTCCCAGTTGTTTATGCAGGATGCAGACAGGCGGAACGGCTTCCCGCCGGGTCGCCATACCTTGGTTTTTTTCCCGGGCTTCGCGGACACCGTCAGGCCTCCTTCCCGCGTCGCATGTCAACCTTCCTCGTGTACGGGAACCCGGACCAGTCGCAGTTGATCTCCGGGCATCCCTCAGCCGCGAGGACGGCGTCGGCGATCCGCCTCACGAGGCACCTGACGGTCGGGTGTACAGTTGGCTTCGACCGAAGCTCCAGCACATACGCCGCCTGCGAGATGCTCCATTTTGACCAGTATGTAACCATGAACCCCATCGGGATCGCGTATTGGTCAAGGTACTTGTCGACCGTGGAGCAGGTCTCCTTCACGCGGTTGACGAGTTCCACCGCACGGGACTTCAGCTCAGGAGCCAAGTTCTCAAGGTAGAACGGCTCGAACTCCTCAGCCGTGAGCAGCGGGAATGCCTGCTCGCAGTTGCGGTGCCTGTGTATGTCACGCCACGACCCGTAGTCGATTCTCGCGACGATCTCAATCTCCCCGCTGCGGAGGCTCGCCCGTACTGGGACCCGTTTGGACGCGGGACGCCCTGAGTACCGCGGCGACCCGAAGCCATTCTCGGGGATGCACACTGTGTCAGGCACGGGCATCAGCGGAGTGTGGTACTCGTCCCAGAACTCGTCGTCGTACCACATGTCGGCCGACTCAACATGCCCTGGCTTCTCCAGCCCGTAGAACGCGCCAGGGTACTCCCGCAGGCATGTTTCCCTCAGCCTCCCGCCGATCTCGCGGATTTCCGCGATCGGATGCCTCAGCATCATCTCGATGCGCTCCACCGCCTGCCGGAATGTGGTCACCCACGCTAACTGCGTCCTGCACCCCGCCGGAAGGAAGCCCCTGAGTATGTCGAACGACTTTGCCCGGACGGCCCTCTGCACGGGCCACGGCTCGGAGTCGAGGTCGGCTATGCCGTTCTCCGACGCGATGAACTGGTGCTGGACCAACTTGGCCTCGCGGTAGAAGGCCATGAGGTCGCGCTGCATCGCGGCCCGCGGGTCGTCCGCCAGGAATGGGTTTGACAGCACCTCTTCGTCCGAGGCCGTGTCGAACGGGATGTACCGCGTGGACGACTCCTGGCCGTTGAATAGCGGGTGATCCTCGACGAACTTCGCGGCTATCATGGACACGCGCTCGATGGGCGCGCAGATGGAGGCGCAGTCGTTTATGCTCCTGTGTCCGTAGTTGACGACGTACTCCTTCGCAAACTCCCCGGCCTGCTCCGTGGTCGCCTTCTCGGCCTGCTCGTCGAGCGGCTTACGGCTCCTCGAGAAGAGGGCGCAGCACCTGGCCTGCACCTCCTGGTTGTCGAACTTCTGCAAGTATACCCGCATGTCTGCCCTCCTACGCCTTGACGACGACGGTCTCGCCGACCAGGTTGTCCGCTGTGGGCACGCCGCCCATGGCGTTTCGCGTGTCCACGATGACGCCCTGCCTCTTGCCTTGCCGCACGCAGTCGTGGACCTTGGCCCAGTCGTACCACGCGTGGTCTGTCGCGATCAGGACGCAGTCGTAGGTTCCCATGCCTGACTCGATCCCGTACAGCCCGGCGTCCGGCAGCGAGTGCATGCCTAGATCGTAGTTCCTCATCTTGTGCGTCGCCGGGCAATGCGGATCGTGGTAGTCCACCTCGGCTCCGAGATCCACGATCCTTTCTATCAGCTCAAGTGCCGGGGACTCGCGGACATCGTCCACATCCGGCTTGTACGCCAGCCCGAGGACGAGTACCCGCGACCCCTTGATCGCCCTGCCGCGATCGTTGAGCGCCAGCATGACCCGGTTGACGACCCACTCCGGCATCGCCGTGTTGATCTCCCCGGCCAGCTCGATGAACCGCGTCGGGACCCCGTACGCCCTCGCCTTCCACGACAGGTAATACGGGTCGATCGGGATGCAGTGTCCGCCTAATCCAGGCCCAGGTGTGAACTTCTGGAAGCCGAACGGCTTGGTCGCGGCGGCCTCCAGCACCTCGTGCACATCGATCCCCATGGCGTCGAAGACGACCTTGAGCTCGTTCACGAGCGCTATGTTGACGCATCTGTAGATGTTCTCGACGATCTTCGTGGCCTCGGACACCTCGCACGACGAGACCGGTACCGCCCGCCCGTCGGTGAGCGTGTCATAGAGGGCCGTGGCGGCGGCCAGGCTGGCTGGCCCGATACCTCCGACGACCTTCGGGATGTTGTCGATGGTGTACTTCGGGTTGCCAGGATCCTCCCTCTCCGGCGAGAACGCCAGCAGGAAGTCCTCCTCGACAACCATCCTGCGACATAGGTCGAAGGCTTCCTTACAATTGTATGGATCCTGACACTTGCGGCCATTCTCCAAGATCGGCAACAGCACATCCCGCGTGGTGCCTGGATAGGTCGTACTCTCAAGCACAATAAGCTGGCCCGGCCGTAAATGTTTTGCAATCGTCCGCGTCGTCTGCTCGACATACGACAAGTCCGGCTCGCGCATCTTATCGAGCGGAGTCGGAACGCATATAAGCAGCGCGTCGCAGTGCGACATGGCATCGGCGAAATCGGTCGTCGGCAGGAACCTCCCGCAGTCCAGCATGGCCTGCACATCCGAGTCCGGTATGTGCTTGATGTAGCTCTTCCCGGCCAGAAGGCTCTCGACCTTCGAGGCGTCAGTGTCGAGTCCGACCACGCGGAAGCCGCAGGCCGTGGCCCTTCTGGAGAGCGGGAGTCCCACATACCCCAGACCGACAATCCCGATGGTCGCCGCTCCCGCGCGAATCCTGCTCTCCACCCCCGACTTCGCCGGGGAGAACGAGACTCCGACCCTCATCCTAGGTTTGCCTGTGTCTTCCATTGCGCATTCCTCCTGTGTGGTTGGACAGCGTACGGCGCATTCTATCGGCCTACCGGGACAGCTTGGCGGCCACCTTCCGCAGGTCGGACTCGACCTTCTGCGCGTCGCTCGGGCTGCGGAGCAGGTACGCGGGGTGGTATGTCGGCATCAGCGGGATGGGAGCGCCGGACCGCGGCATGTGGAAGTCGTGGAACCTCCCGCGCAGTCTGCCGATGCCGTCGTCCGTGCCGAGCAGCAGCCTCGCGGCGCACGCGCCGAGCGCCACCATGGCGTCCGGGGAGACGATCTCTAGCTGCCTGTAGAGGAACGGCGAGCACGCGGAGACCTCATCCTGCTCCGGGTCGCGGTTGCCAGGCGGGCGGCACTTGATCACGTTAATCACGAACACGCTGTCGCGCGAGAGACCCATGCCCTCGATCAGCTTCGTCAGCCTATGGCCGGCACGCCCGACGAACGGGATGCCGCTCTCGTCCTCGTCGTGGCCGGGAGCCTCACCCACGAAGACGAGCCTGGCGTCTGGGTCGCCGTGGCCGAAGACCGTGCTGCGCCGCGTCCTGCACAGCCCGCACCTCTCGCACCCGCGGACATGCCGCGAGTCCAGCAGGTGGAGTCTCATCCCCTTGGTGCCGCCGCGTATCCTTTCGCCGTCCGGACCCCAGACCGACACTGGCTTCCCAGCAATCTCGGCCTTGCCGACGGTGTCGGCCGTACCCTTGCTGTTGCCGTCCCAGAACGCGGCCACGGCGTCGCATTTACGGACGACCTCCCCGTTGCGAATAAACCCGGCGGACTTGCCGTGCGCGTCCCAGTCGGCTGGGAGGGACACCACCCCAAGACCGGCGGCACGGGCCTCTGTCTCGGCGGCCCTATCGACCCCCGGTGCGTTCCCGGACACCACCGTAGCGCCCGGGTCGCGTCTCGCGAGCCTGCGGACGAACTCACTCACGAACCCCAAATCCGGGTACTTCCTGCTGCCTACGACGGCGACCTTCTTGCCCATGCGGTATTCTAGCGCAGAGGAGGGTGCTGAATGCTGACGGTCAGCCCTGGTCTCACTGTTGTCGGCTTCTCGAGAAGCTTTATCAGCTCCTCGCTCCCGTCAGGGTGAAGCCTGAGCAGATCGCCGTCCCGCGAAAGCACGACGACATTGCCAGAGGCCAGTGTCCGAGCATGGGCGGCGGCGAACACAGACATGGCCGACTCTATAAATAGCTCATCGAAACGATTCACGGCCCACCTCCGAATCGGATGCTAACCTTAGACGACAGTGACGCGGTTCCGCCGGCGATCCAGCCGTGTCCCCAAACATGAGGCTGATATCGTGGTACGCCGTCGCCACATGCGGCGACACCAGATGCCGCCTGTTCATATCGACAGCTATCCATGCGTACTTGTCGTTCTCTACCCTGCCGTCCTCTATGCCCATCTCGGCAGTCGTGTCGAACCTCGCGGCGACGCGGGACACATCCTTAAACCTGTCCCGGACTGACTCGATCTCAGCCTCCTGCCTCTCGCGCAGGGCCGACTCGGCCTCCTCCGGGGTGCCGACGCCCAGCCGCCTGCGCAATCCCATCATCTCGTCCTCGTCGTAGTCGCTGGCGGGAGTGACGGGCGTCAGTGGCAGCGACCACTGGAGCCTGCCCTTCCGGGAACGCGGACACCCCCCGGGCCTCCTCACCGTCCCACGCCGACATCAGCGTGGCCAGCTCGGCCTGAAGCGCTCTGGCGTCCCTCGTGGGCGAAAGCATGCGGCAACCCTCCGCCGTCAAGGGCGAATCAAAACAGTATAGCGCACGAAAAAGGGCCGCGTTAGCGGCCCCTGAATCGTTGGCTTTTCGGACTTACGATCAGCATACGCATGAGCGGCCTGGTGGTCCGTCGGGCGGCAGGCCGCAAACGCTGCAGCTATCCCATGGACTCGGTGTCGCTGCGGCGCATTCTGGACACCGCCCTGCCGACGGGGTGTCAGGAAGCTCTCGCGAGCAGTCTGGACACCTGTACGACGAGACTGGTGGGGGGTTCAAGAACATCCTAGACGCCGCAAATGCCAGCTTGTCAAGGTGTCCGCTCTTGGCCGCGCGTGACAGGACGCCCTTGTCGTACACGGCCGTCATAAGGCCGTTCGGGCTTAGGCACACCACCTTCAAGCGCCCCTGCACCATCGCTGGCTTGAGCAGCCATTGCCTTGGCAGGTTGGCCCAAAGCAGATGGAAGAACCTCCGGCAAGCGTCGCCAGTCTTCGGGTCCTCTAGCGGATCGTACCCAATCTGTTCCTCCAGTGCCCCGGGGGCCCATGCGCCGCCGTACACCAGCCGTGTGGGAAGTGAGAGTGGACTTACCATGAAGCCGTGCCTATCGAGCGCGTCGCTCAAGTCGCGGATGGACTCGACGATGTCATTCCGCAGAGGCATCTCGTCGGTGCCGATGTCGAGGATGTATATCTCGCCCATGTACGCGCCGCGGCCGTCGCGGCCCGCGACCCTGAGCAGCGACACTCTGGCGACGCGATCGCCGTCCGTCACCTTCAGCCTGCCAGCCGGGTCTACTCTCATCTCTTCTCCGCCTCAATGGCCGCAGCGACGACCTCGTCCTGCGTTCTGTCAGTATTCCCGTTCCACTGGACTAGGTTGTGTCCGACCTGCGCCTGTAGGGCGACCATGTACGACTGCCACAAAGCCGAGCCGGGCTCGTATACCGCGTTCACGGCTCCATACAGGCTCCACGCGACCGCCGACGGGTCATCAGACATCACCGGATCGGCGCAACTGTTGACAGCCACGCCCTTCCGCGTCCACCCCGATCTCAGCAAATCGGATGGCATCTGCGTTTTCGTGGGTTTGTCGCTGCTGCCCGGCACTGTAAAGTCGGGCGGTACAACGACTTGATGGGGTCCGGCCACAAGCGGCGCGGACCTTCGCAGGGCCAGCAAGATCGCCCCGGCGGGGGCCAACGCTATGGCCCAGCCCCGCTCGCCGCCCTGCTCCGCGCCAAGACCCCCTAGGAGCAGGGCTATCCCGAGCAGCACATAGCACGCCCTCGTCAGCGCCGTCGTCGGCCTCATGCCGCGAACGATCGCGGCGAGCGGCTTGGCCAGCAGTCTCAGCAGCGCGCGCGTCGGCCCTACCAGAAACACCAGACTAGAGATCATTTTCAGCGTCTGCATCGCAGCCTCCCTTTCAGAACTGGAAGTTCTTCGTGGACATCCGGCACCGAATCATCCATAAGCCATTGTTGTCCGCCGAGCGTCCCATCTCAAGCTTCGCCTTCACGCGCTTCAGGACAATGCCCTCTACAATCGGGACATTCTCGGCTACCGCCCACGCATCGCCCCAACTGCCGCAGTCTTTGGCCGTGGCGGGTAGATATAGGACCATCTTTTGTATGGCATCGACATAATTTTCGTCCTTCGCACACATAATGCCGTCGGACGATTTGCCTACGGAACTTCCGGGTGCTACCATTGACGGAGGTACGCGCTGATGACGATCACAGGCAAGCTTTGGATGCTCATAGCGCTCATAGTGGTTATCGGGACGCTCGACCTTGCATTCACCCTTGTCGCGATGAACGGCGGGTGGCTGCTGGAGCAGAACCCGGTGGCCGGCCTTGTCCTGTCGGCCTGGGGGGGGTGGGGCCTGGTCGTGTTCAAGGCTGTAACCACCATTGTCGCCTGCACGGCATTCTGGGTGGCCGTAAGGTTTGGGTGGCCGAGACATCGGCGCCTGCTGACATGCGGCGCAGTGGCGATTGTATTGATTCAGTCGTTACTTCTCATGCACTGGTCGCGCTGCCTCGTCCAGTTCTTATAACTCGACGACGAACAGCTTCGCGAAGATGTCGGTGCCGACGCGGTAGAACACGATCCCGCGATCCCCGGACAGCGGGACTCCGAAGACCTCCTCGACCCTGCTGCCAAGGAAGCTGCTAGACTCCCCGAAGGTTATCGTCCCGTCGTGCGTGGCCGTAGCAACGATGGCCCTGCCGTGCCTGTGCCTCGCGTTGCTCCTGTACACCAGCAGCATCCGTCCCCCGTCCAGACCGGACACGGTCAAGTGCTCGACATCGCCAGCATCGATGTCCGGGAAGCTGCCAGGCGGCGGTGGTGGCACAGTAGTCGCTGGTACAGTGGTTGTGCCGGGCGCAGTGGTTGTGCCTCCAGGTACAGTCGTACCTGGCACAGTGGTCGTTGGCACTACGGTCGTGGTCGCTGGTGGCGCCGTCGTGGGCGGCGGGGCCGTCGTGGTGCCGGGGGCGACGAACTCGCCGATTACTTGGTCGCCTGATGTCGGGGTAAGGAGGAAACCGCCCGGGCCGTCGGAAGACAGGTCGCCGGAGAAGGTCGCGTCGCCGGAGGCGGGCGGTGGCGGCTCGACGGCGTATGTCAGGACCCTGTCGGCGCTGTCAAGAAAGAACCATCTGACGCTTGTCCCGTTGTCCACGCCTCCGGTGCTTATGGTGGTGACGGTCCAGCCGGCCGGGTATGTGTCCTCGACTATGTATGTCGAGGCCTCGGCTGGATCCACATCGCAGTCCAGCGACACCGTGAAGGCCACCTCCGGCACATACTCCGGCACACTGAACGACCGCACGCACGAGTTCGGACCAGGCGGCGCGGTCGTCGCGGGCGTGGTGGTCGCGGCGGGGGCCGTGGTTGTCGGCGCGCCGGATCGCGACGTGCTGGTGTCGCCTGTGAATTCCGTCTCCTGGAGTCCGCCAGAGCCGTCGGACGAGATGTCCCCGGAGAAGACCTTCGTTCCGGTCTCGCCGGGCGGCGGGGTCGCGTCGTACGACAGCACGCGGCTGGCGTTGTCCAGGAAGAACCATCTGACACTGGTTCCGTTGTCCACGCCTCCAGACGAGAGGTTGGATACGGTCCATCCGGCTGGGTAGACATCCTCCACGATGTATGTCGACGCGATACCTGCGTCGATCGTGCAGGTCAGCGTCACGGTGGATGGGGCGCCGGGCGCGTAGTCGTCGGGCGCTATGTCCCGCGTGCCGACATTTATCTCGGCCACCGAAATCCCCGACGACGCGATGGACGCCACCATCGGCGGGGGTGTCGTCGGCGGCGCGGTTGTCGTCGTCGCCGGGGTTCCTGGAATCACCACGACCGGAGCGGACAGCGGACCTGTCAGCTCGCCTGGCGCGGTGGCCGTCGCCGTGACGGAGTCGAGCGTGCTGACGCCGGGGCCGAGCAGCACCTTCTGCCATGTGCCGCCGACAGCAAACGCGGTTCCGCCTGAGAGGGCGTTCACGAAGACCTCGATCACGGTCCCGTCCGCCTCAGTCGTGGTGCCGAAGATCGAGTTCTGCGTATCGAATATGGGCGAGTCCACGGTCGGCGCGTCCGAGAACGCCTGAACCGTCACCGGGTTCGAGTCCCCGCTCTGCGGCTGCGTCGGCTCCGTCTGCCTCGCCGTGACAACTTGGCCCGGCGCAAGCGCCACCATGCCAGTCCTCTCCCAGAGGCCACCGCCAGTGACGACCGCATCGGCGGGACCATCGAGGAATCCATTGATGAACACCTCAATGTCCGCGCCTGGTATACCCGTACCCTCGACGGAGGTGTCGCCGTCCGCGATGGGTGAACCCAGCAGCGGCGGCGCCGGCACAATCACGGTGACTATGTTGGAGTCCGGACTCTCCAGCTTGCCCGACTCGGTGGCCTTGGCCTTGATCTGGTCGCCCGCAGTGTGAGAGAGGCCAGTCTTCGTCCATATGCCGAAGGCGACAGGCGCGTCTGCATTGCCGATGGAGACTGCGTTGCGGAACACATCGACAATCGCGCCGTTCACGCCAGTGCCGCCAGCGGAAGTATCGACATCGAAGATCGGGGAATCGACAGTTGGCGCCGCCGAGACCTCTTGGACGGTCACCTCGTTCGAGTCGATGCTGGGCGAGCTGGGCGGAATCTCCTGCGTCGCCTTCACGACATCGCCAGCCGACAGCGGGAACACTATCTTGACCCAATCGGTGCCTATCACGGTCGTGGTGCCGACGCTGCCACCGTTCACGAATACATTTATTTCCCCCGTGTTCACACCAGTGCCGCCGACAACCGTGTCACCCTCGGCAATGCCGGGATTGACGGTCGGCGCGGGCGTGATCGCTGGCAGCACGGTCACCGTGGCGGACTCCGGGCTCTCCAGCTTTCCCAGCGCGGTGGCGGTGGCCTTTATCTGGTCGCCTGCCGTGAGTGGCGGCACGACCAGCGACCAGTTTCCGGTGGACACGACAGTGATCCCGGCGGTGCCGCCGTTGACGAACACCTCAATCGCCGTCCCATCCGCCTCCGTACTCGTGCCGAGTATATTTGAGTCTCCATCAAATCTTGGGGAGTTGACCGTCGGGGCGGCCGTGAACGCCTGCACGGTGACAGTATTCGAGTCCCCGCTCTCCGAGCTGCCTGACTGCGTCTGCGTGGCCTTGACGACTTCGCCCACCGAAAGGGCGGCCATACCAGTCTTGGCCCACACGCCGCCGCCGTCGACGGGCGCGTCAGCCACGCCGACACTGACATCGTCCACGAAGACCTCCACGATTCCGCCGAATGCACCCGTGCCGGCGACGGATGTCGCCCCCTCACCGATGGGGAAGCTGACCGTCGGCGGCGCCGAGACCGGAGCCTGCACGGTCACTGCGGCGGACGGCGGACTCTCCAGCTCGCCAGTCGCGGTGGCGGTAGCCGTGACCTCGTCACCTGTCTCGACCGCTGGCACGACTGCGGCCCAGACGCCGCCAAGGGCAACCGTCGTCGAGCCGACCGGGGTACCGAACACGGATACGGATATCAGGGTCCCCTCGGCTTCGCCGCTGGTGCCGGACACGGTTGTGGCGAGCCTGAATATGGGCGAGTTGACGGACGGCGCGTCCGAGAACGCTTGGACGGTGACGATGTCGGACGGGTCGCTCTGCAGCTCGCCGATGAACACCTGCCTCGCAGCCACCTCGCTGCCCACCACGAGCGGCGGCAGAATCTTGGCCCACACGCCTCCGGCGACTGGCGCGTCGGCGTCGCCGACGCTGACGGTGTCCACGAATACCTCCACGGTCGCGCCGTCCACCCCGGTGCCGCTGACGGACGGCGCGCCCTCGCCTATAGGCGAATCGACTGTCGGCGCCGCGGTGGTCGGCGGAGGTGCAGTGGTCGGGACGGGCGTCGTGGTCGGCGGCGGCGCCGTGGTGGTGAACGGCGGCGCGGTCGTCGGCGGTGTGGCGTCAAAGGCCGTCAGGACGAACTCGTTGGTGGCCCAGTCGCCGTCGCCTGCGAACGGGCCGCGCCTTGAGAGCAAGCTCACGAACAGCGTCTCCCCGTTGTCCGGCAGGCCTGTCACGATGACCGACAGGTCGGTACCAGCGCTGCGGGACAGGATATCCGTGTCGCCCGGAGCGGTGCCAATGTGCAGCCTGTACTCGCTCGCGCCCACCCCGGCGGACCACGAGAATGTGACATCGGTGCCGATGAGTGTCGAGTCCGGGGGCGGCGAGACCAACTGCGCCGTGGTCGCCACGCGGGACAGCGGACGGGATATCCCGGCACGGTCTATCGCCCTGTCCTCGTGCGGCGACATCGCGAGGTCGTCGCCCTGCGTTCTGGACACGATTGCGGATATCCAGTTTATGTCCGCCGGGGACAGGAATGGATCGGTCGCCACCAACTGAAGCTCGTCATCGACCACGACGACGGTGGCGGCCACGCCGGATCCGAGGGCGTTCCGGTACGACACCACGGCTGTGGCACCGTCCAAGGCCACGACGGCCATGCTGGACGCGTCACCGCTCTCCAGGACAACCCTCCCGTCCGATGCCGTCGCGCTGAGTCCCGACACGCTGACCAAGACGGCCTCGCCGGACCTCGCGAACGCGTCCTGGTACGCCAAGACGGCCCTCCCGGAACCCAGCGTCGCCACAGCGAGGCAGCACAGTTCGGGTATCACGGTGTCCTCCGACGGGAAGAACTGCGACTCCTCGCCGAGCGATATGGCGGTGGCCAGGCCGTCCTGCGACACGCCGATGCTGGCGACGCGCATCAGTCCGAAATTGGTCGCCGCCTGCCTCCAGCAGATTAGCACCGTGGAGGAACTCAGAGCGGCTATTGCTATGGAATCTGCGCCGACTCCGTCGTCCTCAGTAGAGAACTCCACTTCCTCCCCGACCGCTACATTATCCTGCAAGGTTCCGGACACACGGGCGATGCGGGCGACGCCGCGGCCAGTGACCGAGTCCTTGTAGCACACCAGCGCACCAGTATCGCCCAGAGGGGCGGCGGTGAGGCCGAACGCCGTCTCCGACCTTATGACGGAGCTGTTGCCGAATGTCGCTAT
>VAPB010810777.1_pt1 | contig 30643 bp, 24 predicted proteins | sample 3395101 | NCBI WGS metagenome assembly VAPB01 (sample SAMN08290433, study PRJNA428436) | hydrothermal vent metagenome | isolation source: Deep-sea hydrothermal vent chimney | place: Indian Ocean: Southwest Indian Ridge | reverse complement strand
TAAAAGATGACCTATGGAAAACCTGTTGACATTTTACTGGTAGAGGATAATCCTTCAGATATTGAGATAACAAAAGAAGCTTTTGCTCAGGGAAAGATAAAAAACAACCTCTATTGTGTAAAAGACGGGCAGGAGGCTCTGGATTTTTTGTATCATAAGAATAAATACAGCGACACTTCAAAAGCACCGAAGCCTGATTTAATACTTCTTGATCTTAACATGCCAAAAATAAGCGGCATAGAAATCCTTGAAAAAATAAAAAAAGATAAAGACCTGTTATCAATCCCTGTTATCATTCTTACTACTTCAGACAGGGATAAAGATGTTTGCGTAAGTTATAAACTTGGGGCAAACAGCTTTATTACCAAGCCAGTTGAATTTGCCCGATTTATTGAGGTAATAACAGGTATTCAGAATTATTGGTTAACAATTACAACAATACCACATAAATAGCCCGGATTAAAAGTTTGTTTATAAGAACTCAGGAAGGCTCATCTTTCTTCTTAATAGCTTTGATAAAGGCATCAACCAGTTTAGGATCAAAGTGGTAACCTGAACATTTCTTAAGTTCTGTGAGAGCTTCAGATAATGAACGGGCTTTACAGTAAACTGTCCCTGAAGTCATGGAATCATATGCTTCGGCAATAGCCAGTATCCGCGCCCCTAAAGGTATCATTTCACCTTTTAATTTGTGGGGATAACCTCTGCCATCAAACCTCTCATGATGGTAATGGATTATCTGCAGCTCTTTATCGAACAGTTTTAACTGTCCCAGTATATTTGCACCAATATCGGAATGTTTTTTTATCAATTCATATTCTTCAGGGGTTAAAATATCTTTTTTATTCAAAATATCTGAATTAACTCCAACCATGCCTAAATCATGAAGTAAAGATGAATATTTTATTACTTTTATCTCCTCTTCAGACATTGACAGTTCTCTGGCCAGTTTTTCCGCATAAAGACTAACCCTCAAAGAATGTTCATTGAAATAATCACATCCTGCTTCAAGTTCACAGAATATATCCTGGACAGATTTTATGCAGGGTTCCTTCATGTCTTCACCGAGATCTTTGATTCTATTAAAAAAATCCGATATCTTCTGATACTCCTCTTGAATATTCATGGTATTATTAGTTTCTATCTCATTCCAGACGCATACATTGTTTCTACCTCTTGCTTTGGCATGATATAAAGCTATATCAGCGTTTGTTATCAGATCATCCCTTGAAGACACATTTTTATCTAAAGTAGATGATACACCTATACTTATGGTTACTGTCTCAGAGACCTTTCCTTTTCTGAATGCGTTGACTGCAAACGAATTACGAATCTTCTCGCACAGGTGAATCACCCCTTTCAGATCAGTATTAGGCAGAATAACAACGAATTCCTCACCTCCGTAACGTGCAACAAAATCAGTGTCCCTGACAAATTTATTCAATATTTTAGCTGATTGAGCAAGTACAAAATCCCCAAACTGATGACCGTAAGAATCATTTACCAGTTTAAAGTGGTCAAGGTCAAGCATCATACAGGAAAGAGGCAAATCATCCCTTTTTGCCCTTTTATATTCCTGAGTCAATATTTCCTGGAAATGACGGTGATTATATAAATCAGTAAGCCCATCCTTTATTGCCAGATCTTTTAACTTATCGTGATATTCCTTTATCTTATCCTCAAGGACTTTCCTTTTAAGAACGCCCAGTATTGTACGGGTTAATATTATAGAATTGATTTCATCCTTGATTAAATAATCATATGCCCCCTTCTTTATAGTCTCCTTGGCTATATTCTCATCTCCCTCGCCAGTAACCATAACCACAGGTATATCCAGTTCTCTTTTTTTGATTTCCTCCAGTATTTCGATCCCGTTCATATCCTGAAGTCTATAGTCCAGCAATATCAGATTAAATTTATCCTTTGAAACCTTCTCAATGGTCTCAATACCTGAAGTGGCAGTATCAATATCATAAACAATAGCATAATTTTCTTTTAAGACTGTTTTAATAATCTCAAGATCAACAGGATTATCATCCACTATCAAAATATGAATATTTTCTTTTTGCATTGCTATAATAACTTTCTAAATACCCAACCAGGTAATATTTATTAATTATATGCATTTACTGCAATAATGTATATTATTATAATCAGGTGTTTTGTCACTTGCAACTTCTTTCCGGCTGATTTGGTTTCCTCTGACAACTAAAATATAATATACTGGAATAATGGAATATTATGCGTCCGGAGTTAAGTCATGAAAACCAACCTTAAGGCTTTACAGCCAGAGGAGATCATTGCTCTTGTAGAAAACCTGGGGCAAAGCCGGTACAGGGCAAAACAGATAATTAACTGGTTATATAAAAAACATGCTGCTGCCTTTACCGATATGACTGACCTTTCAAGATCTTTTAGAGATATCCTTGATAAAAAAACATTTATCAGCAACCTGAAACTCCTTAAAACACAGGTCTCTAAAGATGGGGTACAGAAATTCCTTTTTGAGCTTGAAGATAGTGAAAAAATCGAGAGCGTCCTGATACCTGGTAAAAACCGGCTTACACTATGCATATCTTCTCAGGCTGGATGTGCTATGGGGTGTAAGTTCTGCACAACGGGTAAACTTGGACTAAGGAGAAACCTTAAAGCATATGAAATAACTGATCAGGTTACATCAGTGCAGCGGCTTATTAAAAATAAGTCCTTCAGGGATCAAAAAATTACCAATATAGTTTTTATGGGAATGGGAGAACCCATGCATAATCTTACTGAAGTTATCGAAGCTATATCAAGAATAGTTAATTATATTGGTCTTTCACAGAGAAAAATAACAGTCTCAACTGCAGGAATAATACCTAAATTACTGCAGTTCTCACAGAAAGTTTCAAAAGTTGGTCTGGCCATATCACTTAATGCCACAACTGAAGCAGTGAGAACTAAAATCATGCCTATCAACAAAAAATATCCTTTGAAAGAACTTTTAAATGTCTGCAGACACATCCCTCTGCCGCCAAGAAGACGAATAACTTTTGAATACGTGCTTTTAGAAGGTATAAATGATTCAGAAAATGATGCCAGGAGACTCGTGAAACTGTTAAAAGGGATAAAATCAAAGGTCAATCTAATCCCATATAACGAGATTCCCTCAATAACACAGAATAAACTTCTAAAATCATGCCCGAATGTCCACAGACAAAATAAAAAAAGCACAGAATACAGAAAGTCTTCAGAAGAAAGGATACTTGATTTTCATAAAATCATACTTGACGCCGGCATAACAGTAATTACAAGAAAAAGCCTGGGAGGAGATATTTCTGCAGCATGCGGACAGCTAGGGACAGAGTAACTTTCGTAGCGGGGTTGCGCACCTCTCTACGAGTCGTAGACAGACCCGCGGTCGATGCGACCAAAAAAATCTACCCTAAGATTGTTTCTATTTCGGTGCTTTCCGCCCCGGCGGATCAGCCGAGGCTGACAGTCCTGCTCAGTAAAATAATTCAAACTCCCCCCACTGCTTCGACTTGCGAAGCAAAACGATGGGGGTCAAACACGAATTATTTTTTAACCTTCGCAGTACCTTGCAGACCTAAAACAATCCAATGGGGTTTTAAAAAGCATTTTCTTTTCGGTGTCCCATTAGATATTTTAGGCGATGAGCGAGACTGAAAGGAAAAAGAAATGATTTGTGTTTGAGTGAAGCGAGTTTAAATCATTTCCCTGGAAGTTGAGCAAAGAGACGTCTCGAAAATATCTGCGGGCCAATTTCTTTGGTTACTTTCTTTTGTGGTAAAAGAAAGTAACTCGGGTGTGGGTGAAACGCCACAGAAAAAAACCGGGGTGTGTGGTGGCACTCTAAACTGACAGGCGGGTAAAAACGCCCACATTTTATTTCTTTGATTAAAAAAAGAAATTCTGGTGTGGGGTAGAACCACACGTTAAAATTTGATTAAAGGAGGAATAATTCCTACTTCACCTGAACTATATACCAAGCAACTCTGAAACCATTTTTAAAAGCTGATTGGTTTGTATCGGCTTGCTTAAATAACCTGTAGCACCAACTTCCATAGCTTTTTTTCTGTCTTCTTCTGCGCCCTCTGTTGTAATAATAACAATTGGGATCTTTTTATATTTTGGATCAGCCCTCAGAAGACCTATAAGTTTCAGGCCATCCATAACAGGCATATTTATATCAACCAGCATAAGATCAAAAGATCCGGAAGACAGTTTTTCAAGTGCATCCAAACCATTAACAGCTTCTACAACATTACAGTCAGGAAGCCTCTTTAAGGAAAAAACTATCAACTGCCTCATAGTTGGAGAATCTTCGACAACCATTATATTAGACATATTTCCCACCGTAAATAATCTGTATTCTCTTTCCCGGATTCATACTAACCTTTATTATTTTTTTTCATCATTTTTAACAGTTCAGCAGGCATATTTTCCAGAGAAAGAATTTTATCAACTCCATTGGCCAAAATAATTTCTCTGGGCATTCCAAACACAATAGCACTTTCCTCGGACTCTGCTATAGTAAAACCTCCCTTTTTTCTTATATCTAACATACCTTTTTTTCCGTCACTTCCCATTCCGGTAAGCAATACTCCTATTATTTTATTATCATAGATATTAGCGGCACTTTTCATCATCATATCTATAGAAGGTATATACCTGTCACTTGAAGAAGATTTCTTTATAATCGTATATACGTTACCTTTTAGCCTTTCAAAAACCATATGGTGGCCTCCTGGACATACAAGTGCCTTACCCTTTTCAATCAATTCTCCGTGTTCAGCCTCTTTTACATGCAAAGAACACAAATCGCTGATTCTGTCTGCAAACTGTTTTGTAAAACCGCGCGGCATATGCTGACTTATAATAATTGCACTCGGGAAATTTCCAGGAAGCCGTGTCAGTATGCTCTGAATCGCAGTGGGACCTCCAGTGGAGGCTCCTATAGCAACCATCTCTACGGTTTTTTCTTTAAGTAAAGACGTTTCGCTTTTTAATTCATTTAATTTTAAAAGAGAAATTGTCTTTTTGAGCTTTTCCATGCTCAGTGAAGTAGCAACTATTATTTTTCTTAACAGGTCACTCTCGATTTCCTCAAGTTCCTTTATAGCATTTTTAGTCGGTTTGGTCACAAAGTCCACAGCACCAAGTTCTAAAGCCTTAAAAACGGTTGGGTCATCACCGTGAGAACTTACAACTATAACCGGTAACGGCCTCTCTTTCATTATCCACCGCAGAAGAGAAAAACCATCCATTCCCGGCATTTCAAGATCAAGTGTAACTACATCAGGTTTGAATTTCAGAACCTCCTTCATACCATCATGCCCATCAACAGCTATCTGGATTGCAATGTTGGGTACTTTGTTCAAAATCCGCCTTAATGTCTGCCGGTTAAAGGCCGAGTCATCCACTATTAGAACCTTAAGCTGTTTCATTTTACTCTCTCTAATCATCCCGAGACTTTCCTTTTCAACAAAATACTGGCCGGTGTTCTTACAGGTTTCTGATAAACCAGATTCTGCTTTAAGTGTGTAAGTGTAAAGGCTGTTGTCAAATTTATTAGTGATTCAGCATGCCCAAGCAAAAGATAGCCTCCGTCTCTTAGTATATCGTAAAAGTTCCCAATAACTATTTTTCTTGATTCCTTATCGAAATATATTAAAACATTACGACAAAAAATTACATCTATTTTACCTATAAGTTTAACCTTGGCGGGATCAAGTAAATTCAAAAAATTAAAGTATACAAGATTTTTAACATTATCGGATATTTTCATATCTCCATTTTGCTGTTCATGGAAATATTTTTTAGTATAGTAGTCATCTGTAATCCTGAAAGAATTTTTTTTATAAATCCCCTTTCTGGCAACACTCAGCACCCTCTGGCTGATATCACTTCCTATTATGTCGATATCCCAGCCGCTTAAATTTTTGTTTTCAAGCATATACATTGCTAAGGTATAAGGCTCCTCTCCTGTAGAGCAGCCTGCACACCATATGTTTATCTTTTTTGAATCTTTCTTTTTCTGCATGATTATAGGAATGATCTCATTGTTTAAAGTAGTGAACTGGCCTTTTTCCCGAAAAAAATAGGTCTCATTTACTGTTAAAATATCTATTATCGTCTGCAGTTCTTCATCACGGCCATTATCATACATAAGGAAACGATAGTATTCTCTGAAATCTTTCATATGGTAAACACGCAGCCGTCTGTTAAGTCTGCGTTCCAGTATATATTTTGATTTGTCATCAAAATATATACCGCAATAATTTCTAATAAAATCCCTTATGAGACGAAATGTGTCTGTGGGGAGTTGTAAAATATCTTCTTCAAACACTTAGATACCTCGCTGCGGTCTCCCTCACTTCAGTATCTTCGTCAGTATCTGAGACTTCCTTTAGATATGCATAACTTTGATCACGGAAAAATCTGCCAAGAACATCAACAACAGTCTTTCTGACCGACCATTCCTTGTCCTTTAAAAGAGGTAATATATCCTGTGCTATACTGTCAAAACTCTTCAAAGCCTCCACGGCAGTACTTCTTATCTCAGCATCATTATCGTTAAGCAGTTTCAGAAGAGAGTCCTTTACTTTCTCCTCTTTAAAATTAGCCAATGATTCTATAGTTGCAGTTCTTACGAAACCTGATTCATCCTTAAGGAGGCCTAATAAAGGGTCAACAGCTTTTTTATTTCCAAGCCTGCCAAGAGCCTCTGCAGATGCTGCCCTGACCTTTACATCAATATCGCTGAGAAGCAAAATTAAAGGCTGTAATCCTTTATTGGAGCGAATCCTGCCGATAGCAATAGCAGCAACACGCCGCACTTCGGCAAATTCATCAGTAAGAGCTAAAAACAGGAACTTTACAGCATTGGCCCCCCCTATGGCACCCAGTGCCTGAACAACCGATATTCGTACTTTCACACTGCTGCTTTTCAAAGTGATACCGAGAGCCTCTATAGAGTTTTTATTACCAATAAGGCCTAGAAGTATTACGGTATTTCTTTGCAGAATATGGTTTTTATCCAGAAGGCCTTTCTTTGTTTCGTCAATATCGAGCCATTTTTTGAATTTTGAAAGAGACTTTATCGCTTCTTCCTGAACATTTTCATACTCATCAAGAAGAAGACGCTTAATATGTTTTATAGCTTCAGGATTGTTGAGATGAGAGAGCGCGATAGCTGCATTGCCTCTTACATGTCCGTCCTCGTCTTTTAGACATCTGATAAGATGGTTGAAAAATGCCGGGGCACCTGTCTTTCCGGCCACCTCACAAATTATCCTTCTTTGATATGAGTCTCCGGTACCAAAAAATGGAATAAGAAATTCAGGTGCAGACTTCGCTATGTAGGCCAAAACTTTTTCAATATTTTCATTAGCGTCATCTTCTACAGATATTTCAAGAAGCAACGGTACGGCCCTTTTATCTTTAATAAGTCCCAGCAGCAGTATTGAAGCAACCCTTACATCTTTTTTGTTGCTTTTTACACAGGGCAGAAGAATGTCAGACGCTTTATTGCCGAGAATATTTTTTAAACTTTTAATTATTACTTCTTCTTTTATACCTTTTCGATAAAACTGTTCTATGGCCTCGATAGTCACTTCCCTTATAGACCTTGATTTATCCTTAAGGAAAGGCACTATAGATGGAAAAGAACCAGATTCTGCAATACGCCCAAGCGCTCTTATTACCGGTTCTCTCAGTTTTGCCTGAGGCAGAACCGATATAAGCGCATCAACTGCCTTTGAATCACCAATTCGTCCAAGAGCTTCTACGGCCGGATAGGCTACCCAGATATCTTCTCTTACCAGGATACCCGTTAATGCATTGATAACAGATTCGTGTCCCTTTATATTACCCAGATGTTCCACTGCAGCAGCACGAACGTTTTCATTTTTGTCTTCAATTGCCTTTAACAATAAAGGCAACGCCTTTAAATCTTTTGTCTTGCCAAGAATATCAATAATAAATTTCTTGACATCTTTACTGGAGTCTTTGTATTTCTCAATTAAATGATCAGTAGCTTCATCACCCAATGCGATAAGAGCTTCAATTGCAGAATTCCTTGCATTAACGCTGTCAGCATTATTGAGAGTGTCTATGAACGCTCTTGTTACAGTTTCGCCTTTAATGCCCAGAAGTGCTTCTACAGCAGTCTTTCTGACCCGCCAGTTTTCATCTTCAAGTTGCTTTAAAATAAGGGGAATCGCTTTTGAAATATCTTTTTCATATTCCAAAAAATTCTCTAAAGACTCTCTCCTGACCTCTGCATCCTTGTGGCTTAACAGTTTTTCCAGTATTTTCGACAATTCTGTCCTCCTTACTTATTAATTTACGAAAGATTTTTTAAAGGGCCTCAGGAGATATCTTTTCCTTATGTTCTTCAAGCAGTATCATCTCCTCTGAGGTCAGAAGGTTGTCAAGATTCAGGATGACTATCAGCCTGTCATCAAATTTAGCGATTCCCATAAGATATTCAGGTTTTAGTCCCTGGAAAATAGAAGGCGCAGGTGTTATTTGTTGCTCTTCAATACTTAATATTTCTTTGACGGAATCAACAAGAAGTCCAATTTTTTCCCCATGCATTTTTGTGATTATTATCCGTTCCCGGGCTGAAGCTGACTGTACATTGAGGCGTTTTCTTAGATCCATCACAGGTATTACACTGCCTCGCAGATTAAATACACCGGTTATAAAAGCCGGAACCCTGGGGAGAGGCATTACCTTCATTGGCCTGACAATTTCAACAACTTTATCAAGCTTAACTCCAAATTCCTCGGTTGCAATGGAAAATATTGTAAATTTATTCAAACCTGAACTCTTCCATTTCTGCTTTAAGTTTCTCGGCTTCCTGATAAAGAATATTAAAAGAGGCTGACATCTCTTTGGCAATATCAGTGGTACTGTCACAGATCTTCCCAATCATGCTTGAAGCATAAAAAATTCCCTCATTTGCCTTATCATGTTTACCTGAAGCCTCTGAAATATTCTGGATTTTTTTATTTGTCTGTTCAAGATTCATTGATATAAGGGCAATACCTGAAGTCTGCTCTTTCATGCTCTGTTTAATAAGCTCTGATATAACCTTTACCTTCTCGGCAACTTCCAGCAAATGTTCTGAGCCTATCTCATGCTCCATAGTAGCTTTATTAACATGTTCAACCACCATCCTTATCATATCCATTGCGTCATTTATCTGGGATATCCCCATAACCTGTTCTTCTGTGGCTCTCTTTATTGAACCAGCCAGTTCAGAGGATTTTTGTGAACTTTCAATAACATCATTAAATGCCTCTCCTGTTTTCACAACAAGCTCATTTCCCCTTTCAGCTATCAGTTTGCTGTTTTCTGTAACACGAGTAGTTTCGGATATTTCCTGCTGAATAGACTTGATAATTCCCGTTATCTCCTTGGAAGAACTGGCTGTTCTGTCCGCAAGCGTTTTTATTTCATCAGCAACCACAGCAAATCCCTTTCCAAACTCACCAGCTTGCGAAGCAAGTATAGCAGCATTAACGCTTAACAAATTGGTCTGTTTGGTAACATCTGCTATTACTGTAAGTACTTTTTCTACATCCCGGGACCTTACTTCGAGGTTCCTGACCAGCTTAAGAGTTTTATCTACAGAATTCAGAATTTCTTCCATACCTCCCATAGCATCGGCCACGGATAACATGCCCCTATCTGCTGCTATATCTCTCACCTTGTTCACATAAGTGTTAGATTCGGTAACAGTGTTTTCAACCTCTTTGGTATTTGAACTTATTTCTTCAATAGAAGCTGATATTTGTTCAGTCGACGTAACAAGTTCACTCGTACTATGTGCAATTTCTTTCGCTGCAGAAGATATTTCAGCAATAGTTGAATATGCAGCTGAGGAAACATTGAATAGCTCCTCAGAGCTTTGATTGATCTCTTCAGAGGAAACCTTTACCTCCATAAGAGAGGTTAAATTTTCATCGGAGAACTGAATAAGGTTTTGTGAATTTTCTAAAATATCTTTCTGGTATTTATCAGTAGCCTTCATAGACATTATTACTTCTGAAGTAGCGCTTGACTGCTTATTTGTACCATCTGTAACTTTGTCTATAATTAAATTGATCTGCATGATTGCCATTATCACATCATTTGTAGCCGAATAAAGCTTTTGATGTTCAATTTTAAGACGTGAAATTAATGTATTAAACCCTTCAATTAATGCAGCAGTCTCCAGGAATTTTGTAGGCATAATTTTGATAGAAAAGTCTCCTTCAGCGGCTCTGCTTACTCCGACAGTAAGATCAGCAATAGGTTTTTTAATGTTTATTTTATAAAAACTTCCCAATAAAATAGCGATTCCAACTAATAAAAAACCAACAAAACTTACTGCATAGATCAACCAGACCGAGATTTCATCGTTTATATCCCTGGTAGATACCTGTAATACCAGTTTCCCTGTTTTTTGCTTTCCTGAAAATAAAGGCGTCTCACTTTCCAAAAAAGGCTTTACAGCAAAAGGATTTATTCTGGATGTTTCTTGTACATCCTTTGTTTCTTCAGCAATAATGCTGCCTTTATTGTCCAGGATTGTAATTGAAAAAATATCTTTATCCTTATGAAAATTTTCAATGTAGGTATCGAGCAATACTTTATTATTGTCCAAAACCGGTTTTGCGCTTACATCCGCCATCAGGGCACTTAAAGATGTCATCTTTGAATTAAGTGATTCAACAAGGCTTTCTCGCAGAGAAAGCATAAAGAAAACAGTGCCTGCCTGGCAAATGATAAATATTATTAAAAGTCTTATAAAAAATTGATTTGCTAATGATCTGTTGTCTTTCATAAGTTTACCTTTTAAAACCAGATTACAATAATCCGAGTTTCTTCATTATCTCCCTTATGCCGTCATAATCTTTATCAAAAGAATCATTAAATCCGGTATAACCGGAATCTATAGACTGGAGGATCTCTTTACCATCAGGATCTTTAATCTCCAGATCCATCAAAGCCTGCCTTAGATTTGTTTTATCTTCCTCTGGAAGTTTTCTGTTAATACAAATATTGAACTCGGGAATATCAACTGACTGTTCAATTATATTTAAACCCTGTTCCTTGTATTTTAAGGCAGTAGACTCCATAAGCCCGCCCGCATCAAATTTTCCTTCAAGAACCGCTTTTGCAACATCATCATGGTGTCCAAGATAATCATAGTAGCTAAGGTCTTCAATATTAATTCCTGCCTCAAAAAGCATGTGTCTGGGTACAATATGACTTGAAGTAGAACGTTTGTCTCCAAATGCAAAAGACTGTCCTTTTATGTCTTTAACACTGCTTATTTTACTTTTCTCCCTGCTGACTATAACAGAACGATGGAACGGCTTGCCTTTCCTGAGGGCTATCGCAATAACCTCAATATTATAATCTTTCCTTGTCTCAATATATGTTGAAGGCGTCATGTAACAGATACTTGTAAGTCCTTCACCAATTTCTTTAATCGTTTCCTCAAAATCCACAGCTACCTTCAACTCAATTTTTTTATTCAATTTTCTGGAAAGGTAGTTAACAAGAGGTACAAATTTCCTGAACATATCAGCTGGTGACTCCAGGGGTACAACACCCATGTACATAACAGCTTTGCCTTTGTCCTCCTCCAGGACTTCAACATTGAATCTGTTCATCTCTGTCATAAGAAGCTCTGTATCTTTGATCAGGTTGCGAAGATTCCTGTTCATCTTAAATGCCCTATTCCTGTTTTCTATTGGAACATCTTTTATTTTTTCAATGGAACTCAATATTATATCGCTGCCCGATTTCTGAGAATTAAGGGCATTTGATATTTGATGCACTCTGAGAGACACATCTTCCACCGCTTTATATATCTGTTTTCCTCCTCTTGCCTGCTCTATTGTAGCGTTCTTCACATGTTTGGCTATATCACTGATCTTTTCAGAGGACTGTATCATTTGAGAAGTTCCCCTGGTTTGTTCAGAAGTTGCATTTGCTATCTGTAGAACCATATCTTTTATTTTCTCCATTGAATCTGTTACAAATCTGATCCCCTTCGTCTGTTCAGATGTAGCATCGTCAACTGCAGAGGTCATCTCAGTTGCCATCTTTGAACTCTCTATTATCTTTTTAAGAGCCTCTCTGGCTTCCATTGTGAGACTAGAGCCTTCTTCCACAGTTTTCAGACCGTCAGCCATAGTGGTTACTGCACCTTTAACCTCTGCCCTGACAGCCTGAATAAGGGAGTCAATTTCTTTTGTTGAGAAAGACGTTCTTTCAGCAAGATCCTTTATTTCTTCAGCAACTACAGAGAAACCCTTCCCATGCTCTCCAGCCTGTGCAGCAAGTATAGCGGCATTAAGCGCCAGCAATGTTGTCTGATCCGTTATTTCATCAATAACATTAAGGATCTTCCCTATCTCTTCGGACCTGCCGCCAAGTTTACCTATAAATTCGGCGGTTTTTTGAACTGATGTTTTGATCCTTTCCATTCCCTCAGAGGTTTTATTAATAGACCCCATTCCAAAACCTGAGGCATCTGTTGTAACTTTTTCTGATAGCTTTGCAGCCTCTCTTGTGTTCGATTCTATTTCTTTAACAGCGGAATTAATCTCTTCTATTGCACTCAATGTTTCCTCTGAAGCAATACTGAGTTCCTCTGTTTTATGTCCTATTTCCTTTATGCTTGCAAGCATTTGTTCAATGGAGGATGAACTGGAATCTACAGCTGCAGACAATTCCGTGCTACTCTTGGTTATCTCTTCAGTATTAGCTACCATTTCATCAACCGAAGCAGCAGTTTCCTCAGAGGATACGGAAAGCCCTGAAACACTCTCGGCAATTTCCCCGGCAGCTTTATTGAATTCTTCTACAGAACTTAAAATGCTATCAGTAGCATCCGACTCTAACTGAGTGCCCTCTATAACTTTATATGATTCTTTTTCAACAGCAACTGTTACATTTGCAACACGTTTTGAAACAGAACCAACCCTTAAGATAATTTTGCCAATTCCTCTTATAGCTTTTGCTATGTCATTTCCGAGCAAACCTATTTCGTCCTTGGAACTGATATTTGTACTGAAGGAAAAATCGCCTTCAGCTAAAGAGTGTGTAGCTTCCTGCAATTCCTTAACGGGGTTTATTACAGCCTTTTTAAAGGCCAGCCACAAAGCCCCTCCTAATAATAAGACCCCAATAAAAAGGCTCATTAAAATAAAATTTGATCTCTTGCTTATTAATTCTTCCGCCTTCTTTGTAGACATAGATACCTTTACAATGCCAATGACCTCACCTTTTGCCGGAGTGCTATGACATTTCACACACTCAGATTTTTTTATAAGAGGCATATAATACACGTTTATGCCTTTGGACTTTTTAGTAAATATAGTTTTGTCTTTCTTTATCTGATTGGCTACCGCAATGTCTTCCGGCCGGCCTTCTTTAACCATAGCAAAAGCCCTTTGTCCCTGAGCATTAAGGAGGGCAATAGATTCAACATTCCTGCTGCCGCTTCTATCTTCGATCATAGCCGCTGTTACATCAGCATTGCCCGATACCATTGTTGTCTCAATAGAATGTCTAATATAATCTGTAGTCTCTTTTGAATAATTATCAACCAGATTATACATATCAGTCTTTAAAAAATTGATACTTATAAAACCAATAGAAACAGCGCCTATGACCAAGGCTATGACAACCATTCCAACGATTTTCACTTCAAGTTTTACGTCCATAAGACGGGTAACAAGGTTCATATTCCCTCCATAGTATATATCTCATCAACATTTAGAATAGATATAAATTTTGAATTAATTTTTACAACTCCCTCTATAAAACCCCTTTCTTCATTCGTCAAGGTAGAGGGAGGAGGTAAAAATTCATTTGCAGGTACTTTGAACACTCCCATTATTTTACCTACAAGCGCTCCCAGTGGTTCTTTTTTTCCGGAAATAACTAATATTTTTTCCTTTTCAAGATTGTCGTCCTTGAGCCCCAACCTCATCTTGAGGTTTATAACAGGCAGAATTTTACCACGAACAGATGTTATACCTTTCAAGTATTGTGGGGATCTTGGCACCGGGGTAATTCGCTGATTCCTAAGGACTTCCAGCAATTCTGATATCTTTACTGCGTATTCTTCATTCGCTATCTTAAAAGCAAGAATCTCGATCTTCTCAACCCGGGGGAGATCTTTCTCCTTATCCACACCTGGAGATTCACTTCTGAAATCCTCTTTTTTTACATCCGCCTCTTTACCAACTTCAGTTTTGGGATCCGGCTGTACCGGTTTTACATCAACTGTTCCTTGAGCGTCTTCGGCGTTTACAGCAGGAGATTGTTTCTTTACCTTTTCCCCTCCCTGTGCCCTTGATTTCTTTATTTTTTTTCTGATTCTTGAAATATCCATAGCCAACTCTGTTTAATACAGACAATCCATTACAATAATGTTTTTAAGGCCATTTTAATTTATTCTTAATAATTTCCTGTTTGCAATGTTAACTTATTATTTTACACCATTAAGGCCAAGTTCGTGTGCAACATCAAAAATTATCTCTTTCGATATCAGATGTGCATCGGTACCAAAACCTTCAAGCAGTGAATTTGAAGCAATATTATTAATGTTCCTCGGGATTCCCTGGGAAAACTCACAGAGCGCTTCTATGGCTTCTTCACTGAATAAAGGTTCTTCCATTCCGGCAACTTTTAGTCTATGGGCTATATATTCTTTTATTTCATTATGGTCAAGGGAATTAAGATGATATCTCAGCCCAATTCTCTGACTCAGGGGCAGATAAGCTTTACGTGCAAGCTTTTTTCTCAGGTCCGGCTGTCCGATCAAAATCAGACTTAAGAGATTTTCATCATCAAGTTGAAAGTTTGTCAACAGACGTATCTCCTCAAAAGTGCTTTTATAGGGTATAAGCTGGGCTTCATCAATTATTATCACAGGTGTAATACCTTTGTTGTAATCTTCATAAACTTTCTCATAAATTGTTTCCAACATGTCGTCCCTGGCACGTACAATATCTACATCAAGCCCTTTTGCTACATATCTGAGAAATTGTGCTGGCGTGAGGCGGGGGTTTAAAATTGATATCACCCTGTGATCTTCTTCCAGAGAGTCCATCAGTGCTCTGGAAAGAGTAGTTTTCCCTGAGCCGACCTCACCTGTCAAAAGGATAATCTCCTTTTCTTCCACCCCATGCTGGAGCCTTGCAAATGCTTCTTCATGCGATCTGCTGTAAAAAAGAAATTTCGGATCCGGCGTCTTGCTAAAGGGCCTGATCTTTAATCCAAAAAAAGACTCATACATGACAAGCTCCACCGTATTTTAAGCTTTTCATAACTCAACAAAATTGTTAATTCTCTAAATAAACTGCTTTCGATTTATTACTTTTTTACAAAAGCCTCCTCCATCACTTTCTCAACATCAAGCACAAGAATTATATCGTGTCTTCCTATCTCCGCTGCACCGGCTAAACCATGAATGTTTTTCAGATGCTCTCCCAGAGATTTAACAACAATTTCCGTCTGTTCTGATAAATTGTCTACCAAAAGTCCGGCTCTCTTGCTTCCAAAAGCAACCACTATAACAAAATACTCGTCCTTCGGTTTTTCTTCAAACTCAAAGACCCTGGCAACCCTTAAAAGCGGCAACATCTCTCCCCGAAACTCAATAATCTCTCTCCCTTCGATCGTCTGGATTCTGCCGGGCTCCACAATAAATGTTTCAGCAATAGCGGTAAGAGGAACTGCAAACTGTGTGTTTGCCACATCTGCAATCAACGCTTTGATTATAGCCAGTGTTATCGGTAGTGTAAGGCTGAATGTAGTGCTTTGACCGGCTTCAGACTCCACCTCTACAAAACCTCCGAGTGAAGTTATCTTTTCTTTTACAATATCCATTCCCATTCCTCTGCCTGACACTTCACTTACCTCTTCCTTTGTGGTCAGGCCCGGAAGAAAAATCAAATCTATCTTTTCCTTGTATCCCAGAGGTTCATCATTGGGGATCAATTTACTTTTAACCGCCTTCCTGAATATTTTTTCAGCATCAAGCCCGGCTCCATCATCCTTAACTGTAACCATTACGTTGTTACCTTTGGAAAAAGCCTTCAGGGTTACGGTGCCGCGTTCTTTTTTGCCTTTTGCCTTTCTATCATCAGCAGACTCTATACCATGATCAATAGCATTTCTTATAAGATGTATCAAAGGATCAATTGTTTCCTCGGCAAGAAGTTTGTCTATTTCAGTGTCTTCTCCAAAAAGTTCCAGATCAATCTCTTTTTTAGTTTCCTGTGTATGTCTTCTTACAACCTGGGCAAGACGCGTAAAAATCTGGCTGAACGGAACCATCCGAAGTTCAAGAATAAACCTCTGAAGTTCAGCAAGTTTCCTGTCAAGGGTCTGTGCAATCTTGTGAACATCAAGAGTTAAAGGTGTATATCCTACACTTTCAGCAAGTTCATTGCCTATCCTGATAACAGCACCTTTGGCAAGAACAAGTTCACCAACATTATTAAGAATCTTATCCAGTTTCTCAATGTCGACCCTTACAGTATTGGTAGAGCTCTTTAATAATACCTCCGGTGTCTTCGGTTTAACGGCTGAAGGCTTCTGAGCGGGTTTGCTCTTGGGAGGGGCTATAGTCTCTATATTCGCAGACCCTGCTTTAGATTTAACTTCGTTTAATTCTGACAGACTGCCAAAAAGCAGAGTAAAACCAATTGAACCCTCGGGGATACCTTCAGAGCTTGGAAGTGTCGCAATTATTTCACCCAGATTTTTGAGATTGGAAGAGAGCGTTTCAAGTCCGGGGGCAAAGTCTGTGAGACTGAAAACCGTCTTAACAAAATATAAACCATTTCCAGCTTTTATATTGCTTTTGAGCCTGTGTTCTTCATATTCGGAAAGCACCTTTAAAATAGAAGGGCTTATTCCTGAATTTTCAAGCGGAAAATCTTTATCTGTATTCTTTGCTGTTTCTCTGAACGATTCAATAGCCTTAATAGCTTCACTTACATCATCTACTTCTTTATCTTCGCTTACCTGTGTTATAAGATTTTTTAAGATATCAATGTTAATGAAAAGAAAATTTATAGCATCATCATTAAATTCAATCTTATCTAATCTAAGATCATCGAGTATGGATTCCAGCGAATGGCTAATTTCGGTTATTCCTTTTAACCCGAAGAGTCCGGAAAGGCCTTTCATTGTATGAATGCCGCGAAACAATGCATTCAGGGTATCAGGGTTAAAAGAGCTTTGTAGTTCCAAGAGATAATTGCTGATATTTTCAATAATCTCTTCTGCTTCAGCAATAAAATCTTTTTTCGAAGTTTTCATAAATTCAACGCTTTTTTGACTATTCCCTGAAATTCTTCCGTTTTAAATGGTTTAGTCAAATACATAAAAGCGCCCAAACTCATACCTCTTTTTTTGTCTTCTTCACTACTTTCAGTTGATACTATGATTACAGGTATATCTTTGTACTGATCATTATTTTTTACAAAATTAATAAGCTCTAAACCATTTATATCAGGCATGTTTATATCCATTATGATCAGATCAAATGATTGGGTAGGCAATATCTTGAGAGCTTCAAAACCGGAAGAAGCCTCCAGCAAGTTAATATCGTTAATTTCTTCAATTACTGATCTTATCAGGGACCTTGTAGAGTCTGAATCATCAACAATAAGAGCTGTCTTCATGATGTTAACCTTTTGTTGTCAAATATATTTTTGGATTTAATAGCGATGAATTGAAAATTAACAAATGAAGAATTTCGTATATTCTCAAATAGATTGCAAAAAGCGAAGAAAGATGTCCTATGTTTCATAGGGAAGGTATTCCTTCTAAATATTTTATTTTTCTCATCTATACAATGTTGAGTATATCAAAATAAGCTATAGGCGTCAATAAGTTTGACACAATCTTTTAGACGCAAATAGAGTGGATTTTAAGATAAAAATACAAGAAAATACGTGGAAAGGATAATAAGATACTAACTGTCCGGGGCAGTTGCTTTTTCTACCAGCTTTCTGCCTTCTTCATATGCCTCATTAAGTGCAGTGGGATGCTGGAGGATCTCACCTTTATTGTTAATGCCCAAAAAACTAAGGATGCGGTGCTCCGGAACACTTATAGTCCTGAAAAAAGCACTGGCACACGATTCTGAACACTGAATTCCAATTTCTTTTTTCATTCCACCAACCAGCAGCAACAGCCCTTTCCTGCCGTACTTGCCAGCCTGAACAGGCCTTTTCAGTACATATTTTTCGCACCAAAAGCACTGACACCTGTCTATCATTGTTTTTGCCTGGGCACTCAGGGCAAAAAAGAATACAGGAGACGCAAGAACAAATCTATCCGCAGTCCTGATGGATTTACTTATCTCATCCATGTCATCATTTAATATACATTCGCCGGTTTCATCACACCCGCCACAGTCCTGACAAGGCTGGATCCGCATTTTATTGAGGTCAAAAATCTGAACAGATTCGCCAGAATCTTCAACTCCCCTGATCACTTCTTTTAAAAGGAGTTCTGTATTTCCTCCTTCTCGGGGGCTTCCTGAAAAAGCGATTACTTTCATTTTAAATAAAAAAAGGGTTCGAGGATTCTAGGATTCGAGTGTTCTAGTAGAAAAATTTAAAAATCACTTGATCCCTTTTCCCTAAGCCCTTAACCTCGGTACGAGTCGATTCCGACCTGCAGTAATTTGGAGGCGGCGAGCGGATTCGAACCGCTGAATAAAGGTTTTGCAGACCTCTCCCTTAGCCACTTGGGTACGCCGCCATTAGATACAGGGTAATAAGGATAAAGGTAAAGGGCTTAAGATCTTTTTCCTGCTTTATCCCTTTTTTCTCTTCCTTGTTTCTTCTATGTTCGCCTCTGATACAGCAAGGAAAAAGGTTTGATATCGCTAACCCTTATTCCTTTTTCCCTGTTTACTATACAAGAACTAAACAGTTTAGGGCAAGGTTCTAAACGCCATTTTATTGATTGCCTTTAGGGATTATTTCTGGTTATGTTAATGTAATCAGGATATAGACAATATTGTAAAAAAATACAGGTTACCAACAAAGAGCCTGCTGTTATCTTCTCATAAAAACCATATGAAAAATCTCATTGCTAAACTCAGGGATATTATGGCCATGCCATTATATGATTACTTTGACGGCCTAAAGGTCTGCCTGAATAAAATTAAGATCCCCAGACTTATAATTATTATAACTGCCTTTTTTGTCACATGGTGGATATATGTACCTGTGCATGAGATACTTCATGCCTTAGGCTGCATGCTTGGAGGCGGTGAAGTCACTCGTCTGGAACTTTCACGTTTGTACGGACCTGCCTTTTTAAAAAAGATTTTTCCGTTTATTTACTCCGGCTCTGAATATGCAGGCCAACTCACAGATTTCAATACAAATAATAGCGACATAACGTACCTTCTCACAGTCTTCTTCCCTTATTTCCTGACAATATTGATAGGGATACCACTTTTGAGGTCTGTTGTAAATAATACATCTTCTTCAAATATCAGCTGTATCAAATTTGGTATTGCCCTGCCAATTGCTTATTCACCTTTTATTTCCTTTACAGGTGATTATTATGAGATAGGCTCTATTATTGTAACGAGATTCGTGTTTTTTCTTTCTCCTACTCTTGAAATTGAACGATGGCGCAGTGACGATCTCTTTAAGCTGTCGAAAAAACTGTTTTATGCCCAGGATATTATCTCAACAGGAGATATAGCCGGAGTTGCTTTATCATTCCTGTTAGGGATTGCGCTGGTTTTTGTTACTTATTGGACAGGAAGGCAATGGTCAAAAATAGTAAACAGATAAAATATATTAAAAAAGGGCGAGATACAGTATCTCGCCCTGCGTGAGACGCTTTATGTATGATATCTGTTTAACTTATCCTGCTATACTTTCTCATACCTGCCGCCCGGCCCGCAGGTAGTAGACCGATATAAATCCTGCAAGTATCATGAAGATCATCATGCCCCATTCAGTTATGGTTGGTACCTCTACAAGAGGCGGTGGTGGTCCGAACTGTATATTGTCAAAAACCTCTCCAAGGTTTCCAGCTGTAGATTCAACATTGATCCTTGTAATCACATGCCTGGAAAGAACACCCCAGAATGTGTCTGCTGCAGCAATATTGGCTGTTGTTGAGCCCAGCAATACGTCACCCGTACCGTAAATATTTATATTAAAGACAGCTGGGTAACCGCCGTTTGAAAAATCCATACCAACAGCAAAAACCTGGTTATGACCGTATGTGAAAATAACGTCTGTGGTATCTAAGAAAACATTAGCTCCTGCAACTGTACTGGCATTGTTAACAGTAAAAAAGCCGGAGCCAAGAATAACGATACCCGAACCGGATGATGATCCGATCTCGATCCCGTCATGAATATCATTAGGTGAAAAACAACTGTCATTTGAACTGATGCCAATAGGGTCATTACATACTTGTGCACTGCCGGGCGCTACGTTTCCTGTCTCAAAATCCTCGGTATCCAGAGGCGGGGCATCTGCCTGAAAAGCTCCCTGGTTTGTGTAATAGGTTAACTGTGCCATAGCAGGCGCTGCAATTAAAAAGCTTATAGCAATAAGGCCGGCTGTCACAGCTGTTTTGTTCAGCCTTTGAAAATAATTAAATATTTTTTTCATGTACAGTCTCCTTTAATAATATTATTGATCAGTATTATTTATTAGTAACCAGGCTTTGACATTCCCAGCCTGAACAACCTGTTACATTAATAGCAAGGCTGCCCTGTGAGTCATAGTTCCAGCTGGTTCCCGGAGCGCTTGCAGTAGTCCATGCCAGTCCGTCAATTCCATCACCAGACTCACCCCAAGCCCAGAAAAAATCATTATTAGCAAGATGACCTGTTGTGTCGTTAAAGACCTCAACCCAGTAGGTGCCTGGATTAAGAGTAACAGGATTAACCAGATTTAAGGTATATTCAAATACAAGTGCTTGTCCAGTACAGGTTGAACACCATTTCATTGTGACCCATGTGCCGTTATCACGGCTTGACGGTACATTGAGCTCAGGGGCAGCAGCCTGTTCCCCTATAGAACCGCCTGAATCATTGTGAAATATTACAGTAAAGTTATCCTCTGCAGGCGGTTTATCCTGCCACCAGTAACCGCCCCATATCTTGATCTGGATTATCGCAGCAACAGAAGGCATAACAAAGTTTTCAGCAAGAATCTGTATACTACCAGAGGGGCCGTCAGCATCATCCCAGGGAGCAGCGTAAACAGCATTGGACGGCCAACCATCCGGATTACACCATGCAAACCAGAGGTTACACGGATATGGATTACCGGGCTGTGTTCTGGGCTGGCTCAGGATATTAATCTGTGCATCTGCGTGATATACATTTACAGCCGCCATTAACAACAGCGCTAAAATAAAATATCCAAGAAATCTTATTTTTGCATTTCTCCAAAAAAATCCTTCATTTTTCATTTTTACCTCCATAACCAACTATTTAATCTGAGTAATTAGTTTAATCTTTAAACTTAATTTTAAGGGGGGGTAAAAAGAATTATACTTATTTTAATTTTAATTGTCAAGGAAAATTACATATTATTTCCCATTTACTTTAATTGTCAATAGTAGTTACAAGAATTATAAATTTAGTGAATAAAATTAATGGGTTGCATGTGTAAACATAAGGAGTAATGTTAGTAAATCAAGCAAAAGCAGGCCGGGATTAATAAAAGGGACACAGGATTTTCAGGGTTTTCCAGTATGATCCTGCCTGTTTCTTAAGCATCAATGCCCATCCTGCAGTAAATACTGAAGGAGATACTATATATAATTCTCATGCACTTCAGGCAGGGAGAACTTAAAAAGCAAAGCAGTTAAAAAGGCAGAGAGAAAAGCAAATTCGTGTTTGCCCTGACCCTTTTTCCTTATTCACTTTTCCCTGTTTCTATATGGAGCGGGAGACGGGATTCGAACCCGCGACAGCCACGTTGGCAACGTGGGGCTCTACCACTGAGCTACTCCCGCAAAACAAAACAGTTAAAAATTAAGATGGAAGAGTTAATAATTAAGGGCAACAAAATTCAATTTAGAATTAACAATGAAAATTAAGGGCCAGCCTTTAAAACGCCTTCAACTTTTAACTATTAACTTCTCAGTATTTTGGTCTATAATAGACAACTAAAATATTAATTAAAAAAACAGGGTCTTGTCAACATGATTTATCCGGATTTTAAAGAATTTAAAGAAAAAACCAAAGAAGGCAATCTTATTCCTGTCTACAGTGAGATCCTTGCTGACCTTGAAACACCTCTTTCTGTTTTTCTTAAATTAAAAGTAAAAAAAGGGTTTCTTCTTGAAAGCGTTGAAGGCGGGGAAAAATGGGCAAGGTACTCCTTTATCGGAAGTGAGCCGTCTTTAACAATTGAAGGAAAAGGGGAAAAGCTAACTATCAGCAGAGACGGGCAAAAAGAAAAAATCGGATTCAGCAGTGATCCTCTTGAGATCATTTCAGCAGAACTTAAAAAGTATAAGCCTGTAATAATGCCCGGACTTCCAAGGTTCTTCGGCGGATTTGTAGGTTATATAGGTTATGATACTGTACGTCATTTTGAAAAGCTCCCTGATAAACATCATAAAGGACTTAATCTCCCTGATATATTTCTGATGCTAACTGACTCATTAGTTGTTTTTGATAATATATCTCATAAGATTAAGGTGATTTCAAATGCTCATGTAAAAAACAGTCCGGAAGAGGCATATGAAAAAGCTCTGACAAAGATCGATAATATAGTTAAAAAACTTAAATCAAAAACTGTTATGCCAGGTAAAACAGCATCATCTCAAAGCATGAAATTTGATCCAGCAAAATTTACAGCAAATTTCTCAAAAGATGATTTTTTAAAAGCTGTAGAGAAAACCAAAGAATATGTTAAAGCTGGAGATGTAATTCAAACAGTCATATCACAGAATTTTCAAATACATACTGGTATACCCCCAATAAATGCTTACAGGGCGCTCCGGGTTATAAACCCGTCTCCATATATGTTTTACCTTGAAACAGGAAAAAGCACTCTTGTGGGTTCTTCTCCCGAGATACTTGTCAGAGTGGAAGGCGACTCTATTGAATTAAGGCCTATCGCCGGAACAAGAAGAAGAGGAAGAACGCCTGAAGATGATTTAAAAATGGAAGAAGAACTCAAAACCGATCCCAAGGAATTAGCAGAACATATTATGCTTGTTGACCTTGGAAGAAATGATGCCGGAAGAGTTGCGGCTACAGGCACTGTCAGTGTAACAGAACTAATGACTGTTGAAAAATATTCTCATGTTATGCATTTGGTTTCAAATGTTATCGGCAAGCTGAGAAGTGGTTCTGATGCATTTGATGTGCTCAGGGCATCATTTCCTGCAGGTACTGTAACAGGCGCACCAAAGATACGTGCGATGGAGATCATTGAAGAACTCGAGCCCACAAAAAGAGGTCCTTATGCAGGCAGTGTCGGGTATTTTGGCTTCTCTGGTAATATGGATATGTGCATTACAATAAGGACAATAATTTTTTCCACCTCGGCGGATCAGACGGGTCTGAAAAAACAAACCGCTTATATACAGGCAGGTGCCGGGATAGTTGCTGATTCTGACCCTGAGAAGGAATACGAGGAAACTGTAAACAAAGCCAAAGGGATGTTTAAGGCAATAGAAATGGCTGAAAACGACTTAAGCTGAAATTTTAGAATTTAGAGTTTAGATTTTAGAATTTGGAGTTAGATATATGTTATTAATGATAGATAATTACGATTCTTTCACTTACAACCTTGTTCAGTACCTGGGTGAGCTTGGCGAAGACATACGCGTCTTTAGAAACGACAAGATCACCATCCCTGAAATTGAGGCCCTCAAGCCTGACAGGATCGTTATATCACCGGGGCCATGCACTCCAAAAGAGGCTGGAATTTCCGTAAATGTAATACAACATTTTGCCGGAAAAGTTCCAATCCTTGGTGTATGTCTGGGACACCAATCAGTCGGCGCAGCTTACGGCGGGAATATAATAAATGCCCCAAGGCTTATGCACGGAAAAACATCCATGATCCACCATGACGGCAAAACAGTTTTTAAAGACCTTCCAAATCCTTTTGAGGCTACCCGCTACCATTCACTGATCATAAAGCGGGAAACTCTTCCAGACTGCTTTGAAATAACTGCGTGGACAGACACGGATGAAATTATGGGCATAAGGCATAAAAATGTTCTTGTGGAAGGTGTTCAGTTCCACCCGGAGTCAATTTTAACAAAAGTTGGACACGACTTATTAAGAAACTTTTTAAGACTGCAGATCAAACAGGCGAATCAATAATGATAAAAGAAGCGATTAATCTGTTAGTACAGGGAGAAGATCTCTCAGAGGATAAGATGACAGAAGCCATGAGGGATATAATGGAGGGCAAGTCAACTGATGCACAGATCGCATCCTTCCTTACAGCACTGAGACTAAAAGGAGAGACTGTTGAGGAAATCACAGGCGCAGCAAAAGTCATGAGGGAAAAAGTAAGCTCAATAAAAGCACCCGAATATACAGTTGACACATGCGGTACAGGCGGAGATATGTCACATACTTTTAATATTTCAACAACTTCTGCCATAGTGGTTGCAGCTTGCGGTGTTCCAGTAGCCAAGCACGGAAACCGTTCTGTTTCAAGTAAATCCGGAAGTGCAGATGTACTTGAAGCCCTTGGTGTAAAAATAGACCTTACCCCTGAAAAAGTGGAGAAATGCCTTGAAACAACAGGTTTTGGTTTTATGTTTGCTCCGCTATTTCATCCTGCAATGAAATATGCCATGGGCCCAAGAAAAGAAATGGGAATAAGGACAATCTTCAATATCCTTGGCCCACTTACAAATCCCGCAGGGGCTAAAAGACAGGTTCTGGGTGTATTCAGTGACAGCCTTACAGAGACTATGGCAAGAGTTCTTGGTAATCTGGGAATAGTTCATGCATTTATTGTTCATGGAGAAGACGGTCTTGATGAGATAACCAATACACAGAAAACTAAAATTTCAGAGCTGAAAGATGGCAGTATTGATACATACTTCATTGCCCCTGAGGATCTTGGATTTAAGCGTGCAAGAAAAGAGGACCTTTTGGGCGGTACTGCTGAAGAAAATGCAAAAATAACAATTGATATCCTGAAGGGGAAAAAAGATCCAAAAAGAGACATAACCATAATGAATGCTGCAGCAGCTATCCTGACCGCTGATAGGGCCAAGAGCTTCTCCGATGCAGTAGAAAAAGCAGCAGAGACTATAGATTCAGGAAAAGCCCTCAGAAAACTGGAGGAAATAAAGGTCGCCAGCAACAGACTGTAAAAAGACAGTTGTCAGCTAACAGGTGTCGGCTATAAGAAAAAAAATAAACAGATAACTGGCTAACTGTTTTTTCGTCCCTGATCCCCAATTCCTGACCCCTAAACCCTGTCTTATCTGTTTGACTAACATTTCATTTATATTCTAAAATTTATGATGCATTCCAACTATGTTCCTCTTCACCTTCATACCCAGTACAGCCTCCTTGATGGAGCCATACGGGTAGAAGAGCTGATTGCAACAGCTCTAAAGTTCAAACTTCCAGCCATTGCTATAACAAATCATGGAAACCTGTTCGGCATAATAGAGTTTTATAAAAAAGTCTCCAAAGCCGGTTTAAAACCTATTATAGGGTGTGAAGCCTACATTGCGCCGGGTAGCTATCTTGATAAGAAAAGCACGGGTAATGTATCTGATACCTCATTTCATCTAATACTGCTTTGCAAAGACTACAACGGATACAAGAATCTCACAACACTTATAAGCAAGGCCTATCTTGAAGGTTTTTACTACAAGCCCAGAATCGATAAGGACCTCTTATCACAGTACAGTGGCGGACTGATAGGCCTCTCTTCCTGTTTAAAAGGTGAAATCCCGCATTATCTGGCAGCTGGTATGCTTGATAAGGCAAGGGAAACAGCCCTTGACTACAAACGAATTTTAGGAGCAGACAACTTTTTTCTGGAGATACAGGCAAACGAAATGCCTGAACAGCAAAAAATAAATAAACAGCTTATAGAATTAAGCCGTGACCTCCATATCGGGCTCGCTGCAACCAATGATTGCCATTATTTAAGAAGAGATGATGCAAAGGCTCATGATGTACTTATCTGCATCCAGACCGGAAAGACCATAAATGACACTAACAGGATGAAGTTCTCCACTGATGCATTTTACTTTAAAAGTCCCGAAGAAATGAAAAATGCTTTCAGTGATATCCCTGAAGCTGTTGAAAATACAAAAAAAATTGCTGAAAGATGCAATCTTGATTTCAAATTTGGGGAATTCCATCTTCCCAAATATAAGGTGCCTGACGGTTATGATTCAAACAGCTACTTAAGTGAACTGGCAGAAAAAGGACTTAAGAAACAGCTTGGTTCAAAAGTACCGGAAAACTACAGGAAAAGATTCCAACATGAATTAAATATGATCGAGAAAATGGGGTTCTCTTCCTATTTTCTGATAGTATGGGATTTCATCAATTATGCAAAAAGCAAAGACATTCCTGTAGGGCCCGGAAGAGGTTCCGCAGCCGGCAGTCTGATTGCTTATTGCCTCGATATCACTGAAATTGACCCGATCAGATATGGCCTGCTTTTCGAAAGATTCCTCAATCCTGAAAGAATAAGCCTGCCTGATATTGATGTGGATTTCTGTATGAACAGGAGACCCGAGGTAATTGAATATGTTACTCAACGCTACGGGAAAGACCATGTTGCCCAGATAATAACCTTCGGTACAATGCAGGCAAGGGCTTCTATAAGAGATGTGGGAAGAGCAATGGATATTCCTTATGCAGAAGTAGACAGGGTCGCCAAGCTCATACCAAATGTAGCTAATATAACCCTCAAAGAAGCTCTTAAACTGGAGCCCAAATTTAAAGAAACCTATGACACCAATCAGACTATAAAAGAACTGATCGATGTTGCACAGCGCCTCGAGGGCTTATCAAGACATGCTTCAACGCATGCAGCCGGTGTCGTGATCTCACCAGAACCACTGACCGAGTTCCTGCCCCTGTATAAGGCTCCCAATGAAGATACAATAACTACACAGTTTGATATGGAGTCCATAGAAGCTCTTGGCCTCATGAAGTTTGACTTTCTTGGATTAAAGACATTAACAGTTATTGATAAAACAGAAAAAATAATAAGCAAATCCCTAAAGGACTCCCAGTCATTTTCCATTAAAGATATACCACTTGATGACAGAGAGACCTTTAATCTGCTTAGTTCAGGCAAAACAACCGGAATATTTCAGCTTGAAAGTGCTGGAATGAGAGATCTGCTCTTAAAGTTAAACCCGGAAATGTTTGAAGAACTCATAGCACTTGTCGCACTTTACAGACCGGGTCCCCTTGGAAGCGGTATGGTAGATGATTTTATAAAACGCAAGAGGGGCAAAACGCCCATTAAATACCTTCTGCCCCAATTAGAAGAAATTCTTAAAGAAACATATGGGGTAATCCTTTACCAGGAACAGGTTATGAAAATTGCAAACATACTGGCTGATTTTTCACTGGCCGAGGCGGATATTCTGCGTAGGTCTATGGGCAAGAAAAAAATTGATGAGATGGAAAAATTAAAAAATACATTCATTGTCGGAGCCAAATCCAAAAAGATATCAGAGAAAAAAGCAACAAAGATATTTAATGACATGGCTAAATTTGCCCAGTATGGCTTTAATAAATCACATTCTGCTGCCTATGCGGTCATAGCTTACAGGACCGCTTATCTCAAAGCCCATTACCCGGTTGAATTCATTGCAGCCTCATTAAGCTCTGACACAGACAACACAGCAAAAGTCGTGACATATATGAACGAATGTAAAGATATGGGCATAGAGATCCTTCCCCCTGACATCAATGTGAGCGACCGTGAGTTTAATGTAATAGGCAAATCAATACGTTTCGGTCTGGAGGCTATAAAGGGTGTAGGAAGCTCTGCTATCGAATCTATTATAGAAACAAGAAACAATGATAGTTTCAATTCGTTCTTCGACTTCTGCCTGAGAGTTGACACAAGAAAAGTAAACAAAAAAGTAATAGAAAGCCTCATAAAGGCCGGAGCGTTCGACTCCATGGGCAGAAGGGCGCAGTTAATGCTGACACTTGGGTCCATTATGGATTCCGCGCTAAAGACACAAAAAGAGATAAGCTCGGGTCAGGCCAGCATGTTTGAAAGACACCAGCCAGTTACACAGGATCTGCCTGAAATAAAAGATTGGGGAGAGAATGAACGTCTGATGATGGAAAAAGAAGCTCTCGGTTTTTATATAACAGGCCACCCTCTGAATAAGTACAAAGAAAAATTAAAACAGTTAGCAGTCACTCCTGCTCATGAAATACAGGGTCTGGCAGATAAAAAAACCGTTAATGTGGTCGGTATTCCTGTTAAGCTCAAGAAATTTCAGAATAAAAAGGGAGAGTTAATGGCTTATCTCACCGTTGAGGACCTTTTCGGCACATTCGAGCTTGTCATTTTTTCTCAAGTATACAGAGATTCACTAAATCTGATCTCTCAGGATCTACCATTAATTATTGCAGGTAATACCGACAAAAGCGATAAGGGAGTCAAAATAATTGCTAATCAAATAATTTCAATTGAAGAGGATGTAGATACAATTGAACAAACTCTTAAATCAGTACGCCCGGTATCTCAAATGATCGCCACCAAACCCGGCACGACCATATCAGACAGACAGCCAGGGTTCACCAGGAACGGTGCACCCGAGGCAATAAAGAATCTGACATTAACACTGAGCGCCAGTACTGATTCAAAGCACCTCTCAAGTCTTAAAGATATACTTTTAAAATACGGGGGGGACTCACCAGTCCCTGTTTATATGAAAATTATTTCTCCTACGCAGTGGGAAACATTAATATCAACCGGTCAACGTGTAACCCCGTCCGATGAAATGATCCTGGAAATTGAGAACGTTCTAGGGAAAGGAACAGTTGTACTAAACTGAAAACCGACATTTTAGATTTTAAATGTGAGATTTTAGAAATAAAAAATGATGAAAGGACAATGGATTAAGAGACATAGATTTAAAAAAATCTGAAATCTGAAATCCAAAATATGAAATTTTACGATTATGTATAACTATCTTGATTTTGAGAAACCTATTGCAGATCTGGAAAATAAGATTGAAGAGCTCAGACGTCTTGCTGACGGCAGAGATATGAATATTGCCTCTGAAATAAAAAAACTTGAAAAAAAAGCAAAAGACCTCAGGATAAACATCTTCTCTAAATTGACCCCCTGGCAGAAAGTACTGATAGCTCGTCATACAGAACGTCCGCATACTCTCGATTATATCGGTGCCATAATGGAAGACTTTATTGAACTGCACGGCGACAGACGGTTCTCTGATGACCCTGCAATAGTAAGCGGTTTTGCAAAGTTTCAGGGCATACCTGTTGTTGTCATCGGCCATCAAAAAGGCAGAAGCACCAAAGAAAGGATATGGAGAAATTTTGGTCAGCCACATCCTGAAGGCTATAGAAAAGCTCTCAGGGTCATGAAACTCGCTGAAAGGTTCAGAAAGCCTGTAATTACACTGATTGACACTTCAGGCGCCTACCCTGGAATTGGAGCCGAAGAAAGGGGTCAGGCAGAAGCAATTGCAGTTAATTTGTATGAAATGTCCATATTGAAAACTCCCATATTGTCATTAGTAATCGGAGAAGGAGGAAGTGGCGGCGCACTTGCTCTCGCAGTTGGAGACAGGGTTCTTATGCTTGAACACTCTATTTATTCTGTAATTTCACCAGAGGGATGCGCTGCAATCCTTTGGAAAAAGGATAATTCAACAATTGGCCAGCAGGAAAAGGAAAAAGCAGCAGAATCACTTAAATTGACTGCTCAGGACCTGTACGGTCTGGGCGTAATAGATGAGATTATTCCTGAACCAGCAGGAGGCGCACATAGGAACCCCAAGGAAACTGCTTCACAAATTGAAAAGGTCTTAAAACGTCATCTTACAGAATTAATGGAAAAACCCCTGGACATACTTTTAGAAGAGCGGTACAGAAAATTCAGGGGAATGGGAGTAATGAAAAAAAATGGATAAAGTAGCCTCACTATAAAAAATTATCTGTTATTGTTTGTGATATCCTATGCCACTGCTTCAAATCTTACTATTTCTTAATGTTTTCAAGGTCATATAATACCTTTTCATACTTTCTTGCCTCATTCTCTACCATACTCCCTTTCAGCACAACCAGTATGTTATTCATTTTAAATGACCATGAATAAAGCTCTCCTTTTTTATTCAGCTTCAGATAATGTTTTTGCAGTTTATTCAGGTCATTTTTCAGCTTGAAACTAAGAATACAACCAGCTATTTCGTCACCCGATGAAGGGGTAGAGAACTGTATCCCTTCTTTTATGGCAAGAAAATGGGAATTATATCCTGTTTTCTCAATTGTATCTGCTTTCTTAATCTTTAATCCATTTTTATTGAATGACTTTACCACTTCTTTTGCAAAAAATTCAGATGGAAACCCTGGAGGTGCTATTTGCGGAAGAACATTTGG